>VFQQ010000282.1_pt1 | contig 116455 bp, 127 predicted proteins | sample 3512341 | NCBI WGS metagenome assembly VFQQ01 (sample SAMN10412373, study PRJNA504923) | tailings metagenome | isolation source: Relicate 2 Philex TSF1 revegetated site | place: Philippines: Tuba, Benguet | collected 2017-08-29 | reverse complement strand
ATCGGCAAGGACCTGCCCCCCGAGGTCCTGGCCGAGTGCGCCGCACGCGAGCCGTCCGCCGCGATCGAGACCATCGGCAAGGACCTGCCCCCCGAGGTCCTGGCCGAGTGCGCCGCACGCGCGCCGTACGCCGCGATCCGGCACATCGGCAAGGACCTGCCCCCCGAGGTCCTGGCCGAGTGCGCCGCACGCGAGCCGTCCGCCGCGATCGAGACCATCGGCAAGGACCTGCCCCCCGAGGTCCTGCGGTTCTGCCGCGATCGCACGTCCTGACCCGGCTCTCTCTCCTCCAATCAGGCCCGCCGGAGACGGCGGAGCCTGGGTTTCCCGATGTCGACCCCCTCCGCCCATCCCGCGTGCCCCTGCGACCTGGACCGCCTGGCCGACGCCGGCGTCGCCGACGGTCTCTCGACGCTGGAGGTCGGAGCGCTCTATCGCCTCGTCCGGTTCGCCTGGCGGCAGGAACCGCCATGCTCGCTCCCCGGCGAGGATTCGTCCCTGGCGATGGTCGCCCGGGTCACGGACGAGGAGTGGTCGCGGATCAAGCCGCGTATCCTCCTGGCACTCGCGGTCACGCAAACCGCACCGCCGCCCCACGGGATGGCGGGCGGGTCAACCGGGCGACTCCTGCTCGGCCACACCCGGAGGGTCTATGACGACCTCGCCGCCAGGACGGCCAAAACCGCCGCCGATAAGCGGGCCGCAGGCCTCGCGTCGGCCAGGGCGAGAGGCAGCACCTGTTCAACGGCTGTTCAGCAGCCGTCCAACAGCCGTTCAACACCTGTTGCCGCCTCGCCCTCTCTGCGCTCTTCCTCTGGCTCAGCGCCCACGCTCCAGCGCTCCTCCCCTCAGAGCGCAATTCAGAGCGCCCAATCCGAGCGCTCGGGCGCGGATGATGTCATTGCTGTTTTGGGCGATGGAGCGCGGGCGATCCTGGCGGAGAAGGTGTCGGCGTGGAGGCGCGAGCACTCCATGCGTCTGATCCAAGACGCCCTCGTGAAGTGGCGTGCCGCCGGTCTCACCACCTGCCCCGTCTCCAAGGCCTCAGAGATCGCCTCCGGCGAGCACTCGGACCCAGCACGCGTCGAATACCTGATCGGCGAGGCCGACGCCATGATCGCCCAGGAGCGCGCCAGGGGCCGCCGCTGCAACCCGGTCGGGCTGGTCATCGCCGGACTCGGCATGTCGGAGAAGCGGCGTGGCCGCCCCGCCGATGTCCCCATGTTCGTCGCCGATCGCTGGTCCAAACTCCAGGCCAGCACGCTCCAGATGCTCGAGGCCCAGGCGGCGCTCTCGGCGAAGTTGGCCCGCGCCCGCGAGGCGCTCCGGGCCGCGGACAAGGTCCAGGGGGTGGGCCGTGCGTGAACCCCTCCTCTTTGTCCCGCCGCCGCGGGCCAACGCCACCCGGACCAGTCTCGCCGCGGCCGACCAGGTTGCGGACCGCTGCCCGACCTGCCGTGAGCGCATCGCCGCGTTCCTGCGGGCCGTCGGTCCGGGCGGCGCCACGCACGAAGAGATCGCAGGCAACACGGGCGTTCGCCTGGACACCGTCAAGCCCCGCGTGCACGAGTTGGGCGAACTCGGCCAGGTCGTGGCCCTCCGCCAGACCAGGAGGAGCACCGCCGGCGCTGCCGTGCTGGTGTTCGTCGCCGCCGAGCACGCTTGCGGGCGCGAGTTGGAGCCGTGGCCGCTCCGGCGGATCGACTGGCGGGCACGAGCACTCGATGCGGAGCGGCGGGCGGCCGAAGCCGAACGCCGGCTCCGCGAACTGGAGCAGCAAGGAGTTTGAGCATGGCGAAGAAGTCAAAGCACATGACCGGGAAGGCCTTCTCCGTGGAGGTCTGCGACGCGATCCGCCACCACATCGGTGAGCGCAAGGCGCTGGAGTCCAAGCGGGTCAACGCCTTCGAAGACCGCGACGCGGCGCTCGAAGAGAAGCACGAGATCGACGACCACGACTCCGACGAGTATCTGGAAGCGTGCAAGCGGCACTCGGACGCGATCGCGTCCATCGACGGCCTCTCGTCCTCGATCAAGTGGCACCGCAACCAGATCGACGATCTGGTCGAGAAGGCCGACGAGCCGCAGTTGGAGTTCATGTACGACCCGCCCGCCGAGGCGCCCAAGCCCAAGCAACTCCGCCTCGCCGGCGAGGACGCCCAGGGCGAGACGCGGCCCGTCGGCCGGCCCGGCAAGCCCAAGCCCGAGGCGCCGGACCCTTCGAAGGGTGACGGCGTCGATGAGCACCTGAACGCGTCGGTCGCCGAACTGGACTGCCGCGAGAACATCAAGGGCAAGTTGACCGCCGCGGGCCTGACCACGGTCGGACGCGTCGTCGCCGTGCTCGAGGATGCCAGCCAGGACATCCGCGACGTCCTGAACTGCGGCGAGAACATCGCCGCCGAAGTGAAGAAGGCGGTCAAGCAGTACCGCGACAAGCACCGCCGCGCCGCCCGCGAGGTCGAGGAGGCCGTCTCGTGAGCGTGATCAGCGCCGAGCACTTCCCCGGCCGCTTCCGGCTCCGTCACCCCAAGACGGGCCGCTCCTTCGACGTCGAGGCCGGCGACGCCGACGCGCTCACGCACCGCATCCAGGTCGCCGTCGGAGACTGAGAGATCGACCCGTTCTGGATGGAGGACGGAAGGGTCACCGAAGGCACCCGCGTCCTCCTCACCGTCGAGCCACTCAGGAGTCCACGTTCATGACTTTCACCGCCACGCGTCAGAACCAGAAGTCGGGCCGCAAGCCGGCCACGAAGGCGCCATCATCCGCCAAGGCCGCGCCGCCAGCGCTCATCGAGGTCAAGCCCATCCTGGGCGTCGACCTCAAGGGCGAACTCATCGACGTCGCCCTGGATCACGTCATCGATCCCGCGGGTCCGTCGGATCGCCTGGCCAGGCCCGGGGACGATGCGGCCATCGAGCAGCTCGCCCGGAGCATGGGCGAGTGCGGGCAGCTCCAGCCTGTCATGCTCGAGCGGCTGGTGGACGGGCGGTTCTGCCGCGTGTTCGGCCGCCGCCGCATCGCCGCGGCCCGCCGCCTGGGATGGACCACGATCCGGGCCAGCGTGGTCCCGCCGCTACCGGACGACGTGCGGCGGACGGTCGTGGCGATCGAGAACGTCCAGCGCCAGGACCTCTCGCCGGCGGAGGAGACGCTCGCCGTCGACGAGCTCATGCAGCTGCAGGCCGTCGCCGCGGCCCGCCAACTGGGCAAGCCGCTGCTGGAGGGCTGCGGGGCGTGGTCCGGTCGGATGATCGACGCGACGGGCGCCCGCGACATGGTGGAGGCCTCGGCGAAGGATCAGGCCGCCGTCCGTCACGATCTCCTCCTGGATCACCGGGTGCGGGCGATCGCCTCGGAACTCGTCGCGGCGATGCTGGGCAAGCCCGCGTCCTGGGTCCGCGACCGCCTCTACATCGGGCGGCTCAGCGAGAAGTCCAAGGCGCTGGTGCTGACGGGCAAACTCCCGCTCGCCCACGCGCGGGAGATCAGCAAGGTCGCCGACGAGAAACGCCGCGAGGACCTGTGCAGGGCCTACGCCGCCGGCGGCTCGGACTCCATCAGCGACGTCGAGGCGGGCAAGCTCGAGGAACTCCAGATGGAGGTCCGGCGGAGCGTGTTCGCGCTGCACGTCGTGCCCTGGCAGCGGCACGTCGCCTTCGCGGGGCGGCAACCGTGCGACGGCTGCCCGCACAACTCGGCGACGAATCCGGGGCTGTTCGAGGGCGGCGGCGACGTCTCGCTCTCGATGGTGGGCGGACGCGGCACATACGCCTCCGAGTCGGCGAGCTCGGAGAAGATCGCCGCGGCGGGCATCTGCACGATGCCGGCGTGCTACGCGGACAAACTCCGCGCCGCGAAGGCCGCCATCAGCGCCGCGTCCAAGCGGATCGTGGACAGCGGCAAGAAGCCCGCCGACGCGAAGGTCCCCGAGTACGTCGCGCCAGCGGCCCTGGACCGGAAGGTCCGCGAGCGGAGGTCGCTGCACGGACCCAAGGGCAAGAAGGAGGCCCAGCGCAGACAGGCGGAGCGGGCGCCCAGCCGCCAGCAGCTCGAGGCCGAGGCCCGCCGCAAAGCGGCCACGGAGTGGGCCGAGGCGATGCGGAAGCGCGCCCAGGAGATCGAGCCGAAGATCGCCGGGAAGATCATGGCCACGCCCGGGCTGTGGTCCGTCTACATGCTCTTCCGCAAGACGAAGATCTACGAGGGGACGCACCACTACGCCGCCGAGAAGGCCGCCCGCGCCGCGAACTCGCCGGCGATGGTGTCGCTCCTCAAGACGCTGGCCGCCCCGAACTGGGCCGCCATCTGCAAGATCGAGAAGGACTGCGGGCGCCGGTTCGGGCTGCTCGACGCCTGGCGGGACGGCCCCTCGGGCATGGCCGACAAGATCGCCCGGGCCCTGGGCGTCGAGGTCGGCGAGCCCCCGACGCTCGAGTCGTTCCTGCCGAAGGACCTCCGCACACCGGCGAGCGAGTCCCCCGCCCCAAAGCCCGGCGCCGCCTCGAAGTCCTCCGCACCCTCGAAGGCGGCGCGTTCGGCGAAGCGATCTGGCGGAAAGACGTCAAGCGAGGCGAGCGAGCCATCGCCCGAGCGCGGTCATCCGATCGTGGATGACGGGGAGGACGAGGCATGAACCGGAGCAAAGTGGATCGGACGCGCACGTTTTTCGAGCAGCGGCTGAACCGCGCCATCGACGAGACACGCCTCGAACTCCACGCCCAAGGCAAGCACACCGCAGCGGAGACGCTCGCGTCGCTGGCGAGCTCGATCCGGCAGCGGATGTCTTGGATGGGCCAATACGAGCGGCTCGAACTGAGCGACATCATCAAGGGCCACAACCGGGCCTGGCCGGAGACCTGACCATGAAGACCCGAAGGACCAAGGCCGTCCGCCGCGGCATCTGCAAGGTGTGCGGCTGCACCGACGAGCACGGCTGCTACATGGGATGCTCGTGGACGGACCGCGAGCGGACGCTCTGTTCAGAGTGCGCCAAGTGGTGCTATCGGGCGTCGAAGGCCGGCGCCGACCGCCCGAGCAAGGTCCCTCTCTACGCGCTGTGGATCGTGGACGGTGGCCCCCGCGGGCGTGGGCATTGGCTCGTCGAGACCGACGACGGCGAGAACACCCATCCGGCCATGTACTTCGACTGCGCCTCGGCTGAGAAGGCCGCTCAGACCGAGCGAGATGAAGGGCTGGATGTCGTGGTGATCGAGGTGCGTGCCTCCGCTGGAGGTCGGTCATGAGCGAGGGACCACGCCTGCCCTACGCCAAAGCCGCCGCCGTCGCTGAGGCCCTCTTCGAGAAGTGGGACCTCTCCGGCCTGCGCCCGGACCACCAGCCCGCCTGCGTCGTCGTCGGCTCGGTCCGCCGCCGCCGCGACGAGGTCGGCGACCTGGAGATCGTCGCGCCGCTCCCGGTGGGATGGCAGACCCGGAAACTGACGCCGGCGGACGATCCCCTCTTCCGCCGCATCGACGCCACGATGCAGAATCGGTACGTCGACGAGTTCAACGCGCTGTTCTACGCGAGGAGCAACGAGACCCCGGCCGCCCCGCCGATCGGCACGGCCGTCCGCGGCCTCAAGCCGGGGTTCCTCGCCTGCTCGCTCATCCTGCGGCCGTGGGCGGGGACCGAGATCCCCTGCCAGGTGTACCGCTACACACCAGACAACCGCGGCTGGCTCCTCATCGAGCGCACGGGGCCGCGTGACTTCGGCATCTGGTTCCTCTGGCGCTGGAAGGTCCGCTTCGGCATCCCGGTCGCGGACGAGAGCCGGCGCGCGTCGATCGACAACCACCTGGTGGACGCCGGCGGCAAGGTCGTGAGCGTCGCTACAGAGGAGGAGGCCTTCCGCCTCGCCGGCGAGCGGTACATCCCCGCCGAGGAGCGCGACGCCTTCGTCATGCGGCAGCAGGTGTCGCGGGAGGTGTTGCGATGATCCCCAATCTGCCTGCCTGGCTTCGTTCGCTCTGCCGTCGCATCCTGTCTACGACGCCCGCAGCGAACGTGAACCCCAACCCGCCGCCCAAGGGGCCGCCGCCGGTCAGCCAGACACGACCCGGCGTCGCGCCGGCCTCCCCTGACACCCCCGACATCGACCTCACGTTCGTGGGCACGCGCGACATGTTCACGGCGATCGCCGCCAGGTACGACGCCTGCGTGATCGTCTGCGTGCGGCACAGCGGGCGGGACGACGGCTCGTGCTCGGCGGTGTTCCTCGCCCACGGCGTGGAGCAGCCGGCCGGGTTCCTTCGCTCCGCCGCGGTCCTGGCCGAGGAGAGCCAGATCCGCGAGATCCGGGAGGGCGACCTGTGAACGTGCACCACCCGGAGCGGTTCCGCGTCCAGTGCACACAGTGCACCGCGACGTACACCGCGAGCGCCGTGCCGATCCTGACGGCCCTGTGCCCAGCGTGCCAACGCAGGGCCGAGTCGCAGGACCGCATCATCGCCGCGAAGTTCAACCCGACCGCCACGCCGGAACTGCCGTTCCGGCCCTCCAAGGAGACCACCCGTGCCAAGTGTTGAGACCGCCCCCACCCCCACCCCCACCCCCGCGAAGTCCGCCCCGCTGCAGATGTGGGCCATCGTCGAGCTCATGGGCCATCAGCGCATGGCCGGCGAGATCACGGAGGTCACCATTGCCGGCCACGGTTTCATCCGCATCGACGTGCCGGCGACGTCGAAGGCGCCGGCGTTCACCCGGATGGTCTCGCCGTCATCGATCTATGCGATCAACCCGACGACGCAGGACCTGGCCCGCCGCGCCGCCGAGGCCTTCCAGCCGCGGCCAGTGCAGGAGTGGGAACTCCCCATGGCGCTCCCGCAGGGGCGCGCGGCGGTCGATGACGATGATCCACACAACCCGCCCTGTGAGGGCTGCGGCAAGCACCCGGCGACGGCCACGGACAGCGAGGGATTGCACCTCTGTGCCGACTGCCTCGCCAGCCTGGAGGATGACGAGCACGACCCCGACTGCCATTGCTCTGATTGCCGCGACGACGCCGCCCTGGACGCGGCGGCGCCGGCACCGCCCGGCCACGCTGAATGTGCGGTGTGCCGGAAGACGGGCGATCCGCTTGTCAACGGCCCCGACGGACTGCCGCGCTGCCGTGCCTGTGGAGGTGATGGAGCATGACACCGGAAGAACGCCGACTCATTCGGGTGACCGCGAAGATGGACCAGGAGCGTCAGGCCGCGAAGTCGCACGGGAAGACGTGCGACGTCTCGCAGATCGAACTGCTCGCCCTGGCCAATCTCGCCAAGTACGGCCTGTACCACGCGATGATCGCGCTCGGCGCCGGCGAGCCTGGTCCACTGCTCGATCGAGCCGGCGAACTCCTCGAGGCCATCAAGGACCTCGACACGCCGCCCGTGCCGGGCAAGACGCCTCGTCTGATCACGACATGCGCCGCCATCCTCGGCGGGGACAGGATCGGGCAGTACGTGATGGAGGACTGACGCAGATGAACCACCGGAAGAGGATCGAAGAGTCGGCTCGCCACATCGCCACGGCGGCCAAGGCGCTCAAGCCCGCGGGGTCCGCGTTCTGCGTTCTGATGTGGGGACCGGACGAGTCCGGCGAGCAGTGGATGACCTACGTCCACGATGTGGCGCCTTCAAGCGGCCACGATGATCGCGGATCGTGCCGACGCGTGCTGGCGGCCAGCCTGCGTGATTTCGCCGACATCATCGAGTCGAGGGCGGATCTTCCGCCCGGGGTGGTCGGGCATGGGTAGCCGCCTCGAGATCGTCGCGCCCGGTCTGCCGGTCGCCCAGGGCCGTCACCGCGACCGCGTCGTGCAGGCCGGCGGTCGCGTGTTCGTGCAGCGGTACACGCCGAAGGAGACGCGGGTCTGGCGCGAGGCGGTCCTGCGTGCCGCCAGGGCGACGCCGGGATACCCCGCCGAGCCGTGGTCCGGCGCCATCCGCCTCGGCATGGAAGCGTTCTTCGAACGTCCGCAGCGTCTGTGCCGCAAGAGCAACCCCCAAGGGCCGATCCGCAAGAACACCGCGCCCGACGCCGACAACCTGGTAAAGGCGGTCATGGACGCGCTCACCCCGCCCAAGGTGAAGCGGACCGGCAACGCCGCCATCGACGAGGTCAAGAAGCGCGAGAGCCGGCGCGGATACCTCTGGCTCGATGATGGCCAGGTCCACCTCGGCCCCGTCGATCGCTACTACGCCGCCAAGGGCTGCGGCCCCGGCGTCATCATCTCCGTCGAACTCATCGACCAAGAGGAGGACTCTGCGTGCTGATCCTCACCGTGCATCTCGGCGACGAGATCGTCGTGCAGACGCCAGCCGGCAACATCCGCCTCCTGGTGGGCGGCCCTAGCGGCGTGCGTCGTCGCCTGGGCATCGATGCCCCGAGCACCTTTCGCGTGACCAGGCCGGGAGATCGCGGCCGTCCGCCCGCGCCGCCGCCCTCCAGCCCGCCGGCGTCGGGCACCATGACCAAGGGAGGCTAGATCGATGGAAGAACACCCCTATCTCCCCGTGCCGCCCGGCCTGGTCGACGACGTCGCCCGGCGGTGCCACGAGACCATGTGCGAGACCGCCGAGGTCACCGTGAGCGACGGCCGCGGCACGGCCTGGGAAACGCTCGGACCCGACGTGCGGGACACCTGGCGGGCCGTCGCTCGTCAGGCCGTCGCCGCGACGCTCAACCGCATGATCCACGAGGGCTGGCTGGTGGTCCGCCCCGCCAACTTCCAGGAGAAGAAGCCGTGACCAGCACGCCCGCCCGCCCCGTCGTCATCCCCTCGACCCCGACGACCAACAAGGCCCTCTCCGCGCTCCGCCGGGAACTCCTGGACCTGGCCGAGAAGGCCCGCGAGGTCGCCGGCCTGTGCGACTGCAACAGCATGTTGCCGCACATGACCGCTGAGCGTCTCGCCTACCAGGTCCGCGTCCTGGGCGTCGTCGAGGACCGGATGCTCTCGGTCGCCAGCGCCATCACCGCCTTCGAGCAGGCCGCCGGCGTGCGGGTGGAACCCTCGCCCCCGGACCCCGCCCCGGTCTCCGAGGTACGCGCCGCCCGCTTCAACAAGGCGACCCGCGCCGCTGGCGGGAGCCGCGGCGCGGGGTAGTATCGGCCGCGTGGACGAAGGAGCCGGTCATGTCTCTCCGCCTGATGCTCGCGTCGCTGCTGGCGATCGCGTCGGTCCTCTGCCTGCCCGGCTGTGAAGCCCTCGAGCCCAAGACGATCAGCCCCTTCAGCAAGAAGCCTGTGACCGCCTCCGAACTCGCCGTCGAGGCGGCCCGCTACGACGCCGAGCAGCAGGCCGCCGACCTCCGCGAGCAGGCCGAGGCCGAGCGTGAACTCCGCCGCCTGCGCTCCGAGGCCGCCGTCGAGGCCCGGCGCCTGGCCAACACCACCGACACCGCCCTCACCGAGCTGCAATCCCGCACGGAGACCGCCGCCCAGGACGTGGTCGAGCGCGTCGCCTCCAACCAGCAGGCCCGCGACCTCGAGATCGACGCCATGCAGCGGTCGGTCGATGCCGCCCTGGCGAGCATCCAGCGTCAGCAGCAGCAGCGCCTGGCGGCATGGAACGCGATCCAGGCGATCCCGGGCGTGCAGGCTGTCCCGGGCTTCGGCGCGGTCTCCGGCCTCGTGGGGACGCTCCTGGCCGGCGGCGTCGGCGCCGGCGCGGTGCAGCTCACCAAGCGCCGCCTCCGCCGGCGGGCCGAGGACGCCGAGACGCGGCTCACGGAGACCGAGGCCGCGGCGGAGCGCGTCGTGGACTCGATCGACGTGCTGTCGCAGGCCGCGCCCGAGGTGAAGGCCGCTCTCGCCGCCCACAAGTCCCTCATCGACGAGTGGCAAGGCCTGGCCGGCAAGGCCCTGGTGGACCGACTCCAGCGCGGGGAGAAGACTCGCCTGGTGGCCTGATGCTGGCCGCGGCGAACCATCACCCCTTCCTTGCAGCATGGAGGCTCCTGGTGCACCTGTCCAACGACACGAAGATCACGCTCGGGACCGCCGTCACGGTCGTCTCGATCTCCATCACCGCCACGTGGTGGTTCAGCCAGCAGCTTGCGGACGTGAAGCGCGACATGGCCGCGATCTCCAGCCGCATGGGTCAGAACGAGAGCGAGCTGCCCAAGTTCTACTCGCTGGCCGCCGCCAGCGAGCAGGCCCTGCGGATGGCGATCGAGAACCCGGGCCTCCGCGTGCCCGATCCGCGTGACCCCAACCGCCTCATCGAGGTCCGCACGAAGAAGGAGTGACCGATGGCCTCGCAGGGACCGCTCAACCCGAGCACGATGACGGAGACGGGCAGTGGCAACGTCTGGACCAACCCGTCGTTCGCGGCGGGCGCGCCCAACGACCAGGGCGCGACGCTGGCGAGCGACGGCATCTCGAAGAAGCTCCGCGCCGGGCCGGCGGGGCTTGGGTTCTCGATCCCTGCCGGCGCCACAATCGACGGGATCAAGGTCACGGTCATCTCCCGTGGAGGGTTTATCGCGTGAGCACCGCCCCCGCCGGTCAGTACGACGCGCTCGCCCAGCTCGTGAAGTCGGGCACGCCCGTCGGGTCGTCGAGGATCTCCGCGGGCAACGCGGAGGACCCTGGGAAGGACCCGTTCGCCCAGCACGACCTCGGCGGGCCGACCGACCTGTGGGGCACGACGTGGACGCGCGACGAGATCAACGCGAACCTCGCCGTGGACTGCTGGTTCAATCTTGGCAGCGGCGTGGCGGGCTCGCCCTTCGAGTTCGACGCGGTCGGCGTCACGGTGTACTACACCGTCGCCGGTCAGCCTCGCTCGCAGACGATCTGGATGGGCCTGGGACTCGGGCTGGGCGGCGGGGGCTCCGCCGGCGGCGCCGGGTCCTGATCACCACTGGATGAGTACGCCGCCGTCCTTGCCGGGGATGCCCGTGCCAGGACCGCCTGTGCCGCTGCCGTAGCCGCCGCCGCCAAAGCCGAAGCCCGCGGGGCCGGGGGCCGCGCCTGAACGTGCGTTGGAGCCGCCCAGGCCGCCCATGCCGGCGATCCCGGTCATCGACGTCCCACCGGCGAGATTGACGTCGCCGCCGGTCGCGCCACCGCCCGTGCCGCCGAAGGGCGTGGCGCCGCCCTGACCGCCGAGGCCGCCGCTGCCGGTGATGGTCGTCGCGCCGATCGTGACGGTGGAGTTGCCGCCGTTGCCGCCGTTGGCGTTGGCCGGCCCGGCGCCGCCTGCGCCCGCGGCCCCGACGACGATGCTCACCGTCTGGCCCGGCGTCACCGTCCAGACCTTGATCGCCCCGCCCCCGGCGCCGCCGCCGCCCCCGTGGGGGTTGGGGCTGGCCCCGTAGCCGCCGCCGCCACCGGCGCCCCAGGCCTCGACGTAGAGCCGTGTGACGCCGGCTGGCACGGTCCAGGAGTACGTCCCGGCGACCTGCCAGGCGGTAATCCCCTCGGCCAGCGGCATGACCGGCAGGTTCGCCGCGGGGACCTTGGAGCCGCTGTCGAGCGGGCAAACGCCCGAGGCCTGGCCGCGGCCGTTGATGACGCTGGCCAGGTCGGTCATCGCGTTGAGGATGTCCACGCGGGCGAGCGACGGGTTGTCGGCCGGGGCGTCGACGTTGGCGGTCGAGAATCCGGGGGTGGCGGGCCAGGGCATCAGGAGTACACCTTGTCAATAACGGCCGCGTACGGCGCGTAACGCTCCACCGGGGACCAGGTGCACACGTAGCGGCCATCGACGTCGCGGCAGTGCGGCCCCGACCACCAGCACGCATGGTCCCAGCGGTCCCGAGCCAGGCCGAGGTACTTGGTCCAGACGTCCTCGCTCATCCAGATGCCCCAGTTGAGCCCGGAGCCGCCGTGGTACGCCTCGTGGAGGCAGACGACGGACCGCACCCCGAGCTTCTCCTCCATGAACGAGGCGATCTTCCGCGACTCGTCGAACATGAGCGCCGCGTACTCGAGGCTCGTGCCCTCGTCGGGCTGGTCCTTGAGTTGCGGGCCGAGCCGCTCGCCCGCGGGCGCGGGGCCGCGGAGCGGGATGCCGGCCAGGTACTGGTCGAGCGCGTTGAAGTGGGTCAGCCTGGCGATCTCTCGCTCAATCGTCGATCGTGCCCGCTTGCGGGCCTTCTGCCATTGCGATTCGACGTGCGGGGCGCCGGCCGCGGGCCTCGTCGTGAGGTCGCACGTGTACACGGCGCGGATGATGTCCGGCCGGACTGTCGCGTACGTCCGCAGGACCTCGAGGAAGCGGCGGAGCTTCGCCGCGGTCGGATCGATGCGGAAGAACTCATCGGCGATCAGGTGGACCTGCGGCCCCCGCGGGCATCCCCGCAGGAAGTCGGCGAGCTTGGCGGTGTCCACGTCCGTCGATGTGCCGCCCTGGGGTATCCAGGCACGGTCGGTGAAGAACGTCTTGACCCCGTGGCCCTGTGCGTCGGGGAGCTGATGCGTCGCGTTGAGCCACACGGTCCACCTCCTTCGCGGCATACTTCCCGCTTGGCCGCGCCGGTCAAACCTCGACGTAGATGACCTGGATGGGCACGGTGGAGCCGGCGCCGGTGGTGACCGAGAGGCCCTCGCCGGCGGCCGTCTCGAACCACCCCGCCGGCGTCTCCGGGAGCACGATGACGCCGCTGACGCTGGGCGCGAATGTCGCACTGATCGCCGAACCGGCCCCGCCGGGCTTGCTGTTGAACGTCACCGGCCCGCCGCACGCGAGGGCGAGGGCCAGCACCCTGATCTTCTTGCCGCCGACCGCGGCGACGACCGCGGCGTCGGTCTGCGAGGCCGCGACGTTGGCGAAGGCCCGCTTGTACGGCGCCGCCGCCGCGGCCGGGTCGGTCACCACGCCGACGCCGGAGGGGACGGCCTGCACGGTCGGGCGGCCCTGGCCGTCGATGGTGACGCCGGTCAGCCCGACGTTCCAGGTCCCCGACTGCGTCGCGGCGACCGTCCCGGCGACCGAGTCGATCTTGTTGTGGGTGACGTGGTCGCTGCCGTCCAGCGTCGTCTTGAGCGTCCTGGCCGCTCCGTTTCCGTCGAGTACTGCGAGAGCCATCGGGGAGCCTCCTTGCCTAGGTCACACTCACGAGCCCGCTGTTCGCCGCGGCGCTGAAGTCCAAACGTCCTGCCCGCACGAAGGCCGTGGAGCCGTCCGCGCTCCGCAAGCCCCGCACGATCGCGTCGATCCTTGCATCCTGGGCCACGCCCGTCGGCCCGAAGAGCCGGACCCGCGGGCCGGGCGTCGTGAACTTGTTCACGAGCTCCCAGGTCCAGCCCGCGCCGGTCCCGTTGAACGAGATCGAGACCGTCCGCACCGCCGCGAAGATCCCCGACGAGATCGGCAGGGCCACGTCGCCCGGGCCGTACCGCAACTCGGGGATCAGCGCCGCCGTCTCCAGATCCTGAATCTCCTGGGTGATCGTCTCGGCCCGCAGCAGGAACACCAGCTCGCGGATGATGGGGAGCGTGAACCCGTTGCCGATCGAGAGCGTCACGCGGAACCGGCAGTACCTGGCCCGCACGGTCCGGCTGGCGAAGAGGGCCAGGTCCGTCCACCCCGCCCAGGTTGTGCCATCGACCGAGTAGTCGAACTCGACGGTGCGGACGCCGTCGGAGACGGCGTAGATCGCCGGCTCGAAGTCGAACACGAACCCGGCGTCGATGGTCGGGTGCTCGTAGACGATGGGCGTGAAGGGATCGAGCGTCCAGGACGTCCACTGCGACCAGGTCGAGACGCCGTAGGGGAAGGCGAGCGTGTCCCAGGTCTCGCGCCCGCGGGCCACGAGCGTGCGGTCGTTGCTGACGTAGCAGCCGGTCCTGGTCCCCGGCCAGCCGTCGGCCTTGGCGTCCACGCTCACCGCGACGCCTTCCTGGCGTGGCGCCCCCAGCGTCCGGTCGATGAGGACCGCGTTGCGGGACTCGTTCCCGCTGGTGTCGACCATCTTGATGCCGAAGGTCCACACGCCCGCCGGCGGGACGTTCATCTCGGTGGGAGACGCGCCCTCGAGGACGCCGTCGTGCAGGGGCGAGAGTTGGTCCCAGGTCCGCCCCTCGCCGCCGGGGCCGTACCTGATCTTCACGCCGGCGATGTCGGGCGGGATGTCGCCGAGCACCCACGAGTACCGCCGCGTGCCGTCGGAGAGACGGACCACGTCGAAGGCCTGCACGTCCGGCGGCGGTCCGACCTTGCCGACCACGGTGTGCTCGGCCTCGACCCACACCGACGCCAGGCCCGTCGCCGTCACGGTGCGGAGGCGGAGCTGATACGTCACGCCCTCCTCGACGCGCTCGACGGAGACCTGGTTGTCGTCGATGGGGACGAGCGGCAGGTGCATCCACGGCCCCTCGCCGGCGGCGCCTGGCGCGGGGATCGGGCGGAGCCGGACCTGGGCGGCGTTGGGGATCGGCCGCGTGCCGCTCGGGCGCCGGAGCGTGATGAGCATCCGTGGCCGCAGCGAGCCGTCGGCATCCCTGATCATGACGAAGTCGTCGGAGCGGATGCTCTCGATGATGGGGGCGTCGGGGCGGTTCTCCCACGCGGGCGGGAGCGAGATGCCCGGGTCGTACGGCGGGATCGGTCCCTGGTCGGCCTCGTGCACCGCCGGGGCGTGGTCCACCAGCGTCATCCTCGCGCCAAGGTCCTTGTCGATCTCGATCGACTTGACGAGGAGTTCCCGCGTCTCCTGGCCCAGGCGTCCGAACATCCACAGGTCGCCGACCTTGGGCCGCGGGTCGTTCGCGCTGACCGGCCCCTGCAGGGCGATCTCCGTGTACTGACCGGCCTGCGTCGTCACGCTCCGCAGCCAGCTCGTGCCATCCTCGAGGCGGACGCGGACGACGTACTGCTCGCCGGCGTCCATCGTGACCTGCTCATCGAACCGCAGGCCGACCAGGTTGTTGTCGCCATCGGTGACGAGGCCCACAACGCGGCCGAAGGAGAGACCCCACAGCGGCACGTCGTGGGTGACCAGGACCAGGTCGCCGCGGGTGCAGGCCAGATGCTCGATGTCGGTGGAGAGCTCGTAGACCTCGGGGCGCAGGCGGGCGACGGCGATCGTGTACCGCCCGTGCTTCCAGACCTGGTCTGTCGCGGTCACGCCGAAGAGCTCGAGCGTCTCGAACTTCGTGGCGGAGGCCTCGTCGTACCCGTCGTCGTAGACGACGCGCTCGTCCTGCTGGTAGCCGGCGTCGCGGTTGAGGAAGCGAATCCGCAGGGCGTGGGGCAGGTCGGGGAAGGCCTTGCGGCCCCGGAAGCCGGCGGAGTTCCGCGGCGTGAAGTGCTGGACGGGTACGCTCTGCCGCTTGTCGCGGACGATCGAGTACTTCCCGTCCCGCATCCCGAAGGAGGCGCGGCCCGCGGCGGCGACGTCGGCGAGGCGCTCCCACACCGTGCCGCCGAAGTCCAGGATCGCGTTGAACTCGAACCCCGCGGCGGTGCTCGCCTCGTGCCAGGCCTGGAGCTCGGCCAGGTCGAGCCGGTCGTCGGCGACGGGGCGGGCGTTGGCCGGCCCCTGGAGGACCGCCCGGTAGCAGCTCGCCGGGTTGCTCGTGGCCCGCTCCACCCATTGGCCGCTCGCCGCGTCCCAATCCGGGAGGATCGACCGCACGAGGCAGTTGAACTGGTCCACCACGCCGTTGAGCTGGTCGGTGGCCTTGATCCGCAGGGCGACCTTGGCCAAGCCGGCGATCTTGACCGGGTCCTCGTTGCGGATGGTCCGCCGGGCCGTCCAGTAGACCTTGTCGAGGATGCGGTCGCTGGTGGAGTCCGGCGTCACACGCCGGATGCGGATGTCGTACTGGCCGGGCTGGACCGCCCAGGCCAGCGCGCGGCGGATCTGCTCGGCGCGGTTGGCCTGCACGACGATGCTGTGCTGGTACACCGACGTGTCGAACCAGCGGACGTTCAGCCGGCCGCGGTAGGCCATCGCGCTGCTCGCCCGGCTCGCCAGGCTGCTCTCCGGGATCGTCGAGAACACCGACTCGCCCGGGCGCTTCCAGCCGACGGCGACGGCGCCGGCGGTGGTCCGGGCCTCGACGCGGATTCGGATGGCGTGCCACCCCCGCCGGAGGGAGATCGCCCCCGAGTGGGCGGCATAGTCCGGCGTGCCCCCGCCCGCGGTCCCGTGCGATCCGTACCAGCTCGCCACCACGCGGCCGTCGACGGCGATCTCGCCGGCGTCCGAGCAGTCCACCCCGAACTCGTGGGGCAGCGGGAAGTTGCCAGGCCCCTCGACATAGACGTAGCCGCTGGCCTCCCACGAGTAGTTCGTCGCCGGCAGGTAAGCGGGCTTGCCGCCGGCGAACCCCAGGCCCCAGGCGACGCTGCCGGCGTGCGTGCTCTGACCGCCCACGGCGACTTCTGGCGTCCTGAACATGAAGTCCAGGCCGCGGGAGAAGTCCGGCGAGACGCCGTTGATGCGCGTCCAGGCCCCGGCGCCCGCGGGCGAGTACTCAACCTCGAGGGCCACCGTGCGGAGGAGGCGGTCGCCGCGGGCGTTGAACTCGGCCAGGCCCTGCGGGAACGTCACGTCGATCGAGAGTTCGTCGGCGTCCGTCTCACTCGTCCTGGTGGTCCAGGAGGCGGCCTGCTCCAGCAGGAGGGACTCGGCCTGCTCGAGGACGACGCCGGGGTAGAGGCTGAGCGGCGCGTCGGTGGAGCGGCCCTCGCGGATCTCGACCTCGACGCCCTCGTACTCGGAGAGGGGCGTCTCCCCGATCTTGAGGTCGGAGACCTCGATGGGGCCGTAGCCGAGCACGAACAGCAGCCGCAGGTACTGGTCGTCGCCGACGATCTCGGTGTAGGGGGCCGCGCCGTAGAGCGGGGCCATGCGGTGCTCGCCGAGGACGACGGGCACGACGCCGAAGGGGCGGAGCTCGTTGCGGGCGCCGGTGATCGTGGGGCTGGACCGCTGGTCACCGTTGTCGCTCAGCCGCGGCTTTGGTGGCGGGATCAGCGCGTTGATCGCCAGGCTGCCGGCGAGTGTGACGGCCGTAGCCACCACGCCCTGGGTGAGCAGGTAGCCCATTCCAGCGGTGGCACCCTCGGCAATCGGGAACGCGGCGCCGGCGGCAAGACCGCCCGTCCACACCGCCAGGGCGACCACGGCGATCGTGAGGATGATCCGCAGCGGGGCCTTGCTATCACCGCCGCCTGGTAGGGCGGCGACCGTCACCAGCCGGCCGGGCTTGGGCCGGACCGCCCGCCAGTGCTCGCGTTCGATCTCCGCGTCGCCGATCCAGACCCGCAGGAAGGGCGACTCCGGCACTCCCGCGGCGGCGAGCATGTCGGCGACGGACCCGCCGGCGGGCAGCGCCACGCGGATGATCGCCGGCCGCAGCGGCGAGACCCGCCCCGCCAGGTGCACCGGCCCGGCGAACCTGTACGCCCCCTCGAACCTCGGCGACCAGACGCCGTCATCCCATCGCTCGACGCACGAGTCGCTCCCGCGCCGGCAGTGGAGCATCCGCCCGCGGGCGACCGCGACGCCCACGTGCCACAGGTCGCCGGCACCGGCCCTGAACAGGAGGGCATCCCCGGCGTCTGGATGGCCCTCCACGGCCCGCCAGTTCCCGCCCGGCCGGAGTTCGGCCTCGAGGACCGCCGCCACGCCTGGCCGGTCCTCCGTGCCGCTGTAGCCGTCGTGGTGGCCCGGGAGGTAGATGCCATACCGCTCGGCGTAGACCAGGCGTGTCAAGCCCCAGCAGTCCACGCCGGAGCGGTCGCGTCCGCGCTCGACGAAGGGGATGCCGACGTACCGGGCGGCCCAGGCGGGAATGTCGTCGGTGAGGCGCGGCATCAGCAGGGGGTTCCGTCCCACACGAAGATCAGCCAGGCCATGACGCCGACCATGTAGGCGAGGGCGAGCAGCCGAAGGATGGTCCACGGCAGAAGGTTCACCTTCCGTCCCAGGGTTCGGGGGTCACCGTCGTACTCGGGCCGCGTGGGCATGGCTGATCTCCATCAGGCGAACAGTCCGGGGAACCGGGCCGGGGTGAACGAGTCCGCGGGGAACGGCTCGTTGAGGACGTCCTCGAACCGCAGCGTCCCCTCGACGATCGCCGCGTCGTACGAGACGTCCCGCAGGGTGAAGCGGTACGGGCCGGCCTCGATCGTGTCGGGGCTGCTCGCCAGGATGACCGAGAGGTCCACCGTCATCGCCTCGCCGGCGAGGGCGCGGACCGCCTGGACGATCTGGCGGTCCGCGTTGGCGATGCGGAGCGTGACGGTGGGCGGGGCCTCGTCGGACTCCGGCGGCAGGGCGAGCTCGAAGGGGAAGCGCTGGTACGTGAAGCCGCCGCTGACGACGTCCTCGGAGTTGTTGACGACGCGGATGGGCGCCGGGAGCGAGGGGTGGCTGATGACCAGCAGCAGCAGGAAGACCTCGCCCGTCTCCTGGGCGTAGAGCGCTCGGCGCGCGGTGTTAGAGAGGGTCCTGGGCATTGGTCCTGACCAGTCATGACTGACCGCGGCGATCAGCCGAGTTCGACTTCCATCCAGGCCCGGCAGGTCTTGCCGCTGGCCCCGTAGACCCGCAGGCCGATCTGCTCGGCGGGGCCGAGGTCGATGCCGGCGAGCGTCTCGAAGGGGCCGGTCGGCGCCATGCGGTGCGGGCGCACGATCCGCGTGCTCGCGTCGCTCGCCGGCTCGGCCGAGTAGTTCTGGAAGGCCGAGCCGAGCGACGTGGTCAGCCCCGAGACCGCGGCGATCTCGGTGGAGATGTCCGTCGCCGTGCCCGCCGAGGACGGCTTCTTCTGGAAGTCGATCGTGGCGCGGGCGTCGGTGCTCGACGTGCCGTCGAACGAGACGCCGTAGCGCAGCACGCGGGCCGCGACGCCGGTGGGCGCCTTGTACCCGAGGACCGTCTTGGGCGAGGCGGCGCCGCAGGCGATGTCGGTGTTGGTCTGGACCAGGATCTTCGTACCCATGTGCAGGCTCCTTCTGCCGGCGATGCCGGCGGTGCGGTCGGGTCAGGGGTCGGCGCCCACTCCGGGCGTGCTGTTCGGGGGGATGGGGACGGCATCGCCGTCGGCCCCGATGATGGCCGGCAGCAACGGCTCGTCCGCGGCGATCTCGCCGACGAACACGAGCGGCGTGTCGTCGGGCGCGGGCGTGATGGCATCGGGCTCGTCGAAGTACGACACCGCCAGGGGCTGGAGCATCTCCTCCAGGAGCGTGTTGAAGCCTGGCTCCGGCGACTCGATGTGGATGAGCGGAGGTTCGCCCGGCGGCGGGGGCGGGGGAGGCGGCGGGGGCGGGGGCGTCACGACCTCCGTGCCGGGCATCGCCTCGAGCGTGAAGGTCGCGGTCCAGAACTCGGTCCCCGACTGCCGCGGGGCGTACGGCGAGAACGTCGGCGGGCCGGTGAAGCGGTAGTCGATCTGGTTGCCCGTCTCGTGGTGCTTCCACTCGAAGGGCAGGGCGCCGGCCTGGGCCGAGTCGCGGAAGAAGGTCTTGAGGGTGGCGACCTGGGCGCGGGTGAGGCGGAGCTCGATCTCGCACGTCTCGATGGCGGCCGTGGCGCGGCGGCGAACCTTGGCCGGACCCACGTCCATCGCCGTGCGGACCGTGCGGTCCTGATCGACCTGGCTGTACCTGGCGACCTGGGGGGCTTGGGGCAGCCCCGCGGGCCAGAGGATGTCCGCCATGACTCCGACTCGCCTGCCGGTCCACGGCGGCGGCGGATACTACCCGGCGCAGCACCTCCGACCACGCATGGATCAAGAGGACCGAGCGGGCCACTGCACGACGAACGTCCTGAGGGGGCCGTCGTGCACCAGGCTGACGTGGCGAAGGAACGCCTGGCCGAGGCAGACCTGGTACGGGCTGCCATCGCCGAAGGACTCGACGATTCCGGCCGGCACCTGCCAGGCTTTCGCGCCGGCCTCGAACGCGATCCGCAGGCACGCGATCTCAAGTTCCTGTGTTCCGCCGTAGAACGAGCAGCCGCCGAAGACCGTCCGTGCGTACGGCGCGATGTTCAGAGTCTCCACGACGCGGCGAGCGACCATCGCCAAGCCCATACCCGTGTCGAGGAGCGCTCCGCACGTCGCGTGCGGCTGGCCCGGGTCGATGCCGGGGCCTTCCGCGCCGGGAAGACACGGCGCCACCAGAACCTTGGCGACCGGCCCGAACCGCGGGTCGATGGGTCCGGTCAGGTGGGGCACGGCACCCCCGGCGCCACGACCATCTCGACCGGCACTCGCATGAACACGGGGTGCAGGGAGGTCGTGTAGAAGCCCCGCGGCCCGAATCGTTCGAGGCCGTCGGCGATCGCCGCGTCGAGCGTGTCGTACAGCCCAACCAGCCCATCGTCCTTGAGCACGGCGAACTTCTGGCCGTCCTCGGCCAGGTGCGGTCGGATGCGTGCCCACGCCGCTTTCTCGCGCTCGTACATGCGCCATCCTACCCGGCGGGAACGCGCCCGCCAGGGGCACGGCGATCACTGGCTGCAACGCGAGCACGGGCCGAGGCCGCGAGCCCTCGCGTCGTTCAGCGAGATCGGAATGGCACCGCCGCGAAGGTACGAGCAGCCCCCGCGGTGGTACTTCGTCCCGCTCTTGGTCCGGTATACCGTGGCGCTCTGTTCTGGCGCCTTCCGCGGGGTCTCGACGATTCTCGGCGCTGCGGTCGCAGTTGCGGCCGAAGCCGGCTCTGCTGGCCGCGTTGATGCCGCCGGCGGCTGAGACGCACAGCCGGCAAGGGCGAGAAGGACAAGGGTGGCGAGATTGATCTGGCGCATGGACTCCTCCTCTCGATCTCACACTCAACGGCGCGTGACGACCGCCTGCGTGACCTTCCCGTCCTCAACTTTCACTTTCGCGTGAGCGATGCCGCCCGTCATGCTGTACTGACTGATGGCCCAGTCAATGTGGCACGCGAGGTAGTACTCGCCCGCAGGAAGTCGGTCGAACCTGAACCGCCCATCGCCGTCAGCTACCGCGATCCTCGGAGGCGGCACTTCTGCTGGTGCAGCTTCAAGGCTCTCGTACTTCAGCACGCCACGCTCGTACCACTCGGTGGAAAAGGTGGTGACAGGGTTCAGCCACACATGGCGTCCAGCGCCGTATTTCACATCACCGCCAAGGGTGACGAGAAATGCCTGTCCCTCGATCACGCCAGTCCCTTGCGTGGAGAACGATGAGTATTCGGCGGGGTCGTACTTCGCCAATCGAGGCAGCGGCTTTGTGGCGCAACCAGCTACCACCGTCGCGGCCAATCCAACGAACAGTGCTCTCAAGATCATGGCATCCTCCGGCGGGTCCGTGCCGGAAGTGTAACCGGAGACCGGCCTAGCGCGAAGTCCCCCGGCGGCTGACGCCATAGGCCGAAGCCATCGTCCGGTCGAGAGACCCGTCGCTCACCATCCCCTTGACCTCGTCGCGGATGAGGACTCGGATCAACCTCCGGCCGTCCGGCCCGCGGTTCTCGGACACTTCGGGCCGCGCTCCGCTCCCGCGCTGGTCGACGATCTGCACCATGACGACCCCGCCAGAGGGCATCACGCCGTTGGGGTAGACGTAGCCGGAGCGGCCGAACTGGACCAATTCGGGGCCTCGCTCCCCGACCCACGACCAACTACCGCCAGACACAGAGCCACCCATTGCGTGCGAAGGAACATTGGCACCGGGTGATCCAGCTGGCGCCGTCGATACTCCCGAGAAAAACTTGCCGAGCGATGTGCCTCCGAACCACGAGGCCAGCCCATCAAGCAACGGCTTGAAGACCATGGCCTGGACCGCCATCGCCATCAGGGTCTTTCCCCACGACTTCAGCAGGTCGCCCAGCGAGGCCCTGGCATCGAACGCGAAGTCGGCAAAGGCCTGACCCGCATCGCCAGCGAATCCGCGGATGGCATCTGCCATGTCGTTGGCGAGGTTCTTGACCTCCTTCGGGGTCTCCTTGTACGACTCCCTGATCTTGGCGATGGCCTTCTGGACGTCCTCTTCGGTCAGTTTCGACTCCAGGCCCAGCTTGATCAGCGCACGCCGGACGGCGTGGATGTGCTCGATCTCCGCCTCCATCTTCTCCTGCGGGTAGATCGAGAAACGGATCTCCTGGGCGTCCTTGAGGACCGCCTCAGAGTGCTCGTACGCCTTCTTCGCGGCCGCCTTGAAGACCTCCCACCCCTTGGCGAGTCCGGCGCCGATGCGGCGGCCCGTCTCCTTGGCTCCCTCGACGAGGTCGTCGTAGGCCCGGAAGATGTCCGGGAACTTCTGCGGCGCCGGCGCGGGCGGGCCGACAAACTCCGGCTCCTTCATGGCTTCGGCGATCGCGCTCGCGGCCTTGTCCACCGCCTCAACCCCGGGCACGACCCTGGCCGCTAGGACCGCGCCGGCGTCCGCCAGGCTCGTGGCGTAATCCGCCGTGGCCTGGCCCAGGGCCCTCATGCGGTCTACGTCCTCTTGCTTGACCATCGCCTCCTGAACGGCGATTGAGTTCCGCAGACGCTCGGCGTCGCGGCTCAGGCGATTGATCTCGCTCTGGAGTCGTCCGCGCGGGTCAGAGCCGCCACCCATGCCCATGCCCACGCCAGCCATCGGGCCGGCGGCATTGAGAGCGGCAAGGTCCCTGACCGCCGCCGCGAGCTTGGCGGACGCGGCCGGGCTGGTGACCGCTGCAAGCTGCTCACGCAGTTCCGCGAGCTTGCCCCTGGTCGATTTCTCGATCTTGACGCCGGGGATGGCGTTCAGGATCGGGCCGAGCACATCGCGGAAGAGGTCGCTGATCTCCGGCGCGAGCGCCCGCAGTCCGTACCGCAGCGACTCCACGAGCGCCGTGCCGAGCAGCCGTCCCGTCTCCATCGCCGTGGTCTTGAGGAGATCGACGGTCGCGTTCCGCAGGTTCGCCAGCATTTCGGCCGCGGCTCGCTTCTGCTCGGGCGAGTCTGAGCCAAGCAGGTTGAACGCCCGGATGGTGGCCTTGATCAGGTCGGGGAGTCCGGCGATCCGCATCGCCAGGCCGTCGAGGAACTCGGTGACCGCCGGCGCGATCTCGGTCATCAGCTTGACCTTGACCCCCAGCCAGGCCTGCTGCACGCGCCCGACGGCGTCGCGGTAGGCCGTCAACTTCTCGACCTGGTCCTCGGTGAAGAGCACCCCCAGCCGCCGCGCCCGCTCGGTCTGCTCGGCGAGGCCTTTCACGAACGTGCCGCTTTCTTTCAGCAGCGTGACGAAGTCGTCGCCGCCGCCCTTGCCGAAGAACCGCTGGGCCAGGCGGAGCTGTTCGGCCTCGCTGCCGGCGGATTCGATGCCCCGGGCCAGGTCGGGCAGCAGGTCGGCGATGTTGCGGACCTGGCCGGCGGCGTCCGTCAGTTTCACGGTCAGCCGTCCGACTCTCGCCGTGGTGTTCCCGTCGGCGACGATCTCGGCCACGCCCTTGGCGGCCTTGCTGGCCATCGTGGCGAGCTTCTCGAACTCGATGCCCGACTCGCCGGCGGCGAACCGCAGGGCCGACAACTGCTCCACGGTGACGCCCAGCCGCTTCGAGGCCTTGCCGATCTTGTCGACCGTGTCCGCCGCGGCGTCGAGCGACGAGGCGATCCTGAACGCGCCGAACGCAACAGCAGCCCCAGTGAGGGCCGTTTTGAGGTTGACGACCGTCGAGATGGTCCGCGAAACGACACCACCGAAGGCCTTGAAGTTGTTGCCGATGCCCACGAAGGACTTGGCAAACTGCCCGAGCGCGACACCGGCCTTCTGCATGTTGGCCGTGAACGGCCCCATGTTGGCGACCAGGTCGACCTGAATCTTCCCGATGGCGCTCATGGCCTACCCCCGCCCCGCGAGAGGGCTTCCAGCTTCTGTTCGAGCTGGTCCGCGCTGGGCGGCTCGGGCCGGAGCGCTTCCAGGCTCGGGAAGAAGTCCGCCGGCGAGAACGGCGTGGGCCGGTTCTCCCGGTCCCGGTTGATCTCCGCGAGCAGGAAGCACACCTGGCCGGCACGGAAGTCCAGGCGGCGCTCCCGGGCCTGCCACGCGTCGAGCAGCTCGCGGACCTCCGCCGGCGACATGGCTCCGAGTTCGGCGGGGGCGATCCCCAGCTCCACGCGTGCCCAGGCCCTCAGGCGGCGGAGGTCTGAGGGGCCGACGAAGGGTCCGCCGCGGGCTCCGCCGTCCCGCTCAACTGCCTCACCGCGTCCACGAAGCCCGGCACGAGCGCCGAGAAGACGTCGCGGATCTGGCCCATCGGCACCTTCTGCCCGACCTCCGCGGGCGAGATCCCCAGGCAGCCGGCGACGAACTTCCCGACGGTCGTCACGCTGAACCGCTCCGCGGCCTCGCGCGCCTGCTCGGGCGTCGGCTCCTGGCCGTCGGGGACGGCCGGGGCGTAGGTGGCGAACTCCGAGAGGGTCTGCAGCGCCGTGCGTCCCATCGCGGCCTCGATCGCCACCAGGCGGTCGAAGTCGAACACCACGAGGTGCTTCCACCCGCCGATGGCGAGTTCGACGGACGGAGCGGCGGGGTTCGGCGGGGTCGCGGTCATGGGTGCCTCCAATGGACGATCGGAACGGCGACGAGGCGGACCTCGCCGCGGCGCCCGGGTCGGGACTCGAGCCGGACGTCGACGCCGGCGGGACGCCAGCGAACGACCACCGCGGCCAGGCGGAGCAGGGCGAGGGTGATCCGCAGCCGCCGGGTGTCGAGATGGACGGTGATGGTCGGGTCACTCGCCATTGCCGATCAGGGGTTGTTCTCTTTCACCACCTGGCCGGTGATGGAGACGGTGACGTCGTTGACGATCTTGCCCTTGACCGGGTAGGCGTGCCCGATCCGTTGGACGAAACCCGAGAAGGACAGCCGCTTGGTCCCGCTGGGATAGACCAGGCGGAAGTTCCGCTTGGTCGAGGCGCCCAGGTCGGCGTAGAGCGAGTTCTGCGTCGTGTCGTCCTGCAGCATGTGCATCTGGAACGTCACGTCGCCGGCCTCGCGGACGCCGACCGCGATCTTCTCGCCCCAGCCGTTGGGGCTATCCATGTTCGTGGCGTCCTCGATGATCTGCGTCAACTCGGGGCCGTTGATGTCGAGCACCTCGGCGACCGCCACGAACGTGCCGGTGCCGTCGTCCCGAAAGAGTTTCGCCCCGAAGCCGCCCTTGGCTTGCGTCGCCGGCATGACCGCCTCCTTGCGTCCACGCGCCGATACTACCCGCGCCCGGACCGCCGGCGACCGCGGCGGCCGTCTACCCGTTGATCTCGTTGTGCCAGACGGTGAAGTCCATCCGCCACCAGTAGACCTTCAGGTCGTCGTCGTACCCGTCGTCGTCGTCCTCGAGGAACGCGCCGTTCACGTCGACGCCACCCGCCCCGCCCATCACGCCCTTGTACCCGTCGAGCGCGAGCCTGACCTTCTCGGCCAGGTCCTTGGCGGCAACGTGCGTCCTGGCGAACAGATCGAGCTGGAACCGCGGATGGGCCAGCCCGCTGCTGCCGTCGTGGGAGTGCTCCCGCGGCCCGGAGATCCGGTGGTACGCGATCGCCGGGTACGTCGGGTTCTGCGGCAGGTGCTTGGGGTAGACGCGACCGCCCAGGACGCCGGCAAGGCCCGCGGCTTCGGTCAGGTGCTTCGTGATGGCCGCCTCGATGGTCATGCCGTGGCGCTCCGCACGGTGCTCTGCCCGAGTTTCACGAGTTCCTTCTGCAACTCCGCCCGGATCACGCGCTCGACGGTCTTGAGGGCCTCGCCGCTCTTGCTGTCGTACGCGGGCCGCAGGAACGGTCGCGGCGCCGTGCCCGGGTGGACGCGGCCTGAGCCCTTGCCCTTGCTCAGTTTGCTCCCCTTGCCCACATGGTGGGCGCGCGTGCCGTACTCCACCAGGTGCGCGTAGGCGCGGGGGTAGATCTCGCCGCGGACAGTGCGCTTCCCACGGGCCTTCTGGACCTTGGCGCTGACAGCCTTGGCCTTGCCCTTGGGCGTGACCGAGAAGGACTTGGGGGCGATCTTCACATTGGCGACCAGTCGCTCCCGCGTCGAACCCTTGCGGTCGGTCTCGGCGATGATCGCCTTCTTGAGAGCGCCGGTTCTGGTCGGCACGCGGAGGCGTGCGTCGTCGCGGATCAGGCCGGCGCCCGCGAGCAGCCCGCGGCGGACCACGTTCGTGGCGACGCGCACGCCCAGGGCCTCCATCTTGCGGCGAAGATCCCGGAGGTCGACCCGGACCTGGAACCCGCTGGCAATCGCCGGCATCGCGTCACCCTCCGCTCTTGACCTCGCGGGCGTACCCGGCGAGGACGAGGCCGTCCCGCCGCCCCTCGCCCGCCTCGCCCACGTCCTCGACCTCGTACCGCTCCCCGTCGTACACGACCGTCATGGTCGGCTCAATCCCCGGCCGGTAGCGGATGGTGAACCGCACCTGCTGCCGGTTGGTCCGCTGCTCGGCCTTGAACTCCTCCCCGCCGCTCACCCGCTCGAACTTCGCCCACACCGTGGCAACGTCCACCCAGCCCTCGACCTCTTCGCCGTGCTCGTTCCGCATGGGGACGCGTCGCTGGATCAGGATGCGTCGATCGAGTTGCCCGGCCTTCATCGCGTCCTCCAGGCGGTCCAGCCGCCAATGCACGCCCACCATGGCCACGCCGATCAGCAGGAGCGCCCACGGGACCAGCGCCCGGGATCGGCCCGTCATCGCCGGCCCCGGCGCTTGCGCCGATCCGCCCGGCGCCGGCGTGCGATCTCGGCCCTGATCTGGGCCGTGGTGCAGCGGGCGAGGACGCGGGCGGTGCGGGGCATGGCTCAGTCCAAACCGATCAGGCCGGTCGCGGTGGTGCCGGTCGCCTTCACGCGGTTGGCGCGGACCGGCAGGACCGAACCGGCGGCCAGGCCGTTGAACGTCAGTTCTGTCCCCTTCGCCGTGACGAGGACGACGTTGCCGGCGCCGCCGACGAAGATGGAGCGTGGCACGCGCGAGAGATCAGCGCCGTCGTTGGGGGTGATCGAGAAGCCGTCCTCGGCGGGGGTCATGAGGCCGGCGGCGTGCTTGTCGAATCGGTCGGTGGGCATGGGTGGCTCCTCGGGGCGTCGGGTCGTCGTGGTGCTCAGGCGAACGTGAACAGGCGCAGGTCGGCGAGCTTGAGTTCCAGGCACGCGAGGAACCGCTCCTTGTCGGAGGCCTCGCGGTTCTCGTAGTGCCAGCCGGCGTGCAGCAGGACCGCCTGGCGGGCGATGGCGGGGACGGCCGCGGCGGCGCCGTAGCCGGTGACATACTCGACCTGGACGGCGTTGGGTTCGTCCCGCGTCCCGGGCCAGGCCTTGCCGTAGGCGGGGATGAGGCGGGCGGGGCGCTGGGGGTCCTTCGCGTCGAGCGCGTACTCCGTGCCCGCCAGCGTCTGCAGGACGCCCGCGGCGTCGGTGTACTTGACGTGGGTGACGCTCTGGATCTTCCCGCCCGGGAGCCAGAGCGCGAAGTCGTCGTGGGGCCGGCTGCCGCGGAGGGGGTTGCAGTCCTGGTCGAGGTTCCCGTCGGGGAACTGCCTGGCCCACAGCCGCCAGGTCTGCGTCACCAGGGCGCGGCGGGTGAACCGCTCGACCCACTCCCGGGCGTCGGTGACCAGGCGGCCGATCAGGGCGTCGTCGGTGGAGACTTCCACCCGCAGGTGGTCCTTGGCCTCCTGGAGCGTGACGGGTTCCTCCGCCGGACCTGTGACGACCTCGACCGCCATGTGCTCTCCGGAGGTGGAACCGGCCCGCCCTTCGATGCCGACGCGTGGACCCGCCGGAAGGAGAGGTACGGGCCGGCCGGCCGACACGCTGTCGGCCATTGAGGGCGTCCGGTGATGGCGGACGCCCGAATAGCGGGAGCAGGACTCGCACCTGCGACCTTCGGGTTATGAGCCCGACGAGCTGCTGCTGCTCTACCCCGCCAGGGTCTGGATTACGGCGTGCCTTCGGCCGGGCTCGCCAGCTTGATCGTCTTGAGCACGTTGGCGATGGTGTTGCTCGTGGGCTGGTTGCTCGCCTTGTACCGCAGCGCGTACAGGTCGCCCGTGGCCGTCGAGACGCCGCGGATGAAGACGCCGCGGACGTACCGCTCCTTGGGGCGGTTGATGTCGATGCCCACGATCGAGCCGTTGGCGTCGGCCACCACCTTGCTCCCCGCCAGGTCCGCCATGTCCGAGGCGTCGCTCGCCTCGCCCTGCTGGGCCTTCAGGAAGTTGCCGGCGTTCGCCGTGGCGATGGTGCCGAACAGGATGACCCCGTCGTACCCGGCCATGTCCAGCGTCGCGCCGTTGACCGCCGACGTGCCCGCCGCCGCGCCCGCCGCCTGAAGCGTGAGCGAGTTCTCCTCGAGTCCAACCGCTGCCATGATGGCCTCCTTGCCGCGGCGTGCGCCGCTCGAAAGTCCACTACCGATCCAGCGTCGCCTTCTCGCCGCCGGCTTTGCCGTCCGCCTTCTCGGGCTTGCCCGCCCGCCCCTTCTCGCCGCCGGCTTTGCCCGCGGGCGAGGACGGTCCGATCTGCGTCGCGTAGCCGGCCTTCACGAACCGCTCGGCCTCCGCCTCGTCGCGCCAGTCGACCTCGTCGCCGGGCTTGTGGGTGTAGTTCATGCCCGCGATCGACGTGAGGAACTTGATCCGCATGGTCCGGCCTCCTGGCTTCCCGAATGGGCCGGATTCGCTGCGAGCGGACCCGGCCCCAAATCAAAACGGTGGTTGCTGGCGTGTCACCCGCTTACGGGTGGACGAGGTGCTTGATGGGGTTCGTGCCGGCGTTGCTGAGCCGGCCATCCAGTCGCATGAAGGCGAAGAAGCCGATCTGGAGCTTCTCGGCGTACCGCTCCGCCAGGCGGACGAGCGTGATGTTCTTCACGCGGCGGATCTTGTACTTGCGGAAGTCGCCGAAGAGCATGGACCGCTTGCCCGAGGCCGGGCTGTCCATGTGCATGTTGATCCGGTAGGGCCGGTTGTTCAGCAGGCCCGGGGCGCCGTTGGCCATCGCCGCGTTCGCCGCGGGCATCCAGATCGGGCGGCCGTCGGAGTCCTTCAGCTTCCGCAGCAACTTCAGGCAGTCGTCGTGGAACATGTACTCCGCGTTGACGCGGTGCGCCGGGTCCACGGCGTGCTCGAGGTCGATGGTCTCGTCGTACGTGATCGCCGCGGCGCCCGCGGCGGTCACGCCCAGCGTCGAGGCCGTCGCCACGCCCTGGGGCTGGTTGGCCCCGTTGCCGGTGGTGAGCCGGCGGTTGGCGATGCGCCCGAGGCGCTCAGCGAGGAGTTCGGCCAGGACCTGCTCGACGTTGATGCCCGTGTCCTGGATCAGCGTCTGCGGGACCAGCACCAACTTCGAGCTGAACAGGTACGCCTTCGCCGTGATCTGGCCGAAGGCCACGTCCTGCCCGCCGACGGCCTGGTTCTCTTCGACCTGCTCGCCCTCGTTGGCCGTGTCGTTCACGGTGGGCCAGGGCAGGTCCGCGCCGGTGTCGGTGTTGATGACCTGGGCGTTGGACTGCAGCACGCCGCTGTAGTCCTTCATGCCCTTCTCGATGTCGGCCAGGAAGCCCGTGGGCACGGTGAACCCGCCGGCGGCGCCGGTGATGGCCGAGAGGTCGCGGACCTCGGGGTGGTCGCTGGGCAGCGAGTTGAACCGGCTCTGCAGAAGCGTGCGCTCCTCCTCGGAGATCGCGCCGATGCCGCGGCGGATGAACGAGCCGAAGGCCTTGGAGTACCGCTTCTCGCGGTCCTTGGCCTCGGACTCCTCGTCGTCGTCGGCCCGCTCGCGGGGCTTGACGTCGCGCTGGGTCTTGGGCTTGCCCGGCTCCTCGAGCCCGGCGCGGACCTCGGCCTGCTTCTTGAGCAGCTCGGACCGCTTGGTGAGGTCCACGATCTTGTCCTGGTGGGCCTTGAGTTCGGCCTCCTCGTCCTTCGTGAAGGCGCGGTCCTCGGTGGTGACCTTGGCCACCAGCTGGTCCGCCGCGTCGCGCGCCTTCTGGCGCTCGCCGTCGTACTTCGTGAGGAGATCGCTGATGTCGACCGTGATGCTCATCCGTGACATGGTGCCTCCGCTGCCGTGCGGCCACAGTCCACTGCCCCGCGCGCCAAACCTAGACCGTGCCTACCGCCCGGTCCAGAGCGCCGCCCGCGCCCGGTAGGCGGCGATGATTCGATCCCGTCGCGCCAGGGACCCGGCGGGGGCGTCCGTGCCCACGCACCGAATCCCGTCCTGCAGGATGTCCTTGAGGCTCCGCACGTCGCCGCGGGCCTCCACGCTCGTGTCCGCGTACGCGGGGAACGCGACCGCCGACACCTCGAAGAGGTCGACGACCAGCAGCTCGCGCCGGTAGACGGTGTCCCCGTCCTTGGTCTGGCGGGTCCACTCGTCCTTCACGGTGGCGAACCCGAACGACATGCCCGTCAGATCGCCGCGCTTCACGCTCACGACCAGGTCGCGTCCGGCGGTGGTGTCCGGCACGGCGATCTCGACCGCGAGGCCCTTGTCGTCCTCCTTGACCTCGAGGGTCTTGGCCGAGCGGCGCCCGATGATGAGCGTGGTGTCGTGGCCGACCAGGGCGCGGATGTCGTCCCCGCGGCTGAGCGACTGCGAGAAGGCGCCCTTGCGGATGAACTCGCGGAAGCCGCCGAGGTCCTCGGAGAGGGAGTTGAAGACGGCCGCGTAGCCGCTCAGGGTGGCGATGCGGCCGTCTTGGGGCTTCTCCAGCTCGCGGAGCTGCAGCCCGGCGGTGAAGCGCCGTTCGAGTTTCGCCGGCATGTTCGCACCTACCTGACCGTCCACGTGCCGCGAAACTAGGCGCGTCACCCGCCCTTGGCGACCTGATCATCGGCGCCGGGCTTGGGTTCGCCGCCGGGCTCTCCGCCGGCGCTGGGCTTCCCGCCGACCCCCTTCTTGATCCACGCCTCCAGGAGCTTGTCGGCCTGCTCCGGGGTCGGCGCCGGCATCAGCGACGAGGGCATGACGTAGACGCTCCCGCGCCCATCGGGCAGGTCGTTCATGTTCTCTCGCTCGCGGATCTCGTCGGGGCTGATCGAGCGTGTATCGTGCAGGCCCTTGTAGAGGGCGACCCTGGCGGCGGTGTCGAGCTGCACGATCGCCTGCGTGAGGTGCTCGGCGTAGAAGCGGTCCTGCTCCTCGGGCGCGAAGAGCTTCCAGTTGAGTTCCTGCTCCAGGGCCTCGACCCAGGGGGCGAGCGTGTCGCCCAGGAAGTCCAGGCTCTGCTGCTCGATGTTGTTGTTCGTGGCCCGGAGCAGGTGCTGCACCTTGTGGGGCGGCACGCCGAACCAGCGTGCGATGTCCTCGATGCGGAAGTACGAGGACTCGACGAACTGGGCGTCCTCGAGGGGCATGGCGCTCGACGCCCAGGTCATCCCCTCCTCGAGGATCAGCGGCTTGCCGGTGTTCGCGCTCCCGCCGTAGACCGCCGTGAAGGACTCGCGGAGGTTCCGCACGGCCTGCTCGCCGAGCTTGCCGGGATGCTGCAGCACGCCGCTGGGCCGCAGCCCGTTCCGCAGCAGCGTGCCGCTGAACTCGTCGGCGGCCAGGGCCGCGCCGATGGTCTGCCGCGCGTGCGCCACGACCGACAGGCCGCAGACCCCGTCGAAGGAAAGGCCCGGCAGGTGGAGGACGTCCCGCCGCAGGAGCGTGACGGGGGTGCCGTCGGTCGAGACGCGGTACCGAAGTTCGCCCTTCTCGCGGAAGGGCGTGACCCGGTCGGACTCGATGGGGATCAGGGCCTGGGGCCGGCCGTCGCCGCGGCGGATGATCTCGGCGTACCCGTTGCCCCACAGCAGGGTGTTGGTGACCAGCGCGGACCGGAACGCGAACGACGACATGTCCGGGTTGGGCCGGACCTTGAGGAGCCGGTACAGCGGGTGGGCCGCGGCCCGCTCGCGCCCGGCGTCGGTCCGCTCGTAGGTGATCAGGGGCATCCGGGCGATGGCGTTGGCGATGACGCGCACGCAGGCGAAGACCGCGCCGACCTTCATCGCGCTCCGGGGCGTCACGCTCTTGCCCGAGCCCGTGGCCCCGCCGCTGAGCAGGTCCGCCAGCTGGGCGGCGGTGATGGGCTTGGTGGGATCCTCGAGGTTGCGGGCTTCGTGGAAGCCACGCGCCCGCTCGGGGTTGACCATGTACGGCTCGTGGTCCGCGTCGAGGCCTGGGCCGCTGATGATGGAAGCTCCAAACGCCGGGGTGGTGATCGCCTTCATAGGTCGAGAACTCCGCGCTGCTCGTACACCGACGGGGCCGTATCGCCGACACTAGCGCGGCCCAGGGCCGTCACCAACGCCGCGATGCCGTCGATGCGGGCGGTCGAGGCCTTCTTCGTCAGCCGCTCGTTCCCGTTCACGTCCACCAGGACCGCGACGTTGTCGGCCATCCACCGGAGGACGGGGTTGCCCCCGTGCCGGACCTTGCCCTGCAGGACCAGGTTCTTCAGTTCCATCGTGGGCGGGGCGACGTGCTTGATCGTCTGCGGGAACTCGACCATGTTCAGCCCGGCGGCCCGCAGGTCATCGGCCAGGTGCGTGGCGTTGTAGGGGTCGTACGCGACCTCGCGGATCTGGAACTTCCGCGCCCACCGCTCCAGGACCAGGTCGCGGACGGCGGCGTACTCGATCACGTTCCCCGGGGTGAGGGTCACGTGCCCGGCCCGCGCCCACTCCCGGTAGGGCACGCCGTCCCTCGATTCCTTCAGCTCAATCTCCTCGTCGGGTACGAAGAAGTGCGGCAGGACGTGGAACCGCCGCGCCCCGTCCTTGTCCTCGCGGAAGAGCGCGACCGCCGCGGTGATGTCGGATCGCTTGGAAAGATCCAGGCCCACCCAGCACGGCAGGCTCACGACGTGGAAGAGGTCCACCGGCTCCCCGCAGGCGTCCCACTTCTCGATGTCGATCCAGCCTGTTTTCTGGCTGGTCCAGATGTTGAGGTAATACCGCTTGAACGTGGCCTCTTTCGCCGCGTCCTCCTGGGCCTCGGCAAAGAGGGAACGGAACTCCCGCGGCTTAATGGTGACCCCGTAGCCGGGGTTGGCCTTCTTCCACGTCGCTTCTCGCTTCCAGCTGTCCTTGGGGCCGGCCTCGTAGATCACGACCAGGCGGTCGGTGATCCGGCTCTTGCCATCGAGGATGCGCTTGTCCGCGGCGTACTCGCGGTAGCCCACGGTGTGGCGGTCGTAGCCGGCCGTGCTGATCACAAACGTGAGCGGCTGGCGGCGCGTGGCGCTGCCGGTGGTCATCTTCTCCCAGAGCGCAAAGTCCCGCAGCTCGTGGATCTCGTCGAAGACCACGCCGCTGGGGTTGAGGCCGTCCTTGTTGCTGGGCAGCGACGAGACCGCCTGGAGCGACGAGAGCGTCTCGGAGTACACGATCGACCGCGTCCGTGCCGAGTCGAAGACCTGGCTCATCTCGTTGAGTTCAGTTGAGGCCTTCGTCATGCGGGCGGCCTCCTTGAACACGATCGAGGCCTGCTCGCGGTCGTTGGCGACCAGGTACACCTCGGCGCCGGGCTCGTCGTCGGCGAAGAGCAGGTAGAGCGCGACGCCGGCGGCGAGGGTGCTCTTGCCGTTCTTCCTGGGCAACCAGAGATCGCATCGTCTGTACCAGCGGAAGCCGTCGGCCTCGCGGCGCCAGCCAAAGAGCGGGCGGATGATCCGATCGCGCTGCCACCCGTGCGGCACGAACGGCTTGCCGGACCACTCGCCCTTGGTGTGGGTGAGGAACAGCTCGAAGAAGTTGCACGCCCGATCGGCGATGTCCTTGTCGAAGTACGCCCCCTTCGCCGCCGGCCGCCCGTGCTCAGGAGATCCGCGGCGCTTCGGGGCGCGACGCGAAGAACTTGGCCTTGAGGTCATTGATGTCTCCCTTGCTCGCGGTCTCCGCGGCGACCTGGATGCGTGATCTGGCCGCGGGCGTCAGCCCGAACTCCCGCTCGATGGCCAGGAGTTCCCTTGCCAGCCGCATCGCCATCGACGTCTCCACGAAGGCGTCGAACCGCACGATCCGTCCGGGCTTCTTCGGGTCGCCGCTCTCGGCGCGGACGGGGTACGACCGTCCGTTCTTCTCGATGAACGCCGTGCAGTCCCGCCACATCGTCACGAGCTGGCAGTAGCGGGCCAGGGCCTCGCCGTCGATGGACCTGGCCAGGCCGATCTTCACGAGCCGCGGCACGACCTGCGCCCACACGCTCCTCGCCCGCTCGTCCAGGTGTGGCGGCGGCTCGGCGTCGCCGGGGGGCGGGACGGGTTCGCGGATGTTGAGCGGTCGCCCGCCGGGGTTCCCGGCGACGAGTTTCAGCACAGTCGGCTTGGGGGGCGGTCCGCGGCGTCCCATCGCCGCAAAACTAGACCCCGGCGGGGGCCGGCCCACCCCCCGCGCCAAAACCCGCGCGCGCGCATACGACGGGCCCCGCTGCGGTCCCCAAGCGGCGCTGTGAAGAAACACACCCCCCTCCCCCCACCCGAACGCCAGCGCCCGTACCGCACGGCGGTCTGTGGAGGCCTCGGGTTGCGTCGCTGGCCGCGGGGTGGCCCCGCGTCTAGTCTCGTCGGCGCGGCTCTGTGGACGCCGCCAGGAGGTTCTCCTCATGGCCGACATCACCCCTGTCGCCCCGACGATGGCGGGCGCGAACCCCTCCGGCGTCTCCGCCTCCGGCGGGGGCGACGCCGTCCTCAATCCCCGCGGCAACGCCATCATCCGCGTCACCAACGGCGGCGGCTCGTCCATCACGGTCACCCTGGCCGTCGGCCCCAACCCCACGCGCCCCAGCGACGGGACGTTCCCGGCGATGACCCTGGCCAACAACGTCGTCACCGTGCCCAACGGCCAGAGCCGCATCATCGGCCCCGTGCCGCCCGCCTTCAACGATGGCAACGGCAAGGTGCAGCTCACCTACTCGGCTGTCACGTCCGTCACCGTCGAGGCCTACCAGCCCTCCTGATCGTGTTGGCCAGGCGGGTGAGTGCCTTGCGGGCGTGCCCGTCCTTGGCCGTCTTCTGCATGTGGCATCGCTCGCACAGGCCACGCAGGTTCTCCATCGAGTCATCCCCGCCGCCGGCCTTGGCCTTGATGTGGTCGACGTGCTCGGACGGCCGGCGGCGGCAGGCCACGCACACGGGGTCGCGGGCGAGCACCATCTTCCGCAGTCGACGCCACGTCGCGCCGTAGCCCCTCGACGTGGACGATCCCGTCGTGGTCCTCCACGCCTGGGCCTTGGCGTGGGCGGGGGAGTGGGCCTCGCAGTACCGGCGGTCGGTCAGGGCCGAGCAGCCGGCGTGGTGGCAGGGGTGCTGGGGCTTGCGGGGCATGGCGGCTCCTCGATCTGGACGCCACGCTCGCCGGCAACCTCCGCCCAGGAGCGTCCGTCGCCGGCGAGCCTAGCGGCCTGGCCCGCGAGGGTCTGCCAGCGGCGCACGGCCACGTCCACGAATACGGGCTCCAGCTCCATCCCGAAGCAGCAGCGCCCGAGCTGCTCCGCGGCGATCAGTTGCGAGCCCGATCCGCTGAACGGCTCGTAGCAGACCTCGCCCGGGCGTGTGTGCTTGCGGATGGGGCGAGCGAAGATCTCCACCGGCTTCTGCGTGGGGTGCTCGTTCCCGACGGGCCTGGCCTTCCCCTCCCAATCGATCTCCCACGCCGAGGAGGCGTCCTTCAGGAGCCGGATGAGCTGGGCCTTGGTGAGCTGTTCGAGCGGGACTTCGTTCCCGCCGGCCACCCACACGGAGCCGTGATCGTGCCGCCCGTCGTGGGGCGGCTTGCTCCCCTGGAGCCAACCCATCAGGCACGGCTCATGCCGGAAATGCCAGAACACCGAGCCGAACACCGGCACGGGCTTGATCCAGATGATCTGCTGGTGATCCAGGATGCCCAGCCCGCGCCAGGCCTCGACGATCTCCACGATGCGTTTGTGGGCGTGCCAGCAGTAGATCGCGGCGTTGGGCGCCATCACCCGGACGACGTTGGCGAAGACCGACTGGAAGAACGACGCGGCATCCTCGATGTCGATCTCTCGGTATGACGCCGACCAGTCCTTGCCGCGGTCGCCGGCACGCACGCCCGTGTAGTCGACGAGGTACGGCGGGTCGGTGGAGATCAGCGACGCCCGGTGCGTCTCCATGAGCCGGTCCACGTCGCCGGCGTCGGTTGAATCCCCGCACAGCAGGCGATGACGCCCCAGCTCCCACAGGTCGCCCGGCCTGGTCACGGCCCGCGGCAGCGGCCCGGGCGTCGGGTGCTCGACCACGGGCTCGTCCTCGCTCGTGGCCAGCAGCGACTCGAGTTCCTGGGTCGTCCACCCGGCCGCCTCCGCGGCGTCGCTCGGGAGCGATCCCACGACCTGCCGGAGGGCGTCGTCGTCCCAGCGTGAAAGTTCCGCGGTGCGGTTGTCGGCCAGGGCGTAGGCGGTCCTGTCCACGCCGGCGAGTTCCGAGCGGACGGCGGCGACATGCGTCCACCCCAGCGCCCGGGCGGCCTCAAGCGTGCCGTTGCCGGCGATCACGACGCCGGCGGCGTCGATGATGACGGGCTTCTGTTGCCCGAAGCGGCGGAGCGAGGCCTTGATGGCGTCGATGCTCCGCTCGTCGTGCACTCGGGCGTTGGCCGGGTCGGGCGAGAGATCGCCGATGGGCATGGCCTGGTCACGGAGGCTGGGGGCGATATTGGCGGTGGTGCTGGGGCGTCGGGGTCTGGCCACGGAGATCCCTTTCCGCGACAACCACGATGCCCAGGGCCTGCATGACCAGGACGGCGTGCCGGACCCGGATGGTCCGCACGCCGCTCAGCCATCGGCCCAGCACCGAGCGGTCTACGCCCGTACGGGCCGCCAGGTCGCTGATGGTCATGCCGCGGCGTTGCAGCTCACGCAGGGTCACCAAGGCGATTGGGTCGGCGCTCACGCCACTCGTAGGGAGCAGGTGTACGGGCGAGTGGCACGGCGTGCGCCACGCTGGCACATAACCGCATGGAGACGCCCCTCGGGGGCTTCATTCCCGGGTACAACGCCCTCCGAGGGATCGCCGACAGGGCATGGCCGCCCGGTGAGGAGGGCCATGCGACTGATCCGCCCCGACGACGACCCGACCCCGCCCCCGTCATCGATATTGCAACCGGCGCTGGAGATCAGCGTCCGGGAACCAACATCGGGCCGCGTGATCGCACAGTTTGTGTTGCGTGTTTCAAGCCCTTGTGATTCAATGGCTTCCATGAAGCCCTTCTCCCCTGGCACTCCGGGAGGGGGCACGGATGCTCCGTCGGTTCGTGACCCCATCGCCGGGCGGATCGACGCCGCACAGACGGACCTGTGCCGCGCCATCGACGCCTGGCTGTCCTACCTCCGCGCCCGAGGCAAGAAGACACGGAGCATCGACGCCTTCCGGCAGGTGGTTGAGCGTGCGGCACGCGAACGCGGATGGAGCTCGCCGCCTGACCTCACGTTCGAGGCGGTCACCAGCTGGCTCGGTGCACAGCCTTGGAAGGGGACAACGTACAACCGCAATCTCTCCGCGTTCCGGTCGCTCACGCGATACCTGGCCAAGGCCAGGACGATCGCCGAAGACCCGCTCGAAGGTGCGGACCGCGCCCATGACGACGGCGGCGACGGCGCCCGGGCCGCCACGATCGAGGAGGCCCGGGGCGTGATCCTGCAGGCCTGGGTCCGCGACCAGGCCGACCGGCGCTGCAAGGGGAACCGGGCGCTGTACTGGCTCTGTCTCTTCGCCGGCGCGTGCCGGCTGGACGAGCCGGCGAGGTGGATGCGTCGCCACGTCATCCTGGACCACGAGCACCCGCACGTGCTGTGGACGCAGGAGATCAACAAAAACCACAAGCGGCAGGAGGTCGCGCTCACGCCGGAGCTCGCGGCGTTGCTCCGCGGGCACCTCCGCGCCGTCGATCTCTCACGGGCCGAGGCGGGCCTGCCGCCGGCCGGGCCGGATGATCCGGTGTTCCCGACCGTGCCGAGCAAGGGGACGTTCGTGAAGGACCGCGATGCCGCGGGCATCGCCGCCCAGGACTACCGGGGCAGGTCCTTCTCGCCCCACTCGGCCCGGAAGTTCTTCTCGACGGTCCTGACGGCCCGGGGCGTGCCCGAAAAGATGGTCGATCGGCTCATGCGTCACGCCGGGCGTGTGGAGCATCGGTATTACGATCCTGCCCTGGCCGAGCAGGCCGCCGCCGTGGCGAAACTGCCCCGTCTGTGGCCGGAACAGGCCGGTCCGGGCTGCATCCGACAGCCCCATGTGGAAAACTCGCCTGGCGACTTGACAAACCGAGGGCACTTCGCCGAAGATGGGTCTGGCACTCCGGTCGGCTCCAACGACCAATCGAGCTCGACCGAACGCCCTGGCCCTGTGTTCCAGCCGCCGGAGTGCCAACGAAGCGCGGACCTCACGGGGCTGGGGCGACAGGTCGAGAAGTTGATGCGGGCGGCCGGGCAAGGCCGCCCCGAAGAATCCGGGACGGTTGAGTCCGTTCCGATTATGCAGCCCGAAATCGGCATTACGGGCCCGTGATCGGTCGATCGCGGGCTTGTGCGTTTTTGCGGCAGATCGCGGCAGGAGGCGACGCGTGGGCGCGAAGAAGCCGGTGGGGAAGAAAGCCGCGACGAAGAAGGCGGCAGCGAAGAAGGTGATTGCGACGAAGGCGGCCAAGAAGCCGCCGCCCACGCGTGCGGCGTCCGCCCGGAGCCGCAGCTCGCCCGCCACGCCCGGGCCCAAGGCCAATGACCCGACGGGCGTGGACGCGGTGCTGGCGGCGGTCGATCCCGGCGTGCGCCCCCTGGCGCAGGCGATCCGGCGTGCGATCCTGCGGGGCGTGCCGGGCGCGGGCGAGGGCGTGAAGTGGAACAGCGCGAGTTTCCGCCTGGGCGACGCGTGGTTCGCGACGGTCGACGCCCGGCGCCCGGGTCGCGTGCTTCTCGTGCTGCACCGGGGCGCGGCGAAGGGCACGGGCCCGTCGCTCCGCGGAACGCTCGACGAGGGCGACGGTCGCCTGCGCTGGCACGACGCCCAGCGCGCGAGCATGACGTTCACGACCGACGCGGAGTTCGCCGAGGCGAAGGCATGGTTCGCGCGCGTGGTGCGGGCGTGGGCGAAGGGCGGCTAGCGCTCTCCCGCGTGGGCTTCGGCGGCCCGGGCCATTGCGGCCCGCGCCTCGGCCCGGGCCTTGATGTGCTCCAGCCAGACGTCGTGCAGGCGCTTGAGTTTCGTCGGGATGAAGACCTTCTGGAGCCCGGCGAGCACTCCGTGCTGGCTTTCGTCGGTGATGAAGCGCGTGCCGGTGGCGGTGGGTACGAGCAGCCAGGCGTGGTAGCCCTGGATGGTGCGCCGGCGCGATTCCCAACTCAGGCGCACGGGCGGCTCGAACTCGGTGATCGTGGACTCGAAGCGCAGGCCCATGGTCTTCCATGTGAAGACCGAGTTCGCGTCGAGCCGCCCCGTCGCCGAGTCGCGCACGTCGACGTCGAACGCACCCTCGTACCACTGCGGCCAGGTCTCGGCCTCGATGAGCACATCCCAGACCACCTTGGGCGGGGCGGCGATCTCGATCTCGTTGTGCACGAAGAAGCGGGCGTCCTCGGGGCGGTAGCGCTCGGGCCAGCGGATCTGGTCGGCGGGGATGGGGGCCGAACTGAGGGCGTTGCGCGCGTCACCCACGGGCGGCACCGACGCGCACGCCGCCAGCAGGCCGGCGCCGGCGATCCCGAGGACTGAACCACCGCGAACAACGGACACGGACGATGGCATGCGGAGAACTCCAAGGCCGGGAATCCCGGCGGGTGGGGATGGAACGATGGACTACGCCCCGGCGACGGGGGCGATGCGGGCCTGCGTGCCGGGCAGGTGCGCGAGCCCCCAGTCGCGGATGTGTTCGAGAACGGGCAGCAGCGAGCGCCCCTTCGGGGTGAGTTGGTACTTCGTGCTCCCCTGGCGGTCGGGCGAGTCGGTGGCCTTCACGAGCCCGGCGGCGCACAGGCGCCGCAGCCGGTCGGCGAGGATGTTCGTCGCGATGCGCTCGGGCGAACGCTGGAACTCGTGGTAGTGCGTCTTGCCGGCGAAGAGGTCGCGCACGACGAGCAGCGTCCACTTGTCGCCGACGAGGTCGAGCGTGCACGCGAGCGGGCAGACCGAGCGTCGCTTGGGCGGTTTCACGGGCGGGCCTCCGGCGGGGACGCCGGGCGGGGCGCGGCGCTCGCCGCCCGTGCGGCGTAGTCGACCACCGGGACGCCCTTGAGGCGTTCAAGGATGTCGTCCCACGTCGGCGGCACCTGATCGACGGGGATCTCCATACGCAAGAACTGGGCCTGACGCACGCCCGAGAGCCCCTCGCGGATCGCGGTGCGGTGGGTCGAGGCACGGACGAATGCGTTGAGCGACGCGTCGTCCTTCCACACCGTCATCGTCCAGACCTCGTGCCCGAGCACGCGCGTGCGGAGCGAGTGCCCGATGTACCCGTCGAGCTCGGGCAGGCTGCGGACGACGCGCCGCGTGTGCTCGTCGAAGGCGCGCCGGTTGTCGGGGTCGAGCACGGCGTGCGTGACCCCCACCACCACCGTGTCGCCCACGCCCGGGAGCGTCACGCCCTTGCCCTTCGTGTACCCCGCGCCGGCGAAACGCGTGGACATCTCGCAACTGGAGAGCGCGAAGAGCCCGGCGGCGGCGCCGAGCACGGCGAGGAGTGCGGCGGACACACGGAGACGCCGGTGGGCCGAGCCGCGGGCCACGTTGGGAGAGGTGAGGTGCATGCAAAAAGCGTAGCGTACACGCTTGCATTTTGCAAGTGATTTGGCGCACGATTGTCTCACACCACGCGGGTCTGTGCGGCCCGGGCTTACGCTGGGCGCATGGTGCGGCTCGTGACCTGGAACATCCTGCACGGCGGCGGGCCGGTGCGCACGCCGGAGATCGCGCTGGCGCTGCATGACCTCGCGCCCGACGTGGTGGCGTTGTGCGAGTTCCGGGCGGCGCGGGGGTCGCAGATCCGCGGGGTGCTGGCGGGGGCGGGATTGACGCACCAGGTGTCGGCGTGTCGGGGCGACGGGAACGGCGTGCTGCTGGCGGCACGCTGGGCGCTGGAGCCGTCGCACCCGTGCCCGGCGGGGTTCGAGGGGCGGTGGCTCGGGGCGCGGTGCCCGGCGCTGGGGGTGACGCTGTGCGCGGTGCACGCGCCGGACGAGACCGACCGCCCCCGCCAGGCGGCGTTCTGGGCGTCGCTCATCGACCTGGCCCGGGGTGTGGAAAACTCCCCGGACGCCCGGGATTCGGCGCTGATCGTGCTGGGCGACGCGAATCTGGGGCGGCGCGGGCAAGACGGGGAACCGTTCCGCGGCGAGCCCTTGCTCGGGGCGTTCCTGACCCTGGGCATGCGCGACGCGTGGCGCTGGGCGAACCCCGACGCGCGTGAGGCGTCGTGGGTCGGGGCGCTGGGGCAAGGGCGGCTGGACGCGGCGTATCTCTCGCGGGCGCTATGGGATGCGATTCTGGGCGTGCGGTTCGAGCACGGGCTCCGCGAGGGTGGATTGTCGGATCACAGCCCGCTGGTGCTGGACCTCGGGCTGACGGCGCGCGGGGAGGCGCCGCGTCGCACGGGGCTGTTTGGCACCGGGTAAGGCGGGGGTCGGGCGAGGCCGCGGGAATGAATGTGTGCAGGGCGACGGTGGAAAACGCCGAGAAAAGCGGCGAAATCCGGCGGGTTGGTCGCGTAGGGTACTTGCACGCCTCAACGGGAGGTGCTACAAGACTGCCAACGTACGGCGAAAACAGGCCGGTTCCGCAGCGGTGTGCGAGCCACACCCAGCACAGGGAGGATCCCAGATGGCGAAGAAAGTTGCGTCGAAGTCCGCGAAAGCCGCCCCGAAAGCCGCCCCGAAGCCCAGCAAGATCGTGGCGAGCGCGAAGCCCCGCAAGAAGGGCGAACTGTTCAACCTCCTCGCGGAGCACGTGGGCGTGAAGCGCAAGGAGATCGCGGGCGTCTTCGAGACGCTCGCGAAAGTGATGGCGGCGGACCTGGCCAAGCCCGGTCGCGACAAGCCCAAGACGTTCGTGGTGCCCGGGCTGATGCGCGTCAAGAGCGTCTTCAAGCCCGCCCAGCCCGAGCGCCGCGGCATCGATCCGTTCACCAAGCAGGAGAAGACCTTCAAGGCCAAGCCGGCGAGCACCGCCGTGCGCATCCGCCCGCTGAAGGGCCTCAAGTCGATGGTGTGATCGCGCGGCGGGCGGCCCTCGCCCGCTGATCGAGCGTGATCCGACGGTATTTCTCAGGGCCCGCCCCACTGCCGGGGCGGGCCTTCTTCAAGCGCCCGCCACGGCGTCGGGCGTCGGCCTCGCCCGCCGGGCGGCCCGCGTGCCCTCGACGATGAACGTGATCGCCAGGGCGAGCAGGGCGATGCCCACGAGGGCGTTGAGCACCTCCGGGCGGGCGCCCAGGCCCGAGACGACGACGCTGCGCACGCCGGTGAAGATCTGCACCGCCAGGGCCGAGAGCGTGATGGTCATCACGAACAGCATGGGGAAGAAGACGAACCAGGTCCGTCGCCCCTGCTTGCGGAGCCACACGCAGATGCCCAGGAGCGTGAGGGCGGCGAGGAGTTGGTTGGCCGTGCCGAAGAGCGTCCAGAAGAGCATGTACGTCGGCGTGCCCGTGCCCGGGGCCGAGGACGGCGCGAGGAGCACGGCGAGGGGCACGCCCGCGGTGACGCCGGCCGCCAGCAGCCCCGCCCATCGCGAGGTCGCGCCGAAGAGTTCGCACAGCAGGTAGCGCCCCAGGCGCGTCGAGACATCCAGCGTGTCGAACACGAACGTCGAGAACGCCATCGCCCCGAAGGTGGCGGCCATCACGAACACGGGCGAGGACAGGGGCGAGCCGCCCGTGAGCGCGCCGGGGTCGAGCAGGCGGGTGACGAACATCGCCAGGCCGTCGCCGTAGAGCACGCCGGGGGTGCGCCCGGCGCGTTCGGAGTCGGCGACGATCATCACCGTCGCGAGGGCGATGACGGCGACGACGGCCTCGAGGAGCATCCCGCCGAAGGCGACGGGGCGACAGTGGGACTCGAGCGCGACCTGGCGCGAGGTGGTCCCGCCGCAGATGAGCCCGTGGAACCCGGAGCAGGCGCCGCAGGCGATGGTGACGAACAGAAAGGGAAAGATGAGCGTGCCCATGCCCGGGGCGTCGGGCCCGCCCGTGAAAAAGGCCATGTAGTCGGGGAGCGGGCGGAAGGCGGGCTGGCGGACCTCGAACCCCCCCGCCACCGCGCCGATGAGCCCGACGCCGATGGCGATGTAGAGCACGAACCCGCCCAGGTAGCCCCGCGGCTGCTGGAGGAGCCACATCGGCAGCACCGACGCGACGACGCAGTAAAGCAGGATCACGACGTGCCAGGTGCTGGCGTCGAAGTTCAGCACGTGGTCGACCCTGGTCCCGAGGAGGACGACGCCGAGCGTCGCGGGGACGAAGATCAGCGTGAGCAGCCAGGTGGGCGCGCGGAGAAAGCGGTGGGCAACCCCCATGAGGAGGGCGAGCCCGAGGTACATGGTGCTGGCCGCGGCGACGGCCCCGCCCTTGCTGAACGCTCCGGGCGCCGCGAGCAGCTCGTCGGAGAGCCCGCGGAAGGTCTGCGCGGTGACATCGGTGAAGGCGACGATGATGTAGATGAGCGCGAGCCAGATGAACGCGACCAGCGCGAGCCAGGCCCGGCGCCCGAGGTGCTGGCGGGCGATGTCGGCGATGCTGTGGGCCCCGTGACGCACCGACGCGACGAGCGCGGAGAAGTCGTGCACCGCCCCGATGAACACCACGCCGATGGCGATCCACAGCAGGCAGGGCCCCCAGCCGAAGAGCAGGCACGCGGCGATGGGCCCGACGATCGGCCCGGCGGCGGCAATGGCCGAGAAGTGCTGCCCGAGGAGGTAGAACGGGCGGGCAGGGACGAAATCGACGCCGTCGGCCTTGGCGACGGCCGGGGTGACGCGGGCGTCGTCGAGCCGGTACTGGCGCGCGATGACCCGCCCGTAGGCGAAGTACGCCAGGGTCAGGAGCACGACCACGCCGAGCACGATCCCCGGGAGCATCATGGCGGGCAGGGTGCCATGCACGCCGGGGGTTCGTCAAGCCTGATCGCGCAGAGCGGGCCGCGGGCCCGCATGCGAGCCGGGCCATAGACTCGCGCATGGACGTGCTGCGTCGTGTCGGCCCGCGCGGGGTCGCGCTCGAAACCACCCTGCTCGTGCACGGCGTGCCCCGCGGTCAGGCCATGCCCCTGGCCCGCGACCTCGCGGAAGTCGTCGCGGCGCGCGGGGCGCACCCGGCGATCGTCGGGCTCGTGGGCGGAACGCCCGTCGCGGGGATGAACGCCGCCGAACTCACGGACTTGCTGGCTCGCCCCGACGTGCCGAAGGTGAACGCATCGAACCTGGGCGTGCTGATGCACCGGGGCGCGCACGGCGCGACGACGGTGAGCGCGACGATGGAGATCGCGGCGGCCGCGAGCATCCGCCTGTTCGCCACGGGCGGGCTGGGCGGGCTGCACCCGCTGGGCGACGGCCCGCCCGACATCAGCGCCGACCTGGGCGCGTTCACGCGCTGCCCGGTGGCGGTGGTGGCGAGCGGCGTGAAGGGCCTGCTCGACGTCGTCGGCACGCGCGAACTGCTGGAGTCCCTGGGCGTCTGCGTCGTCGGCTTCCGCACCGACCGCTTCCCGGCGTTCTATCAGCGCGAGAGCGAGGCCCGCGTCGACGCGCGCTTCGACGACGAGCGCGACCTGGCGCGGTTCCTGCGTGCCGAACTCGTCCGCGCCGGGCGGGGCGTGCTGGTGGCCAACCCCGTGCCGGCGGAGCACGAGATCCCTCGGGGCGAGTGGGACCGCCTGCTGAAGGACGCGACGGCCCGGGCCGCGGGCGCGAGCGGACGCGACGTCACGCCCCGCATCCTCGCGGCGTTGCACGACCTCTCGGGCGGGCGCACCCTTGCGGCGAACATCGCGCTCGTGCGCTCGAACGCCGACCTCGCGGGGCGGCTCGCGGCGCTGTGGGACGCGTAGCGGGCCTGTCTCGGCCTACCGCCCGGCGAACCACGAATCCACGGCCTGGGGCGAGCGCAGGTTCCCGGCACGCAGCGGCGGCACGGGCTCCCAGCGCACGCTCGCGTCACGGGCGGCGTGGCGGACCGGGCGGGGCGGCGCAATCCCTTCCGGCACGGGCGCAATCGGCTCGACCGGCTCCACGCGCCACGCACGAACATCTGGCGGCGGCGACCCGCGCAGGCCCAGCACGACGCTGACCAGCGCCGCGAGAACGAGGGCGGCGACGGTGCCAATCGCAGGGAGACGGCGCGACCAGCGCCGGGCATCGACGCGGCGCGCGAACGCGCGGGGCATGGGCGCGTCGCGCGCGGCCGAGCCCGCCCAGGCGTCGAGCATCGAGGGAACAGTGGTGTCGGTCGTGTCCGTCGGGTCATGACGCATGGCGGACCTCCCGCGTTTTGGGTTCGTTCGCGACCAGCCGCGTACGGAGCAGATCGACGGCCACCTGATACCGCGACGCGGCGGTCGAGCGCGGCACGCCAAGGGCCAGCGACACCTGATCGAAGGTCAGGCCGCCGACGTGACGCAGCACCACGACCTCGCGCAGGCGCCGGGGCAGGGCGGCGAGGGCGGCGTCGACATCGCCCACGCCGGTTCCCACGCCGGGGTTCGCCGCACGCGGGGCATGCACAGCGGCCCGGGCGTCGCGAACTCGCGCACGCCTGGCGCGCCGCACGGCGTCGAGCCCCGCGTGACGCGTCACGCTCAGCAGCCACGCGCGGACGTTCTCGACCGACGCCAGCGTGCGTTCGTCGGCCCCGAGCACGCGGCAGAAGGCGTCCTGCACGACGTCGTCGCACGACGGCTCGCCCGAGCGCACGCCCAGCACCGCGCGCACGTACGCCCGGACGACCGGGGCATGGCGTGCCCACAGCATCCGGGCGGCGTGCGCCTCGCCCCGGGCCGTCGCCAGGAGCAAGGCGCGATCGTCGGGGTCGGCGTTCACCGCGGCTCCTGGGCGTCGGGCCCGCGGCGCGGTTCGAGCAGGGCCCGCGTCTCGCGGAGGCGCCGGCGCACGTCCGCGTCGGCCTTGCGGAGGTTCTCGCCCGAGACGCCGAAGGCGCGGACGAGCGGGCCATACTCCAGGCGCTCGGCACGGGCCGCCACGTCGGCGATCCGGGCCTCCGCGTCGGGCGCGCCGAGGGCGTCGAGGATGGCGTCGTAGTAGACGCGGACCCGGCGGGCCTCGGCACGCACGCCCTGGGCGTCGAGGGCGCGGATCACCCCGAGGTGCGCGGGCTCGCCTTCCTCGAGCCCGGCCTCGGCGAGCGCATCGGCCAGGGCGTCGCCCGCGCCGGGAAGGTCGGCGTGGCGCACCGCCCAGTCGGCGAGCAGCGCCCCCTCGGCGCGGAGCGCACGCCGGAGTCCCACAGGGTCCTCGGCGCCGAAGGCGTCGAGGGCGCGGACCAGGCGTGACGCGTGCGCGGGCGTCAGGCTCCGGGACTCGGCGAGCGCCCGGGCCTCGTCGTGCGCCAGGCGCAGGGTCGCGGCGGACACGAGCGCGGAGATCAGCACGGGCTCGTCGCGCAGGTGGCGGGCCAGGCGGTACACGCCCTCGACGCACTCGACGCTGTCGTCGATGCGCCCCTCGGCGCGGGCGAGCGACGCGCTCGCCCCGAGCAGGCGGGCCGAGCCGCGCATCTTCGAGAGGTGCGGCAGCAGGGCCATGAACGCCTGCGAGTACTCGACGCCGAAGTCGCACGCGTCCAGGCGCGTCGCGCGGAGGATCATCTCGACGCTCACGGTGTTTTCGCGGAGCAGGGCCGCCAGTTCGCCGGTGGGGTCGACCCCCGCCGCCGGGTCGTACGCCTTGCCCACCTGTTCGGCGAGTGTGGCGGGCTCGGTGGCCCAGGCACGCCAGTAGAGCAGGGCGGCGTTGGTGGGGTCGCGGGGGACGGCGTTCGCCGGCGCGCTCTGCGCCGGGGGGCCGGGCGGCGCCGCCACGTTCTGCCCGCTCGCAGGCAAGCCCACGCCCGCGAGCAAGACGCCCGCGATGATCTTCGTGTAGATGGACTGCATCGGTGGTCTCCTGTGGGGCGCATCGGGGCGCCCGTGGAGAAGTCGCCGCCGCGCGGGCGGCGTACGAAGAAACCGGCGAGTTTTCTTCCGGTTGCGTTCCCCGCGGCGCGTGCAACTATACAGAACGCATGGCGTCCACCCCCCCTGTTCCCCGAGCCCCCGGCGGTCCCCGCCCCGATCCAGCGTCGGACGACCTCGTGCTCGAAGGCCGCCTCCTCCTGCCCGAGGGTGCGGCGGGCGTGCGCCTCGCGCACGGGCGGCTGCGGATCACCGACGGACGCATCGCGGCGGTCCTGCCCGCGGAGGGCTCGCCCGCGCCCGACCTGGGCGGCCCGGACTGGTTCATCGCGCCCGGACTCGTTGATGCCCACACGCATCTGCCGCAGTACGGCGTGATCGGGGCCGACGGCATGGACCTGCTCGCGTGGCTCGCGCACGTGGTCTTTCCCGCCGAGGCCGCGTGGGAGGACGAGCGCCACGCCGCCGACCAGACGGAGCGCGTCGCGCGCTCGCTCCTGTCCTACGGCACGACGGCCCTGGCGGCGTACGCCACGAGCCACGCCCCGGGCACGGCCGCCGCGCTGCGTGTCCTCGCCGAGCACGGGCTCGCCGGGCACGTGGGCTTGGTGCTCATGGACCGCGGCGCGCCGGGCGAACTCTGCGTGCCGGCGGACCGGGCGCTGCGCGAGGCGGCCCGACTGAACGGGCAGCACGCGGGGCGGATGGCCCACGCCGTCACCCCGCGGTTCGCGCTGTCGTGCTCGCCCGAACTCCTGCACGGCGCGGGCGTGCTCGCGCGGGCCTCGGGGCTGGCGGTCCAGACGCACCTGAGCGAGACGCGGGCGGAATGCGCGGCGGCGACACGCCTGCACGACGCGCCGGACTACACCACGATCTACGCCCGGGCCGGGCTGCTTACGGGCCGCACGCTCCTCGGGCACGCCATTCACCTGTCCGACGCCGAGCGTGCCACCCTCGCGGTCCGCGGGAGCATCGCCGCCCACTGCCCGCAGGCGAACGTGTTTCTCCGGGCGGGGTCGTTCGACCGCGCCCGCACCCTGGCTGCGGGCGTGCCCGTGGCGCTGGGCAGCGACGTGGGCGCGGGGACGGATCGGTCGATGGTCCGTGTGGCCCGGGCGATGCTGGGCGTGGCGAAGGGGCGGGAGGACTGCCCGCCCGACCACCTCCCGACCGCCGCCGACGCCTGGGCGCAGATCACGCGGGTCAACGCCCGCCTGCTGGGGCTGGACGACTGCGGGGAAGTGCGCCCGGGGGCGTGGGCCGACCTGGTGGTCTGCCGCCCGGACGAGGGCTGGACGGCGTCCCCGGACCCGCTGGGGTACCTCCTGCACGCATGGGACGACCGCTGGATTCGGGGGGTCTGGGCGGCGGGCGTTCGCCGGCATACTGCGTAGCCTGCGCGTGCCCAACGCTCGCGTTGCGTGGGCCGGGGCTGTATGCTCCCCGCCAATCGGCGGACGGACCCGCCCCGGAGACAGCACGGCATGACCGATACGAGCGCCCCCGCGTCGACCGCCCCCCCGAGCCCGGAGATGTTCGGGCACCCGACCGGCCTGTTCATGCTCTTCTTCGCCGAGATGTGGGAGCGGTTCTCCTACTACGGCATGCGCGCCCTGCTCGTGTTCTACATGATCAAGGGCTTCCTGGGCTACGGGGACTCGCAGGCGTACCTTGTCTACGGGGCATACGGCGCGCTCGTCTACGCCACGCCCTTCATCGGCGGGCTGCTCGCGGACAAGCTGCTCGGCGCCCGCAAGGCGGTGGTGCTGGGCGGGCTGCTGATGGCCGCCGGGCACCTGCTCATGTCGTTCGAGCACGAGATGCTGTTCTTCACGGCCCTCGCGCTGCTCATCGCCGGCAACGGGTTCTTCAAGCCGAACATCTCCACCATCGTCGGCTCGCTCTACCCCAAGGGCAGCCCCAAGCGCGACGCCGGGTTCACCATCTTCTACATCGGCATCAACCTCGGGGCGGCCCTGGCGCCGCTCCTGTGCGGGTACGTGGGCGAGACCTTCGGCTGGCACTACGGCTTCGGGCTCGCGACCATCGGCATGCTCATCGGCGTGGCGATCTTTGTCGCGCCCACCAAGGTGACGCAGGGGCTCATCATCCTCGGCTCGCTCGCGGCGGTCGTGAGCATGGTCGTGTTCGGGCTGAAGGACACGCTGATGCTCGCGGTCTACTCGCCCGTGGCGCTCGCGCTGCTTGTGGCCGCGGGCATGGCGACCAAGGCCCTGGGCCAGGGCGGGCTGCCCGACCACGTCGGGCGTCCGCCCGCGCGCCCGGGCGCGAAGATCTCCGCCAAGGCCGGGGAGTGGATGGTGTACGGCGGGACGCTCCTGGCGATCCCCCTCCTCGCGTTCCTGGTGCAGAGGAACACCATCGCCGGGTACGCGCTCACGGGCTTCGGCATCCTCGCCCTGGGCATGATCTTCTTCGAGGCGATCCGCTCCAAGAAGGTCGAACGCGAGCGCCTCTTCGTCGTGCTCATCCTCATGTTCTTCTCGATGCTCTTCTGGGCCTTCTTCGAGCAGGCCGGGAGCAGCATCAACAACTTCACCGACCGCAACGTCGACCGCGTCGTCGGCGGGAACACCTTCGTGCAGACCGACGTCGGCTCGACGATCGACGTGCGCGCGAACCAGTCGCTCGTCGGCATGTCGCGCCCCGACGGCACCGTCGTGTCGCTCACCGAGATCGACCGCCTGAACGAGGAGTTCCGCACCGCCAACCCCGAGGCATTCCTCCGCGGGGAACGACCCACCATCCCCTGGACCGTCCTCCCCGACCACGTCGGGCAGGGGCACGGCGGGACCGAACTCAAGGCCTCGCTCTTCCAGGCGGTGAACCCCGTCGGCATCATGATCTTCGGGCTGCTGTTCTCCGTCGTCTGGGGCGTGATGGCGCGGATGAAACTCGAGCCGAGCACGCCCGTCAAGTTCTCCCTGGGCCTCCTGCAACTGGGCCTGGGCTTCGTCGTGCTGTGGTACGCGGCCAAGTCCTCGACCGATCGGGGCATGACCTCCGTCATGCTCCTGACGCTCGGGTACGTGCTCCACACCACGGGCGAACTGTGCCTCTCGCCGGTCGGGCTGTCGATGGTCACGCGCCTCTCGCCCGTCCGCATGGTCAGCACCGTCATGGGCGGGTGGTTCCTCGCCACCGCGTTCTCCAACTACCTCGCGGGCATGATCGCACGGCTCACCGGCGTCTCGCACGGCGGCGACGGCAACGGCGTGCTCCCCCCGCCCCAGGAGACCGTGAACATCTACGGCGAGGTCTTCGGGAAGATCGGCATCGCCGCGTGCATCTCCGCGCTCGTCGTGCTGATCCTCTCGCCGCTGCTGACCAAGTGGATGCACCGCGATGTCGATGCGAACGAGCCGGCGCCGGGCAGGCACTGATCGCGCCCGCGCACAGTGATCACCCGAGAACGCCGGGGAGCACCCGCGCGCCGTCCGACGCGCGGACCTCGATGACCTCGCACGCGCGCCCGAACCGGGCGGCGTAGGCGTGCATCACGCCTCGGGCCACGTCCGCCGCCCCGTCGCGCCGGGCCAGCACGATCGCGCTCCCGCCGAAGCCCGCGCCGGTGAGGCGCGCGCCCCACGTCGCCGGGTGGGCGCACGCCGCCTCGACCACCGCATCCAGTTCCGCGCACGACACCGCGTAGTCGCTCCGCAGAGATTCGTGCGAGGCTCGCATGGCCTTGCCCAGCGCGGACCAGTCGCCCGCCCGCAGCGCCCCCGCCGCGTTGCGCACGCGGGCCCGCTCGGACAGCACGTGGCGGGCGGCCCGCCGGGCCCAGTCGTCGACGCCCGCGGGCGTCGCGCCGTCGGGCGCGTCGCACAGGCGCGCCACGCCCAGCGCAGCGGCGGCCCGGGCGCACGCCTCGCGCCGCTGGGCGTACTCGCCGTCCGCCAGCGCGTGACGCACGCCGGTGTTCACCACGAGCAGGGCGCACGCCGCGGCGTCGGGCGCGGGCACGTACTGCACGCCCGACGCATCCCCACGCTCCAGCGCGGCACAGTCGAGCAGCAGCGCGTGCCCCGCGCGACCGAACACGCTCGCCGCCTGATCCATGATCCCGCAGGGCACGCCCGCGAACGCGCGCTCCGCCCGCTGGCACAGCAGCGCCACGCGCAGCGGCTCGGCCCGCACGCCGCACCACGCGAGGGCAGCCATCGCCACGCTGACTTCGAGCGACGCCGAACTCGACAGCCCCGCGCCCAGCGGCACGTCGCCCGCGATGGCGAGATCGAACGCGCCCGCACGCGTCCACGCGCGGCCCCAGGCCTCCGGCGCCGCGTCGCGCACGCACGCGAGCACGCCCCGCACGTAGGGGCCCCAGGGCGGCTCGTGGTCGGGCGCGTCGAGCGACGCGGGCAGGTGCATCCGCTCGCCCGTGTCGGCCAGCACGATGCGGATGATGCGTTCGATCCCAGCGCCTCCCACCGCTGCGGCGCAGCAGCGATCGATCGCGATGGGCAGCACGGGCCCGCCGCAGTAGTCGATGTGCTCGCCGATGAGGTTCACGCGTCCGGGCGCGACGCCGATGTGCGCCGGGGGCGTACCGAACGCCGCCACGAACCCAACGCGGGCGCGGGCCGTCGCGTCCGGCTTCTCGTCCAGAGTTCCTCCCGCGTTCACGGCTGGGCCCCGCCCATCGCCGTCGCGAGCGCGTGGTGCACCTGGAGCAGCACCCAGACGCCGAGCGTGAGAATCGCGTGCAGGCCGATGATGATCCCGAGCCGATCGCGGTCGACGCGGAGGCACGCGCCGAGCACGAGCACGTACGCCGCGACCGCCGCGGGGATGATGAGCAGCCGCCCCCACACGCCCAGCACGGGCAGGGTGATGGCGTTGATAACCTGGAAGGCGGCGACCGCCGCGATGATCGATCCGGCGGCCCGTCCCCAGTCGCCCACGCGCACGCCGCGCAGGTACGCCGTCGCGCGCACGCTGACCACCCCGGTGATGCTCGCGAGAATCGCGAACAGCACGACGAGCCCGCCCGCGGCGAAGCGTGCCCCCGGCGCCGTCGCCGCCGCGATCGCCGCCCCCACGAGCACCACGCCCCCGCCCGCCGCGACGAGCAGCAGGGGCTCGACCCCGCCGTCGGCGATCAGGTGGCCCTCGTCGTCATCGTCGCGCGTGTCGGCGGAGTCATCGCTCGCCGCGGCCTTCGCCCGCCGATCCGCGCCGCGCCGCCGCTCCTTGGGGCGCGTGGACGCGCCCATCGCCCGCGCGACCTCGGGGTCGCGATCAAAGTCCGCGTCCTCGTCGAAGCCTTCGAGCAGGCTCTCGCGGGGCGTCGTGCCCGCGGGCTCGGGGGCGAGTTCGTACGTCCCCTCCTCGGCGGGCTTCGCCGGCTCGGGTCGATCGGCCTGACCAGGGCTCTGGCCAGCATCGGGGTCCGGGGTTGGGCGCGGGTCGCTCGTCATGGGTCGTTCTATCGGCGTCGTCCGGTCAATCCCGATCGCAGCAGGTACTCCAGCAGGGTGTGCCCCTGGTCGATGCGCAGGTCGCTCTCCGCCGCCCCGGTTTCGGTCATCGGGCGGGCCACGACGCCCCGCACCCAGGCGCCATGCAGCACAAAGGGTACGTCCTCGTCGTCGGCCCGCCCCGTCGCACACAGCACACCCCGCCCGGGCGTCACGAGGATGCGCCAGTCATCGCCGCACCGGGCCTCCAACGCCCCCACCAGCGGCCCGAGCACCTCGCTATCGAACCGATCGATCGCCGCCACCTTGCCCTCGGGGTCGCGGGCCCGCCCCGCGCGTGCACACCGCGCGTCGTGCACGCACACGACCTCGTCGGCGCCCGCGTGCTCCGCGCCCAGCACGCCCAGGCCGCCCGCATCGGTCGCGACCACGCGCCAGCCCAGGAGCGCCGCCACGCCCTGCGCATCCTCGTCGTCGCTCAGGAAGACGTGGCGTGGTCGCGGGCGCTGGGGAGCCGCGTCGCCCATGCCCCACACCCACGCCAGCGTCGCGGGTCGCAGCCCCTGCTCGCGCCGGGCGGCGTTCACCTCGTGGGCCGCCAGCACGCCGCGCCCCTCCCGAACGGCGTTCGCCAGCACGCGCGACGGCCCGCGCCGACCCGTGGGGCCCATGTCCTCCCAGGCGCGCCCCAGCACGCCCGTCGCCGTCGCCACCGCCACGCGGTCCCAGCGTTCGCCCGAGTCATCGACGAGCAGCGCCCGCCCGCCGCGCACCATCGCGCAGCGCCAGGCCCCGCACGCCTCGGGCATCGTCGTTCGCCAGTGCGTCAGCAGGGCGTCGATCAGTTCTCGCCCTTCGCCGTCGCGGACCGCCCCCGCCGCCACCGCCAGCCCGCGTGTCTCGTCGGAATCGCCCTCCGCCAGCAGGTCCACGCACAGCGCCGCGCCCGGCGTGTCCTCGCACCCCCACGCCGCCCGGCGGATGGCCCCGCCCGTCAGCCCCGCGCGGCGCGGATCGGCCCCCAGGAGCGCGACGAGCCACGCCCAGTCATCGCCGGCGAGTTCGGTGGGCGTGAAGCGTGCCACGCCCACGCGACCGCCCGTAGCCAGGGCCGCCAGCGTCGGCGCGCGGGCCACGTCGAGGGGCGTGCGCCCCTCCAGCGCCTCCTGCGGCTCGTCGGCCGCGCCGTCCATGATCGCGATGACGTACCGCACAGTCCGCGCAGCGTACGCCCCGCGGACCTACCCTCGCCTCCGCACCCTCTCGGAGATTCGCGCATGCCCTTCGACCCCGACGCAGCGGCCCAGCCCGGCACCGGCATCTTCGGCCTGCCCGAAGACCCCGACCACGCGGGCGTCGTCCTCATCCCCGTGCCGTTCGACGCCACGACCTCGTACCGCCGGGGCACCGCCGCGGGACCGGGCGCCATCCGCGAGGCGTCGATGCAGGTCGATCTCTACCACCCGCGCCTCGGACGCGTGTACGAGCGCGGGATCGTCATGCTCCCCGAGAGCAAGGCCGTGCGGGCCGCCAACGCCGCGGCCAAGAAAGACGCCGACCCGATCATCGCCCGGGGCGGGCTGCCGACGACCGGCAAAGTCCCCGCCGCCCTCCGCGCCCGCGCGAAGCGCGTCGACGCGGCGTGCGCCAAGGTGAACGCGTACGTCGCGAAGGAGGTCGCCCGCGTGCTCGACGCCGGACGCGTGCCGGGCGTCGTCGGCGGCGAGCACTCGGTGCCCTTCGGCGCGATCCAGGCCGTCGCCGAGCGATTCCCGGGCGTGGGCATCCTCCACGTCGACGCACACATGGACTTCCGCGAGGCCTTCGAGGGCTTCACGTGGTCGCACGCATCGATCATGCACAACGTGCTCACGCGCATCCCGGGCGTCTCGAAGGTCGTCCAGGTCGGCATCCGCGACTTCGGCGAGCGGGAACTCGCCTTCGCCAAGGCCCAGGGCGAGCGCGTCGCCGTCTTCACCGACGACGCCATCGCGCAGCGCCTGCTCGACGCGGGCCGCTGGTCCGACCTGTGCGCCGAGATCCTCGCGCCCCTGCCGCACGAGGTGTACGTGACGTTCGACATCGACGCCCTCGACCCGGCCCTCTGCCCGCACACGGGCACGCCCGTGCCCGGCGGGCTGTCGTACCAGCAGGCCACGAGCCTGCTGCTCGCGCTCCACGCCAGCGGGCGGCGCGTGGTGGGGTTCGATCTCGTCGAGGTCGCGCCCGGCGCCAAGAACGCCCCGGAGTGGGACGCGAACGTCGGGGCACGCCTCCTCTACACGCTCTGCGGCATCGCCGGCGCGAGGTGACGTTGCGTCGACACGTTCGCGCAGAGACGCGGAGATCGCAGAGACTGAACGGAGATTGCAGGACACACGAGCACGGTGATCGACGAATCACGCGCGACGTTCTCTCGGACCTCTCGTCCCTCTCGCGATTCTCCCTCTCCCGGTGCTCTCTGTCTCGCTCCTCGCCTCACGCAGTCCGCAGTCTTCGCTCTCCCTTTCTCTCTCTTCTCTGCGCCCTCTGCGTCTCTGCGCGCCCCTTCCTACCGGATCGGGTTCCGCCACTCGCCCCCGGTCACGACCAGCCCCGCCTGTACCGCCAGCGAGCCCGCGGTGATCGCCGCCCCGAAGACGTAGCGCCCGCCGAACCAGAACAGCGCCATGAACGCCACCAGCCCGATGATCCCGCCCTGCGGGCCTTCCCACACGCGCCGGAACGCGGGCACGAAGTCGCTGAGGATCCGCGAGCCGTCCAGCGGCGGGATCGGGATCAGGTTGAACACGAACAGCATCAGGTTGATCATCGCCCCGCACCACAGGATCGTGTGCACGTTCTTGTGGTACGGGTCGCCGGTCGAGGTCATGTACGTGAGCCACAGCACGTCGAGCACGACGCACACCACGCACAGCAGCAGGTTCATCGCCGGCCCGGCGAAGGCGACCTTCGCGTCGTCGTAGCGCCCGCGGAAGTTCGCCGGCTGCACCGGCATCAGCCCCCACGTGATCCCGAACGCCCCGAACATGATCCACGCCCACGGGAACGGGATGTGCACGAACGGGTTCCACGTCATGTGCCCGGAGCGCAGCGGCACGTCGTCGCCGCAGCGCATGGCCGTCCACCCGTGCGCCAACTCGTGCAGCGTGATCGACACGATCACCCACAGCGCCCACGACCCCGCGAAGACGGGGTTGATCTGCCAGAACTCGCCGAACCACCAGTTCATGAGCGCGCAGAATAGCGGGCCCGGAGTCTCCGGGCCCGCGCGGGGGAATCAAGGTTGTCCGGGGTGAATCCCGGGCTGACTGGGCGGCTCAGGCGGCGGCCGCCGCGGGCGTGGCCTTCGAGGCCTTCACCGCCGTCGCGCAGATCGTGTCGAAGAGTTTGGGGTCTTCGATCGCGATCTGGCTGAGCATCTTGCGGTTCAGGATGATCCCGCTGCGCTTCAGCCCGTTCACGAACAGGCTGTACCGGGTGCCCCGCATGTGGCACGCCGCGGTGATGCGCGTCACCCACAGCCGCCGGTAGTCCCGCTTGACGCGACGCCGGTCGCGGAAGCGGTACACGCCCGCGCGGATCAGCGCGTTGGCGGCCTGGTACTTGTGCTTCGACTTGACGCCGAAATACCCGCGGGCCTTCCGAAGAACCCGCTTGCGGGCCTGGGCCCGCGCTGCGCCTTTGCGTACACGAGGCATCTCGAAACTCCTTGCATCACGCCCGGTACGGGGCGGGGAAGAGCCCCCGGCTTGGGTCCCGACGGGCAGGGATCGTTACGAACTCGTCTTCGCGGCCTCGCGGGCCGCCCGGCGCTGCGCGGGAGACGGGCTCCGACGCATCGCCGACTTGGGCTGCGTCCGCCCCCGGAGCCGGCGGTACAGCAGCTTCTCGATACGCTTGGTGTCCGCCGAGGCCATGTACGGGTCCTGACGCATCTGCATCAGGCGCTGCCCGCCCTTGCCCGACCGCAAGTGTTTGTGCCCCGCCATGCGGTGACGCACCTTGCCGGTCTTCGTGACCCGGATCCGCTTCAGCAGGCCCTTGTGGCTCTTGTTCTTGGACATTCCGGCAGACTCCGCGACCCCGCACACCAGCCGGGCGACGCCCGGGGTGCTGGGTCAGGATGCTAGGCAGCCACGCCGCGGGGTTCTACCCGGCGCCCGGGGAACGCCCCCTCAGGGCGTCAGAAACGAGTCGGTCTCCGACGAAGGGAACTCCCGCCCGCGGATCTCGATGATCCCCGAACGGATCCCGCGACGCCCCAACTCGATGGCCGCCTGCTCGGCCAGTTGCATCGGCGTCGTCAGCCAGATGTTGTCCCCGTCGACCACCGGCGAGGTGACCCAGGCGCCCGAGCCGTCGTTCCGCAGGACCCACTGCCCCCGCCCGCCGTGGTTGGTCGAGTTCTGGTTGGGTACCCACGCGACGCCCTGGATCGCCCCGCGGATCACCGGCGACGCGTCGCCCAGGATCACGAGCCCGGGGCCCATCTTCCAGCGCGGGCGGCGCTCGCCGAACATGTTCTGGTAGGAGTACGAGACCTCCGAGAGGCACGACCAGTCCTCGGCACCCGCGGCGCAGGGCCCCGTCGGCGCCTCCCCGTTCGTCGGGCAGCGCATCGTGCTCAGCGTCGTGTACCGGAGCTTGGGCAGGCGGAACAGGTTCGCCGAGTTCGACCGCCCGGGCCCCGCCCCGACCTCCCACCACGTCGGCCCGCCAAGCCCCGCGGCGGCCATCGGCAACTGGTCCCGATAGTCCCCGGAGTACGTCCCGAACGCCCCCGCGAGCGACGCAAAGTTCGCCCCGCACGAACCCCGCGCCTGCTGCGCCCGCACCGTCGACACCAGCGGGATCAGCACCGATGCGCAGATCAGCAGCGTCGCCGCCACCGAGACCAGGTCCGTCATGCGGAACGATCCGAGCGACAGACGCGTCGCGCGGTCCTGGCGGCGCACCCGCACGGGGATGTGCCGCAGCGTGCGCTCCGCGAGGTCCGCCGGCGCCCCGCCGGAGGTCGAGACCGGCGACGTCACCATCGCGCCGATCCGCGCCAGCCGCTCGGCCCGCGGACGCAGCGACGACGCCACGCGCTCGGCCTGGAACCGCTCGGTCACGAACGCGTCGAGCGCGTCCTCGTCGTCGGGGCTCAGCACGGCGTCCTCGACACGCGCGGCCCGGAGGATCCGCGCGAGCGTCACGTCGATCAGTTCGGGAGATTCCGGCGCCGGCACACGCGACCCGCCCGCCAGCGCCAGCAGGTCCATGAGCCGCGCCCCGCGCGCCCGCACGTCGGCGGGCAGCGACTCGACGCGCCACGCCTGATCGACCAGCGCGTCCAAGGCCGCCGCGTCGGCGGGCGAAAGCCGGGGATCGTCGGGGCGGAGGGCGTCGTGCGGGTCGGTGGTCATGGCGTGGGAGGCGATGGGGGTGTGTCGCGGGACAGGTCGTACTTGCGGGCCACGGCATCCCACTTCTTCGCGAAGGCGGCGACGGCGGCGTGGAGCCTGGACTTCACCGTCCCCAGCGGGATCCCGAGTTCTTCGTGCATCTGGGCGTACGTCAGACGTTGGAAGTACGCCAGCAGCAGAATCTCCTTCAGCAGCGGGGGCAGGTCGTCCAACGCCTCCTGCACCAGACGGCTCGTTTCCTCGGCATCCAGCCGGGCGTCCGGGCCCGGCAGGTCGATCTGCAGCAGGTCCACGTACGAGCCGCCGGGCTCGCCGCTTCCGTTGTCCACCGGGGCCGACAGTTCCAGCATCCGGCGACGACTCTTCCTACGCAGGTAGTCCCGCGCCTTGTTCGCCGCGATCGTAAAAAGCCACGGGCGAAACCGGCGGGTCGGGTCGAACGTGTCCGCCGACAGGTGAATCTGGAGAAACGTCTCCTGGAAGACGTCCTCCGCCCCGGCCGTGTCCCCCGTCAGCCGGACCAGGAACCGCAGCAGTTCGCCCTGGTGACGTTCGATGAGCGTCCGGAGCGCCCCCCGGTCGCCCGTCCGATACTGCTCGAAAAGAACTTCGTCGCTCGTCTGGTCCAACCGGATCCCTTCCGCGTCCCGAATGTACGCCCCGGTGATCCTACAGGATCGTCCCGAGCATCCGCTCGAACCGCACGCCGCGGTCCCCGAACAGCCGGACTCCCTCGGCCCGGAGCGCCGGGGCGAGCGTGGCGACATATCGGTCGTAGGCCGCCCGGTCCGGGAACACGTACCGGGATTGGACGCACGGGGGTGCCGAAGGGTCCTCGACCAGCACGACCTCCGCGTGCGCCGCCCCGCCCCGCAGCACGGCGTCCACATGACCCGACCGCAGCCAGCGGACGTACTCATCCCGAAGCCCGTGGTCCGGGAACGACGCCGTGACGGTGTACGCGATGGCGGACATCCATATACCCTAGCCCCGGGGGCAGGATCGGGGTCTGGCCGGGGCAATACCGGGGCGAGTCGGGCGTTTGGCCCAGTGCAAGGAGCGCGGCACGGTGACGGGGAAGGACACACCCCACGCAGGTCGGCGCGACGACGCGGAAACTCCCGCCATGGGAGACGAGGCGTTGGCCGAACTGCTCCGCGGCGCCTCCTGCGGCGACCAGGAAGCCTGGCGCCGGTTGGTCGGGATGTACGGGCGCCGGGTCTTCGCCCTCGCGCGGAGCCGGTGCAGGAATCGGGAGGTGGCCGAGGACATCACCCAGTCGGTCTTTGCGACGGTCGCCGCCAAACTCGGCGGCGGGGAGTACCTGGAGCAGGGTCGGTTCGAGGCCTGGCTCTTCCGCGTCGCGATGAACCGGGTGCGGGACCACGTTCGCCAGGTCCGGCGCAGGCCCGAACTGGCGGGGGGTGAGACGGTCGATGGGTTGCTGGCCCGGGACGACCCGGGCGAAGCGAGGAGCGGGTTGGGCGAAGAGGCGGGACGGGAGTTGGAATCGTTGCGGGAAGCGCTGGGAAAACTGTCGGACGCGGACCGGGAGATCATCGAGTTGCGACACCACGGCGGGATGAGTTTCAAGGACATGGCCGAGGTGCTCGACGAGCCGCTGGGCACGCTGCTGGCACGCCACCATCGGGCGCTGCGGAAGTTGCGGGAGATGATGGAGCCGCGGGAAGTCCGCGGGGAGGTGGTCGGATGAGCACGCACGACGACACGCACACGCCCACCGAGAGCGACCTGCGCGAGGTGCACGCACGACTCGACGTCCTGGCCCGGGCCACGCGGCGCGAGCCCGACGCCGCGTTCGAGGAACGACTCGCCCGCGCCAGCGCGGGCGTGCTGACCAGCGCGGCGTCCCAGCGCCGCGGGCTGCGCCTCACCGGCGAACGCGCCTCGCCCTCGCCTCGGCGCATCCACGCCGGGATGTACGTCGGCCTGCGGATCGCCGCGGCGCTCGCGGTCGCGAGCCTCGTCGGCGCGGCCCTCCTCGGACGCGGCGGGAGCCCCTCGGCCCACGCCTCCACGATCTCCCTGAGCGACGAGGACCTCTCGCTCGTCTTCGACGACCTCGGCATGGCCACGCTCATGAGCGACGCCGACGCCCTCGCCGAATCCGTCCGCGGATGGTCCGACTCGACCCTCGACGAGGAGGCGCTGTGATGAGTGCGCTGCGGATTGGGATGGTGATGCTGGCGGGCACCGTGCTCGCCGCGACGACGTTCGCCCAGCCCGGAGGACGACGCCCCGAGCCCCCGCCCGAGCCGCCCCGCGAGGCGGCCCCGGACCCCGACGCCATCAAGGAGCGACTCGCCCGGCGCCTGGAAGACCTGGATCGCCAGCAGGCCCGCCTGCGCGAAGCGATCGCCCGCCTCGACCGCGGGGACGCGCCCGAGGACGTCCTGCGCGACCTCGAACCCCATCGCGGCGACGGACGCGCCCGACGCCCGGGGCCCGACGACGGCCCGGGCGACAAGTTCGACAGTCGCCCCGAGGGTCGTCCGGACGGACGGATGGATGGTCGCCCCGAGGGGCGCGATGGCTGGGACCCCGCCCAGCCGCTGACGCCCGAGGGTCGTCGCTGGGTCGAGGAGTTCCTCGCCGGGTCGATGCCCGTGATGGCCGAGCGCGTTGCGCGACTCCGCGAGGCCGATCCCCAGGGCGCCGACCGCCTGCTCATGCGCCTGGCCCCGCGCCTGCGCGACGCGGCCCGCCTGAAGGATTCTGATCCCGAACTCTTCGACCTGCGCCTGGCCGAGATCCGCGTCGGCATGGACGTCATCGACGCCATCCGCGCCCTGCGCCAAGCCCAGGAACGCGGGCAGGGCGTCGACCAGGCGACGACGATGGTCCGCGAGAGCCTGACACGCCAGCAGGACATCCGCGATCGGCTCACGACGCACGAGATCCGCGTGATGAGCGCGCGCCTCGACGAGATGAAGGCCGACGCCGAGAAACGCAAGGCCGGGAGCAACGCCCGCATCGACGAGATGGTCCGGCGGCTGGTCGAACGGCGTGAGCCGGGCGATCGGCGTGAGCCGGGCGGGCGGGGCCGCCCCCAGCGCCCGGAGTAACGCGCCGAGGCTCACCGCACCGGCGGGCTCAGGACACGATCGAGCCCGGGGCAATCTCGCTGCGCGTGGTCAGGACGATCACGTTCCGCTCGCCGCCCGAGCCGTCCTTGGGCGCGTCGCTCGCCGCCAGCAGCATGCCGTTGGACTGTTCGCCGCGGATCGTCCGGGGCGCGAGGTTCGCCACGATCACGATCGTCGCGCCGACGAGTTGCTCGGGCGTGTAGTACTGGCGGATGCCCGCGCAGATCTGGCGGGGCGTCCCGCTCCCGTCGTCGACCCGCAGTTTGTACAGGCGGTCCGCGCTGGGGTGGGGCTCGCACGAGAGCACCTTCGCCACGCGCAGGTCCACCTTCGCGAACTCCTCGAACGTGATCGTCGGCTTGGGCTCGCCCTTGGTGTCGGGCTTGGCCTCGGGCTTGGCGGCGGGCGTTGCGTTGGGGGCTGTCTCGGCCATGCGTGGCTCCGATCTCAACTGGCGTGCGATCTCGCCGGGGCCAGCGCCCCGACGGGGGCCAGTCTAGGAACCCGACGTGGCCGGCGCTGCGGGACGGGCGGGCGCGGGCGTCGGCGGGCGCACGGGCTCCGTCTCGGCCGGGTCGCGCCCGTCGGGCGAGCGCACCCAGCGCCCGTTGCGCCAGTACACCGCCCGCGGATCGACCTCGAACACCCGGGCGAGCGCGTCGGGCGCGGGGTCGTGGAGCGGCGCGCCGTCGTCGACGACGATCTGGGCCGCCCACGAACGCTGCACGCCCTGCAGCACCCACGACTCGAACCGCAGGTGCGCGAGGAGTTCGTTCCGCGAGAGTTTCGGGCCCGGGTTGCCGGCGCAATGGAAGCACAGGCGCACGTCCGGGCGCCCGCGCCGCTGGATGCGCTGGTTCGCGCACTCCGGGCAGGGCCAGCGCGTCGCCTCGCGTGCCAGCGTCGGCACGCCGCCCACCCCCAGCCGGCGCAGCAGCGTGTCGGCCCGGTTGAGCGCCGCCGCCACCGGCGGGCGGGCCATCAGTTGGCGCGCCCGCACGCCGTCGCCCGAGCGGATGAGCCCCAGCACCAGCGCGGCCTGGTACGCCTCGGAATCCGCCGCCGCGGGGGGCGTGCGCTCCAGCCAGCGCGGGGGCACGTGCCGATGGTCCGTCGTCTGCGCGAGCGCGACGAGCCAGCGCCGCTCGGCGTCGTCGCGCGTGAGGTCGGTGAGCGCCAGGCACGACGCCGCGCCCACCGGCGCCGCCCCGGGCACGCCCCGCGATGTCTCGAACGCGAGGACAAAGAGCGTGATCGCGAGGCGCCGGTCGGACGGGCCATCAAGATCGCCCGCGACGTCCTCCCCGAGGGCGTAGTACGCCTGCGGGTCACCGGGGTGCAGCGCCGCGAGCCGCTCGGCGTAGCGCGCCGTCGCGGGCGGACGCGGGTCGCGCGGCGCCGCCGATGCGGGCGAGGCTCCGGGCGAGGCCTGCGCCGGGTGCGCGGTCTGCGCGGACGCGAGCCCGGCGCACAGCACGCCCGCGAGCGCGAGCGTCGTGCGCCGGACGGTCTCGTGCAGGCGACGCGGGGACGTCATGCAGGCGAGCCTCCCAGCCGCAACAGCCACAGCCGGAGCATCGCGCGCTCCGCCGCGTGCACCTGCGCGAAGATGTGGCGCGCGCCCGCGCGGGCGAGGTCGAGTTCCTGCAGCGTGCCCCGCGCCTCCGCGGCGGCGTCGGCACGCTCGGACGCCACGATGTACGCCAGCAGTTCGCACGCCGACACCTGCTCGCCCGCGAACACCTGGACGCGCCCCGACGCCACGCGCACGCGCGCCGCGTGACGCGCGTCCAGTTCCGCCAGCGACACCGGCTCGCGCCCGGTGACGAGCCGCCCCTCGGCCTCGCCCCGCAGGCGCGCCCGCAGCACGCCCGCGGACGTTTCGACCGGCGGGGGTTCGGCGGCGGAAGGCGCGTCGAGCAGGCGCGCGCGGTACGACGCCGCCAGGTCCTGGTGGGCCCGGTCGACGAACGCCAGTTCGCCCTGGTCGGCGATGAGTTGCGTCAGCCGCTCGACCAGCGCCCGGCGCACGCTGACTCGCCACGCAGGGTCGCGGGGCGATGGAATCTGCGCGAGCGTGACCTGGCGCAGCAGGTCCGTGTTCTCGCGCGACGCCGGCATCGTCGGGGCCTGTTCCAGCAGCGCGTTCACGATCGCCGGCTCGCCCGAGTATCGCAGCACCACCTGGCGCGCATCGCTCCGCACCTGCACCGGCGAGCCTCGCACCGCCTCTTCCACGATGATGTCGGCCTCCAGCGGCGACGGGGGCTGCGTGATGTTGTTCAGCGCCTCGCGGCGCGGCGGGATCGCCTGCCCCGCGTTGATGTACCGCACCGCCCACGTCGTCGTCAGCACGTCCGCGTCCGATCGCCCCAGCGCGGGCGCGTCGGCCCGGATCGTGCTCGGGTCCGGCGGCGCGGGCGTGCCCGCCGAGAGCAGCGGCGCCACGCCCTCGCTCCGACCGCCCCACAGCATCGCCGCCGCCTCGTTCAGACGCGCCGCCCCGACCGCACCGGCCAACCGGCGGATCGGCTCGCCCGATGCGTCCTCGCGCAGCACCTCCTGCGCACGCTCGATCCAGCGGTCCACCAGTTCCGAACGCGTCGGCCCCGCCACCACGCCCCACACGTTCGCGTACCGATCACGCAGTTCGGCCCGCTGCGCATCGCTCGCGCCGGGCGACAGCACCATCGTGAAATCCACCCCCACCGCCCCGGATCGCGTCGCCAGCGCCGACGTGACGGCGTGCAGGTCCGTCGTGCTCACGACGGGCGACTCGAACCAGCCGAGCAGCGCGCCCCGCGTCGCGTCGCCCTCGCGCCACGTGAGGGCCGCGGCCAGACGCGTGACGCCGTCGAACACCGCGCGATGCTGGAAGGGCTCGGGCGCGTCGCGCAGCAGCGTGTCGAGCGCCTGCACGCCCAGACGCTGCTCCAGCGACTCGCCCTCCTGCTGCAGCGCCCGCGCGCACGCGAGATACGCGTCCCACGCGCCCTCGGCCCGGCGAAGCGCCTCGTCACCCGCCCGCGCGTCGGGCAGGATCCGCAGCGGCGTGCCCGCCAGCACGCCCAGCGCCCCGGCGCGGAACGTCGGCTCGGCGGGGGCCGCCCCCGCGTCGAACGCGCGGGCGAACGCCTCGCGCACCGCGTCCCGCACCGGCGACGGGATGTCTCGCTCGCGCATCAGTCGCGACGCCAGCCCGCCCCGCCACACGAGCGCCGCGATGTCCGACGCGCCCAGCGGCTCGCCGGGCGTCTCCGCCGGGAGCGCCGCCCGCACCGCCTGCACGCCCCGCGACGGGCTCGCCGACGCGCGGTAGATGAACTCGACCTGCGCCGCCACGCACGCGACGATCGCGTCGGGCGACGCCCGGTGCCACTCGCCCTCGACGCGGCGCGACGCCGCGACGAACCGCTCCAGCGCCGCCGCGGGGTCCACGTCCATCCCCGCCACGCACGCCTGCACGTCACGCAGCACGTCGGTGAAGTCGCCGAGGCGCTGCGGGGCCCGGGGTGGGGGCGGCGGCGCCTCATCCACGCGCGACGGCGCCGGGAACAGTTGCACCGGCGCCGCGGGCTGCACAGGGGCATCGGTCGCGATCGGGTCGGGCGCGGGCTGGGCCGGCGTCTGCTGGCCCGGCGGGCCCGAGCCCACGTACACCAGCACCCCGACGATCACGAGCAGGATGAACAGCCCCATCCCCGCGCCGACAAGCAGCACCACCGCCTTCACCGCGCGCGCCTCGTCGGGCGGCATCTCCGCGTCGTACGACGCGGGCTCATCCTCAACGCCCCGCTCGGGCGCACGATTCCCCACGCCCGGACGCAACGTCGCCGGCACCGCGCGCGTCGCCGGCGAGGGCCCGGCACGCGTCGGGCGCAGGCTGACCGGCCCGGGCTGCGGACGCGTGAGGTCGGCGACGGCCTTGAGCAGGTGCGTCGGCTCGATCCCGTGCACCTGCGCGAGCATCGTCACGCGGCGCAGCGCGTCGCGGTTCCACCCGCCCGACATGCCCACCGCCCGCAGCAGTTCGCCCCGCAGCGACGCGTCGCTCGCGTCGTGGTGGGTGCCGGCGTCGCCCGCGCCGATGAGCAGCCGCGCCGCCGCCGCGTGCAGCCGCAGACGCAGTTCGTCCGCGAGCATCGAGTTCGCGTCCGCGTGCGCATCGATCTGCGCCAGGCGACCGCGCAGCGCGTCGAGCACGTCGCTCTCCAGAAACGGCCCGTCGGGCACCCCCAGCAGCGTGCGCGGGTCCTCGCCCGGGTCGTCGATCCCCAGGAACCAGCGGGCCGGGTCGTGTCGCGCAGGGGGATCGCGGGGTGCTTCGCTCATGGCGTGCCCCCAGGGGCGCCCGCGCCGGCGGGCGGGGGCAGGCGCGCTTCGAGTTCACGGATGCGTGTGCGCCACGGCTCGGGCCCGGAGTCCGGGTGCAGCGTGTTGAACTGGCGGAACGCCGCGTGCAGGTTCGCGTCGCTGGTCGCGAGCATGAGGCGCAGCGTGTGGTAGCGTGCCTCGAACCACGCGTCGGTGGCGGGCTCGGTGTACAGCAGCACCTCGTTCCACGCCGCGAGCGCGCCGGGCGCGTCGCCCGACTGGTCGAGCAGGTCCCCCAGGCGGCGCAGCGTCGCGAGCGTCCGGCGCCCGCCGGCGATCTGCAGGCGGTCGAGCCGGATGGCGAGTTCGCGCATCGCGGGTTCGCTCTCGGCGCGGGCGATGGCGTACGCCGCGTCGGCGACGGCGTCGCGCACCGCCGCCGCCCCCGGCGCGTCGTTCGCCCCCTCGATCTCCTCGAGCACGCGCAGGCCGAAGCCGACGACCTCGCGCGCGAGCGTCGTGTCCTGCGGCGACTCGTTGAACCGGGCGAGCGCCCGCCGGTACATGAGCCGATCGGCCCCGCGCGAGAACCCGTCCGGATCGCGCCGCAACTGGTCGAGCAGCCGGCGGGCCGCGGGCTCGTCGCCCCGCGCCAGCGCGATCTGGAACCTCCGGAACGCCAGTTCGCTCGCGAGTTCCGCGAGCGTCAGCCCGTGGTGGGCCTGCACCGCGTCGAGCACGCTGAGCACCGCCTCGGCCCGCGCCACGTCCGGCGCGCTCAGGCTCAGCAGGGCGTCGAGGATCTGCCGCACCCGCAGCACCACCGCGTCCGCCGCCCGGCGCGACTCCTCGTCCGTCCCCGCCAGCGCCCGCGCCCGCTCGAACCGCAGCGCCTGCTCCCCCACCTCCGCGTACCGCAGCGCCGCGAAATCGCGGTCGGCGCTGCTCGCCCGCTTGTAGATCCCGTACAGCAGGCGTGCGGCCTGGCGTCGGGCCGCGTCGTGCAGCGGCGAATCCGCCGGCACCGCCAGCAGCACCTCCACCGCCTTCGCGTCGCTCAGCCGGTCCGCCCGCGTCTGGCGGAGCAGCAGGCGCGCCGCGTTGTCCGACCCCGGGAACTCCTGCAGGTACAGCGTCGCCAGCCGGTCGCGCGTCGCCACCTGCGACGCCTGCCCCTCGTCCACCGCGCGGTCCAGCGACACGATCGCGTACCACAGCGCGTCGCGCCGGATCGCGCTGGGCGCGCCCTCGGACGCCCGCTGGAACCGGTCCGCCGCGTCGGCGTACGCCCCGGCGTAGTACAGCGCCAGCCCCTCTCGCACGCGCGCCCGCGGCAGTTCCGCGGGAAACTGCGCCGTGTCCGACGCCTGCAGCGCGTCGCCCAGCAGCGACGCCGCCTCGCGGTACACGTTCACGAGCCCCACGTCCTTCGCCGGCTCCTCGGACGCGCCCGCCGCCCGGTGCGCCTCGCGGGCCCGCTCGTAGGCCTGCAATCCGCGAACATACGCGACGATGAACCCGCGCTCGCCGATCGGCGCCGTCCCGTACAGCCGCACGAGGTCCATGACGTGCCCGACCTCGGCCCGCGACACCAGGTCCGCGAGCGCCGCCTGGGCCGTGCGCTCCGCCACCTCGCGCAGCCCGGGGCGAAGGTCGGGCGCGCGGACCGCCTCGAGCGAGACGACCGCGAGCAGTCGCGCCTCGGGCACGCTCAGCCGCGGGTCGTCGCGTCCGCGTTCGTGGTCCACCGTGCGTCGGCGGCGCACGCGCAGGTCGATGTCGGCCCAGTGCCCCGCGGCCGCCGCCACGCGCACCCGGCGCGCGAACATCTGTCCCGCCACCGCGGGCGAGAGGTCCTCGGCCCGCTCGAGTTCGTCCAGCCAGCGCTGCGCCTCGACGTGCGACCCCAGCAGCGACGCGCACAACGCCGCCCCCATGCACGCGCGCGCCACGTGCTCGAACCGCAGCAGGTCCTTGGGCATCCGCTCGATGCTCGCCGGGCGGTTGGGCACCGCGTTCAGGATCACCCCGAAATCCACCAGCGCCGTCTGCGCCTCGCGCGCGTTGCCCGTGAGTTGCGCCAGGTAATACCCCGACCACCCGGCGTAGTACCGCGCCAGCGAGCGCAGCCGGCGCGCCTCGCTCAACTGCGCCCGGATCGCCTCAACGTCGCTGTCGCGCGCGTTGGGCTCGCGGGCCTCCAGCACCGTGATCTGCCGCTGGATCCGCACCGCCAGTTCGTCGAACCGCGGTCGAACCACCCGCAGGATGCGCTCCGCCTCCGCCCGGTCGTCCGCCGTCAGCAGGCGCAGCCCCTCGCGCTCCGCGAGTTCCTCGGCCTGCAGGTACGTCGCCTTCGCCAGGTTGATCCGCAGTTCGAACGACTCGGCCTCGGGCACGATCTCCAGCAATCGACGCGACTCATCCTCCAGCGCCTTGCGCCGCGCCGCGTCGGTCGTCTCCGTCAGCATCGTCACGTACAGCCGCCCCAACGCCTCGGCCGCTCCCACGCGGTCCTCGGGCGGGCCCTCGTGCAGCCGCCGGCGCAGGTGCGCCGCGAGCACCCGGTCCAGCCGGCTGTCGGCCAGGTACGCCTCGAGCACGTCGTCGGGCGTGGGGTCGCCCCCCTGCGCGCGGGCACACCACGCGACGCCCAACGCCGCCACGCACGCGAGCACGACCTGGAACCTACGACCCGGGCACATAACTGATCTTCGTGAACCCCGCCTCGCGTCCCGCCGCCACCGCCGTTGCCGCCGCGCTCACCGGCACGTCGCCCTGCACCCGCACGACCAGCCCCGCCGCCGGCGGCAGACTCCCCAGCAACGCCGCCAGCGCCTCGCGCGATTCCATCACGCGCTCGCCCATCCTGTACCGGACGCGCCCGCCGACGGATTCAACGAACAGCACCTGCGGCACCAGCCCCGCCGCCGGCGCGCCCGTCGCGTCCGTCTGGATCGCGCTCGCCAGGTGACGCTCCTCGGGCGTCAGGTCCGCCACGTAGCAGAAGTACAGCAGCAGGAACAGCACCACGTCGATGAACGCCACCAGCGGCAGGCGCGGCACGTGCGTCGCCCCGCGGATCTTCGTCGTCCGCGCGAAGTTCACGACCCGCCCCCTTCCGCCGACGTCGCCAGCCGCCACGTCCGCACGCCCGCCCGGCTCAGCACGCCCGCCAGCGCGTTCAGTCGCGCCGCCGACGCGTTGCGGTCCGCCCGCACAATCACGTCCAGGTTCTGCGCGCCCCCCGCCGCGCGGATGTCCCGCGCCACCGTCTGCAGCAGCCACTCCCCCTCCACCGCCGTCCCCATCACCAGGAACGTCCCGTCCCGGCTGATGTCGATCACCAGCGCCTTGGGGGCCGCCTCGACGCTCGCCGACACGCCCTTCTCACGCGGCAGGTCCACCGGCGTCGCCATCGTCCGCGTGAACTGCGCCGTGAACGCGAAGAAGATCACCAGCAGCATCGTCACGTCGACCATCGGGGTGAGGTCGAACTCCGCCGTGTCGTCATGGACTGCGCGACCGAACTTCACGCCTGGGGCCCTCCGCGGGCCGGTGCGGGCGCCGGACGCGCCGGCGCAGCCTTCGACGCGGGCTTCTCCCCCCCCGCCCGCCCTTCCAGCGGCAGCACGATCCGCTCGATGATCGTCCCCGCGTCCGTCGCCAGCCGGTCGATCCGCCGCTTGAAGAAGAAGTAGAACGCCGAGCAGGGAATCGCCACCGCCAGCCCCTGCGCCGTGTTCACCAGCGCCAGCGACATGAACCGCGCCAGTTCCCGCGAGCGCGTCGCCCCCTCCAGGTCCGCCAGACTCCCGAACGCCCCGATCAGCCCGATCACCGTCCCCAGCAGCCCCAGCATCGGACCGATCGCCGCGAGCAGTTGCAGCCCGTCGTTCGCCCGGTACCGCCGGTCGGCCTCGATCTGCCCGCTCTCCTCGATCGCCCCGCGCAGTTCGAGGAACCCGAACGCGCTCTGCCCGCAGCGCGCCAGCGCCCGCCCGATCACGCCCGTGATGAAGCACTGGTTCGCCGGGTCGTCGCAATACCGGCGCACGCCGTCGAGGTCCTGCTCGCGCACCATCCGCGTCAGCGCGTCCACCACGTCGCGCGGCGCCCACGCGTCCGGTCGAAGGCGGATGAACTGCAGGATGATCAGCGCGAACGACGCCACCGACAGCCCGATCAGCAGGTAGCCCAGCGGCCCGCCCGCGCGGATGTAGTCCAGCAGCGTCCGCCCGCCGTCGGTCGCGGGCGTCACCGCCTGCGCGAGCGTCCCGGCCCATTCCGCCATTCCCGTCGATTCGATCACGTCGTGTCTCCTGCGGGCGCCGGGCGCCGCGTCGTCCGTCTCGTCAGGTGCCGTCCGCCTTCTGCGCTTCGATGTCCGTCGCGCGCGAGGTCCGCCCCGCCCGCGCCTCGCGCAGCGGCCCGAGCGCCTCCCACGCCAACGCCGGGTGCTCGGGGAACCGCTCCGCCAGTTGAAGATACAGCGACGACGCCCCGCCCCGCTCCCCCAGGTCCAGCAGCGCCGCCGCCGCCTCCGCCAGGCACAGCCCCGTCACGTACGGCAGTTCCCGCTCGTACGCCGCCGGCACGCGCAGAACCTCGGCCACGCCGAGCAGCCGCGTCTCCGCGTCCGCGCCCCGCAGCATCGCCCGCCCGATCGCCGCGTGCCCCCACACGCGCACCCACGCGGGCACATCGCCCGCGATCGTCGCGCGCAGGCGGGCCACCGCGGCGTCGCGCGCCGTGCCGTCGCCCGTCCGCGCCGCCACCACGTCGTACACGAACCGCAACGCGTCGTCGAACTCCGGACGATCGGGCAGCGTCGTCGGCTCGCCCGCCTCGTGACGCAGCGCGTGCGCATAGAGCGCCGCCAGCCGCGTCGCCCGCCCCTCGGGCAGCCCGTCGCCCAGCCGCTCGCCCGCGCGCGCCAGCGAAACCACCCCCGGCAGCGCCACCCACATCGGCGGCACGCCCGGGCTCAGACCCATCCCATCGTCCCACACCAGGTGCATCGGCGACGGGTCCCGCTCCCGCGCCCAACCCGCGCCCTCGGGCGCCAGCCAGTCATCGTCGCCCCGCGCGTGCGCGCCCGCCAGCGACAGCATCGGCTCCACCGCCCCCACCACCGCCCCGCGCGCCAGCCGACAGCGCAGCAACGCCCCCGACACCGCCGCAGGCGTCGGGCCGATCCGACCGCGCACCGCGGGGAACAGCGTCTCGAGCAGCGGCTCGGCGTTCACGTAATCGCCCCGCGTCGCCCGCGCGACCGCGCGCCACGTCGTCGCCGCGTCCTCGCGCTGCCGGGGCGTCAGCAGCACGCCGGTCGTCTCGGCGATGCGTTCCCACCCGATCAGCACCTCGCGCCCCTCGGTGCGCACCACGAGCGCCTCGGGCGTCACGCGGTGCATCTCGGCCCGCACCTCGTCCCCGCCCCGCAGGCGCACCACCGCCCCCGACCCGGGGTCGGGCTGCGAGCACGCGAGCAGGGCGAGCAGGAGGGTGCTGGGTGTCACCGGTCGAGCCTGACGAAGGTGTACGTGCCCCTGGTCGCGCGGGAGATCGCGCGCATCGCCGCCTCCCCGTCGCGCGAGCCCAGGCAGATCCCGTGCACGGGGACCTTCATCGCCCGCGCCAGCGCCATGATCCGCTGCGAATCCTCCTCGCTGAACTCCCCGTCGGTCATGAAGTAGATCGCGTCCGGACGCGGGCGCTTCGAGAACACGATGTTGAACGCCGGCACCGGCAGCGTGTTCGCCTCCGGGCGCAGCGCCTCGACGTGCGCCCGCATCGCCCGGCGCACCGCCGGCGACGCCTCCTGCCACCCGTCCACCTCGCCCACGATCCGCGACTCGGTCGAGAACTTCACGATCATGAACTGCGCGTTCTCCAGCAGCGCGTCCATCGACCGGATCAACTCGCGCCGCAGCGCGTTCATCCGCACGTCGTCCATCGACGCCGACACGTCCACGATGTACGCGAACCGCTGCCCCGTCGCCTCGATCCCGAAGAACGACGCCCCGCCCCCGCCGCCACCGCCCAGCCCTAGACCGTCGCCCCCCGAGCCGATGTTCCCCCCGCCACCGACCTCGCCGACCTCGCCGATCAGCCCCGGCTCGCCCCCGGCCTCGCCCGCGTCGCCGATCGCCACCGGCACGTCGGGAAGGTCCGCACGCTCATCGGGCAGCGCGTCGGGCACGCTGGGCAGCCCGGGGTCGATGGCATCGCCCAGCAGCGCGTCCAACTCCCCCTGCGTCAGCACCGCCATCTCCACCGCCCCGGTGTCCGTCGACGCGGTGCCCGGGCGCGAGCCGGGCCCCAGCAGGATGTACCGCGAGATGTGCCACCCCGCGGCGTGCGCGAACAGCGAGAGACACACCGCCACCACCGCCGCGTCTCGCACCCAGCGCAGCACCACCTCGCCCAGCGTGGGCGGCAGCACGTCGTCCCGGTCGTTGGCCGGTTCGGCGCGGGGCGTTGATCGCGTCGGGGCGGGGCGGGTGGTCATGCGCGCGGGCGTCCTGCGGGATGCGCGTACATGCACAGTGTATCGGCGGGCGGGGTGCGTACGCTTGGCCGACCGCACCCGACCATGGAGATCACCGCATGACGATGGCCACCGGCGTTCCCCCGCGTCAGGGCTCCCCAGGAACGCGCCGGGCCTACCGCCGGGTCCTCCTCAAGATCAGCGGCGAGTCCTTCTGCCGCCCCGGGGGGTTCGGCATCGAGCCCGCCGAACTCGACTCCATCGCCGGCGAGATCCGCGACGCCCGCGCGGGCGGCGTGCAACTCGCCGTCGTCGTCGGCGGGGGCAACATCATCCGCGGCGCCGAACTCGCCGCCCAGGGACACATCGCCCAGGCCACCGCCGACCAGATGGGCATGCTCGGCACCGTCATCAACGCCCTGGCGCTGAAGGAAAAACTCGTCTCCCTCGGGGTCGAATGCCGCGCGATGAGCGCCATCGAGATCCGCGCCGTCGCCGAGCCCTTCATCCGCAGCCGCGCCCTGCGCCACCTCGAAAAAGGGCGCGTCGTCATCCTCGCCGCCGGCACCGGCAACCCCTTCTTCACCACCGACACCTGCGCCGCCCTCCGCGCCACCGAACTCGAGTGCGAGATCCTCCTCAAGGCCACCAAGGTCGACGGCGTCTACTCCGCCGACCCCCGCAAAGACCCCGCCGCCGTCCGCTTCGAGTCCATCTCCTTCGCCGACGCCCTCGCGCGCAATCTCCGCGTCATGGACATGACCGCCCTGGCGATGTGCGGCGAGCACAAGATTCCCGTGATCGTGTTCGATTTCAAAAGCCCCGGCAACATCGCCCGCGTCGTCCGCGGGGAATCCATCGGCACCCTGCTCCACGCACCCTGAGCACGCACGCACGCGAGGCCTGCCCTCTCCCCCCAAATACCACGCCCGCACCCCAGGGGTTGCGGGCACGGGGGGGCCCCGCCATAGACTGACGCACGGGTTGCCCCGGGGTTTCGTACAAACCCGCCACCCGACCGGAGTTTCCGCATGTCCGATCCCGACACGATCCTCCTCGAAGCCGAGGAGCAGATGGAAAAGGCCGTCGAGTACCTCAAGGCCGAACTCCGCGGCATCCGCACGGGCCGCGCCTCCCCAGCGCTCGTCGAGTTCATCAAGGTCGACTACTACGGCTCCATGACCGACATGAAGAGCCTCGCCGCCGTCTCCGTCCCCGAGCCGACGCAACTCATCATCAAGCCCTTCGACCAGGGCGCCCTCCCCGCCATCAAGCAGGCCATCGAAAAGTCCGGGCTGGGCATCAACCCCATCGGCGAGGGCAAGCAGATCCGCCTCATCATCCCCCCCATGTCCGCCGAGCGGCGCGCCAAGGACGCCGGACGCATCAAGAAAATGGGCGAGGACGCCAAGGTCGTCATCCGCAACGCCCGGCGCGACGCCAACAAGCACGCCGACTCGCTCAAGACCCAGGCCGGGCAGCACTTCCCCGAGGACGAGATCGAAACCCTCAAGGAAGAGATCCAGTCCCTCCTCAAGAAGTACGAAGAGGCCGTCGACGCCAAGGTCGACGAAAAGACCAAGGAAATCATGACCATCTGACCCGGTCGCGTCCGCCCGCCCCGCCGCCCCGGCGTCCTACTGATACCCCAGGCGGTCCAGGTCGTCCTCGTCCAGCCCGAACTGGTGCCCGATCTCGTGCAGCAGCGTCACGCGGACCTGCTCGCGCACGCGATCGTCCGCGTCCGCGCCCTCCCACCCCCCGGCGTGGTCCACGATCCCCTCGCGGAACAGGCGGATCTCCGACGGCAACTCCGCGTCGTGCTCGACGCTCCGCTCCGTGAACGCCACCCCGGTGTGCAGCCCCAGCAGCGACAGTTCGTCCGCTTCCCCCATCTCTTCCAGCAGGTCCGCGTCCGGCACGTCGTCCACCACCACCGGCACCTCCTCCAGCAGCCGCGCGATCCGCGACGGCAACGCCGCGATCACCTCCTCCAGCAGCCCATCAAACCGCGCCCGCAGCGCCTTGTTCATCGCGCCGCCTCCCGCACCCCGCCGTCGCGCACACCAGTCTCGCCCCCCACCACCCGCTCCAGCGACAGCGCCGGCTCCACCAGCACCGGGTACACCCGCAGCGTGTCGAACGCCGCACCCGCCAAACCCAGCGTCAGCAGGATCGACCCCACCAGCGTCAGCACCTGCCCGACCTGATCCACCAGCCCCTGCGTCGGTCCGCCGAACGCACCCGACATCAGCCGCACCGCGTCGCCCAGCAGCAGCACCCCCACCACCGCCGCCACCGCCAGCAGCGTCTGGCGGTCCACCCGCCCAGCCCGCAGCAGCATGCTCCGCGCCTTGAGCGCCCGCGCGTTGAGCCGCAGCAGCAGCAGCACCCCCAGCAGCGACACATTCACCACCACCCGCACCCACACCCGCTCGGGCATCACCTCCGCGTTGAACCCGTACACCCCGCGCACGCCCGCGAACTCACCCGCGTGCAGCATCCACAGCCCCCACACCAGCGGCACGTACAGCAGCACACCCGCCGCCGCGCACGCCACGTTCCGCACGCCCAGCCCCGCGTGAGGCCTCACCAGCCCCAGCGCCGCCACCCCCGACAGCGCCGCCAGCCCCACGCCGATCGTCGGCACGCTCAGCATCCCCACGCCCGCCGTCGGCGGCCCCGCCAGCCGGATCCACCAGAACGCCAGCGCCGCCAGCACCGGCGCCACGCCCCACACCACCAGCGCCCCCGCCGTCACCCGCGGCATCGACAGCGCCCGCAGTTCCTGGGCCAGCGGGTCCACCTTCGTGAGAATCGTCGCCCGCACCGGCGTCGCGCACTCCGGGCACACGCCCCGGATCGACAGCCCCCGAAGGTTGTACCCGCACCGCGCGCACGACAGGTCGCCCCCCAACTCCACCGCGAGGGGCTTCACGCTCGGCGTGCCGGGGGTTCCGTCGGGCTCGACCATCGCGCGGAGCGTATCCGCCGACGGCTATCATCGCCTCCTTGTCCCCCACGCACGACAGCGTCCAGCGCCTCCGCGACAACATCGCCTCGGTCCTCTTCGGCAAGCAGGACGTGGTCGATCGCGTCGTCACCTGCATGCTCGCCCGCGGGCACCTCCTCATCGAGGACGTCCCCGGCGTCGGCAAGACCGTCCTCGCCACCGCCCTCGCCCGCAGCATCGACGCCGCCTTCGCCCGCATCCAACTCACCCCCGACCTCCTCCCCAGCGACATCCTGGGCGTCGAAGTCCTCGACCCCCGCACCGGCACCTTCACCTTCAAACGCGGGCCCATCTTCGCCAACGTCGTCCTCGCCGACGAGATCAACCGCACGCCCCCACGCACCCAGGCCGCCCTCCTCGAAGCCATGGCCGAGGGAACCGTCACCGTCGACGGACGCGTCATGCCCCTCGACCCGCCCTTCATGGTCATCGCCACCCAGAACCCCTTCGACTTCGAGGGCACCTACGCCCTCCCCGAGAACCAGCTCGACCGCTTCCTCATGCGCGTCCGCATCGGCTACCCCTCGCCCGACGAAGAGGCCCGCGTCCTCCGCGACCGCCCCGCCAACTCGCCCCTCCACACCCTCCGCCCCGTCCTCTCTCGCGCCGACCTCCTCTCGCTCCAGGACGCCGCCGACCGCGTCACCATCGCGCCCCCGCTTCTGGCCTACATCGTCGCCTTCGCCAACGCCACGCGCGCCGACGACCGCCTGCTCCACGGCCTGTCCCCCCGCGGCTCGCTCGCCCTCGCCCAGGCCGCCCGCGCCACCGCCCTCTTCCACGGCCGCGACCACGCCCTCCCCGAAGACGTCGTCGACAACGTCGAAGCCGTCTGCGCCCACCGCATCATCCCCCGCGCGGGCGCGCACGCCGACCCCGACGCCGCACGACAGGTCGTGCAGGACATCCTCCACACGCTCCCGCCCATCGTGTGACCGCGCGCCCACACGCACGCCCCGGAGCCCCGCATGCCCCGACTCATCCGCATCGACGCCCAGGGCCCCGTCAAGATCGACCCCGCCGACTTCCCCCGCGATGAGCAGGGCAACCTCAAGCCCATCTTCATCTGCGCCTGCGGCCTGTCCGCCCGCTTCCCCTTCTGCGACGGCACACACAAGGCCTGCCGCACCGCCGAGCAGCCCGGCCTGCTCTACACCTACGACCCGGTCACCAAGGCGATCATCGACACCCGCCCGCTGGACTAATCCGCGCGCTCCACCAGCCGCGCCAGCGCCTCGCCCTCCAGCCGGAAAATCGTCCAGTCGCTCAGCGCCCGCGCGCCCAGCGCCGTGTAGAACCCGATCGCCGGCTCGTTCCAATCGATCACCAGCCAGTCCATCCGCGGGCACCCGCGCGCGACGGTGATCCGCGCCACCTCGCGCAGCAGCGCCTTGCCCAGCCCCGCCCCGCGCGCCGCGGGCCGCACGAACAGATCCTCGAGGTACACGCCCCGCCGCCCCGTCCACGTCGAGTAGTTGTGGAAGAACACCGCGATCCCCTGCGCGACGCCGTCCACCTCGCCCACGAGCGCCTCGCACGCGGGCTTCGCGCCGAACAGCGACTCGTGGATCATCGCCTCCGTCGCCACCGCGCTCTCGGGCGAGCGCTCGTACGCCGCCAGGTCACGCACCAGTTGGCAGATCAACCCCACGTCCCCCGCCGTGGCGGGCCGCACACGAACCTCGCTCATGCCCCAACCTCCAGCAGCGCCGCCGCGACCACGATCGGGTGCAGCGCGTCGGCCCGCAGCGCGTCCCGCACCTGGTGACGGCAGCTCGTCCCCGGCGCGCACAGCGCCGCCTCCGGATTCGCCCGCACCGCCGGATACAGCGCCAGTTCCCCGATTCGCTGCGACAGGTCAAACCGGTCCTTCGTGTACCCGAACGCCCCGGCCATGCCGCAGCACCCCGTGTCGAGCACGCGCAGCCTCGCACCCACCAACCGGCGCAGCAGCCCCGCGCTCGTGCCCGCGCCCCACAGCGCCTTCTGGTGGCAATGCGCGTGCAGCAGCACGTCGCGATCCAGCGCCTTGAACCGCGGGCGCCGCGGGTGCGCGTCCCACCGCGATTCCACGAAGTCCTCCGGCAGAAACGCCTTCGCCGCCAGCCGCGCCCGCAGCCCCGCGTCGGCCCGCACCTTCAGCGAGCGCCAATCGTCCTTCATCGCCGACAAACACGACGGCTCGGCCACCAGAATCCCCGCCACGCGCGGGTCGTCCACGAACCCCGCCAGCCGCGCGATCGTCCCGTCCACCTCGTCGATCGCCTCGCCCAGCAGCCCCAGCGAGATCTTCGCCCGCCCGCAGCACCCCGCGTCGGCCAGCACCACCTCGTACCCGCACGCGTGCAGCACCCGCCGCGTCGCCAGCCCGATCCCAGGCTCGTTGAACATCGTGAAGCAGTCGCCGAACAGCACCACCCGCGGCGACCCCACCCCCACGCCCGCCCCCGGCGCCGGGTCCAGCCCCGCCCGCTCATACTCCCGCCACTGCCTCGGCAGCGCCCGCGCATACGCCGGCAAACTCCGCCGCGGGTCCAGCCCCAACAGCGCGTTCGCCAGCGCGCGCGTGGGCCCGAACCGCGCCCCGAAGTTCGCCAGCCCCGGCGCCAGCGACGCCGCCCTCCCCAGCGTCCGCACCGCCCCCAGCACGCGCGTCGCGAGCGACGCGCCGTGCGTCCTGTGCCGCTGCGCCTCGTACTCGCTCTTCAGCCGCGCGATGTCCACGTTGCTCGGGCACTCGGTCTTGCACGCCTTGCACGACAGGCACAGGCGCAGCGTCGCCCGCGCTTCCGCATCGTCCCACGACGCCGTGCGCCCGTCCCCGAACTGCCCGGTGATCGCCAGCCGCAGCGCGTTCCCGCGCCCGCGCGTGCTGTGCCGCTCGTCCAGCGTCGCCATGTACGACGGGCACATCGTCCCGCCCTGCTTCTTCCGGCACACGCCCGCGCCGTTGCACATCTCCACCGCACCATCAAACCCGTGCGTCTCCGCGTACTCGTAGTACGTCTCGATCTCGCCCCACCGCACGCCCGGCCGCCGCCCCGCCGTTCCCGCCGCCGGCGTCCCCGGCTCGGGAAACGCCGCGTCCACCCGCAGGTTCCACGTCATCGACTCCACCGGGCGCGGGTTCTCCCCCGTCAGATCGACAATGTTCCCCGGGTTCAGCAGGTTCCCGGGATCAAACAGCCGCTTCACCTCGCGGAACGCCCCCATGAGCGCCGCCCCGAAGTGCCGCTCCAGCAGGGGCGTCCGCACGCGCCCGTCGCCGTGCTCCCCGCTCATCACCCCGCCCAGCGAGCGCGCCAGGTCCGCCGCCTCCACCGCGATCGCCCGCATCCGCGCGCGGTCCGCCTCGTCGTGCAGGTCGATGAGCGGGCGCACGTGCAGCACGCCCACGCTCGCGTGCGCGTAGTACGCCGCCGTCGTCCCGTGCTTGCCCACGATCTCCCGCAGCGTCCGCACGAACTCGCCCAGCCGCGCGACCGGCACCACGTTGTCCTCGATGAACGTGATCGGCTTGCGCTTCCCGGGGATCCCGTGCAGCAGGGGCTCGCCCGCCTTCCGCAGTTTCCACGCGTTCAGCATCGCCCCCGCGTCGGTGTGCGCCGCCATCGCCGCCCCGGGGAACGCCGCCCGCAGCGCGTCGAACGACGCCCGCACCGCCTCCATCGACGCCGCCGAATACTCGACGTACAGCACCGCCTTCAGCGTCCCGCACTCAGGGTGCGGCATCAGGTCCACGTACCGCGCGTACTCCGCGTTCGCCCGCGCCAGGTCCACCACCAGGTCGTCCAGCAACTCCACCGCCGACGGGCCCGTCGCCAAGATCGGCCCCACCGCCGCGATGGCCTCGTCCAGCGCCGCGAACCCCAGCACCGCCAGCCCACGCGCCTTGGGCCGCGGGTGCAGCCGCAGTTCCGCCCCCAGCGTCACCGCGAGCGTCCCCTCGCTCCCGCACACCAGGTGCGCCAGGTTCACGCTGTTCAGCACGCCCGCGTCGATCACCCCGCCATCGCGCCACCCGCCCCGCTCCATCGCCCCCAGCACCATGTCGAGCGCGTACCCCGCGTTCCGCCGCACCGTCTTCGGGAACCGCTCGCGGATCTCCCCCGCGTGGCGCGCCACGATCTCGCACACGCCCCGCGTCAGCCGCTCCACGCGCGGGTCCCGCCCCGCGGCCCCTTCCTCCAGCCGCACGCGCTGGCCGTCCGCAAGGCACACATCGACCCCCAGCAGGTTCTCGCTCGTCCGCCCGTACAGGATCGACCGCGCACCCGCCGCGTTGTTCCCGATGCACCCGCCCACGTTCGCATGGCGGCTCGTCGCGGGGTCGGGCGCGAAGAACAGCCCCGCCGCCTCCCCACCCATCGCCGCCAGCGCGTCGTTCAGATCATCCACCGTGATCCCGGGCTCCACCCGGCAGCGCCGCCCCGCCGGATCCACCTCCAGAATCGCCCGGCAGTTCGCCGAGCAATCGATCACCACCGCCCGGTTCGTGCACTGCCCGGCCAGGCTCGTGCCCCCGCCCCGGGGCAGCATCGGCACGCCCCGCGCCGCGCACACCCGCACCGCATCCGCCGCGTCCTCGACGCTCGCGGGGATCACCACCCCCAGCGGCTCCACCTGATAGAGCGACGCGTCCGTCGCGTACAGCATCCGGTCGTGCCGCCCGAACCGCACCTCGCCCCGCACCACGCGCGCGAGCGCGTCGCGCAGGTCGTCCGACGTCGCACGCAGCACCGGCAACTCCATGCGCGCCCACTGTAGCCGCCGCGACCACGCCCTCCGCTACAACTCCGGCGCGAAGCCCCGGCGCATCGTGTTCTCCGCGCAGTTCCGCGGCTCCACAAAGTGGTACAGGTACTCCAGCCCGCCCGCCTTCGTCCCCACCCCCGACATCCCGAACCCGCCGAACGGATGCCGCGCCACCAGCGCCCCGGTGATCCCACGGTTGATGTACAGGTTCCCCACCCGGAACTCACGCTTCGCCCGCTCGATATGGCTGGGCTTGCGCGTGAACACCCCGCCCGTCAACTTGAACACGCTCGCGTTCGCCAGTTCCAGCGCGTGGTCAAAGTCCCGCGCGTGCATCAGCGCCAGCACCGGCCCGAAGATCTCCTCCCGCGCCAGTTCATGCTCCGCCGGCACCGGCCAGAACACGTGGGGCGACACGAACGCCAGGTCCGCCGAGATGTTCGCCTTCAGCCCCCCCGCGTCCTGGGGCAGGGGCACGTGCGCGAACCGCAAGCCCGACTGCTTCGCCCGCTCGATGTACCCCTCGATCTTCTCCTTCGCCCCCGCGTCGATCACCGGCCCGATGTCCGTCCCGGGCCTCGTGGGGTCGCCGATCACCAGCGCCTTCATCGCCTCCGTCAGCCGGCGCTGGAACGCCGTGAACGCCGGCCCCTCCGGCCCCTGCGGATCGACCACGATGCACCGCGAGCACGCCGAGCACTTCTGCCCCTGATACCCGAACGCCGAGTACCGCACCGCGAGCACCGCCTCGTCGAAGTCCGCGCTCGTGTCCACGATCAGCGCGTTCTTCCCGCCCATCTCGCACACGACCTTCTTCACGTGCGTCGGCACGCCGAACGCCTCGCCCTTCGCGAAGGGCGTGGGCGGCGCCGCCGCGTGCAGGATGTCCAGCCCCACCTCCATCGACCCCGTGAACGCGATGAGCGCCACCCGGGGATCGCGCACCATCGCCGCCCCCGTCCGGCTGCCCGGCCCGGGGCAGAAGTGCAGCACGTCCTCGGGCTTCAACCGCCCCGTCGCGTACGCCGAGTCCTTCCCCAGCCGCTTCAGCACCGCGTGCATCGACTCGTGCAGGATGTTGATCATGATGCTCGCGATGCCCAGCGTCTGCTCGCTCGCCTTCACCACCGCCGTGTTCCCCGTCACCAGCGCCGCCACCGTCATCCCGCAGCAGATCGCCAGCGGGAAGTTCCACGGCGCGATCACCGCCGCCACCCCGCGCGCCTGGTGGAACTGCTCGTCGAGTTCCCCGATGAACCGCCCGATCCGCTTGCGCTCGAACAGCGGCACCGCGCACCGCGCGTAGAACTCGCAGAAATCAATCGCCTCGCACACGTCCCCGTCGGCCTCGCGCCAGGTCTTCCCCGCCTCCTTCACCATCACCCCCGACAGCCCGTCCCGCTCCGCACGCATCCGCGCCGCCGCCTCCACCAGCACCGCCGCACGCACCGTCGGCTCCAGGTCACGCCACTGCGGGAACACGCCCGCCGCCCGACCGATCATCGCCCGCGCGTCGTCCGGCGTCTTGTCGTTCGCGATTCTCGGCACCGTCGCCTTCGCCACCGCCGCCCCGAACGCCTCACGCTGCTTCGCGTCCGCAAAGTCCCGCAAAGGCTCGTTGAAGAACGGCCTCGGGTCCGCAAGCCCCGGCACCGCCGGCGACAACCCGTGCCGCTCCGGCATCACCTCGGGCGACAGCACCAGCGGCGCCTTCCCGCCCTCCCGCACCGGCACCGACGGCGCCCGCAGCAGCACCCCCGGGTCCGCGTTGTCCAGGAACCCCGCCTTCAGCCAGCTCTCGTTGCTCGTGTTCTCCAGCAGCCGCCGCACGAGGTACGCCATCCCGGGGATCATCTCCCCCACCGGCACATACTCGCGCACCCGCAGCCCCATCTCGCTCGCCGCGAACTTCAACTGATCCGCCATCCCGTGCAGCATCTGGATCTCAAGCGCCGAGTGCGGCAGGCCCCGCGCCTCGGCCCCCGCCAGCGCCGACGCGATCGACCGCACGTTGTGGCTCCCCAGCGCCAGTTTCACCCCGCCCTCGCGTGGCCCCTTCGGGCACGCATCCAGGAACACCCCGAGCATCCGCTCGTAGCACGCGTCCGTCTCCCACTTCTCGCTCCACACCGGCACCGGCCACCCGTGCAGTTCCGCCTTGATCGTCTCCGCGTCCCAGTACGCCCCCTTCACCAGCCGCACCGTCACCTGCCGCCCGCGCTCCTTCGCCCACGCGCAGACCCGCTTCGCGTCCTCCACTCCGCTCCGCAGGTACGCCTGCATCGCCAGCCCCGCCTGGAAATCCACCGTGCTCGCGCACCGCATGAACAGTTCCAGCGTCAGGTCCTTCAGCGCGTGGTGCTCCATGTCGAAGTTCACGAACACGCCCCGGTCCCGCGCCGTCTCCAGGATCGGCACGATCCGGCGCATCGCGTCCGCGATCGACCCCTCCGCATCAATCGGGTCGAACCGCGCCGTCAGCGCCGACACCTTGATCGACACGTTCGTCCGCGGGATCGCCCCCAGATGGTCGCTCTCCAGCCGCGGCGTAGCCCCCCACCCCGCCGCCGCCGCCGGCAGGTTCTGCACCAGGTCGAGGTACTTCCGCTGGTACATGTCGGCCTCCTCGTCCGACACGCACACCTCCCCCAGCAGGTCCACCGAGAACGCGATCCCGTCCTCCCACAGCCGGCGCAGCCCCGGCAGCGCGCTCGCCGCGTCCGTCCCCGCGATGAACTTCTCCGCCATCCCCGTGATCTGCCGCGCGATCTGCCCCGCCGCCAGCCCCTTCGCCAGTTTCCCCGCCTTCAGCGCCGCATCGATCACCCCCGGCACCGTCACGCCCGGCTGACTCAGATAGTCCGTCAGGTGGTCGTACACCTCCTCGGGCGTCTTGAGCATCGGGAAGCAGTCCACGAACCGGAACAACTGCACCTTGAAGTTCGGGTCCTTCATGGACCACTCCATCAAGGCATCGCTGTAGAACTTCGACGACAGCACCCCCGACGAGTGCCCCCGCGCCCGCCGGAGCATGTCGCTCCCGATCTCGAAGATCCGCGCCTCGCTCCCGCCCGACGCCGCCACACCCCCTCCACCGGTGCCCGGGCCGGGAACCACCACCACCGCCTGCTGCGCCTGCTTCGACTTGCGGGAAAAGAGTGCCATAAACCTCCCTGAATCAGTGTCGTGCAAGCGTATCCACCCCTCCCAGAGCCCCGGCCGCAACCCGCCGCCCCCCGCCCGGTATCTGCTCCCGTGCACCCGCCCCGCACCTCATCCCGCCTCCGCTCCTTCCGCCTCGCCGTCGCGTGCCTGGCGCTCCTCGCCGCCACCCCCGCCTGCAAGCCCACCGACCGCGCCTATCTCGCCAGCACCATCGCCGCCTCCCCCACCGGCGGGCGCACCGCCGCCGCCCAGCAGATCGCCGCCGACTGGCAAGCCGGCGTCCTCCGCCTCGACGCCTGCGTCGACCTCGCCCACGAGATGCTCGACTCCGCCGCCAACGCCACGCCCTTCCGCGCGGGCCCACCCACCCCCTCCGCCGCCGCCACCGCCTTCGCCGGCGCCGTCCTCGACGCCGCCCTCATCCTCGACGCCAAACTCCCCAAGGACGACACCTCGCAGATCTTCTGGATGCGTCTCGGCCGCGTCGCCTTCCGCGCCTCCGAAGAAGCCCACGCCACCGGACGCCTCACCGAAGCCGCCTCCCTCATGCTCGCCGGCCCACGCCGCTGGCAGGGCGACGGCTACTGGCACATGTACCCCGACCACGACGGGCTCGTCGCCGTCATCCTCGCCAAGTCAGGCCGACGCGCCGAGGCCCTCGCCCGCCTCCAATCCCGCCCCGACCTCCACGGCGTCGCCCTCGAGGTCTTCGAGATCCTCCAGCGCGGCCAGTAGTCCCGCCCCTTCCCCCGCCTCCTCCCCGCCTGTCACGCCCCTGTCACAAGCAATGAACACCCGCAGCCCCATCGCGTCCGATGGATAGGCTGTACCCGCCCGCACCCGCGCCGCGCACCCCGCGGCGTCCTCCCGGAGGCTCCCATGCGCATCCCCACGATCCTCGCTCTCCTCGCCGGCTCCGCCCTCTCCATCTCCACCCTCCCCGCCCTCGCCCAGCCCGCCGCCCCCGCCGCCGAGGCCCGCGCCGGCGCCCCCGTCGCCGACCTCCCCATCCGGCGCATCACCCTCTACCGCTCGGGCGTCGCCTCCTTCGAACGCCGCGGGCTCGTCTCCGGCGACGCCGACGTCCAACTCCGCTTCCGCACCGAGCAGATCAACGACATCCTCAAGTCCATGGTCGTCCTCGACCTCTCCCGCGGGAAGGGCCGCGTCGACGCCGTCTCCTACGCCTCGCGCGAGCCCCTCGCCCGCCGCCTCGCCTCCTTCGGCATCGACCTCTCCGACGAGCCCCCCATCGGCACCATCCTCGCCCGCCTCCGCGGGTCGGGCGTCGCCTTCACCACCCCCGAGGGCGCCATCACCGGCACCATCGTCGGCGGCGAGACCCGCCCCCAGGCCATGGGCAACGCCCAGCACCCCGTCAACGTCCCCTACGTCCACGTCCTCACCGACGCCGGCATCCGCAGCGTCAACCTCTTCGACATGCGCTCCGTCCGCCTCACCGACCCCGCCCTCGCCGAAGAACTCGCCAAAGCCCTCGCCGCACTCGCCGAGCACCGCGCCGACCGCTCCAAGGCCGTCGACATCGCCCTCTCCGGCGACGGCCAGCGCGAGATCGTCGTCGCCTACGTGCAGGAGTCCCCCGTCTGGAAGGCCTCCTACCGCCTCGTCCTCCCCGACAACCCCTCCAGCGGCCCGGGCGACTCCGCCGCCGCCGCCGAGAAGGTCACGCTCCAGGGCTGGGCCATCGTCGAGAACACCACCGACGACGACTGGCGCAACGTCACCCTCTCCCTCGTCTCGGGCCGCCCCGTCAGCTTCCGCATGGACCTCTACGAGCCCCTCTTCCTCGACCGCCCCGAACTCCCCGTCCCCACCGAGCCCGGCGCCCTCGCCCGCTCCTACGAAGGCGGCATCTTCCTCGGACGCGACGCCATCGCCAAGGACGCCGATTCCGCCGGCGAATCCATGAGCCGCTCCGCCCGAGGCATGCCCGCCCCCGCCTCCGCCGCCGCGCCGGGCAGGCCCGGCGGCGCCGTCCGCGAACGCGCCATGGCCTTCGAGATGAACGCCGAATCCCTGGGCCAGGGCGTCGGCCGCGCCGTCGAGACCGGCGAAGTCTTCCAGTTCGAGATTCAACACCCCGTCACCGTTGAGCGCCAGCGCTCCGCCATGCTCCCGCTCACCAGCGCCGTCATCGACTCCAAGCGCGTCAGCATCTTCAACCCCGCCGACAACGCCCGCCACCCCATGCGAGGCGTCCGCATCACCAACGCCACCGGCGCCCCGCTCATGCCCGGGCCCGTCGCCGTCTACGACGCCGGCGCCTACGCCGGCGACGCCACCATCTCCCACGTCCCCGCCGGCGACTCCCGACTCCTCGCCTACAGCGTCGACCTCGACGTCGCCGCCGACGCCGCACCACGCGCCACCCAGGAACTCCTCCGCTTCCGCATCGCCAACGGCCTGCTCGAAAGCAGCACCACCGTCACCAACGCCACCACCTACACCATGACCAACAAGGACGCCTCGCGCCCGCGCACCATCCTCATCGAGCATCCCCGCATGGACGGCTGGGAACTCGTGAACACCCCCGCCCCCGCCGAGACCACCAGCACCGCCACCCGCTTCGAGATGAACGTCCCCGCCGGCAAGCCCGCCACCTTCACCGTCACCTACCGGCGCGTCGAACGCCAGTCCTTCGAACTCGTCTCCTACGACATCACCCGCCTCGCCGCCTTCGCCCGCCAGGGCAAGGTCTCCGACGCCGTCCTCGCCGCCGTCCGCGAAGCCGCCCGCCGCCAGGGCGAGATCAACACCCTCAACCAGCGCGTCGTCGCCCTCGACCGCGAGCGCCGCGAGATCGCCGACGACCAGGGGCGAGTGCGTCAGAACCTCTCCGCCGTCGACCGCTCCAGCGACCTCCATGCCCGCTACATGAAGCGCCTCGCCGACCAGGAGTCCCGCCTCGACGCCATCGCCACCGAAACCGCCGCGGCCCGCGCCGACCTCGACAAGGCCCAGCGCGACCTCGCCGCCTACGTCGCCTCCCTCAACGTCGAGTAGCCGCGCTCCGCGTCGCCACAACTCCGACTCGCCCGGCTCTCCTGAGAATCCCGCGCAGGCAGCACGGCTCTTTGAGCAGCCCGCCGCGCCGGGCTTTCCCTCCCATACCACCCTTCCCCACCCCGCCACTCTGCCACTTCAGCACTCTGCCACTTCCTTCCCCTCCTCTGGGGCGGGGCCTTTCCAGGCCCCGTCCTCTCCCCGCCCGCAGGGCGCACGACCGTTGCCAGAGGCGCGGCGAGTCTTCGAGCCCGCCTCTGGACACCAGCCCCCAACCTTCCCGCCCCCCTGGGGCGACGCGCATCCCACCCTCCAACCACACCCAACCCACCGACCTCCCTCAATCCTCCCCACGAATCCCGAATGCCTCCCTCTCCTCTGGGGCGGGGCCTTTCCAGGCCCCGTCTTCCTTCCCTTCCCATCCGCGTCACCACAATGCCCCGCGCTGATGCGCACTCCCCATCCCCGCGGCGGAGCCGCACGGGCTCGTAGCCGGGGGTCGCCGCGCAGCGGCACCCCCGGTCAGCGCCACCCACCACCCCGCGCACCGCGCAGCGGTGCAGGTGTGCCCCCGAATGCCCAATGCCTTCTTCCTCATGGGGCGGGGCCTTTCCAGGCCCCGTCTTCTCCTCTCCCCGCCCGCAGGGCGCACGCCCGTTGCCAGAGGCGCGGCGAGTCTTCGAGCCCGCCTCTGGACACCAGCCCCCAACCTTCCCGCCCCCCTGGGGCGACGCGCATCCCACCCTCCAACCACACCCAACCCACCGACCTCCCTCAATCCTCCCCACGAATCCCGAATGCCTCCCTCTCCTCTGGGGCGGGGCCTTTCCAGGCCCCGTCTTCCCCCCTTCCCCGCGTTGATGCGCGCCCCTTCTCCGCGTCGGATCCGCGACGGTCCACAGCCGGCGGTCGCCGCGCGCGGCATCCCCGCACCCGCCCCAAAACGAACGCGGGCCGACGCTCGCGCGCCGGCCCGTGAATCTGGTATGGATTGTCGTGTGCGCGGTTCCCTCAGGAACCGTTCGGCTTACCAGCCGCCGCGGCCACCGCCGCCGCCACCGCCGCCGAACCCGCCGCGACCGCCGCCGGAGCGACCGCCGCCGCCGAACCCGCCGCGACCGCCGCCACCGCCGCCTTCGCGGGGCTTGGCCTCGTTCACCGTCAGGTCACGACCACCGACGTTCTGCCCGTTCAGCCCGGCGATCGCCGCCTTCGCGTGCTCGGCGTCCGCGAACTCGACGAACCCGAACCCGCGCGGGCGGCCCGTCTCGCGGTCCATCACCAGCGACGCCGACGCCACCTCGCCGTACTGCGAGAACAACTCCCGCAGTTCCGACTCGGACGTGTTGAAGGACAGATTACCGACGTACAACTTCATCATGGGACTTCCCACCTGTGCCCGAAGAACCTGGAATCCGCTGCTTGAACTCGGGCCGGAGGAAGCGTCGGGAGCCTGAGAGACTCGACCGACAGGGCCGGGCCAGAACAGTGCATCTGCCCCCATTATACCCGCGCCGATACCGTCACGCGTGCACGCCCTCCCGCCCCACCTCGCCCACCTCTTCCCCCACGGCGTCACCCACGCCCAAACCCTCTCCCGCGGCGTCGGCGGCACCGTCTACCGCGTCACCCTCCCCGACGCCTCCGCACGCATCCTCAAAGTCTCCACCACCCTCGACCTCCGCGTCGAAGCCCGCATGCTCGATCTCCTCCGCGCCCACGCCCTGCCCACCCCCCGCGTCCACGCCGCCACCCGCGACGCCCTCGTCATGGACGCCATCGACACCGACGACTCGCCCGCCGCCGCCGCCGAACCTCACGCCGCCGAACTCCTCGCCTCGCTCCACGCCCACGCCTCCCCCGACCTCACCTACGGCCTTGGCGAACCCAACACCATCGGCCCCCTCCCGCAAGACAACACCCCCGCCGCCCACTGGCCCACCTTCTTCCGCGAACGTCGCCTCCTCGCCATGGCCGCCTAGGCCTCGCGCCGCGGCTCGCTCTCCCCCGCGCTCCGCGCCCGCGTCGAGCGCCTCGCCCATCGCCTGGGCGATCTCCTCCCGCCTCGCCCGCACCCCGGGCTCATCCACGGCGACGTCTGGTCGGGCAACGTCCTCACCCGCGCCGGGCGCGTCGCCGCCTTCATCGACCCCGCGCCCTACCACGCCGACCCCGAGGTCGAACTCGCCTTCATCACCATCTTCCACACCTTCGGCCGCGCGTTCTTCGACGCCTACGCCGCCCGCCGCCCCATCGACCCCGCCTTCGCCGCCCACCGCCGCGACGTCTACGTCCTCTACCCGCTCCTCGTGCACGTCGCCCTCTTCCCCGGGGGCTACGACGCCGACCTCGACGCCACGCTCACCCGCCTGCGCTTCTGACCACCCCGCGCCCACGGCGCACCACGGTCGCACGCGCGCCGCCCGCACCCGGTACGCTCCGCACCCATGCTCGCGTTCCTGCTCGCGGTCGCGCTCAGTTTCATCCCCGGCGCGCTCTTCGCCTACGTCCTCTACTCCCTCGACCGCTTCGAGAAGGAGCCCCCGCGCCTCGTCCTCGCCTGCTTCGCCTGGGGCGCCATCGTCGCCGCCGCCGGCGCCTTCATCGGCAACACCCTCTTCGGCATCACCGTCTACGCCTTCACCGGCGACGAGCAACTCGCCCACGCCCTGGGCGTCACCCTCAGCGCGCCCGTCCTCGAAGAACTCGTCAAGGGCCTGGCCGTCCTCCTCGTCTTCCTCCGCTTCCGCCACGAGTTCGACACCGTCCTCGACGCCGTCGTCTACGCCGGCATCACCGCCCTGGGCTTCGCCGCCACCGAGAACGTCATCTACCTCTACTTCAACGCCTACCTCGAGCACGGCATGGGCGCCATGCTCGCCACCTTCGTCGGACGCGTCGTCCTCGCCGGATGGCTTCACCCCATCTTCACCGCCTGCTTCGGCATCGGCCTCGCCCTCGCCCGCCTCTCGCCCAGCCCCCTCGTCCGCGTCGTCGCCCCCCTCGCCGGCCTGCTCCTCGCGATGATCCTCCACGCCACCCACAACGCACTCGTCACCCTCTTCAGCGCGGGCGGCTACCTCCTCGCCCTCGCCATCCACTGGCTCGAATGGCTCGCCATGGCCGCCCTCATCCTCTGGGCACTCCTCCGCCAGCGCCGCTGGATGCGCACCTACCTCCCCGAGGAAGTCCGCCTGGGCACCCTCTCCGAACGCGAGTGCTCCATCGCCTGCTCGCTCCGCAGCAACTTCCGCGCCCGCCGCCGCGGGCCACACGCGCGACGACTCCTCCGCGCCCTCGCGCGCCTCGCCATCACCCGCCATCACATCGCCCGCGCCGTCGCCGAGCCCGACGCCCCCGCACGCCTCGACCAGCTCCGCGCCGAGATCATCGCCCTCCGCGCCACCGGCATGGTCTAGCACAAGCCCCGCGCCTACCGCCGCCGGCTCATCGCACGCTGGATATCCCGATCCGCCTCGCGCTTCGCGATCGTCTCCCGCTTGTCGTGCACCGCCTTCCCCTTCGCCGTCGCGATCAGCAGCTTCGCGAACCCGTTCTTGAAGTACAACTTCAGCGGCACGATCGTCGCCCCCTTCGCCTCCATCGCCTTCGCCAGTTTCCGGATCTCCCCCTTGTGCGCCAGCAGCGTCCGCGTCCGCTTCGGCCGGTGCCCCAGCGCCGCCGCCGCCGAGTACTCCCCGATCTCCACGTTCACCAGCTCCAGGTGCGCCGGCTCGGCCTTCGCCACCACGAACCCCTCCGCCAGCGACACCTTCCCGTCCCGCACGCTCTTCACCTCCGACCCGCGCAGCACGATCCCCACCTCCAGCGTCTCGCCGAGGTGGTACTCGAACCGCGCCCGCCGATTCTCGATCGTCGGTGACTTCGCCGCCGCTTCGCCTTTGCCCTTGCCGCTCATCGCCTCACTCGTCCCGCACGCCGTTGCGGATCGTCCCCACCCGCGAAATCTCCACCTCCACCTCGTCCCCATCCCGCAGGTACACCGGCGGCGTCCGCGCCGTCCCCACCCCGCTGGGCGTCCCCGTCAGGATCACCGTCCCGGGCAGCAGCGTCAGGTCCCGCGACAACTCCGCGATCAGCGTCGCCACATCAAAGATCATGTCCGACGTCGGCGCGTCCTGCATCACCACCCCGTTCACCCGCGTCACCAGCCGCAGCGCCTGCGGATCCCCCACCTCCGCCGCCGCCACCACCCGCGGCCCCAGCGGACAGAACGTATCAAACGACTTCCCCCGCCAGAACTGCCCCCCGCTCCCCTCCTTCTGCCACCACCGCGCCGACACGTCGTTCGCGCACACATACCCCCACACGCACGACAGCGCGTCCGCCCGCGCCACGTTCCGCACTGCCCCGCCCGTCGGCGTCGTCCCGATCACCACCCCCAACTCCCCCTCAAAGTCCACCTGCGCCCGGTCCCGGCACGCCTTCGGCAGCACGATCGCATCCCCGCTCAGACACGCCGCCATCAGGTTCTTCGCGAACACCACCGGCCGCTCCGGCACGCCCTTGCCCTGCTCGCGCGCGTGCGCCGCGTAGTTCATCCCGATCCCCAGAATCGCCGGGATCGCCGTCACACGCTCACCCACCCCCACACCATGCCGAATACCCACGCCCGTCGCCACCCGCACCAGTTCCATCATCACAGACTCCATAGCCGGGAACATAGCCCCCCCACCCGCATCACCCGCCACGCCCACGCCGCGCACACGCCCGCCTCACACCCCCTCCACCGGGCCCACCGGCGGGCACAGCCCCGCCTCCGCCCCCTCCCGCAGAAACCGCTCGATCGCCCGCCGACCACGCTCCCCCATCTCCACCGTGTACTCATTCACGTACATCCCCACGTACCGATCGATCGTCGCCACGTCCGGCACGGGCACCCCGCTCCGCCTCGCGTTGATCGTCGCGAACGGCACGCACGCCCGCAGCGCCTCCTCCCGATGCGCGAGCGCGTGCGCCAGCGACGCCCGCAGCGTCGCCGCCACCTCCCGCACCGTGCCCGCCCCGTACCGCGCATCCAAATCACGCCGCACCGCGTTCACGCCCAGCGGCAGCGCCCCGCCCCGCGCGTTCGCCCACCACGCCCCCAAATCCACCACCTCGCCCAGCCCCGCGCCCCCGAACAGCACCTGCCCCTCGTGGATCACCAGCCCCGCCTCCGCCCGCCCCTCCACCACCGCGGGAATGATCGTGTCGAACGCCATCTCCTCGAACCGCGCGTCCGCCGCCGATTGCCGCGTCAGCCCCAGCCGCAGCGCCAGCGCCAGAAACGCGCTCGTCTCGCGCCCGGGAATCGCGATCCGCACGCCCGCCCGCGCGAGATCATCCGCCAGCAGCGCTCCATCCCGCGCCACCACCTTCGGCCCGTACCCCACGCCGAACGACCCCCCGCACCCCGTCAGCACGTACACCCCCGCGACATCCGCCCACGCCCGCACGCTCAGCGCCGTGATGTCGTCGCCCCACCCCGCCCGCGCCGCCCGGTTGAACGCCGCGATGTCCCCGGGCTTCGCCCGATACCGAAACCGTCCCGTATCCATCGCCGGCGCCGTCACCGCCTCGCCCGACGCGGGGTCCACCACCCCCGTGATCGGCCACCACATGAACACGTCGTCGGGATCAGCCGAATGCGCGAGCGTCAGCACCGGGCGGTCGTCAGCCATGCCGCCATCATTGGGCCTGCGCCGTCCCAGGGTTCGCCGCTTCCCCCGCGCCCCGCCACGCCGCCCCGCACTCCGGGCACACCACGCACCCGTCCGCCTCCGCCCGAATCTCGCCGTACGCGTACCCGCACGCCGCGCACGCCCGCGCCGCCACCCACGCGTTCACGAACGCCCGCGCCCGCAGCCGCCCCAGCAGCAGGAACCCCCACATCAGCCCCGGCAACTGCACCGTCGTCACGATCCAGAACACCCGCTCCAGCCCCGGTCCGAAATCCACGATCAGCCGCAGCACGAACACCGCCACCCACAGCCCCCACACCACCCACGCCGCCGTCACGATCGCCCGCTCGCGCGCCGTCGCTTCCCGACGCAGCCATCCCCGCGCCGGCGCGTGCGCGTGCAGTTCCCGCGGCGTCAGCAGCCGCCGCCGAGCCCCGCGATCGTCATCCGCATCAAACCCGCCCGCCCATCGAAACCGCAGGCGCCGCCTCTCCCCGGCCATGCACGCCCTCCTCCGCTCACGCCCGCCCGCCTCACGCGCCGCCGAAGATCTTCATCTGTTCCGGCTCGATCCGCCACTCGCCCTCGGGGTGCTCCGGGTCCAGCCGATACTCCCCGCTCCAGCACGCCGTGCAGTAGTGCGCCGGCTCCCCGCGCATGCACGACAGCAGCCCCTCCAGCGACAGGTAGTGCAGACTGTCCACGCCCAGGTAGTCCCGGATCTCCTCCACGCGCTTCCCCGTCGCGATCAACTGGCTCCGCTCCGCGAAGTCCACCCCGAAGTGGCACGGGTGCCGGATCGGCGGGCACGAGATCCGCAGGTGAATCTCCCGCACCCCAGCCTCGCGCAACTGGTCCATCTTCGCCTTCGTCGTCGTCCCGCGCACGATCGAATCATCCACGATCACCAGCCGCTTCCCGCGCACCAGCTCATCGATGATGTTCAACTTCAGCCGCACCGCCGCCGTCCGCTCCGCCTGCGTCGGCTTGATGAACGTCCGCCCCACGTACCGGTTCGGCACGATCGCCTCCCGATACACCGCCCCGCACGCCCGCGCGAACCCCAGCGCCGCGCTCCGCCCGCTGTCCGGCATCGGCACCACGTAGTCCGCACCCGCCGGCGGCGGGGCCTCCCGCGCCAACACCTCCCCCATCTTCTCCCGCGCCAACTCCACGTTCTGCCCGAACACCCGGCTCGCAGGGTGCGCGAAATACACGTGCTCGAACGCGCACAGCGCCGGCCGCGCCGCCTCCTCCGCAAAACGCCGGCTCTCCAGCCCGCGCTCCGACAGCGTCACGATCTCCCCGGGCTCCACGTCCCGCACAAACGCCGCCCCCAGCACGTCCAGCGCCACCGTCTCGCTCGCCACCACGTACGCCCCGCTCGCCAGCCTCCCGATGCTCAACGGCCTCCACCCCCACGGGTCCCGCGCCGCCTCCACCCGATCCGGAAACAAGAACACCAGGCTGAACGCCCCCTGCAAGTGCCGCAGCGTCGCCGCCAGCGGGTCCGGCGCCCGCTGCTGCTCGGGCGACGCCAGAAGGTGCACGATCACCTCCGTGTCGCTCGTCGTGTGGAACAGATGCCCCGCCCGCTCGAACCGCCCCCGCAGCGCCTCCGCGTTGATCAGGTTCCCGTTGTGCGCGATCGCCACCTGCCCGCCCACGTACCGCTCCAGCAGCGGCTGCGCGTTGCACGACAGCGACCCGCCCGCCGTCGAATACCGGTTGTGCCCGATCACCCCGCGCTGCCCCTGCCGCGCCAGCCGCTCCAGCCCCTCCGCGTCGAACACCTCCGGCACCAGCCCCATCCCCACCAGCGCCGTCAGCTCCCGCCCGTTGCTCACCGCGATCCCGCTCGACTCCTGCCCTCGGTGCTGCTGCGCATACAGCCCCAGGTACGCCAGCCGCACCCCCGCCCCGTCACCCCACACCCCGAACACCGCGCACTTTTCCTTCGCCTCGCGCGACGTCCGTACCTGCGGCAGTTGGATCCTCGTGCCCATGCCGCCCACTCTAGGAGACCGAGCTCAACCCTCGCGCAGAGCATCACGACAATCCGGTTACGGCACGGGACCCTCGAGCGGAGCCGCGGTTCTTCGCGGCGCTCCGGGCGACGGACTTCCGATCTCGACAGGCACCTCGATCGAGCCTCGCCAGGAGTGCGTCGCGTCGAGCAGCAGGATCGCGGTTTCTGGTTCGGGCAGCACCCTGACCGTCCATCCCTCGGAGTGCGCTCTCAGATACTCGGAATACCCGGGCAACGCCTTTCCTCCCGAATACAGCATCTCGCTCTTCCCGACCACCCACCGCGCGCGATGCCGAGTCCACACCTTCCCATCGTGCACGACTTCCATGAGAACACTGATCCCAACGCCGTCGAACCCAAGACCGCTCATCGCTCTCACGCTGTCCAGATCCACGAGAAACAACCTCCCGAGCGAGGGCCTGAAGTACTCCTTCATGATCTCGTCAAGCCTCGTCGATTCGATCGGCGGCAGAACCTCGTCCAATGTCCCACTGACCTTGAACCGCAGCCGACGACGTTCTCGCCCTGCCGGCTCAGGGAATGTCTCGTCGGAAAGACTCCCCCGGTTGAACACCTCGATCTCAAGGTCCAGTTCCGTCTCCCCATCCGCGAACGCCTTCAACATCACTTGCCCATTGCTCATCCTGTACTGCAACTGACCAGAATGGCTCGGGCTGCTCACGCGAAAGTACGGCCTCGTCGTGGGCCACCAGTGATCGATGCTGATCTCCGCCTGAACCTCGCTCCCAGTCGGCCACACCTCACGCGTCCGCACCCGCAGCACATACGGCAGCGTCCGCTGCTCTTCGACAGCCGCCAGCAACTCCGCCGGCGACTCACCTTCCAATCCATGCGGCATCGTGACCTGCCCCTGCGCACCCGTGCCGTACAACGCAAACCGATACCCACGCAGAAACTGGGCATACGACTGCTGCCACCGCTTGCTCGGCGGCCTCGCTCCGGGAACGCCCCGCACGGCCCGCCGAAGCACCCGCGCGCCGTCCTCCGCCGTCGCCGTCCGCTTCACCGAGCCGTCCGGGCGCGAGAATGCCCCCAGCCGCATACGCACCTCGCGCCCGCACAGGCCATCGTCATTCGCCTCGACCGCGATCAGCGCCGTCACAAGTTCAATGGGCAGCGGCCAGAGGTACCCTCGCGAGGGCGTGAGCCCCCACCACGCGCTGCCCGCGCCGCCCAGCAACGCCAGCAACGCCACACACGCCCATCCCCGACGCCGCCTCGTCCGGAAAGCCTCTCGTTCGCGCCGGATCACCAACCCACATTCCGGGCACACAACCCCGGGCTTCACCTCGCCGGGAAGGTCGTACCAGCATTTCGGGCACCTCGCCCGCCCGCGGCTGCGATCAGCAAAGAGTGCCCACAGCAGCAGGGCCACACCCGCCGCCCCGAGCACACCCGCCGTCCAGATCCAGACCTGATACATACCCGCATTGACCCTAGGTCAGGCGCATCCCCACCGCCACACATCGCCTCTCTCCAGGTGCTATGCTTCTCCCCCAGGCATCGGAATGCCCGGATCTTGTCCCCGCCGCCCCGAAGTCTCGGTCCGCGGCCCAGATCGTCCGCGTTCGCGGACACCCGGCTTGGTCGCCCCCACAATGGGCCCCCCAGCGCCGGAGACGGAGGTTCTCTATGGCTCGGTACACCGGTCCCAAGGTCAAACTCTCCCGCCGCGTCGGCGTCCCCATCGCCGACAACCCCAAGCACACCTCCAAACGCCAACTCGTCTTCCCCGGCATGCACGGCTTCCGCGGCCGCCGCCTCCGCGACTACGGCGTCCGCCTCAACGAAAAACAGAAACTCAAGTTCCACTACGGCATCCTCGAAAAGCAGTTCCGCCGCGTCTTCGAGAAGGCCTCCGGCATGCCCGGCAACTCCGGCGACATGCTCCTCCAACTCCTCGAACGCCGCCTCGACAACGTCGTCCGCCGCGCCGGCCTCGCCCGCTCCGTCTGGGGCGCACGCCAGATCGTCGCCCACGGCCACGTCCTCCTCAACAACCGCAAGACCGACCGCCCCTCCGCCATCGTCTCCGTCGGCGACGTCATCACCTTCAAGCCCAAGGCCCAGAAACTCGCCCGCGAAGCCATGGAGTCCCTCGCAGGCTTCGAAGTCCCGGGGTGGATCGAACTCAACCCCTCCGAACTCACCATCCGCATCATCGCACTCCCCACCACCGACCAGATCCCCTTCGACGTCAACACCAACCTCATCATCGAGTTCTACCGCTGAACCCCGCGGGGGCTCCCCCCGCGCACTCGCGTACCATCTCCGGGCGGTCGGACGTTCGTCCGCCCGCCCGTTTTCGTGTCCGGGCACCCCCGCGTGCCCCTTGCCGTGAGATTGCCCCAGGATGGTCAAGGTACTCCGCAAGCGCAAGAAGTGGTTCGTCGCCGGCTTCGGCGTCCTCCTCATCATCACCTTCCTCTTCTCCGGCACGGTCGACCTCTTCCGCCCCGACCCGCGCAAGCAGAAGATCGCCGAAATCGCCGGCCGCCCCTACCTCGCCCTCGACGCCGACCACGCCGCTCGCGACTACGAACTCCTCCGCGACCTCGCCCCGGGGTTCGTCATCGGCGAACTCGACATCCGCGACTCCCTCCACTGGAAACTCCTCGTCACCGAGGCCCAACGCGCCGGCCTCATCGGCGAACGCGCCGACGGCGCCGACCCCGACTGGCTCAACGACCTCGCCACCACCGAGGCCGCCGTCATGATCCGCATCCAGTACCGCGACTCCCCAGGGCTCGCCAACTTCATCCTCTCCAACCCCTCCTTCATGCGCCAGGACATCGACCGCACCCTCGAACGCTTCGAGACCTCACGCCCCCGACTCGTCGAACGCGCCCGCCTCTCCGAAGACCAGTACGACCTCATCCTCGCCCAACTCCGCGGCGTAACCCGCCTCGTCAACACCTACACCCGCGCCGCACGCCTCTCCGACCTCCGCACCACCATCGACGCCGCCGATCTCTTCGACGCCACCTTCGCCGACGCCCTCCTCCTCCCCGCCGATCTCGTCCTCGACCAGCACCCCGCACCCGCCGAGCAAGACATCCAGGCCCACTTCGCCGCCTACGCCGCCGCCGAGCCCGGCACCGGCACCCACGGCTTCGGCTACGTCCAGCCCGCCCGCGTCAAACTCGAATGGATGGAACTCAACCGCGCCGCCGTCTTCGGCGCCGTCCAGCTCGACCCCCTCGAAGTCGCACGCCACTACCAGCGCAACCGCGACAAGTTCCCCGGCGAGTACGACGCCGAACGCCCGCGCATCGAGAGCACCCTCCGCGAAGCCAAGGTCGACCAGGTCTTCGCCCAGTTCGACGCCCTCTACAAGTCCCGCCTCAAGTCCGCCGCGCGCGGGCTCGACGTCCGCAACTTCGTCCGCGTCCTCCCCGACGACTGGGCCCAGCGCCGCCCGGCCTTCAACGCCCTCGCCGAGGACCTCCGCAACACCGTCACCGAACTCACCGGCGTCCCCATCCCCCTCCCCACCGTCAACATCCGCGTCGCCCAGTGGACACGCCTCGCCGACGCCCGCTTCCTCCCCGGCATCGGCGAGTCCGTCCTCCCCTCCGGCGCCCGCACCGTCCCCTTCACCGACCTCCTCACCCAGGTCCACGAGATCAACCCCGCCTCCGTCGCCAACCTCCAGGTCGGCTTCCCCTTCGAACTCTTCCTCACCGCCCGCGCCACCGGCAACCGCTACTACCTCTGCGTCCTCGACGCCCGCACCCCCTCGCCCCCGGATTCCATCGACGAAGTCCGCGATCAGGTCGTCCGCGATCTCCGCGCCAAGGCCGCCTACGACGCCCTCGCCGCCCGCGCCGAGGAGTTCCGCTCCCTCGCCGCCTCCGCCGGGCTCGACGCCCTCGCCGCCACCTTCGCACGCCCCGCCGCCGACAACACCCCCGAGGTCCCCGCGCCGAGCGTCCTCCGCAACATCCGCGTCTCGCGCCGCTTCGCCGGCGATGCCTCCTCGCGCGCCCTCGACGTCCCCGAGTTCCGCGACGCCGTCATGGCCCGCGTCCGCACCCTGGGCCTCACCACCCCGCCCACCGACGCCAACCGCGCCGAACGCACCCTCGCCGTCGCGCTCCCCGCCTCACTCGCCGTCGCCGTCGCCCAGACCACCTACCCCGCCCCCATGACCCGCGAGAACCTCCGCACCATCGGCGACCAGGGCTTCCGCATGCTCCTCCGCGAGGAATCCGCCGACGCAGCCCCCGACGCCGAGAACCCCTTCTCCCTCGCCGCCCTCAAGCAACGCCTCAACTACCGCGAGTTCCGCACCCGCCCCGACGGCTCCACCGAACCCGAGCCCACCCCAGAGCCCGCCCCCACGCCGGGAGCCTGATCACCCCATGCCTCCCGCCGAGCGCGACACCCGCCAGCGCCGCGCCATCCACGACGCCATCGCACAGGCCGGCGTCCCCCTCGCCCCGCGCGAGATCCTCCGCGCCGCCGGCGCCCACATCTCCGGCCTCGGCCTCGCCACCGTCTACCGCACCCTCAAAAAACTCGCCGACGCCGGCGTCGTCACCCAGGTCGACATCCCGGGCCAGCCCCCGCGCTTCGAACTCGCCGGCAAGCACCACCACCACCACTTCCACTGCCGCGCCTGCGGCAAGGTCTACGAAGTCGAGGGCTGCTGCGGCCACTTCGACGACCACACGCCCCACGGCTTCCAGCTCGAAGGACACGAAGTCCTCCTCTTCGGCCGCTGCGCCGCCTGCATCAACAACACGCCCGCCACGCCCCCCTCACGCCCCACGCCCCCCTCGCGCGCCAAACGCACCCCCACGCCCCGCGCCCGCAAAGCCTCACGCCCCCGACGCCGGACCTGATCCTCCGACACCGCTCCCGTCGCTGTGACGCCCGACCCAAGCCTCAGCGAAGGTCCGGGTCACACCACCGCCCGGGCCGCGCCACCACTCCACGCCATCACTCCTCACCCACGCCCGCACCACGCCCGAGTCGCAACCCATTGCAACCGCCGCGCGTAGACATCCACATCACCCCTTGACAAGGTGGGGGGGGGGGGGGGGGGCTATCTTGCCTCTGTGCAGTTCTCTCCGATCGCACACCCATGCACCCGAGGCTCATATGACACGATTCCGATCCACTCAGAATGTGTTTGCCGTCTGCTTCCTCGCCTCGGGCCTCGCGCTCACCGCCACGGCATGGGCGGTGGGGATCACCGCGGCGTGTTCAGGGTACTGCAGCGCCCTTCCCGCGATTACCTGCTCGAACAACACGCTTCAATGCTGCTGCGAACTCGCCACGACGGGCGTTCCAACATCGGCGTGCGTGTGCAGGATTCCCACAGATTGCACCAAGACCAACGGATGCCAGGACCCCGGCTGACGCGATGCGATCCCCGATGACCCTTCGCGCAAAGGCACTCCTCGCGATCGCACTCGCGGTCGTGGGCATGCTTGCCGCTTGGCGGCTCTGGCCGATCGCCACGAGCACACCATCCCCCACCCCTCCGAACTCAGCACATGAAGACCTGACCCGAGCCGCCGCGGCCTTCCTCGCCAAGCGCGCCGCCTCGATCACTCCCATCGAGTCCGCGACCGCCTTCCAATCACCCGCGGCCCTCGACTCAGTCGCACCCGACCTCGCCCAGGCCGGGCTTACCCCCGCCGATGCTCGGGCCGCGCTCGCCCACGCCGCCGCGATGATGTACCTCCGCTACGCCCGCCAAGACTTCGACGCCTACACCGCCTGGCGCCGCGAGAGTGGATACGACTTCTTCCCCGCCGACCGACTCCGCAAGGACCCGGTCTACCGAAACGCCATCGAACGCGGTGCCGGCCGCGCCCTCCGCGACGACGAACAAGACACCTCCGATCTCTGGCGCCTCTACTGGACCAACGCCATCGAGCCGGGACCCCGTTTCACCGGCGTTGATCAGTCGCCCGACGGAACGATCCTCCTCGCCTGGAAATCTACCGAGAGCCTCGCGCTCCCCAAAGCCACCCCCGCACGCCGGGGCCCACGCTCCCCCATCATGTCCATCGAGCCCGACACGCCCGGCTCCCGCGTCGGCCTCTGGCGCGGCGCCACGATCGCGCTCGGGTGGCCCGTCTGGTTCCCGCCCCCCGACGTCGAAGCCCACCTCCTCAGGCCAGGCACGCCCTTCATCGAAGTCGGCTGGGTCCTCCGCACCGAGACCGGCGGCGTGCAGCCCTTCATCCTCATCCTCGCGATGGACACGCGAACACGCCGGTGGTGGATCCTCCAGTTTGCCGTGCCGCACGCCGAAAACCGCGTCCGCATCAACGCCGGCGGAATCTGAGCATGTCGCCTACCCATCGCATCGTCTCCTCGGTCACCGGGCTTGTCCTGCTCGCCGCAGTCGCATTCAAACTCGAATCGCCCGCCCACGCCGCGACGGCGTTGGCCCACGCACTCCGCCCGCTCTTCGAGCCGGGGCAACTCCCCGTTGCCGGATTGACTCTCCTCCTCATCCTCACGGAGACAGCCCTCGGCGCAGCGATGATCCTCAGACCCTCTCGCGCCGTACGCGCCGCATCTGCCCTCACCTTCTTGGTGTTCGCCATCGTTCTCGTGATCCGCTTCACCGCGCACGACGCACCTCCCTGCGGGTGCCTCGGTCGGCTCTTCTCCGCAGACACCGCGCTCAGCGCCCGGCTCGACGCCGGAAGAAACATCATGTTCGCCCTTGCCCTGCTCCTCACCCTCCCCAATCCGCCGGTCGAGAGCACTCCACCCCTCGCCCGACCACACGCACCCGCCTCGCGCCCCGCCTTCACCCTCACCGAAACCCTCGTCACCATCGCGATCATCGCGATCATCCTCGCCATCGTCATCCCCGTCCTCGCCCGCGCCCGCACCGCCTCCAAAGTCTCCAGAAGTCTCGCCGCCCAGCAGCAGATCGTCGCCGCCCTCCACATCTACGGGCAGACCCACAAGGACTTCTTCCCCCACTTCGAGCCCCTCGCCGGCGTCGAAGGGCCCGTCCGCATCCGCGGCACCACCGTCATGGAAGGCTACTTCCGCGCGCACATGGGCTTCTGGCTCGCCGCCGTCGGACCCGACGACGAGGCCCTCATCAACCTCGCCATCTGGCCGCCGCGCTCCCGCCAGAACGCCACCGCCGGCGAAGAAGCCATCGGCCTCTACTACAGCGTCTACTACATGTCCCCCGCCGTCACCGCAGATCCAGCCCTCTTCACCGACCCCACCGCCCAGTCCCCCTCTCCCGACCCGACGCTTCTCCGCGGCGTGCGCTGGGACGAGATGACCTTCCCCTCACGCAAGGGCCTCTTCATCGACTTCTCCCTCTTTTGGACCGGTCGCCGCGACGAACTCATCGTCGCCGCCTTCGGCGACGCCAGCGCCGCCGTCCTCCCCTCCGACTCTCCCCCCGAACCCATCGTCCCCCAGCCCGCACAGGGTCCACGCACCATCGTCATCTCCACGCGCCACGGCATCCGCGGCGTTGACCGCTGACACAGCAAGTCCACTCCCACACCCCGACCCGGACCTGGGCCTGCGACGCCCGACCCAAGCCTCAGCGAAGGTCCACGTCACACCACCGCCCGGGCCGCGCCACCACGCCACGCCATCACTCCTCACCCACGCCCCGCGACCCTCCACCTACCCTCACCCCGTGCCCACGATCGTCATCGAAGGCTGGCGCTTCCTCCCTCACTCCTACGCGCTCACCGCGATGTCCCTCGCCCTCGAACTCGCCCACCGCCCCACCCTCTCCCTCTTCTTCCGCGACGCCCCCATCCCCGACGCGCGCTGGGCCCCCGCGCGAGGCGTCCTCCTCCCCGCCCACGAAGACCTCATCGCCTCACTCCCGTCTCCACCCCCCGACCTCCGCCCCGACCTCCTCGCCCGCTTCTCCTTCCCCTACGACTTCTCCCCTTCCTCCGCCGCCACCACCATCACCTTCGCCACCGCCGAATACGGCATCGTCCCCCCCGCCTTCGTCCGCGATCACCAGCCCGTCGCCAACGCCCTCAAAAACTCTCCCACCCTCGTCGCCACGCCCTCCAAGTGGTCCCGCGACGGCTTTCTCCGCAGCAGCGTCCGCGCCGCCCAGATCGTCACCCTCATCAACGCCGTCGATCCCGCCCTCTTCACCCCGCCCACCCCCGACCAGCGCGCCGCAGCCCGCGCCGCCCTCCACCTCACCGACGAGTTCGTCCTCCTCCACTCCAGCTCCCTCGGCTGGAACAAGAACGTCGGCATGATGCTCGACGCCATGCTCGCCCTCGACCGCGAACTCCCCCGCCTCGTCCTCCTCCTCAAGGGCATGGACGCCCTCTACCAGTCCGCCGACGTCATCGAGCGCGTCCGCGCCAACCTTCCCCCCGCCGACCGCGACCGCCTCCTCGCCCGCGTCCGCTACGTCGGCCAGTCCATGGGCCCCCGCGACCTCGCCGCCCTCTACCACGCCGCCGACGCCTACGTCTGCCCCTACCTCGCCGAGGGCTTCAACATGCCCGCCCTCGAAGCCATCGCCACGGGCCTGCCCGTCCTCGCCACCGCCGGCGGCTCCGCCGACGACTTCCTCACCCCCGACACCGCCCTCAAAATCGCCAGCAAGGTCCAGACCCACCGCGACACCGGCGGACGCTACCTCGACCCCAACTTCGACTCCTACCTCGCCCACATCCGCCGCGTCGTCCGCGACAGCGCCTTCCGCGCCGCCGCCCGCGCCGCCGGCCCCGCCCACGTCCGCAGCGCCTGGACCTGGTCCCACGCCGCCGACCAACTCCTCGCCGCCGCCAACCTCGGCCCACGCACGCCCGGACTCAAGACATGATCCACACGCCCAGCGTCACCGACCGCCGCCGCCTCCGCTTCGCCTCCCTCGACGATCTCCGCGCCGATCTCGACACCCTCGAAGACGCCTTCTACGACGGCGCCGTCCGCCCCGCCGGCAACTGGACGCCCGCGCAGGTCCTCAACCACCTCGCCGCCTTCATCAACTTCGCCTACGACGGCTACCCGCCCCAACTCCCCACGCCCCACTTCCTCATCCGCGCCGTCGCCCGCCTCCTCGGCTCAAAACTCCTCGACAAGGGCTTTCCCCCCGGCATCCGCATGGCCGGCGCGCCGGGCGGCACCTTCGGCGCCGACGACGGGCCCTTCGAAGACGCCCTCATCCGCCTCCGCGCCGCCATCGACCGCCTCGAAGCCACCGCCCCCGTCATCCCCAACCCCGTCCTCGGCTTCCTCTCCCACCACGACTGGATCCGCGCCCACCTCCGCCACGCCGAACTCCACCTCAGCTTCCTCCACCCACAGCACCACGAAGACGCCGATTCCAACCACGACCACGCCGCTCCCGCCGACGATGGCGGCGGCGACTGATCGCGCCACGTCTCCCCGCCCGCTACCCTCCGCGCATGTCCAAGGCCATCCTCTTCGCCCTCCTCGCCGGCGTCTGCTGGGGCGCCGGCGAGATCGGCACCAAGGCCGCCCTCAACTCCCGCCAGGTCGGGCCCATGGCCGCCACGCTCGTCCGCGCCCTCGTCACCATCCTCCCCGTCACCATCGCCTACCTCGCCGCCACCCGCCTCGCCCACTCCGAGCCCGCCGACTGGGCCCGCGCCGCCTCCCTCAAAACCTGGCTCTACCTCATCGTCGGCTCAGGCCTCCTCGCCGGCTTCGGCGGCGTCTTCTTCTTCTACACCGGCCTCCGCCACGCCGACATCTCCGTCCTCCGCCCCATCGCCTTCGGCGTCGCCCCGCTCACCGCCGTCCTCCTCGGCTGGTGGTTCCTCGGCGAATCCATGTCCCCACGCAAGGCCCTCGCCGTCCTCCTCATCGTCGCCGGCATCGTCCTCCTGGGCCTCGAAGGCCGCAACCACGCGCCCCCCAACTCCAACACCCTCCCCGCACCGCCTCTCTGACTCACACACCCCCACGCCGCACCGACGCCGCACCGACGCCGGACCCGCGCCGGACCCGCGCCGTCGACGCCGGACCTGAGGCTCCGCGAAGGTCCGGGTCGCCAGTTGGTCCGGGGCGCCAGTTGGTCCGGGGCGCCAGTCGGTCACCCGCCCCAAAACGAACACCGCCCGGACCACGATTGGCCCGGGCGGGTGAAGTTCACTGCAATCTCAGTCTCAGGCGTTCGCCGGAACCGCTTTCTCGCTCTTCCCGGACTTCGCCGCCGCGCGGGCCGCCTTCGCCTCCGCGCCCTGCCCGGGCACCGGCGCTCCGTCCTTCGCGTTGTGCTTCAGCCCGCGGCGCTGATCCCGCAGACGACGCGACTTGCCCGTCCGGTCACGCAGGTAGTACAGCTTCGCACGCCGCGAGTCAGCCCGACGGATGATCTCCACCTTCGCCACCAGCGGCGAGTTCAGCGGGAAAATCCGCTCCACACCCACGTCGTCCACGATCTTCCGCACCACCGCCATCTCGTTGATCCCGCGACCGTGCCGCGCGATGCACACCCCCTGAAACAACTGCGTCCGCTCCTTGTCGCCCTCCACGATCCGGAAGTGCACGTTCAGCGTGTCCCCGGCCCGGAAGTTCGGAACGTTCGTCTTCAACTGGGCCGCGTTGATCTCTTCAATAATGAGCGACGTCATGACAACCCTCATTCCTGCCGCATTTCGCGGGAGAGGATAATAGCCCTCACCCCCGCACACTTCGACCCACACCCCCTCCTACCCCCCCGCCCCTGCCGAATCCGCCCCATCCCCCCCCGCCCCCAGCAAGTCAGGCCGCCTCGCCCGCGTCCGTTCCACCCGCTGCGCCAGCCGCCACGCCTCGATCCGCGCGTGATCCCCCGACAGCAGCACCTCCGGCACCGCCCGCCCCATCCACTCCCGCGGCTTCGTGTAGTGCGGGCAATCCAGCAGCCGCCGGCCCCCCGCCCCGGGGGCCTTCGAAAAGCTGTCCTGCCCCGCCGACTCCCCGTCCCCCAGCACCCCAGGCAGCAGCCGCACCACCGCGTCAATCACCACCATCGCCGCCAGCTCACCCCCCGACAGCACGTAATCCCCCAGGCTCACCTCCAGCGGCTCCAGCGCCTCCACCACCCGCTCATCAATCCCCTCATAGTGCCCCGCGATCAGCAGCAGCCGCGACCGCCCCGCCAACTCCTCGACCAATCCCTGCGTCAGCGGCCTCCCCTGCGGGCTCAGCAGCACCCGCGTCGCCGCCCTCGGGTCCAGCGCCTCCACGTGCATCACCGCGTCCCACAGCGGCTGGCACATCATCACCATCCCCGGCCCGCCCCCGAACGGCCGGTCGTCCGTCTTCCGATGCTTGTTCGCCGCGAACCCCCGGATATCCGTCGCCACCACCTCCACCAGCCCCGCCCGCGCCGCACGCCCGGGAATGCTCACCCCCAGCGCCGCCGGCGCCTCCACCGCGAACATCTCCGGAAATGTCGTCAGCACATCCACACGCATGGCAGTGAAATCTACGCCGCAGCGACCCCCAACAAAAAACCCCCGCGTCACGCGGGGGTTGGAAGTCTCACTCGCTCACCGGCTCGCCGCCGGACTCAGGCCTTCTTCTCGTCCTTCTTCTCGCCCGCCGCCGCGGCCTTGGCCAGGTTCTTCTCCAGCACGCGCCGGTCAAACGCCCGCTGCGACTCCCACGCCTTCAGGTCGCCCAGCCCGCGCTTCGCGAAGATGTCCCGCACCGTCTCGGTCGGCTGCGCGCCCTTCGCCAGCCAGTGCTTCACCCGCTCCTCGTTCAGCGAGATCTGCTTCGCCGGGTCCTTCTCCACCGGGTCGTACGTCCCCAGCAGTTCGATCAGCGGGCCGTTCCGCCGCGTGCGCTGATCCATGGCCCCGATCCGGTAGAACGGACGATTCTTCCGACCCAGACGCTGCATCCGAATGCGAACCATGCTCAACTCCCGAGGGCGTGCCGCACGCCGTGCGTTGCCGATCCCGCCGCGCAAACCTGGCCCGGACCCTCCGGGGACGCCCCCCACGGGAGCGAATGACGACAGGCCTCGATTCTAGGCCGCCGGAAAAGAACCCGTCGCACAGTGGCAAAGTGCCCTCCGCCCCTCCGTCTTCGCCTCTCGCCCCGAAGGGGCGACCGAATGGAGCGCACGCCCATTCTCTTCCGGCTCGATGCCTTTGCCTTGTTGGGGCGGGGCCTTTCCAGGCCCCGTCCTCTCCCCGCCCGCAGGGCGCACGCCCGTTGCCAGAGGCGCGGCGAGTCTTCGAGCCCGCCTCTGGACACCAGCCCCCATCCACCCCGCCCCCTTGGGGCGACGATCCCACCGACCTCCCACCAACCTCCCCCCCAATGCCCAATGTCCAATCCCAATGCCCAATGCCTTCTTGCCTTCTTGCCTTCATGGGGCGGGGCCTTTCCAGGCCCCGTCTTCGCCCCCCCGCTCACGATGCGCGGCCCCCAGCCCCTAATGGCCCCGGTGAGACTTGAACTCACACGCCCTGTTACGGGCCGCGGATTTTAAGTCCGCTGCGTCTGCCGTTCCGCCACGGGGCCGCCTCGCAGTCTACGGCACGCGACGCCCGCCTTCACCCAGCCCCGCCGCCTCTCGCAGCGCGTCCGTGTGCGCCGCGATCCACGCCCACGTCGGGTTCGCACGCTCCAGTTCCACCTGCAACTGGTACGCGATCCGCGCCTGCCGCGCGGCCTCCTCCGCATGTCCGCCCATCGCGAGACAGAAATACAGCAGCGTGTGCGCCGACACTTCCTGCCGCTGAAACGCGAACCGGCTCGGCTCCACCTCCAGAATGTGCTCCGCGTCCAGGATCGCCAGCCGCGCGTACACCGCCGCTTCGTCGTGCTGCCCCCGCTCGTGCAGGTACTGGGCCAGTTGCGTCCGCGCGTTCGACACCCCGAACCGATGAATGATCCGCGTCGGGTTGTCCTCCGCCAGCCGCAGCGACAGTTCGAGCCGCCGCCGCAGATAACTCTCCGTCTCCTCCCACTGCCCCGCGAGTTGCGCAAGGTACGCCAGCCGCGAGTACGAGTACGAGATGTCGTCCAGCACGCCCGCGTGGTTCGGGCTCAGCAGCAGCGTCGCGAGCTGAATCTCCATCGCCTCCCGATACAGCGCCCCGACCGTCCGCATGTCCGGGTCGTTCGCCCACGCGTAGTTCTCCGGGCTTCGCTCGCGCGCCAGGTGGTGGACGATGTCCCCCACCCGCACCACCGACTCCGCGTGCTTCCGCAGCACCTCGATGTCCTCCGGCAGTTCCGCCGCCGCACGACGAAGCAGCCGCTCCGCACGCGTCCAGCGCACCTTCGCGTCCGAGTAGCGCCGGTCGTTCTCGTCCAGGTTCCCCAGCTCCCCCAGCGCCGCCGCCAGCGCCACCCGCGACCTCGCATCACCCCGTCCCGACGCCTCCAGCCGCTCCAGCGGCGACAGCAGCGTCGTCGCGATCCGCCGCCGCGTCTCGCTCACCCCGCTCAGCAGGCTCAACTGCCGCAGCACGCCCTCGTTCACGCTCTGCAGCGTGTACGCCAGCTCCTGCCGGTTCTCCGCCGCGTCACCCCGCGCCTTCAGCGCCCACGCCGTCAGCCCCACGCACACCGCCAGCACACCCGCCGCACCCACCAGCGGCCTCCAGTGCCGCCGCGCCGCCCGCGCCACCCGCTCCACGGCCGTCGCACGCCGCGCTCGCACCGCCTCCCCAGCCAGCACGCACCCAAGGTCCGCCCCGAACTGCTCCATCGTCGCGTACCGCCGCACCGCCTCCGCCGCGCACGCGCACCGGCACACGCTCGTCAGGTCACGCCCCACCACCCCCTCCGGCTCCGCCAACGCCGGCAGCTCATCCCGCCCGATCCGCGTCATCGCCTCCAGCACCGGCACGCCCTCGTCACGCCAGGGCAGCGACCCCGCCAGCAACTCGTACAGAATCACCCCCAGCGCATACACGTCCGACCGCGTGTCCGGCACGTCCTCACCCCGCAACTGCTGCGGGCTCATGTACGCCAGCGTCCCAGGCACGCCCTCCCCGTCCCCCGTGATCCGCGCATCATCCAACGTCAGCCGCGCCGACCCGAAGTCCACCACCTTCACCCGCGACCGACCCTCCTGCACGAACGCCAGCAGGTTCTCCGGCTTCAAATCCCGGTGAATCACGCCCCGCTGGTGCGCATGCTGCAACGCCTCGCACGCCTCCCGCACCAGCCCCACCCGCGCCCGCCAGTCCAGCCCCGCCTCCCGCGCATACTCCGTGATCGCCCGCCCCGGCACGCACTCGAACACCGTGTATGGCCCCGCCCGAGGGTCCACCCCCGCATCGATCACCCGCGCAATCCCGGGATGATCCAGCGACGCCACCGCGCGCCGCTCCGCATCAAACCGGAACAGATCCCGCTGCGACGGGTGCGCCCGCTGCAGCACCTTCACCGCCACCTCACGCGCGATCGGCGTCCGCTGGTGCGCGCGGAACACCATCCCGATCCCCCCCATCCCCAGCACCTCGCCCAGTTCGTACACCCCCAGCCGGTCCCCGGGGCGGGGCGTCTGATATCGAACAGCCTCCGGCCCCGTCGCGCCCAGCACCTCGACACGCGTCTCCGCGGGATCGAGAAATCCCTCGTCGTTGGCCTGCTCCGCCTCACGCACCAGAAAATCCACGTCGCACCGCAGCGACGCATCGCCCTCCGTCAGAGAGTCGACGAGTTCCGCACGCGACGACACCGGCGCCTCAAGCGCCCGCGCCACGATCGTCCGGACCTGCTGGTATCGAGCGGCGTCCATCTTCACTCTCGTTCAGTCGCTGGCGCAGCCACGCCCGCGCCACCGCAAAGTCCGACCGCACCGTCCGCGACGTCACGCCCAGCACCCGCGCGATCGCCTCCACCTCCATCCCCAGATAGAAGCGCATCTCGATGATCCGGGCGGCACGCGCATCCACCTCCCCCAACTCCCGCAACGCCGCCTCCAGGTCGTCCCACGCCTCCGCATGGTCACGCCCGCCCCGATCTCCGCCCGCACACTCCGGCTCCTCCCCCTGCTCCAACGCCCGCACGTCCCCCGCCCGACGCAGCGCCCGCTTCCGCCGCGCATGGTCAATCAGCGCCCGACGCATCACCGTCGTCGCCCACGAATAAAAATCCGCCTCGCTCGCGAACGACGTCCGCCCCGACCGCAGCAGCCGCACCCACAACTCCCCCACCAGCGCCGTCGGCTGCAGCGTGTGCCCCGCCGGCTCCCGCCGGAAGAGCGCCGCCGCCAGCGACCGCAACTGCACCGCCACGTCCCCCAGCTCGGCGGCGTCAGCGCCCACACCACGCGGGTAAAACGCCTCCTCGTCCCGGGCTGGCGGACGTTCGTCCTCCACCGCAAGTCCCCTTCCGACCCGAGTTTCCGAAAATTCCCCACGGGGAACTTCCGGTCCGACCGCAGGCTGCGCTGAGTATATCAGAAGGCCGTCCGGAGGGGGGGCCTTTGTGGGGGATTCGGCGAGGGTGTGTTCCATCCCTGGACGCCGAAACCAGTCACCCTTGCACGCCTGACCCGCTGTGGGGGGAGGGGCACGACCGCCCGGCGGTCGCCCCATGCGCGTCCTCAACGACGCGCCCCAACATGCGGCGTGGCCCGGGACTCACCACCCCAACGCACGGCCACCCCAGACGCAGGGTGACTCCCCCACCCCCCCAATCCCCAATGCCGAATGCCGAATGCCGAATGCCTTCTTGCCTTCATGGGGCGGGGCCTTTCCAGGCCCCGTCCTCTCCCCGCCCGCAGGGCGCACGACCGTTGCCAGAGGCGCGGCGAGTCTTCTCGCCCGCCTCTGGACACCAGCCCCCATCCACCCCGCCCCCTTGGGGCGACGATCCCACAGACCTCCCACACCCTCCCCTACTTCTCCCACCTGAACCCCTTCTTCGCCGCCTGCCGCCGCACCGCATCCCGCAGCGCCCCGCCGAAATCACCCGCCCCGCCCTCCGCCGCGCGGGCCGCCTCCAAGTACGCCACGCGCTTCGCGTGCTCTTCCCCGATCCGCCGCTGAATCTCCGCCCGTTCGCGCTGCTTCGTCTCGAGGTACGTCCGCTGTTCCGCCGCCGTCTTCCCCCGCAGCGCCTCGGGCAACTCCTCCGCCTTCAGGTCCGCCAGGTTCACCCGCGCCCCCTCCTCCGCACCCAGCACCGCGTCCACCAAATCCCACGACGCCGCCCGGTACATCGCCCCGGCCTTCACGTTCGCCCGTTCCGCCGCCGCCGAGGGCGACGCCGCCATCGCGTTGGCATCCTGCCGCGACTGGTTTTCCTCGCGCGCCCGCCCCGCCGTGCCGTACGCCACGTACGTCTCGTTCAGCGCCGCGCTCAGCGTCGCCAGCGCCTCGTCATGCGGCGTCGCCGGCACGCTGTTCCGATGCTGGTCAATCGCCGCGTACTCCCCGTCCGCCAGCCGCGCCACGTCCCGCCACCCCGGCGCCACCGCGTCGTCCGCACCCCCGCAGTAGATCGTGTTCACCATGATCCCCTTCGCGATCGCCGCCGCGCACGCCTGCTGATACGTCACCGTCGTGTCCTGGTCCGCCTCCTCGTTCCCCGCCACCACGATCAACTTCATCGCCCCCGCCTCCGCCGACCACTCCAGCGCCGTCGTCGCCACGTGAATCGCCCGCCCCACGTACTCCGTCCCCCCGTCGGTCGTCAGCCCGAACAACTTCTCCGACACCTCGTCCAGATCCCCCGTCAGCGGCAGGATCACCCGCGTCCACCCCTCCGCCTCCGTGTACGTGCTGTGCCCGAAACTGATCACCGCCACCCGCAACTCCGGCCTCGGGCTCGCCACCGCGAGATCGTTCACCAGCGACCAGATCCGCTGCCGCGCCGCGTCGATCAGCCCGTCCATGCTCCCGCTCGTGTCCAGACAGATCACCAGGTCCACCGCCCGCGCCTCCGCCGGCACGACCGGCATCGGCGGCGTGTCGCACACCGGCAGGATCACCGGTCGCGCCTCCGGGCACCACGCCACCGCCCGACCCGACGCCGCACCCAGCAGCGCACACGTCGTCAGCGCCAGCACCCCAACCACGCGAGCGGCCGAACAGTTCGAGGAGTTCGAGCGATTCGAGTGGGTCGAATGGGTCGAGTGGGTCGAGTGGGTCGAGTGGGTCGAGTGGGTCGAGTTCAGGCCGACGAGGTTCGAGCGGTTCATGCGAGTACTCCGTGAGCACGCGGAAAACACTCCCGCGACGCCTCATGGTGATACTCCCCACCCCGCCCCAGGTTGGTCACCACGACGTAACGCCCCGCCACCACCGAATGCCAAATGCCCAATCCCCAATGCCCAATGCCCAATGCCCAATGCCTAATGCCTAATGCCTAATGCCCAATGCCTAATGCCTAATGCCTAATGCCCAATGCCCAATGCCCAATGCCTTCCCTCGCCGGTATGATCCCTCCATGACCACCACCGGCGCCATCGTGCTCTGCCCCGGGCAGGGCGCACAATCCGTCGGCATGGGCCGCGCCTGGCTCGACGCCTCCGCCGAAGCACGCGCCGTCTTCGCCCGCGCCGACCGCGTCCTCGCCACGCGCCTGGGCGACACCATCACCAACCTCTGCACCACCGCCCCCGCCGACGTCCTCAGCCGCACCGACATCTCCCAGCCCGCGATCTTCACCACCTCCATCGCCTGCTGGCGTGCGGTCGAGGCCGCCCGCTCCTTCGGCGAGGGCGAGCACCCGCTCATCGCCGCCGCCGGGCTCTCCCTGGGCGAGTACACCGCGCTGGTCCTCGCCGGCGCCATGACCTTCGAGGACGCCCTCGAGGTCGTCACCCTCCGCGGGCGCGCCATGCAGGACGCCGCCGAGTCCGGCGAAGCCGCCTCCGGCGGCGGGGGCGGCATGCTCGCCCTCATCGGCGCCACCGAACCCCAGGCCGAGGACGTCTGCGCCGCCGCGCGCGGGCCCGACGTCCTCGTCTGCGCCAACTTCAACGCGCCCGGCCAGATCGTCCTCAGCGGGCACAAGGCCGCCATCGCCCGCGCCCAGAGCGTCGCCGAGGGCATGGGCCTGCGCTCCCAGCCGCTCGTCGTCGCCGGCGCGTTCCACTCGCCCCTCATGGCCTCCGCCGCCTCGCGCCTGGGCGAGGCCCTCCGCAGCACGACGATCACGCCCCCGCGCTGCGTCGTCATGTCCAACGTCACCGGCGAACCCCACGCGCCCGGCGCGGGCGGGTGGGCGGATACCATCCGACGCCGGCTCGTCGATCAACTGACCATGCCGGTCCGCTGGGCTCAGTCGTGCGCCTGGATGGCCGCGAACCTCCAGGGCGAGTTCGTGGAAGTCGCGCCGGGAAAGACCCTGTCGGGCATGTTCCGCCGCATCAACCGAGACGTGAAGGTGACATCGCATGAATCTCCGTAAGCAGGGCGTTGGTCGAATGGTGCGGGCCGCGGCACGGGCCTCGTTGCTCGTGGGCGCCGTCGTCGGCATCGGGGCCGCGGCACTCGTCCCCGCCATGGTCCTCACCGGCTGCTCCGAACCCCCGCCGCCCCCGCCCCCGCCCCCGCCGCCCCCGCCCCCGCCGCCCCCGCTGCCCGACCCCGTCCGCATGGACGGCGTGCTCCAGAGCGTCCGCCCCGACGCCCGCGTCCAGGTCGCCCCCGGCGCCGCGCCCGTCGACGAAACCTTCGCCCGCGCCGCCGTCAACCTCGCCAACACCATCGCCAAGGGCAACGCCTCGGGCCTCCGCGCCATGCTCGACGACGACGGCCAGCGCGTCCTCGCCCAACTCACCTCCTCGGGCGAGTGGGAAGACGCCGTCGAGAAGATCGAGGTCGTCCGCATCGTCGGGCTCTCCGACCTCCCGGGCGATTCCCTCCCCAGCACCGCCGGCGACGTCTTCCTGGCCATCCAGGAAGAGGGCGGCGCCTACCTCCTCCGCTTCGTCGGGCGCTCCGCCGACGGCCTGTGGAAGTTCGCGCCAGGCGAAGCCTCCGCGCAGGTTCTCCGCCGCGCCTCCGACTGGGACACCACCTTCGGCGCTGGCGCCTCCCCCATCGCCATGGGCGAAGGCAATCCCGACGTCGCCTCCATGATGGCCTCCTTCGGCGCGAACGACGAGATCCTCGTGATGGGATACGCCGGGCTCGACCTCATGCGCCGCATCGAGAACGCCGCCGGCACCAAGCCCTCCGCCCAGCAGCAGGCGATGATGCAGCAGGCGCTCGGGCAGATCCCCGAGGGCGGGCTCGAAGCCCTGCGCACCCAGGCCCGCGCCAAACTCGAAGCCGGCTTCGTCCTCCCCGACGCGCGCGTCGCCTCGCTCGTGCAGATGGGCGAGATGTACTCGCAGTCGCTCGGCGGCAAGGTGACGCGCGACCAGGTCATCCAGTTCGTCTCGAACATCCTCCTCATGCCGGAGAACCGCGTCCGGCGCGCCCTCGAAGGCGGCGGGGGCGGCGCGCCGCCGATGCCCATGCCCCGCGGCGTCGCGCCCAGCGGCGGCTGATCCTCGACCACCCGCCATCGACATCGCACGCGCCCCGACGGCGCACGGAGTGACTGACGCGTGAGCGCAACGACGACTTCGGATCGGCGCGTAGCCGTTGTGACCGGCGCCTCGCGCGGCATCGGCAAGGCCATCGCCCTGCGTCTGGCCGACCCAACCAAGGGCAACCGCCACGTGGTGCTCATGGCCCGCAGCGAGGGCCCGCTGAACGACCTCAAGGCGCAGATCGAGGCCGCAGGCGGGGCCGCGAGCGTCGCGACGGCGGACGTGGGCGACGCGAAGGCGCTCCAGGCCGCCATCGACGCCGTGGCCGAGCGCTGCGGACGACTCGACATCCTCGTGAACAACGCCGGCATCACCAAGGACGGGCTCGCGCTGCGCATGAGCGACGAAGACTGGGACCTCGTGCTCGACACGAACCTGAAGTCCGCGTTCGTCGCGACCCGTGCCGCGGCACGCCACATGATGCGGGGCAAGTTCGGACGCATCGTCAACATCAGTTCCACGAGCGGCGTCGTGGGCAACGCGGGGCAGGCGAACTACGCCGCCGCCAAGGCCGGGATGATCGGGCTGACCAAGTCGATCGCGAAGGAACTCGGGGGCAAGGGCATCACGTGCAACGCGGTCGCCCCGGGCTTCATCACGACGGACATGACGGAGAACCTGCCGCAGCAGGTGAAGGACGACCTCCAGAAGTTCATCGCCGTGCGCCGGCTCGGCACGCCCGAGGACATCGCCGCGGCGGTGGCGTACGTCACGAGCGACGACGCGGGATTCCTGAGCGGGCAGTGCCTCGTGGTGGACGGCGGGATGACGATGGCCTGACAAGGACGGGGCCTGGAAAGGCCCCGCCGCAGAAAGACAGGAAGGCATTGGGGATTGGGGTGAGGGTGGAGTTGCTGGTGTGTGGGAACTGCCTGCACCGCTGCGCGGTGCGAGGGTGGAGGGGAGGCTGACCGGGGGTGCCGCTGCGCGGCGACCCCCGGCTACGAACCCGCGCGGCTCCGCCGCGGGGAAGTGGAAGGGGTGGAAGACGGGGCCTGGAAAGGCCCCGCCCCAGCAAAGCGAAGGCAGCGCTCCAGAAGTCACGGCGCCGATGCGTGCGGCTGCGGCCCTGGCCCAACCATGCGAGTGCGACTGGATTACCAGGTGACGACGATTTTGCCGAACTGTTCGGCGGCTTCGAGGCGCTGGTAGGCGGCGCGGGCCTGGGCGGCGGGGAAGACGTGGTCGACGGTGGGCGCGAGGGCGCCGGCGCGGAAGAGGGCGGCGAGTTCGCGGAACTCGTCGTTGCTGCCCATGGTGGAGCCGAGCAGGCGGAGTTGGTTCCAGAAGATGCGGGCGAGGTCGGTGGTGGCGTCGGGCCCGCTGGTGCAGCCGGGGGTGACGTAGGCGCCGCCGCGGGCGAGGGACTTGATGCAGTTGAGGTGGGTGGCCTTGCCGGAGGAGTCGACGGCCATGTCGACGCCGCGCTTGTTGGACCACGCGCGGACGTCCTTGGACCAGTCGTGGCCCTGGTCGAGGACGGCGTGCGCGGCGCCGAGCGCGATGGCGCGGTCGAGTTTCCATTGATGGCGGCTGGTGACGATGGCGGGACAGTGGAAGTAGCGGGCGATTGCGAGGGCGCTGGTGGCGACGCCGCCGCCGATGCCGGTGATGAGGACGCGCTGCCCGGGGCGGAGTTGGCCCTTGGTGACCATCATGGACCAGGCGGTGAGCGCGCAGAGGCCGAAGGCGGCGGCGTGGACGGGGTCGGCGTCGGCGACGTCGGCGAGGTTGGCGGCGGGGGCGAGGAAGCGCTCGGCGAGCATGCCGTGGTGGTGCTCGCCGATGAGTTCGTAGTTGGGGGCGAGGGTGGCGGCGGAGGGATCGTCGGGGTGCTGGCGCTCGGGGAGGCGGAGGGCGGCGTTGACGATGACGCGGCGGTGGAGCCAGGCGGGGTCGACGCCTGGGCCGAGGGACTCGACGATGGCGCAGGCGTCGCAGCCGGAGACGCGGGGGTAGGTGAGGTCGAGGCCGGGGACGCCTCGGCCGACCCAGAGGTCCATCTGGTTGAAGGCGGTGGCGAGAGATCGGCAGACGACCCAGCCGGGCGGCGGGGCGGCGGGCTCGGGCCAGTCGGTGCGGAACTCGACGTTGGGTGCGACGGGTGAGGCCTTGCGGGTGATGACGACGGCGCGCATGGCGGAGGGTATCGCGCGGGGTCGTGGGGCGTGGGAGTTGTGGGGGTTGGAGTTGGTGGTGTGGGGGTTGGTGTGGGTGTGGCGCGCTGGGAGGTGGCGAAGAGGATCGCGACGGCGATGCGGCGGGTTTCGGCGGGGTTGTCGGAGGGCTGGCGGAGGAGGTCGTAGAGCGAGGAGATGGCGGCGGCGCGGGAGTCGAGGACGAGGAGGGCGAGTCGGAGGCGGGCGAGATCGACGAGGGCGGTGAGTCGGTCGGCGGTGCGCGGGTCGGCGGCGAAGGCGAGGAGGTCGTCGAGGGCGCAGCGGTTGGTGCCGGCGATCTCCCAGAGGGATTCGCGGCCGAGGAGGAGGTCGCGGAGGAGGGCGAGGGGCGAGGCGGGGGCGGGGACGTCGCCGAGCGGGGCGGCGAAGGGATCGGTCGGGGCGGTCATGCGAGGAATCTAGAGGTGCGGCGTGGCCGGGCAAGCGGGGGGAATGGAATGACCGCGATTTTGCGCGCACTGGTGTCCGCGCGGACGCGGATGAAGAAGGGAGTGGGGTTCGGAGAGGAGGGGAAGGAGGGGAAGCGGGGCCTGGAAAGGCCCCGCCCCAGGAAGCAAGAAGGAATTGCAGATTGCAGATTGCAGACTGGGGATTGGGTGAACGGAGAGATAGCGGAGGTGATGCTGAGGCGGAGTTGCGGCGGATGACTGGCCGCCCGGAGGGCGGGCGCCCGTTGCCAGAGGCGCGGCGAGTCTGCGAGCAAGCCTCTGGGAAGGAGGGCGGGTGGATGTGTCGGCCCTTGGGGCCGACGAGCGGGGTCAGCCGAACAGTTCCTCGTCACTCGCGTGGATGCCATGGAGGCGGCAGAACTCGCGGACTTCGTCGATGAAGGAGCGCGCGGCGTGGTGCTCCTTCTGGCGTTCGATGTACTGTCGGACGTCCTCGACGCGTGATTCGCTCACGGTGAAACCGCCGTAGCCCTCCTGCCAGTAGAGGTCGCGGAGCGTTGGGAATGTTTCGTGGAGCCACTTGGACGAGCGAGACTTGACGTGGCGGACGAGGTCGGCGTGGCTGAGGTCGGAGGGGTAGCGGGCGAGGAGATGGACGTGGTCGGGCATGCCGCCGATGGCGAGCGCCGAGGCGCGGAGGTCGCGGAGTACGCCGCCGATGAAGGGGTAGAGGCGTGTTTCGATGTCCGGGGTGATGCGCGGGGCGCGATGCTTCGTGCTGAAGACGGCGTGGTAGTAGTTCTGGGTCCACGAGGTCGGCACGCGCGGAGTGTACTTGGCGGAGCGTGGAGTCGTCGGCCCAAGGGGCCGAGAGGGAGGGAGATAAAGGAAGGGGGCTGGTGTCCAGAGGCGGGCGAGAAGACTCGCCGCGCCTCTGGCAACGGG
>VFQQ010000281.1_pt1 | contig 116789 bp, 109 predicted proteins | sample 3512341 | NCBI WGS metagenome assembly VFQQ01 (sample SAMN10412373, study PRJNA504923) | tailings metagenome | isolation source: Relicate 2 Philex TSF1 revegetated site | place: Philippines: Tuba, Benguet | collected 2017-08-29 | reverse complement strand
TGCAAATGCGACGGATTCGTGACGGTCGCAGCCTGAATGCGCTGCTGCCGCTGCCTAGTCAGGTCGACCGCTTCACCCGGCTGCCGGGCGAGAAAATCCGTTTCCTGTCGCTGGAAAACCTGGTCGGCCTGTTCATGCACAAGCTTTTCCCGGGTTATGAGACGGTCGGGCGCGGCCTGTTCCGTGTCACCCGCGACAGCGACATAGAAATTGAGGAAGAGGCCGAAGATCTGGTGCGGTTGTTCGAGACGGCGCTGAAGCGGCGCCGGCGCGGCACCGTGATCCGGCTCAAGATCAATGCCGATATGCCGGACGACTTGCGCCGCTTCGTCTGCGAGGAACTGGAAGTCAGCCCGCAGGCAGTGGTGCCGGTGGAGGGCCTGCTCGGCCTGGCCGATACCCGACGGCTGATCGTGGATGATCTGCCGGAGCTGAAATTCCCCCCGTTCAATCCGCGTTTTCCGGAACGTATCCGCGATTTTGGCGGTGATTGCTTCGCGGCCATTCGGCACAAGGATTTGGTGGTACACCATCCTTATGAAAGCTTCGACGTGGTGGTGCAGTTCCTGCGTCAGGCGGCGGCCGATCCGCAGGTGGTGGCGATCAAGCAGACTCTATACCGCACCTCGGATGACAGCCCGATCGTCAAGGCGCTGATCGAGGCGGCGGAGGCCGGCAAGTCGGTGACGGCTTTGGTGGAATTGAAGGCGCGTTTCGACGAGGCGGCGAATATCAAATGGGCGCGCGATCTGGAGCGCGCCGGTGTGCAGGTGGTATTCGGCTTCATCGAACTGAAGACCCATGCCAAGATTTCGCTGGTGGTGCGCCGCGAGGGCGGCGTGCTCAATACCTATGTGCATTTCGGCACCGGCAACTATCATCCGATCACCGCCAAGGTTTACACCGATCTCAGCTTCTTCACCGATGATGCCGAGCTGTGTCACGATGCCACCTGCCTGTTCAACTTCCTGACCGGTTATGCCGCGCCGGAGCAACTCAAGCAGATTGCGATTTCGCCCTATACCTTGCGGCCGCGCCTGCTCGACCTGATCCAGGACGAGATCAAACATGCCAAGGCCGGCAAGCCGGCGGCGATCTGGGCCAAGATGAACAGCCTGGTCGATCCCGCCGCCATTGACGCGCTCTATGCTGCCAGCCAGGCCGGCGTGCAGATTGATCTGGTGGTGCGCGGTATCTGCTGCCTGCGCCCCGGTGTGTCCGGCCTGTCGGAGAATATCCGCGTCAAAAGCCTGATCGGCCGCTTCCTGGAGCATTCCCGCATCGTCTGCTTCGGTGCCGGCCATGGCCTGCCGTCGCAGGAAGCCAAGGTGTTCATTTCCTCGGCCGACTGGATGCCGCGCAATTTCGACCGCCGTGTGGAAGTGCTGATTCCGGTGACCAATGCCACGGTACGTGAGCAGGTGCTGGATCAAATCCTGGTGGCGAACTTGAAGGACGAGGCGCAAAGCTGGTATCTCGGCGCCGATGACAAATATACCCGCTCCGCCATGGCCGCCGATCCCGACGCCTTCAGCGCGCATACCTATTTCATGACCAATCCGTCGCTTTCCGGTCGTGGCAAGGCGCTGAAATCGCCGCAGGCCATCCCGCGCCTCAAACTCAAATCCGGCAAGGCATGACGGCGATCCATTTCTCGCCCTCTGCCCTGGCGGCGCGCGGCAATGCTGCCGAGCTGCTGCCGCTCGGCGTGATCGATATCGGCTCCAATTCGGTCCGCCTGGTGGTGTTCGACGAGCCGCTACGGCTGCCGACACCACGCTTCAATGAAAAGGTGCTATGCGGCCTGGGGCGTGGCCTGGGCCAGACCGGGCGGCTCGATGAGGCCGGTGTGGACCTGGCTCTGGCCACGGTCCGCCGCTTTGTGGCGCTGGCGCGCTACATGCAGGTGAAGCAGTTGCAGGTGGTGGCGACGGCCGCCGCGCGCGATGCCGCCAATGGCCCGGCTTTCATCGAGCGGATCGAGCGTGAGACCGGCGTGACGGTGCGGTTGCTGTCGGGTGAGGAAGAGGCGCAATATTCCGCCTTCGGTGTGTTGTCGGGCATTCCCGAAGCCGAGGGGGTGATGGGCGACCTCGGCGGCGGCAGCCTGGAACTGGTCGCCATCGACAAGCGCAAGGCAGGCGATAGCGTCACCCTGCCACTCGGGCCTTTGCGGCTCGGCGGCATTGGCAGCTACAATCAGCTCAAGGCCTTCATCGACGAGCGTTATGCCGAAGTGCCATGGCTGAAACGCTGGCAGGGCAAGCCGCTTTATGCGGTGGGCGGTTCCTGGCGCGCCATTGCCCGCGTGCATATGGCGCAGGTGAAAAGCCCGCTCCATATCATTCACGAATACACCTTGGGCCGCGACGAGGCGCAGGAATTCACCCGCCTGCTGGCGCGCCAGGGCAAGGAATCGGTCAGCCGCATGGAAGGGGTGCCGCGCCGGCGCCAGGATGCGTTGCCGGTGGCGGCTCTGGTGCTGCGCCGTCTGCTGCGGGTGTTGCAGCCGAGCCAGGTGGTGTTCTCCGCCCATGGCCTGCGCGAGGGCCTGGCCTTTGCCATGTTGGACGAGGCGACGCGGGCGCTCGATCCGCTGCTGAGCTATTGCGCTCACATGGCGGCGCGCGAAGGCCGCTATGCCGAGCATGGCGCCGAACTGGACCGTTTCATCGCGCCGCTTTTCGAGAAGGAAAGCATCGCCGAAAAGCGCCTGCGCCTGGCTGCCGCCATGCTGGCCGATATCGGCTGGCGCGTACATCCGGATTATCGCGGTGAGCAGGCTCTGGGCCTGATCCTGCATGCGCCGTTTGGCGGCATCAGCCTGCGCGAGCGCGCCTTGCTGGCACTGGCGGTGTTTGCGCGCTATGCCGGCCTGGTCAGCGATCCGGTGGCGGCGCCGGCCTGGCAGATGCTGGAAACCCGCCAGGCGGATTATGCCCTGGCGATCGGCCTGGGGCTGCGCCTGGGGCAGACGCTATCGGCCGGCGTGCCCGGCCTGCTGCGCGAATGCCGCCTGCGGTTCCAGAACGGCGCCCTGGTGCTGGAACTGGCGCCGCATCTTGCCGTGCTGGATGGCGAACAGGTGCAGCGCCGTCTCGAAAGCCTGGCCAAGGCGCTCAATCGCGGCTGGCAGATTCGCGTGGCGAAGGCGTAGCGTCGCAGTCGCACCGTCATGGTACGCGAAGGCCACGGCTGCCGGGTTTAGTTTTTGGTCACTGGCTGCGGCCAGAATTCACCACAATGCCGTCATGGTCGGCGCAGGCCGACCATCCACGAGTTCCTTCTTCTCCAGGCAGTTAAACAAACAACCCGTGGATGGTACGCCTTCGCGTACCATGACGGCCTTTGTTCCGGGACACATGAAGCTCATCCTGCGTCAACCGTGGTCCCAAAACACCGGAAAGCCCAGTCTTGCTGAGCAATGTCTTGCTGCGCGATGTCTTGCTGTGCGATTTCATTGCAGCCATACACGCTAAACTGGACAGCCGTGGCGCAGGCCGACCATGACGGTTTTGTCGTGACTTTTGGCTGCCGCCAACAATCCATCCCGTGCCGGGCGGCGGCGGCCTATTGCGTCAGATCGACCAGCTTGATGCGGTTGCCGTTCACGGCCAGGGCCAGTTCGCCGCGCTTGAGGCGCAAAGCATCATTGCCGAACAATTCGCGGCGCCAGCCCTGCAAGGCCGGCACATCGGCATTGTCGTCGGCGGCGATTTTGTCGAGATCGGAGGATGACGCCACCAGCTTCTGTGCCACGTCATGCTCGTCGCATTTCTGCTTGAGCAGCACTTTCAGCAATTCGACAATCGGGCCGATGCCGCGCGGCAATTCCGCCTCGCGTTCGATGCGCGGCCAGTATTCCTTCGGCATTTCCAGATGGGTGGCAATGGCGGCGAGCAGGCCCTGGCCCATCTTGCCTTCGGCAAAGCCCTTGGACAGGCCGCGGATATGGCCCAAATCCTCGGCGTCTTTCGGCGGATGCGCGGCGATTTCCATCGCGGCTTCGTCGCGCAGGATACGCTGGCGCGGAATATCGCGCTGGCGTGCCTCGGTTTCGCGCCATGCCGCCACTGCCTGCAACACGATGAGGTATTCCGGCCTTGTGACACGCGGCTTGAGCCGGCGCCAGGCTTCCGGCGGCGGCAGATCGTAGGTGGCCGGATCGGTCAGCGTCGCCATTTCGGCATCGAGCCAACTCGCCCGATCACTCTTCTGCAGGCGCTGGTTCAGCTTTTCGTAGCATTTGCGCAGATAGGTGACATCCGACAGCGCATATAGAATCTGCTTCGGCGTCAGCGGCCGGCGCGACCAGTCGGTGAAGCGTGAGCTTTTGTCGATCTGGGCATTGGCCAGCTTGCTGGCGAGATTTTCATACGACACCTGGTCGCCGAAACCGCACACCATCGCCGCCACCTGGGTATCGAAAAGCGGCGTTGGCACGGTACCGGTGAGGCGCACGAAGATTTCCAGATCCTGCCGTGCCGCATGGAACACTTTCAGAACGGCTGGATTGCGGAACAACTCGAAGAGCGGCTCCAGGTCGAGCCCGGCGGCCAGCGGATCGATCACCCGGGCTTCCTCCGGCCCGGCCACCTGGATCAGGCAGACCTTGGGCCAGAAGGTGGTTTCCCGCATGAATTCGGTATCGACGGTGACGAAATCGGCGGTCGCCAGGGAGGCGCAGAACTGCGCCAGTTCGTCGGTGGTGGAGATCGGAGTCGGATTTGCGTTCATTTCATCGCCCTCATAACACGGCCAAGGCGCAAGCCCAACCCGGTCCGGGCGGAAAATACGCGTTTAGTTGCTTGACTTTCGTGGGCGTTTCGCGACTGTTCCGGTTCGTTTTCACCGATTTTACCCAGGATTCTCCGATGTCTCGCTATCGCACCCATCATTGTGGCCAATTGCGTCCCGCGCATGTCGGCGAAACGGTCAAGCTTGCTGGCTGGGTGCATCGCCGCCGCGACCATGGCAACCTGCTGTTCATCGATCTGCGCGACCATTTCGGGGTTACGCAATGCGTGGCCGAAAGCGGTTCGGCCGCCTTTGCCCAGCTTGAGAAGCTGCGATCGGAATTCGTTGTGTCGGTTTCCGGCAAGGTGGTGGCGCGCTCGCCCGAGACGGTGAACAGCAATCTGCCGACCGGGGCGGTGGAACTGGTGGTCAGCGATGTGGAGGTGCTGGGCGAGGCGCAGGAACTGCCGATGCCGGTTTTCGGCGAGCAGGAATATCCTGAGGATATCCGGCTCAAGTATCGTTTCCTCGATCTGCGTCGGGAGCGTCTGCACAAGAATATCGTACTGCGCAGCCAGGTGATCTCGTCGATCCGCCGCCGCATGATCGATCAGGGTTTCATGGAATTCCAGACCCCGATCCTGACCGCCAGCTCGCCGGAAGGCGCGCGTGACTTCCTGGTGCCGAGCCGCATCCATCCGGGCAAGTTCTATGCCCTGCCGCAGGCGCCGCAGCAATTCAAGCAGCTCATCATGGTGTCGGGCTTCGACCGCTATTTCCAGATCGCGCCCTGCTTCCGCGACGAGGATGCGCGCAAGGATCGTTCGCCGGGCGAATTTTACCAGCTCGATCTCGAAATGAGCTTCGTGGAGCAGGATGATGTTTTCGCTGCCGTGGAGCCGGTGATCCATGGCGTGTTCCAGGAATTTGCCAATGGTCGCGATTGCGGCCCGGCGCAGTTCCCGCGCATTCCCTATCGCGAGGCGATGCTGAAATACGGCGTCGACAAGCCCGATCTGCGCAACCCGATCATCCTGGCCGATGTCACCGAAGCCTTCCGTGGCTCCGGCTTCGGCGTGTTTGCCCGCGCTATCGAGAATGGCGCCGTGGTGCGCGGCATTCCGGCGCCGGGCGCTGCCGGCCGGCCGCGCAGCTTCTTCGACAAGCTGAATGACTGGGCGCGCAGCGAAGGCGCGGCGGGCCTCGGCTATATCATCCTGGAGAATGGCGAGGCCAAGGGTCCGATTGCCAAATTCCTCGATGCCGAACGTATCGCCAAGCTGAAGGAATTGTCCGGTGCCAAGGATGGCGATGCGCTGTTCTTCGCCTGCGACAAGGAGGCGGGTGCCGCCAAGCTGGCCGGCGCGGCGCGTATCCGCATCGGCGACGAGCTGGATATCTGCGAGAAGGGCGTGTTCAAATTCTGCTGGATCGTCGATTTCCCGATGTTCGAGTGGAACGAAGATGACAAGAAGGTGGATTTTTCGCACAATCCCTTCTCGATGCCGCAGGGCGGGCTGGAAGCGCTCAACGGCATGGATCCGCTGGAGATCAAGGCGTTCCAGTATGACATCGTGTGCAATGGCGTGGAGCTTTCCTCCGGCGCGATCCGTAATCACAAGCCCGAGATCATGTATCGCGCTTTCGAGATTGCCGGTTATGGCAAGGACGTGGTGGAAGGCAAGTTCGGTGGCATGCTGAATGCGTTCAAGTATGGCGCGCCGCCGCATGGTGGCATCGCGCCGGGCATCGACCGCATCGTGATGCTGATCGCCGACGAGCCGAATATCCGCGAAGTGATCCTGTTCCCGATGAACCAGCAGGCGCAGGATTTGATGATGCAGGCGCCAAGCGAGGTGATGCCGAAGCAGTTGCGCGAATTGCATATCCGCAGCGTTCTGCCAGAGGCAGACAACAAATAAACACGCCGGCGGCAAATATCGTCATGGTCGGCGCAGGCCGACCATCCACGAGTAATTTGCTGTCGGTCCGTTGAAAAAAAACGTGGATGGTGCGCCTGCGCGTACCATGACGACTGTTACTGTAGCGCGGCCACTCACGGCTGATCGCTTTTTACCTTAGTTTCCGGCGCATTTTTCTGCGAAAATGGTGCCAACCGGGCCGTTGCCCGGGCAGGCTGACGGGGAAGGGCGGCACAGGATGCTCGGCACGCTGGAATATGTCCGTTACGGTATCACGCTGTTTTCGATCCTCGATCCCTTCGCCGCGATTCCGCTTTTCCTGATGCTGATGGAAGGGCGCTCCAAGGACGAAAAAGCCGGCACCGCGCGCACGGCGGCGGTGGCGGTGTTTGGCGTGCTGGTGGTGTCGGCCCTGTCGGGCGATCTGCTGCTGCGCCTGCTCGGCACCAGCCTGGCGGCATTCCAGGTCGGCGGCGGCATCGTGCTGTTCCTGATGGCGCTGAGCATGGTGAATGCGCAGATGAGCCCGCAGCATCATACACCGGAAGAAGCCGAGGAAGCTGGCTCGCGCAATGCCGTGGGCGTGGTGCCGATTGCCATGCCGCTGCTGGTCGGCCCGGGCTCAATCTCCGCCACCATCATCACCACCCAGCGTGGCACCGGCTTTGCTCATGAAGCCATCGTGATCGGCACGGTGGCCGTGGTCTGCATCGGTGTATGGGTGGTGTTGCGCCTGGCGGTGCCGATCGGCCAGCGCCTCGGGCGAACCGGCCTGAATATTCTCAACCGCATTTTCGGCTTGCTGCTGGCGGCCGTAGCAGTGCAAATTTTTGCCAATGGCCTGCGTGGCCTGTTCCCCGGCTTGCAGTGAGATAAAACAATGCTCGATCCTGAAGCGCAGAAACTGCTCGAAGCGGCCGCCGCCGCCAATCGCCCGGCTTATGAGGCCATCGGTGCCGAAGCGGCGCGTAAACTTTATAAGGAAACCCGTGGCGCGGTGACACCGGAAGCGCCCGAGGTGGCGCAACTGCTCAATCTGGCGGCGCCCGGTCCGCATGGCCCGATTCCGCTGCGTTATTACCGTCCGCTGGGCAGCGACAAGAAGCAGCCGCTGCCGGTGCTGGTTTTCTACCATGGTGGCGGCTGGGTGATCGGCGATCTTGATACCCATGATGTGGTCTGCCGCACCCTGGCCAATGCCTCGGGCGCCGCCGTGGTCAGCGTCGATTACCGCATGGGGCCGGAACATAAATTCCCCGCCGGCGTGGATGACGCCTTTGCCGCTCTGCGCTGGGTGGTGGAGGAAGCCAAGGAATTGCGCATCGATCCGGCCCGCGTGGCAGTGGGCGGCGATAGTGCCGGTGGCAATCTGGCCGCCGTGGTGGCATTGCTGGCACGCGATGCCGAAGGTCCGGCGCTGCGCTATCAGGCGCTGATCTACCCCGCCACCAATATGGTGATGGAGACCGAATCACACCGCAAATTCGCCACCGGCCATCTGCTGACCCATAGCAGCATGACCTGGTTCCAGCTCATGTATCTGAACGGCCCGGCGGATCGCGAGGATTGGCGCGCCTCGCCGCTCAAGGCGCCGTCGCTGGCCGGGCTGCCGCCGGCTTTCGTGGTGGTGGCCGGCAACGATCCGCTGCGTGATGAAGGCGAAGCCTATGCCAAGGCCTTGGCCGAGGCCGGCAACCGGGTTGTGTTCCGCGAATTCCCGGGCAGCATCCATGGCTTCATCACCATGGGCAAAGTGCTGCCCCAGGCCAATGAGGCGATGACGGAAATCGGCGCGGCGTTGCAGGCGGCTTTTGCGGGGTAAGTTCTACAACTCCCGCCCTACATACTCCCGCCCTACATACTCCCTGCCGGCATGAAGCCATAAGCCTGATCCAGCATGGCGCCGCGGAAATCGGCTTCCTTGATATCGGCGCCGCTGAGATTGGCGCCGCGCAGATCAGTGCAGATCAGGCGGGCGCCGCGCAGCGAGCAGCGCGCCATATTGGCGTTGCGCAGATTGGCGCCGGAAAGTTCGGCGCCATCAAGGTTGAGGCCGACCAGATTGGCATTGGCCAGTTCGGCGCGGGTGCCGACCTTGCCGTCGCTGGCGACCCAGGAGGCATGGCTTTCCAGCGCCATGTAGATGGTGGCCGGTTTCACCGTCTTGGGCACCTTGCCGCCGGCCGCGATGATCATCTCGCCGAAATCCGCCGGCAGGTCGGCCATGGAAAAATCCGCGCCGCGCAGATCGGCGCCTTTCACCGAAATGCCTTTCACATTGGCATAGGCGAAATTGGCATCCTGCAGATTGGCCTTGTCGAACACCGTGTCGTTGAGCGTGGCGGCGATGAACGAGGCGCCGCGCGCCGAGGCGCTGCCGATGCGGGTGGAGAGCGAGGCGAGCAGCGAATCGGGCGGCGTATAGGGGCTGAAATCGGCACCATCGAAGCGCGTGCCGTTGAGGATGGCACGGCTGAGATCAACGCCGCGCAATTGCGCCTGGGTGAAATCGGCATCCGAGAGGTCGGCGGCCGTCAGGTCGCAGCCGTTGAATTCGCCTTCCATGGCTTCGGCGCCGCGCAGATCGGTGCAGAACAGGCGGCATTGCTGCAAATCCACCCGGCGCAGATTGCGCCGGGTCAGTTTGGCGGCACTGAGATCGATCCGCACCAGCTTCAATTGCCGACCGACCTTGACGGAAGTGCCGATGGAGAGCGTGAAACGCGAATGCGATTCCAGGCGCTCGGCGAGGTCGGGCGGGCAGGGGCTGTATTCGAAAGTGGCGCTCATCAGGGCAGACTATACGGGCCGGATTGCAGTTTGGTAAATGCCGATCATTGTCGGGTGCCGAGCACCAGCACCCAGAGTGGCTGGCCGCCGAGTTCGCCCCGGGCCAGGCCGGCCTCGCGCAGGCCGGGGCGCAGCAGATTGTCGCGATGGCCCGGGCTGGCGAGCCATTCGCGCAATGCCGTGGCGCCATCCGGCTGGCCAAGCGCGATATTCTCCGCCGCCAGCGCAAATGGATAGCCGCTGCGGCCCAGCCGCTGGCGCAGATCGCTGCCATCGCAGCCGGTATGGCTGAGCTGGCCGCAACGCGGCAAATCCTCGGCATGGGCGCGGGCAGCCTGGCGCAATTGCGCATCCGCCCGCAATCCGCTCAAGCCGTGGCTGGCGCGCTCGGCATTGATGGCGGCCAGCAAGGCCGCCTCATCGGCCCGCGCTGCTTCTGGGGCTGCTGCTAGCCCCAGCAGCAGTGTCAGGAACAACCAGTGGTGCCGCCGCAGGAATCGCATTTCAGGCAGGTGCCGTTGCGCAGCAGGGTGAAATTGCCGCATTCCGGGCAGGCATCGCCTTCATAACCCTTCATGCGGGCTTCCAGCCGGGCATCATGGCGGCTGCCACCCGCATTGCCGTTGCCGCCAGCCAGCAGATTCACCGCCGCCGATATATTCAGCACCGGGCCATCGGTACCCGTGGCCTGCAACTGAGCGGTGGCCTGCACGCCCATCCCCTGCATGGCCGAAGCCTGCTGCTTCAGCACATAGAGGTTGGAGCGGATATAGCCATTCGAGGCCAGCCCGAGGCCGACCGCTTCGGCTGCCGCCTGCTGCACTTCCTGCTGCGCTGCGGCGGGCTTGGCGGTGGTGTGATCCTCCTTGCCGCCGAGCGTGTCAGGCAGCAGATCCTCCGGCTGCACATGCGCCAGGTCGGTGCGGCCGAGATAGCTCACCGCCAGTTCCCGGAAGACATAATCCAGAATCGACGTGGCCATCTTGATCACATCGTTGCCTTCCACCATGCCCGAGGGTTCGAAGCGGGTGAAGGTGAAGGCATCGACGAATTCCTCCAGCGGCACGCCATATTGCAGGCCGATGGAGATGGCGATGGCGAAATTGTTCATCAGGCTGCGGAAGGCGGCGCCTTCCTTGTGCATGTCGATGAAGATTTCGCCGATCTTGCCATCGTCATATTCGCCGGTGCGCAGATACACCTTGTGGCCGCCCACCACCGCCTTCTGAGTATAACCCTTGCGGCGCAAGGGCAGGCGCTGGCGGCCGGCGATATACTTTTCCACGATGCGCTCGGCGACGATCTGGGCGCGCTGTGCCGCCGGGGCCTCGATGATGCGCTCGGCGGTTTCCTCGGCTTCACCCGCCGTGGCATCGTCAAGCAACTGGGTCTGCAACGGCTGGCTCAGCTTCGAGCCGTCGCGGTACAGCGCAATCGCCTTGCAGCCCAGCTTCCAGGCGGCGAGATAGGCCTGGGCGCAATCCTCCACCGCGGCCTGGTTCGGCATGTTGATGGTCTTGGAGATGGCGCCGGTGATGAAGGGCTGCGCCGCCGCCATCATGCGGATATGGCTCTCCGCCGACAGGAAGCGGGTGCCGTCCTTGCCGCAGGGATTGGCGCAATCAAATACCGGCAGATGCTCCTCGCGCAGATAAGGCGCGCCTTCCAGCGTCATGGCGCCGCAGCAATGCAGGTTGGCGGTGGCGATCTCGTCGGCAGTGAAGCCAATGGCGGTGAGCAGGTCGAAATCCGGCGCGTTCAGGCGCTGTTCCGGGATGCCCAGCGTGTTGACACAGAAACCGGTGCCAAGCGTGAAGCGGTTGATGACGAATTTGATATCAAAGGCGGTGCGCAGGCCGGCTTCCACCTTGGCAATGGCTTCCGGCGTGAAGCCTTTGGCCTTCAGCGCCGAATGATTGATGCCGGTGGCACCGCGCAAGCTGCCATGGCCGACGGCATAGTCGATGATGGCGCGGATTTCACCTTCGCTGTAGCCCAGGGTGCGCAAGGCCAGCGGCACGGTGCGGTTGATGATCTTGAAATAGCCACCGCCGGCCAGTTTCTTGAACTTCACCAGGGCAAAATCCGGCTCGATGCCGGTGGTGTCGCAATCCATCACCAGGCCGATAGTGCCGGTGGGCGCGATCACGCTGACCTGGGCATTGCGATAGCCATATTGCTCGCCCAGAGCCAGTGCCAGATCCCAGCTTGCCTGCGCGGCGGCCACCAGGTGCGTATCGGCGCAATTGGCCGCATCCAGCGGCAAGGGCAGGGTGCTGAGGCCCTCATAGCCGGCCACTTCGCCCAAAGCGGCGCGGCGATGATTGCGCACCACGCGCAGCATGGCATCGGCATTGCGCTCATGGCCGGGGAAGGCGCCGAGTTCAGCCGCCATCTCGGCCGAGGTGGCATAGGCAGTGCCGGTCATCAAGGCGCTGATGCCGCCGCACAGGGCTCGGCCGGCATCGGAATCATATGACAGGCCACAGCTCATCAGCAGCGCGCCGAGATTGGCGTAACCCAGGCCGAGAGTGCGGAATTCATAGGACAGCCGGGCGATTTCGCGGCTCGGGAATTGCGCCATCAGCACGCTGATTTCCAGCGTCACCGTCCATAGACGGCAGGCATGGGCAAAGGCTTCGGCATCGAAGCGGCCATCGGCCTGGCGGAAGCACATCAGGTTCAGTGAGGCCAGATTGCACGCCGTATCGTCCAGGAACATGTATTCCGAACATGGATTGGAGGCGTTGATGCGGCCATCCTCGGGGCAGGTATGCCAATCGTTGATCGTGCTGTCGAATTGCAGGCCGGGATCGGCCGAGGCCCAGGCAGCTTCGGCGATCTTGTCCCACAAAGCGCGGGCCGGCAAAGACTTGGCCACCTTGCCATCGGTGCGGCGGGTCAGGTTCCAGCTCTTGTCCTGCTCCACGGCGCGCAGGAAATCGTCGCCCACGCGCACCGAATTGTTGGAATTCTGGCCCGACACGGTGAGATAGGCTTCGCCATCCCAGTCGGTGTCATAGGCGCGGAAATCGATCTCGGTATAACCCTGGCGGGCGAATTGCAGCACGCGCTGCACATAATTTTCCGGGATCATGGCGGCGCGGGCGGCGCGGATTTCGCGGCGCAGGGCGGCATTCTGCTTCGGCTCGACACCGCCTTCGGCGGCGGCCTGCATCACCAGCGCCAGATGCTTGCGCGCCAGTTTGGAGCCGGCCACCAGCGCCGCCACCTTCTGCTCCTCGATCACCTTCCAGTCGATGAAGGCTTCGATATCCGGGTGATCCACATCGCAGATCACCATCTTGGCGGCGCGGCGCGTGGTGCCGCCGGATTTGATGGCGCCGGCGGCGCGGTCGCCGATCTTGAGGAAACTCATCAGACCGGAGGATTTGCCGCCGCCGGCCAGCCGCTCGCCTTCGCCGCGCAGGCGCGAGAAATTCGAGCCGGTGCCGGAGCCGTATTTGAACAGACGCGCCTCGCGCGTCCACAAATCCATGATGCCGCCTTCATTCACCAGATCGTCGGCCACCGACTGGATGAAGCAGGCATGCGGCTGCGGGTGTTCATAAGCGGATTGTGATTTGACCAGTTCACCGCTGCGGTAATCGACATAGTAATGGCCCTGTGCCGGGCCATCGATGCCATAGGCCCAATGCAGGCCGGTATTGAACCATTGCGGCGAATTCGGCGCGCCGACCTGGGCCGCCAGCATATAGCGCATCTCGTCGAAATAGGCGCGGGCATCTTCCTCGGCATCGAAATAACCGCCCTTCCAGCCCCAATAGGTCCAGGTGCCGGCCAGGCGGTCGAATACCTGGCGTGCGCTGGTTTCCTGGGTGTAGCGCTCGGCCTCGGGCAGCTTTTCCAGTGCCACCGGATCGGCTTCATGGCGCCACAGCCATTCCGGCACCTCGGCCTCGCGCACCGGGCGGCGCGCCGCCGGCAGCCCGGCACGGCGGAAATATTTCTGCGCCAGCACATCGGCGGCGACCTGCGACCAGCCGGCCGGCACTTCAAGCTTCTCCAGACGGAATACCACCGAGCCATCCGGGTTGCGGATTTCGCTGCTGGTGGTGCGGAATTCGATCCCGGCATAGGCCGATGCATCCGGATTGGTGAAATGCCGTTCAATGCGCATGCCGCTACGCTCCTCGACTCGAAAAATATATTGCTGATTCAAGCACTTGATGTCGCGCGATGCACCATATCTGGTGGCCGCCGACCCCTTGCTCCCTAAATCTAGGGGATGGCCTTGGCGCGGGTCAATCCGCCATACGGACGATGCGCCATATTTTCGCCGTGCTGATCGTGATATCCTGTGGATATGAGCCGCTTCATTCCCCTGCTGCTGATTTGCTTCCTGGCCGTTCCCTTCCGGACCCCGGTTTCGTTGGTGGCGCTTGCCGATACTCCTATCGCTGCCGCCCGGGCGGCAGCGCCGGATCGGGCATCGCGCCAGGCCGCCGACCGGCTGATGGAGACGCTCGGGCTGGAAAAGCGCGTCGACTCGGTGTTGCAGCTTTATCTGCAATTCATGCCGCAGAGCACGCCGGAGGAGCAGACCCGGGCGCGGCTGCTGCGTGAGCGTGCGCCGGGCGCCGGCTCGCGCTTCCGGGGCGCCGTGGCCAATGCCGCCGTGCAGCATTACAACCGTGCAGAACTGGATGCACTGAACAGCTATTTCGCCAGTGATGATGGCCAGCGCCTGATTGCCACGGCGGTGGGGCGGGCGCTGATGAGCGTGGGGCGCGGCGGCAATGTGAAGGCCGGCGACCTGCTGCGTGCCGAGGATTTTGCCGGCCGGCCGGGGCTGGAAAAGGTGATGACCAAATATCCCGGCTTCGAGCGCAGCGCGCAGGCCGAGCTGGGGCGGGAATTCGCTATGGAAATCGGCCTCTTGGTGATGAAATAGCGGATGCAATTAGTTGATCCCGGGGGGGCTTTACGCCCGCGCGGTCGAATGCCATAGTCCGCCCGAAATTCGGCGCACCAGCAGCGCGGGGACCAAGATCATGAGCCTTTTCGGCACGAAGCTTTACACCTGGTGGAAAGGCGAGGCGGTCGGCAGTGACAGCTTCGGCAACAAATATTTCCGCGAGCGCAGCGGCAAGCGGCGCTGGGTGATCTTCAATGGCCGCGCCGAGGCATCGAAAGTGCCGCCGGAATGGCATGCCTGGCTGCACCACACGGTGGATGATGCGCCGGTGAATGGCGTGACGCATCACAAGTGGGAAAAGGAACATCTGCCCAACCTGACCGGCACGCCTTATGCGTATCAGCCGGCCGGCGTCGGCGGCGGTGAACGCCCCAAGGCGACGGGCGACTATGAAGCCTGGCGGCCCGAATAGGCGGAGTATTTCCCATGCAGGGTAATCTGGTGGAGACTTTGATCGGCGCCGTGGTGCTGGCCGTGGCGGCGTTTTTCCTGGCTTTCGCCTATAGCACCGCCGGGGTTGGCGGCGGTGTGTCCGGTTATGAATTGAAGGCGCGTTTCAACCGCGCCGATGGTCTGGTCACCGGCAGCGATGTGCGCATGTCAGGCATCAAGGTTGGCACCGTCACCGCCCAGGCGCTGGACCCCAAGAGCTATGATGCCGTGATCACCTTCACCATCGATGGCCGCTACCAGTTGCCAGATGATTCGGCGGCCAAGATCGCCTCGGAAAGCCTGCTTGGCGGCAATTACCTGTCGATCGAGCCGGGTGGCAGCGATGTGATGCTGAAGCCGGGCCAGAATATCAAATTCACCCAGGGCTCTGTCAGCCTGATGGATTTGATCGGTCAGGCGATTTTCAGCGCCACCGCCGGTGGCGGCAATGGCGACAAGGCCAAGGCGCAGTAATCCGCCATGCAAATCGCGGCAGCCCGCCGCCGGTTCGCCGGCCTGCTCATCGCCGCCACACTTGGCGCCATGATGGCTGCGCCGGCCAGCGCGCAGTCGCGGTCAGCCCAGTCGCAGCCGGCGCAATCGCAGGCCGCGCAATCACAGATGGCTGGTGCGCTGCCCAGCACGCCGATGCCGCTGGCGGTGCTGCAGGGGCTGGACAAGATCACGGCGCGGATTTCCACCTTCGAGGTGGCGATTGACCAGACGGTGGCTTTCGGCACGTTGAAAGTGACGCCGCGGGTCTGCCGCAAGCGGCCGCCGGAATATCCGCCGGAAAGCGCTGCCTATCTGGACATCGTTGAGGAACGTCCGGGCGAAACCCCGGTGCAGCGCTTTGCCGGCTGGATGTTTGCCTCCAGCCCGGCGCTCAATCCGCTGGAACACCCGGTTTATGATGTCTGGGTGCTGGATTGCCGCCAGCGCGGCCCGGCACGCGGCAATTAGAGCTACCGTCCCAGCACGCCGTTCCAGATTTCGGCCAGCCCGGCGCGGGTGAAGGGCGGCCGTTCCGACAGGCGCTCGACAGCGCCGGTCACGCGGCCCTCGGCATCGAGCCGGAAGCGCAGGCCCCAGAAGCCCAGGATGCTGTCGCCCGGCATGCCATAGCGATAGTCGCGCGCCTCAACGATAGTGGGCGTACCCGATTTCAGTGACCAATGCACATGGGCGTCGGAGAACCAGCGGAACACCCTGGCCTCATGGCTGGCCTGCACCGCCTCCGGCGCCTGAAGGCGCGGGAAACGCTGCCAGGCGATGGGCGCTTCGGCAAAAGGCGAGACGAAGCCGATCAGGATTTCGTCGGGCAGATCCACCACCACACGGCGCCACCAGGGCTGGAAGATCACCGGATAGGCGGTGATGCGGGCCGGGGCGTGGGCCGGGGCCGCGCTGGCTGATTGGCCGCGCAATTCGTCCCGTGCGCGCTGCTCCAGATGCAGGCCGATGCCCCAGGCCATGGTGGTGTAGAGAAACACATAGACCAGCGCCCATTGCGCCGCGCGCTGCGCCGTTGCGGCCAGGCGCCGGCTGACAAGGGCAAACAGGAATATCACCAGCAGCGGCAATGAATAGACCGGGTCGATGATCGGCATGGCCGGGATGGCGAAGCGCACCGTGCTGAACGGTGCCAGCAACTGGGTGCCATAGGCGGTGAACAGGTCGAGCAGCGGATGGGTGACGGCGCAAAGCGCGCCGAGCCACATCCAGGCGCTGCGCCGATCCGGCTCGGCCGGCAGCGGCTGCGGTGCAGCCTGGCGGCGCAGGCGGCCGGCTTTCCAGATCAGCCAGCCGATGGCGGCGCCGTAAACCAGCGTGGCCGGAAAGGAATGGCTCACCGCACGGTGATATTGCCAGCCATCCACCACGCCCTGCTGGCCCAGCAGACCGCTGAACACATCAAAATCCGGCAAGGTGGCAATCAGTCCGCCGGCAGCCACGGCGCGGCGACCCAGGCTTTTGCGGAAACCCGCTGCCGCCAGCACGCCACCGAACAGCACCTGGGTCAGGCTATCCATTGCTCGTCCTTTCGGGCAGGGCCGCCAGCACCATGTCCGGTGTCGGCTCCGGCATCATGCGATGAAAATCGGCTTTGGTATCGAGCGCCAGATCGAGCCGGCGCAGATACTCGGCACGCGGGATTTCCTCGGTGCCGAAGCGGGCCAGATGCGGCGTCTGGAATTGTGTATCCAGCAGCGCAAAACCACCATGGCGCAGCCTGGCCACCAGATAGGCCAGCGCCAGTTTTGAGGCATCGGTGGCGCGGCTGAACATGCTTTCGCCAAAAAACGCGCCATTGAGGCAGACGCCATATAGCCCGCCAACCAGATCGCCGCCGCCATCGCGGCATTCCACGCTATGGGCGAAGCCATGGCGGTGCAACTCGATATAGGCGGCGCGGATGATGGCGTTGATCCAGGTGCTGCGGCGCGGGCTGAGCGGATCGGCGGCCGGCATGGCACAGGCAGCGATCACCGCCGGGAAATCCTGGTTGATGGTGATGCGGAAGGGGGCGCGGCGCAGGGTTTTACCCAGCGAGCGCGGCAGATGGAAGCGATCCAGCGGGATCACACCACGCCATTCCGGGTAAACCCAGTAATAGCCCGGATCGTCGGCAGCATCGGCCATCGGAAAATAGCCGCTGGCATAAGCGCGCAGCAGAAGCTCGGTAGTCAGCGGCTGCGGGTTATGTGGCATCTTTACACAACATAGCGCCTAATACCCGGCCTCGAAGCGCATTTGCCCAGCTCAGATTTCCGGCGGAGCCAGGGCATCTCACCCAGGGCATCGCACCTTGTCTCCCGTCTCGTCAGCGCTTGAGGCTGAAACTGCACAGACAGGCTGGTTTCCTGATAATCCCGTGTTTTCTCAACACGGACAACCCAGGATGCGCTTCGCCGGATTTCACAACAAAAGGCGTCATGGTACGCGAAGGCGTACCATCCACGTTTTTTGTTTACCACGCTGAGAACAAAGCACTCGTGGATGGTCGGCCTGCGCCGACCATGACGATCTTTGTTGTATTTCCTTTCCCTTGGGAGAGGGGCTGCAAAACCAGGAAAAAAGCAGATGCGCGGAGCAAGCCCGCGCATGACGCAAATTTTCCGAATCCCGCCATCAGCCCTGGCGGGCGATGAATTCTTCCAGCCAGTGGATGTCATAGGCGCCGTTGACGAAATCCGGGTCGCGGATCAGCGACAGATGCAGCGGGATGGTGGTTTCCAGACCGCCGATGACATATTCCTCCAGCGCCCGGCGCAGCCGCATCAGGCATTCGTTGCGGCTGCTACCATGCACGATCAGCTTGCCGATCAGGCTGTCGTAATGCGGCGGGATCTGGTAGCCGGTATAAAGCGCGCTATCCACCCGCACACCCAGGCCGCCGGGCACGTGATAATCGGTGACGCGGCCGGGCGAGGGCGCGAAGGTGCGCGGATTCTCGGCATTGATGCGGCATTCAATGGCATGGCCGTTGAACTTGATGTCGTCCTGGGTATAGCCCAGCGGCGCACCGGCAGCGACGCGGATCTGTTCGCGCACCAGATCGAGGCCGGTGATCATTTCCGTCACCGGATGCTCCACCTGCAGGCGGGTATTCATCTCGATGAAATAGAACTGGCCGTTCTCGTAGAGGAATTCGATGGTGCCGGCGCCGCGATAACCCAGCTTGGCAATCGCATTGGCGGCGATATCGCCGATATGTTTGCGCTGCCCTTCATTGAGGGCCGGCGAACGGGCTTCCTCCAGCACCTTCTGATGCCGGCGCTGCAATGAGCAGTCGCGTTCGCCGAGATGCACCGCGTTGCCATGCATGTCGCCGAAAATCTGCATCTCGATATGGCGCGGGCGGGTGAGATACTTCTCGACATAGACCGCGTCATTGCCGAAGGCGGCGCGTGCCTCGGCCTTGGCCTGGGCCAGGGCGGGGCCGAATTCCTCTGGGCTGCGCACCACTTTCATGCCACGGCCGCCGCCGCCGGCAGTGGCCTTAATCAGTACCGGATAGCCCATGTCATCGGCCAGCTTGCGGCCTTCGATTTCATCGGCGATAGCGCCATCGGAACCCGGCACGCAGGGAATGCCGAGCGCGCGCGCAGCTTCCTTGGCGGCGATCTTGTCGCCCATCAGGCGGATATGTTCGGGCGTCGGGCCGATGAAGGTGATGTCATGCGCTTCGACGATCTCGGCGAATTTTGCATTCTCCGAGAGGAAGCCATAGCCGGGATGGATGGCATCGGCGCCGGTGATCTCGGCGGCCGAGATGATGGCGGGGATGTTGAGATAGCTCTGGCCGGAAGGCGGCGGCCCGATGCAGACCGATTCATCGGCGATGCGCACATGCATCGCATCGGCATCGGCGGTGGAATGCACCGCCACCGTATGGATGCCCATTTCCTTGCAGGCGCGGTGAATGCGCAGCGCGATCTCGCCGCGATTGGCGATCAGGACCTTGTCGAACATCGGGCGGCCCGGCCGCTTACTCGATGACCAGCAGAACCTGGCCGAATTCGACCGGCTGCTGGTTCTCGATCAGAATGCGCGTCACCCGGCCACCCTTCGGCGCGGTGATCGGATTCATCGTCTTCATCGCTTCCACGATCAGCAGGGTCTGGCCGGCATTGACCACGCTGCCGACGCTGACGAAGGGCGCCGAATTCGGATCCGGCGCGGTATAGACAGTGCCGACCATCGGCGATTTCACCGCGCCGGGATGGCTGGCAGTGTCATCGGCGGCGGCGGCCGGGGCGGCGGCACCGGCGCTCACGCCGGCACTGGCAGCCGGAGCGGCGGCGTAGACCGGGGCAGAAACAGCCGGCGCGGTCTTGGCGACACGCACTTTCAGCGAGCCCTCGTTCCATTCGATTTCGGTCAGGCCGGTCTCGTTCAGCAGTTCCGCCAGATCGCGGATCATCTGCTGGTCGATGCGGCTATCCTTCTTGTCCTTGGCAGGCGTCGACGCCATCCTGGAATCCTCTTTTTTGCTAAAAGTCAGGCGATGATATCGGCAAGCGCTTCCAGCGCCAGGGCATAACCCTTGGGGCCGAGGCCAAAAATGCCGCCGCGCGCGGCCGGCGACACATAGGAATGGTGCCGGAAGGCTTCGCGCTTGAAGATATTGGACAGATGCACCTCGATCACCGGCTTGTCGGAGGCGTTCAGCGCATCCAGCAGGGCCACCGAGGTATGGGTGAAGGCGCCAGCATTGATCACGATCCCGGCCGCCTTGAGGCGCGCCTCCTGGATCGAGTCGATCAGCACGCCTTCATGGTTGCTCTGGCGGAAATCGATCTCCAGGCCGAGCCGGTCGGCAGTGAAGCGGCACAGCGTCTCCACATCGTCCAGCGTGTCATGGCCATATATCTCCGGCTGGCGCACGCCGAGCAGATTGAGATTCGGGCCGTTCAGCACGTAGATCAGCGGTTTGGCGGCGGCCTTGCCGCGCCCGCCTGCATTCCGGGTCGTCTGCGCCATCGGCTGGGGCTCCTGGAAGAAAATCGGACGGATTGGCCTACACCATTCCGCCCCGTCTGGGCAACTGCCGGCGTGGGCCGTCGCATCAGGCCGATACCGGCGGCGGCGTCCCGGAATTGCGATAACGCCCCGGAATTGCCATAAAGGCCCGGATTTGCCATAAGGCTTGTCATGACTGAAAAGCCGCCCCTGCAAATCGAAATTATCCCGGTCACCCCCTTTCAGCAGAATTGCAGCCTTTTGTGGTGTACTGCAACCAAGCGTGGTGCGCTGGTGGATGCTGGCGGCGAGCCGGAACGGCTGCTGGCGGCGGCGGCCAAACATGGCGTGACGCTGGAAAAGCTGCTGGTCACCCATGGCCATCTCGATCATGCCGGCGCGGTGATGGACCTGGCGGAAGACCTGAAGCTGCCGATCGAAGGCCCGCATCACGACGACAAATTCTGGATCGATGGCATGCCGCAGGCGGCCAAACAGTATGGTTTCCCGGATTCCCGGGCTTTTACGCCGGATCGCTGGCTTGTGCAGGGTGATCAGGTGACGGTTGGGGCCGCCACCCTGGATGTCTATCACTGCCCGGGCCACACACCGGGCCATGTCGTGTTCGTGCATGGTGAAAGCCGCGTGGCGCTGGTCGGCGATGTGCTGTTTCGCGGTTCCATCGGCCGCACGGATTTTCCGCGCGGCAACCATGCCGACCTGATCCGTTCGATCCGCGAGCGGCTGTTTCCGCTCGGCGACGATATCACCTTCGTGCCTGGCCATGGCCCGCTCTCCACTTTCGGAGCGGAGCGCAAAAGTAATCCGTTCGTGTCGGATGTTGCCCTGGGCCTCGTCTAACCCTTAGTTGTTAAAGGCTTATTTACCCTTTTTAGCGTGCGCGACTACGCCAAACATGGTAAATATTAACCATGGTACAGTCGGTCTCGGGCAGTTTGCTGCCCGCAGTCTTCGCTGGTTCAGCCGCGGCGCGCAATCTGGCCCAACAGAATTTGGTCCTGCCGTCCCCGTTGCCTTCGCCGCAGGAATTGGCGCAGCAGCGGGCGTCGCCTATTTTGCGCTTCAATGCGCCCACCCTGAGCAGCGATATTCTGGCCGGTTTGCAGGACGGCGCCTTGCGCGCCCAGGTGCGGCCCGAGACCACCGCCACATCCAATACCGCCGCCGTTGCCGGCGACACTGCCAGCCGGGCGGCACAGGCTTATGGCGAAGCGGCGCGGCTGGTGCAGCCTTTGGTGGCGCTGGGCACGGCACCGTCGGCAGTGCCGAATCTCCAGGCTCTGGTGCTGTCGCCGCGCCCCGCCGATGCCGGCGAGACGCGGACCGCCGAGATGCGCACCGGGCGCCAGGGCGAAGCGGAGACGCGCCGCCAGCCGGCCGGCAATGATGAAGCTCCCGGCCGTCGTAATGCGCGCGATACCCTTGCCGGCACGCAGCAGCGCGACAATCCTCTGCTGCCGCCGCGCGAGAGCTTTCCCGCCGGCATTGCCCTCAATCCGGCCAATGCCGGCAGCGGGCGAGGCCTGGGGACGGGCGCCGGCAGCAGCGCCGCTGCCGGCATTGGCGCCAATCTTGGCCTGCGCCTCGATCTTGGTGCCTGACGCAGGCCTTTGCCAGTCGGGCCTTTGCCTGCCAGGGCTTTGCCTAGCTGGGTGATTGTGGCATGTTGCATTGCAGCATGTGGATGGGGTGGCATCCGCGTCGTCATCTTGCGAAAGGTCTGCCATGAAGGCGCCCACCCTGTTGCTCGGCACCATGCTGGGCGTGCTGGCCATGTTTGGCCGGCCCAATCTCTCCGTATCGCCGTGGCACTGGCAACTGACCGCGCCGGCCCATGCCGATGGCCTGCTGGATGCGGCCTGGCGCAAACTCCGCGGCACCCGGCTGCCGCTCGGCTTTGCCAGCGCCAATGGCCGCCTGGAAGCGGAATATGTCGAGATCGCCAGCAAGCTGCCCGGCCGCGTGGCGGAGATCAAGGTGGCGGAAGGCGACATGGTACGCGCCGGCAGCGTGGTGGCACGGCTGGAGGCAACCGAGATCGAGGCCCAGTTGCGCGCTGCCGAAGCGCAGCAGCGCCGCGCCGAGCGCCAGCGCGATCAGGCCCAGGCCAATCTGGCCTTGCGTGGCAGCGAGCGCACCCTGGCGCGCCAGGAGATGGAACGCGCCACGGCCTTGCAGCAGCGCGGCTTCGCCTCCGATCAGGTGCGCGACCAGCGCCAGAGCCAGGTGCGGGCCGCCGAAGCCGCCTATGCCGCCGCGCAGGCGGCGCTTGAAGAAGCCCGCGCCGCCATCGAAGCAGCCGCTGCCGATGTGGCGCGGCTGCAGGCGGTGCTGAAGGATACCGTGCTGCTGGCGCCCAGCGATGGCCGGGTGCAATACCGGCTGGTGCGGGCCGGCGAGGTGGTGGCGGCTGGCGCGCGCCTCGCAACGCTGATCGATTTGTCGGATATCTACATGACGGTGTTTCTGCCGGCGCGCGACGCCGGGCGGCTCAATATCGGCGATGAAGCCCGGCTGGTGCTGGACCCCTTCCCGGATTATGTCGTCCCTGCCGTGGTCGCCTTTGTGGCCAGCGATGCGCAATTCACGCCGAAATCGGTCGAGACCCGGGATGAACGCGAGAAGCTGGTATTCCGCGTCAAGCTGCGTATCGCCGCCGATGTGCTGAAACGCTACGAAAGTGTCGCCAAGAGCGGCATTCGCGGCATCGGCTATGTGCGGACACGCCAGGATGTGGTGTGGCCCGAGCATCTGGCGCTCAACCTGCCCTGATGCCGATGGTACCGGCCTCCGAACATGCCGTCACGCTGCGTGGCGTTTCGCATCGTTTCGGCGCGCGCCAGGCGCTGGCCGATGTTTCGCTGACAATTCCCGCCGGCCGCATGTGTGGCCTGATCGGGCCGGATGGGGTGGGCAAATCCACCCTGCTGGCACTGATCGCCGGGGTGCGCAAGCTACAACAGGGCGAAGTGCTGGCGCTGGGCGGCGACATGCGCGATGCGGCGCATCGCCGGCTCTCCTGCGCCCGGCTGGCCTATATGCCGCAGGGGCTGGGGCGCAATCTTTATCCGACGCTGAGTGTGCGCGAGAATCTGGATTTTTTTGGCCGCCTGTTCGGCCAGGGCGAAACTGAGCGAGCGGCGCGGATCGACATGCTGCTGCGTGCCACCGGGCTGGCGCCGTTTCCGGATCGTCCGGCCGGCAAACTATCCGGCGGCATGAAGCAGAAGCTGAGCCTGTGCTGTGCGCTGATCCACGATCCGGATTTGCTGCTGCTGGATGAACCCACCACCGGCGTCGATCCGCTGTCGCGCCGCCAATTCTGGGAATTGATCGACCGGTTGCGGCGCCAGCGGCCACAGATGAGCGTGATCGTCGCCACCGCCTATATGGAGGAGGCCGAGCGTTTCGACTGGCTGGCGGCGCTGGATGATGGCCGGGTGACAGCCAGCGGCAGCCCGGCCGAGATCAAGGCACGCGCTGGCGCCGCGACATTGGAGGCCGCCTTTGTGGCCTTGCTGCCAGAGGCGAAGCGCGCCGGCTATGCCCCGGTGCAGCCGCAGCCGCGTGCCGATATGGATGGCCCGCCTGCCATCGAGGCGGAGGGGCTGACCTGCCGTTTCGGCGATTTCACCGCCGTGGATCATGTCAGTTTCCGCATCGGGCGTGGCGAAATCTTCGGCTTCCTCGGTTCCAATGGCTGCGGCAAGACCACCACGATGAAGATGCTGACCGGCCTGCTGCCGGCCAGCGCGGGCGAGGTGAAGCTGTTCGGCGCGCCGCTGGCGGCCGGCGACATGGCGGTGCGGCGCCGCGTCGGCTACATGTCGCAGAGTTTTTCGCTCTATGGCGAATTGACCGTGCGGCAGAATCTGGACCTGCATGCGCGGCTGTTCCGCCTGCCGCCGGCCCGCCTCGCGGCGCGGCTGGATGAATTGCTCGACCGCTTCGCCTTGCGCGAGGTGGCCGATAGCCGGCCGGAAGCCTTGCCGCTGGGGGTGCGGCAAAGGCTGCAATTGGCCGTGGCCGTACTGCATGAGCCGGAAATCCTGATCCTGGATGAACCGACCTCCGGCGTCGATCCGGTGGCACGCGAAGGTTTCTGGCGTTATCTGATGGAACTGGCGCGCCAGGATGGTGTCACCATCTTCCTCTCCACGCATTTCATGAATGAAGCCGAACGCTGTGACCGCATCTCGCTGATGCATGCCGGTAAGGTGCTGGCGGTGGGGCGCCCGGCCGAGCTGGCTGCCGCCCATGCCCCGGCGGGTAGCAGCGGCAGCCTGGAGGATGCCTTTGTCGCCTGTCTGGCTCAGGCGATGCCGGCGCCTGCCACCGTCGCGGCCGATACCGGTGCAGCGCCGGCAACCGGCAGCATGGCGCTGCCGCGCCGCTTCAGTTTTGCCCGGGCCTGGGCCTATGCTTGGCGCGAGACGCTGGAAATCCTACGCGATCCGCTGCGCCTGGCCTTTGCCTTGATCGGGCCGCTGCTGCTGATGCTGACTTTCGGCTATGGCATTTCCTTCGATGTCGAACGCCTCACCTATGCCATCCATGATCAGGACCAGACGCGGGAAAGCCGCGACCTGGCAGAGAGTTTTGCCGGCACCACGATTTTCCTGCCGCAGCCGGCGTTGAACAGCGCGGCCGAGATGGATCGCCGGCTGGCCAGCGGCGCGCTGACCATCGCCATTGAGATTCCGCCGCATTTTGGCCGCGACCTGATGCAGGGGCGGCAGCCGGTGGTGGCGGTGTGGCTGGATGGCGCCATGCCATTCCGCGCCGATACCGCGCGCGGCTATGTCGAGGCGCTGGCGCTGTCTTATGCCGCCGAGCAATATCGCCGCCGCTTTGGCACCACGCCGATCCTGTTGCCGATCGAGATCGAAACGCGCTTCCGCTACAACCAGGCGTTCAAGAGCATCTATGCCATCGCGCCCGGTATCCTGATGCTGATGCTGGCGCTGATCCCGGCGATGCTGACCGCCGTGGGCGTGGTGCGCGAGAAGGAAACCGGCGCCATTGCCAATTTCCGCGCCGCGCCGGTCACCGGGCTGGAATTCCTGCTTGGTAAACAACTGCCTTATATCGGTATCGCCTGGCTCAGTTTCCTGCTGCTGCTGTTGATGATTCTGCTGGTCTTCATGGTGCCGGTGAAGGGCTCGCTGGCGGTGCTGGCGCTCGGCGCGCTGCTCTATGTCTGCGGCACCACCGGTTTCGGTATTCTGATTTCCAGCTTCACCCGCAGCCAGGTGGCGGCGATTTTCGCTGCCGCGATCATCACCATCATTCCGGCGGTGAATTTCTCCGGTCTGCTGGTGCCGGTCTCGTCGCTGACCGGACCGGGCCGGCTGCTCGGCCTGGCCTTTCCTGCCGCCTGGTTTCAGCAGATCAGCATCGGCACCATCACCAAGGGGTTGGGCTTTGCCGAGTTATGGCGCGACCTCGCCATGCTGGCAGTATTTGCCGTCGCCTTCCTCGGCATCGCCGTGCTGGTGATGCGCAAGCAGGAGGCCTGACATGCAGCGCCTGTTGAGCAATATCTGGCATCTCGGGGTGAAGGAATTGCGCAGCCTGCGCACCGATCCGGTGCTGCTGGCGCTGATTGTCTACACCTTCACCTTTGCGGTCTATTCGGTATCCACCGGGGTGCGGTTCGAAGTTGATCGTGCCGCTGTCGGCGTGGTCGACGAGGATCGCTCCAATCTGTCGCAGCGCCTGACTGCGGCGATCCAGGAACCCTATTTCCAGGCCCCGGTGCCGATTGCCGCCGCGGCCATCGACCGCGAGATGGATCGCGGCAATTTTGTATTTGTGCTGGAGATTCCGCCGCGTTTTGAAGCCGATCTGCTGGCCGGGCGGCAACCGGCGCTGCAAATCAACATCGACGCCACGGCGATGGCCACGGCGGGCAACGGCGCGGCCTATCTGCGCAGCATCCTGGGGGCGGAAATCCTGGCCTATGCCGGCGGGCAGGGTGATGCCGCCCTGCCGGCGCAACTGGTGGTGCGCGCCCGTTTCAATCCGAATGGGCAATCGGCCTGGTTCATGGCGGTGATGCAGGTGATCAACAATATCACCATTCTGTCGGTGATCCTGACCGGTGCGGCGCTGATCCGCGAACGCGAACATGGCACTGTGGAGCATCTGCTGGTGATGCCGGTGGCGCCGCTGGAAATCATGCTGGCCAAAATTTGGGCCAACGGGCTGGTGATCCTGGTCGCGGCTGCGCTCTCGCTGGCTCTGGTGGTGCAGTTGCTGCTCGGGATTCCGGTGGCCGGCTCGGTCGGTTTCTTCATCGCCGGTGCGGCGGTTTATATGTTTTCCGTCGCCGCGTTGGGCATCCTGATTGCCACTTTGGCCGGCTCGATGCCGCAATTCGGCCTGCTGGCGATGCCGATCCTGATTGTGCTCAACCTGCTCTCCGGCAGCACCACGCCGCTGGAAAGCATGCCAGGCTGGCTGCAAGCACTGGTACAGATTTCACCGGCGACGCAATTTGTCGCGTTTTCCCAGGCGGTGCTGTATCGCGGTGCCGGGCTGGAGATAGCCGGGCCGTACCTGCTGGTGCTGGCAGGCATCGGCCTCGGCTATTTCCTGCTGGCTTTGCTGCGTTTCAAGCGCATGCTGGCGCAGATCAATTAGGCGGTCGGCGGGGTATATTTCGCCACGCGCTGGTCGATGGCGCCGAAAATGCTCTTGCCGGCGGTATCGAACATCTCGATCCGCACATGGTCGCCGAATTTCATGAACGGGGTTTGCGGCTTGCCTTGTTCGATGGTTTCGATCATGCGGATTTCCGCCAGGCAGGAGAAGCCGCGCGAGGCATCGCGGTTCGAGACAGTGCCGGAACCGACGATGCAGCCGGCACGCAGGTTGCGCGTCCTGGCGGCATGGGCGACCAGATCGGCGAGGCTGAACTGCATGTCCTCGCCGGCCAGCGGCGCACCGAACTGCTTGCCATTGATATGGCTGACCAGCGGCCGGTGAATCTTGCTGTCGCGCCAGGCATCACCCAGTTCATCTGGCGTCACCGCCACCGGCGAGAAGGCCGTGGCCGGCTTGCCGTGGAAAAAGCCGAAACCCTTGGCCAGTTCATTCGGGATCAGGTTGCGCAACGACACGTCGTTGACCAGCATCAGCAGCTTGATATGGCCGGCGGCCTGGGCCGGCGAACTGCCCATCGGCACATCATCGGTGATCGCCGCCACTTCGCCTTCCAGGTCGATGCCATAGGCTTCGTCGGCCACCAGGATATCATCGGTCGGCGGCGTGAAATCATCCGAGCCGCCCTGATACATCAACGGATCGTGCAGGAATTCCGGCGGCATCTGCGCACCGCGCGCCTTGCGCACCAGTTCCACATGATTGAGATAGGCCGAGCCATCGCACCATTGATAGGCGCGTGGCAGCGGCGCGGCCAGCTTGGCCGGATCGTAGGGCAGGGCGGCGCCGGCCTGGCCGGCATTCAGCGCGTCATAGGCAGCCTGCAATTTCGGCGCCGCGACAATCCAGGAATCGAGCGCCAGTTGCAGCGTCGGGATCAGGTGATCCACCGGCAGCAGCGATGACAGGTCGCGGCTGACCACACAAAGGCGGCCATCGCGGCCATGCTTGAGCGAAGCGAGTTTCATAATAGAAGCAACTCCGGTTGAATTATTCGGCAGCCTGGCGGAAGGCCTGCGGATTCCAGCTGGCGACATAGCCGCCGAATTCGACGCTTTCCGCTGCCGGGGCAACATCCAGCGCATCGCGGGTATCCAGCATCACCGCCACTTCATCCAGCATGCGCAGTTGCGTCGGATCGCTGGCGCGGGTCGCCATCTGGAACGCCTTGGGATGCGGGCCATGCGGGAAGCCGCAGGGATGCAGCGTGATCATGCCGGGATGGATGTTGTCGCGGCTGAAGAATTGGCCGTGGTGATAGAAGATCACCTCATCGTAATCATCGTTGTTGTGGAAGAAGGGCAGCTTCAGTGCCTCCGGATCGCTTTCGGCCGGGCGCGGCACAAAGGTGCAGACCACGAAGCGGCTGGCCAGGAAAGTGGTATGCGCCGAAGGCGGCAGATGGTAGCGGTGGCTCATCAGCGGCCGGATATCGCGCCAGTTCAGTTTCACCGCCGTCAGGTCGCCCTTCCAGCCCACCGCATCCAGCGGGTTGAACGGATAGGTGACGGTGGAAAGCTGATCGCGGCGCTTGATCACCACGCGCCAGGTCTGGCTGTTGCTCTGCTGTGCCTTGAACGCCGCATCCATCGCCGGAATGCCGAGCACGCCGGGATCAAAAATCGCATGCGGGCCGAGCAGGCCCTTTTCAGGCAGGCGGTAGCTGTCGTTGGTGGCTTCGATCAGCAGCAGCTTGGTCGGGCTATCCGGCTCCAGGCGCCACATGGTGCCGCGCGGCAGCATGATGTAGTCGCCCTCGCTGTAGCGCAGATGACCGAAGTCGCAGAACAGCGCGCCGTCGCCGGCATGCACGAACAGCAATTCGTCGCCATCGCCGTTGCGCACCAGATGGTCCATCTTCTCGGCGATGCTGTGGAAGCGGTATTTCACATGCGCATTGCCGAGCAGCAGGCGGGCATCCCAGGGCGAATTGCCGCCTTGCACAAACTTCACTGTGTCGAAGGCGCGCGGCTTGAGCGGGCCTTCCCAGTCGATCCAGCCGGTGGGCGGATTGGTGTGATAGAAATGCGCCGCCGGGCCGAAAAAGCCCTCCTTGCCCATTTCGCGTTCATAAGTACCCTGGGGCAGGGCGACATGGGCCTGGCGCGAGGCATCACCCGCGCTGTGCATCATCGGTATCCAGGTCTTTGCCATGGCGTTTCCTCCGTTACGAACTCAGGCGTTGGCCTTCAGCACGCCGCGCTTGATCTGGTCCAGTTCAATCGATTCGAACAGCGCCTTGAAATTGCCTTCGCCGAAGCCGTCATTGCCCTTGCGCTGGATGATCTCGAAGAAGATCGGGCCGATCACGGTGTCGGTGAAGATTTGCAGCAACAGGCCCTGGCCTTCCGTTGGCGCGCCATCGATCAGGATGCGCAATTCGCGTAAGCGCTCCAGGTTTTCGCCATGGTTCGGCACCCGCTTGTTCACGCCGTCATAATAGGTTTCCAGCGTATCCTGGAACGGCACGTCGCGGCCGCGCATGCGGCTCACCGTGTCGTAGATGTCGTCGCTGCCCAAAGCCACATGCTGGATACCCTCGCCATGATAGGCATGCAGGTATTCCATGATCTGCGATTTGTCGTCGGAGCTTTCATTGATCGGGATGCGGATTTTGCCGCAGGGGCTGGTCATGGCCTTGGATTTCAGGCCGGTCAGCTTGCCTTCGATGTCGAAATACTTGATCTCGCGGAAGCCGAACAGGCGGTCGTAGAAACCCGCCCATTCGCCCATCCGGCCGCGATGCACATTATGGGTCAGGTGATCGATATAGGTCAGACCGCAGCCGGGCGGATTGCGCTCGGGCATCTTGCCGTCCGCGCCCGGGATCGGCATGAAATCGACATCATAGATGGTGCCGCGCTCGCCATAGCGGTCGACCAGATAGATCAGGCTGTCGCCGATGCCCTTGATCGCCGGGATGTTGAGTTCCATCGGGCCGGCCTTGCCTTCCACGCCCCAGGCGCCAAGCGAGACGGCGCGTTTGTAGGCGAAGGCGGCATCCTTGACCCGGAAGGCGATGGCGCAGATGCACGGGCCATGGATGCGCGCAAAACTCTGCGCGAAGCTTTCCGGCTCGGCATTGAGGATGAAATTCACGTCGCCCTGGCGATAGAGCGTGACATTCTTGGAGCGGTGCTTGGCCACTGCCACGAAGCCCATACGCTCGAACAGGGCGGCGAGCTTCTCCGGCTCGGGTGCAGCATATTCGACAAATTCGAAGCCGTCGGTGCCCATCGGATTGTCCCAAAGGTCAGCCATTGCGTATCCTCCCGAATGGAAATTGCATCTGGCTCGCATAATAGTTACATTTGAAACTAAATCAAGAGGGGTGCCGATCTTGGCCAAAAGCGTGCTTGTGCTGGAGCAATTCCTGCCCTACCGGCTGACCGTGCTGACCAGCCGCATCAGCGGCGCGCTGTCGCGGCATTATGCCGAGCGCTTCGGCATCGGCATCCCGGAATGGCGCATCATCGCCAATCTCGGCCATAATGCCGGGCTCACCGCCAATGCGGTGGCGGAGCGTTCGGCGATGGACAAGGTGACGGTGAGCCGCGCCGTGGCTGCTTTGCTGGAAAAAGGCCTGATCGAACGCGCCTGGGATGCAGGCGACAAGCGCAAGAGCCGGCTGGCTTTGTCGCCGCGCGGCCAGCAGGTCTATGCCGAGATCGTGCCGCTGGCGCTGGGCTATGAGCGCGACCTGCTCGACACGCTGAGCCCGGAGGAGCGCGCCGTGCTGGAACGGGTGATCGACAAGCTGCTGGCGGCGGCCTGAGCCGGTTTCAGCCGCGCACGGCGCCGCGATAGGCGGCCGACAGCGCGGCCAGGGCGGCGCGCGGCCTGGTTTCCTGCACCCGGCTATACAGCAGCACCGGCAGGCGGGGCAGGGGCGGCAGGCCAAGGCGGGGGCCAACATCCACAGCGCCGAAAGGCAGCATGCGTGGTGCCAGGGCACTGATGCCGATACCGGCCATCACCGCCGCGGCCACCGTTGCCACGCCGCCCCCGACAAATACCTCACTCCAGGCAATGCCGGCTTCATCCAGCAATTGCCCGGCCAGCACACGCACGCCGCAGGGCTCAGCCATCGTCGCCAGCGGCAAGGACTGGTCCGCACGATGTTGCCAATGCGGGGCGGCGAACCAGCCGAATGGTTCCTCGGCCAGCAGTTCGGCATCGCCGCGCCCGGCATGCAGGCGCAGGATCACGGCATCGAATTCGCGCCGGTCGTAGCGTTGCAGCAATTCGCCCGAGGAGCCGATACGGATTTCGATCAGCAGATTCGGGTCCTGCCCATTCATGCGGGCGATCAATGACGGCAATTCCGGCCCGGCAACATGGTCGCTGATCCCGATGGTGAGGCGCTGGCGGCTGGCGGCAAAGCCGGCCAGGGCGCGGTCATGCAGCGCCAGCAGGTCGCGCGCATGGTCCAGGAAGGCGGCACCGCGCGCCGAAAGCTGCAGATGGCGCGGTGTACGCTCCAGCAGCCGGCAGCCCAGCCGTTTTTCCAGCCGCTGCAGCTTGAGGCTGACCGCGCCCTGGGTGGTTTGTAGCGCTTCGGCGGCATGGGTGAAGCTGCCGAGTTCGGCAATGCGGACAAAGGCCCGCACGGCATCCAGATCGAGAGGGGGAATGGTCATTTCCAATGAAGATAGCTGAAATCAAAATTCATTTCATATCAAAATGATTGGGGGGCAGCGGAGACTGGTGCGATTTCAACAGGAAAGGATGCACCATGCCGCTGCTACATATTTCGTTGCGCGCCGGAAAGCCGGAAGCCTATCGGCAAGCGATTTTCGACAGTCTGTATCTGGCAATGCGTGAGGCGCTGGCGGTGCCGGAGGACGATCAGTTCATGACCATCGACGAATATGCGGCGGCGAATTTCCGCAAGGGCAATGCCTTTGGCATCAGCCGCAGCGACGATCTGGTCTATATACGGATCACGGTGTTCAGCAGCCGCACCGCCGAGCAGAAACAGGCGCTGTTCCGCTGCATCGCCGCACGGCTCGGTGCCAGTCCGGGCATCCGGCCCGAGGATATTTTCATCACCATCCTGGACGCGCCGAAGGAAAACTGGTCGGTGGGCCATGGACTGGCGCAATTCGCCTGACCGCGCATCAGGCCGGCAGCAGGCTCATTCCACTGCGGCGTCGGGCAGCTTGGCCTGCTCGGCGGCCCGCTGTTCCGCTACCTGGCGCTCGAAGCGCGCCTTGCCGCGCCGGTGTACCAGGAACAGGATCACGCCGACCAGACCGAAGACGCAGAGCATGATCAGGCCGAAATCCTTGGCGATATCGCCCAGCACGGCTTCGAAGGTTTTGCCCAGCAGATAGCCGGCCCAGGCAAAGGCATTGGCCCAGACGAAGGCGGCGATGAAATTCAGCGCCGCGAAACGCGGCCACGGGATCGGGCTCATGCCCATGGCGAAGGACGAGAAATTGCGCACGCCATAGATGAAGCGGAAGGAGAGGATGAAGCCGACATGGTATTTGTGCAGCATCCCCAGCGCGACATTGACGCCGCCCTGCATCTTCGGGAAACGCTTGAGCAGGCGATGGCCGTAGCGCCGGCCGATCCAGAAATAGAGCTGGTCGCCGCAGAAGCTGCCGAGCCAGGCGGCCAGGATCAATATATACTGGTTGAGCATCCCCTGGCTGGCAGCCGCACCGGCGAAAATCACGAAGGTTTCGCCTTCGAGAAAGGCCCAGACAAAGGTGATGACGTAGAAAAGGTCTTCGTATTTTTCGATCAGGTTATAGATGTCGAGGTCCACGGTGGGGCCTTTGCGCTACGAGGTCAGATCAGGCCCGCGAGGGGGGATGAAGGGTCGGCATAGCGCTTTTTCGGCATCCGCCCGGCGCGATAGGCGAGCCGGCCGGCTTCCACCGCCAGCCGCATGGCATGGGCCATGCGGATCGGGTCCTGGGCCTCGGCGATGGCGGTGTTCATCAGCACGCCGTCGCAGCCCAGTTCCATGGCAATGGCGGCATCCGAGGCGATGCCGACACCGGCATCCACCAGCACCGGCACCCGGGCATTTTCCTTGATGATGCGAATCTGTACCGGGTTCTGCACGCCGAGGCCGGAGCCGATCGGCGCCGCCAGCGGCATGATGGCGCAGGCGCCGAGGTCTTCGAGTTTGCGGGCCGCGATTGGATCGTCGGCGCAATAAACCATCACGTCGAAGCCTTCCTTGACCAGAATCTTGGTCGCGGCCAGGGTCTGCTCCATGTCGGGATACAGTGTCTTCTGATCGCCCAGCACTTCCAGCTTCACCAGTTTCCAGCCGCCGGCCTCGCGCGCCAGGCGCAGGGTGCGCAGGGCATCCTCGGCGGTGAAGCAGCCGGCGGTGTTGGGCAGGTAGGTGTATTTCTTCGGGTCGACGTAATCCATCAGCATCGGCTGCTTCGGATCAAGCACATTCACCCGGCGCACCGCCACGGTGACGATTTCCGCGCCGGAGGCCTCGATGGCGGCCTTGGTCTCGGTCAGATCCTTGTATTTGCCGGTGCCAACCAGCAGGCGCGAGCGGAAACGCTGCCCGGCAATTTCGAAATAATCGTCATCCGGGTGCTGCGCGGCATTGCCGCCGCCGATGAAATGCACGATCTCGATGGCGTCGCCATCCTTGACCGGCGTGGCGCTGTAGGCAGAACGGGGTACAATCTCTCGGTTGAGTTCGATGGCGATCTTGCGCGCATCAAGTTCCAGTTGCGCCAGCAACTCGGCGACATTGGCCGCCTGGCCCAATTCCCGCGTTTCACCGTTGATCGACAGCCGCATTCGTCCTGCTCTTCTTTCCCAGTCTTGGCCTGTCCCCGCTTATAGATGGGGGCTATCAGCGCCACGACAATAGAGGCTGGCGCCAGCAGGGGCAACCACCCTGCCTGCTGCATCCCATACTACCTCTTTGTTACGGGCTGACGCTGGTTTACAGTCTGGCAGGAGCATGGAGGGGACAATGCGTTTGTATGGGTATTTCCGGTCATCGGCAGCGTATCGGGTGCGAATCGCGCTTAATCTCAAGGGCGTCGATTACGAACTGGTGCCGCTGCATTTGCAGAAGAACGAACATCTGAGTGCGGATTATGCCCGGCTCAATCCGCAGAAGCTGCTGCCGGCCTTGCAGGTCGGCGATCAGGTGATCACCCAGTCGCTGGCGATCATCGATTATCTGGACGAAACCTATCCCGAGCCGGCCCTGCTGCCGAAGGATCCGGTGCTGCGCGCCCAGGTGCGCGCCATGGCCCTGTCCATCGCCTGCGATATCCACCCGGTCAACAACCTGCGCGTGCTGCGTTATCTGACCCACGAACTCGGCCTGTCCGAGGAGCGCAAGAATGCCTGGTATAATCACTGGATCGTCACCGGTCTGGGCGCGGTGGAGCAGATGCTGCTGAACAGCCCGCATACCGGTGCTTTCTGCTTCGGTGATCGGCCGGGCCTGGCCGATCTCTGCCTGGTGCCGCAGGTGGCGAATGGCCGGCGGTTCAACTGCGATCTTTCGGGTTGCCCCACCGTGGTGCGCATTGCCGATCATTGCGCCACGCTGGATGCCTTTGCCCGCGCCGCGCCGGACCAGCAGCCCGACGCGGAGTAACCCATGCTGCGCCGCCGCCTGTTGCTTGCCGCACTTGCCGGCATCGGTGTCACTGGCCTGGCCGGCTGGCCGGCTGGGCTGCGGGCGGCGCCGCAAGGACCCGCCGGCACCATGCCGCGTTTTTTCCGCATCGGCACCGGTGGCGCGGCTGGCACTTATTTTCCGCTTGGCGGCCTGATTGCGCGCGCGGTGGCGGAAAGCCGTGGCGCACCGGATTGCTTGCCGCCGCAGCCACAGCCCTGCGGCGTACCCGGGCTGCTGGCGGTGGCGCAGAATTCCAATGGCTCGGTGGCCAATGTGCAGGCGATCCAGACCGGTGCGATGGAAGCCGGGCTGGTGCAATCCGACATTGCCTATTCGGCCTATAGCGGCAGCGGGGTGTTTGCCGGCCGCCCGCCGGCCACACAATTGCGTTTCCTGGCGCGACTGTATCCTGAAGCGGTGCATGTGGTGGCGCGGCGTGGCGCCGGCATTCAGCGCATGACCGACTTGGCCGGCAAGCGGGTCAGCCTGGATGAGCCGGGCTCCGGCACGCTGGCAATGGCGCGCGCCTTGCTGGCGGCGCATGGCCTGAGCGAAGCCGGGCTCCAGGCCGAATATGTCAAACCCGATCTGGCGGCGCCGCGCCTGATGGCCGGCGACCTCGATGCCTTTTTGTTTGTCGGCGGCTGGCCGGTGCGCGAAGTGGCCCGGCTGGCCCAGGAAGGGCGCGTGCTGCTACTGCCGGTGACCGGTGCCGCCGCCGCCGATCTGCTCGGGCGCAACCGCTTTCTCAGCCGCACGGTGATCCCGGCCGGCACCTATCCCGGCCTGGGCGCGGTGGAGACCGTTACCGTCACGGCGCAGTTGCTGGCCAGCGCCAGCCTGCCGGAAACCCTGGTGCAGCAGGTGTTGGGCCAGCTTTGGAGTCCGCGCGGCATGGCCCTGGTGCAGGCTGGCCACCCGCGTGGCGCCGATCTGGCGCTGGCGCAGGCGCTGGAAGGCCGCGCCATTCCGCTGCATCCTGGTGCCGCCGCCTTCTATCGCGCCGCCGGGCTGGATATGGGACCAGAGCCATGAATGCGCGGATGCTGGCCGCCTGGCGGTTTGGCCGCCGCGAAATCACCGCCGCCATCGTGGTGGTGGTGGCGCTGGCGATGGCGATCGGCATCTATGTGCAGCAGGGCCTGAGTTCCATCGCCCGCGATCTGCCGGTGACCTTGCTGGATCAGGAACGCGATGCAGAAGTGCTGATCCGCGAGATGGCCAATCTGGCCTGGGCGGTGGAATTATGGCGCATCGAGGCGGGCAACGCCAACCGGGAACGGGTGCGCCAGCGGCTGGAAGCGGCGGTGGAGCAGGCTGAAACCCTGCGCCGGCGCTACAATCTCGACAATCTGCTCGGTGCTGCCGGCATGTATCCTGTGGCGCGGCCGGCATTGCAGGATGTCGAAACCTGGTTTCGCGACGGCGTGACGGGGCATGCTGCGGGATCGCCGCCCGCCCTGTGGCTGATGCAGCAGCGTGCGCGTGAGGCTGAAGCGCAGTTGATCGAATTGCTCGGCCAGGCGCGCAGCACGGCGCGTGAATTGCTGCTGGCGCAGGAAGCGCGGCTCGACCGTTTCTCGCTCGGCGTGGCGGTGCTGACCGCTTTTGCCGCCATGCTGGTGCTGGGTCTGGTGCTGCTGCTGTTCCGCCAGCGCCATATCCTGGAACTGAAGGAGGAGGCGGAAACCACCCTGGTGGCGGCGAAGCGCACTGCCGAGGAGGCGAACCGGGCCAAGAGCGATTTCCTCGCCAATATGAGCCACGAGTTGCGCACGCCGCTGAATGCCATCATCGGCTTTTCCACCATGATCAAGGATGAGATGCTGGGGCCGATCGGCCAGCCGCGGTATCGCGACTATGCCGGCGATATCCATGCCAGCGGTGAGCATCTGCTCTCGATCATCAGCGATATCCTCGATCTCTCCAAAGTCGAGGCCGGCAAGATGGAACTGGCCGATGACGAATTCGATGCCGATGAAGCGATGCGTGCCGCCATCCGCCTGGTGCGCGAGAAGGCCGAAGCCAACCGGCTCAGCCTGATCCTGCGCCCGCTGGATCAGCGCGTGCGGCTTTATGCCGACCGTCGGGCAGTGCTGCAAATCCTGATCAACCTGCTCAGCAATGCGGTGAAGTTCACCGAGCGCGGCTCGGTGGAACTGAGCGGCGGCGTGACCGAGCAGGGCGGCTTTGTGCTGCGCGTGCGCGATACCGGCATCGGCATGACCCCGGGGCAATTGGCCAAGGTGCTGGAGCCATTCTATCAGGTGCAGAACGCGCTGACCCGCGATCAGCCCGGCACCGGCCTGGGCCTGCCGCTGGTGGATAGCCTGGTGCGGCTGCATGACGGGCAGCTTCGCATCGAAAGCCAGCAGGGTTTCGGCACCACGGCCAGCGTCGAATTGCCGGCCAGCCGGGTGTTGCGCAACGGTTGATGCTGGCTCAGGCTCCGAGAGCGTCAAGCGCGGCGCGCAATTCGTCGAAGTGGTTGATCAGCCGGTCGGCGCCCAGATCCTGTGGCGGGATGCGGGTATAGCCGAAACTGACCACCACGCTGGGTAGGCCGGCGGCCTTGGCGGCATTGATGTCGTTGGCCGAATCGCCCACCATGGCGGCCCAGTTGGCGGCATTGCCGCCAGTGGCACGGGCAATGGTGCCGGTAAGATGCGCCGGATCGGGCTTTTTCACCGGAAAACTGTCGCCGCCCACGATGGCATCAAAATGCCGCGTCAAATCCAGCCGATCCAGCAAAGGCAGGGTGAATTGCTCGGCCTTGTTGGTGCAGACGGCGAGGCGATAGCCATCACGGCGCAGGCTTTCCAGGCAGCGCACCACACCATCGAAAGGCTGGCTGGTGGCGGTGAGATTGGCGCCGTAGTAAACAAAGAAGGCAGCCACCGCCGCCTTGAACTGGTCCGGCGAGGTGATGCCGCCGGTGGCTTCCAGGCCACGCTCCACCAGCGCCACCGCGCCATCGCCCACCATATGGCGCACCGCTTCCAGGCCGACCGGCCGGCGGCCCTGGCTTTGCAGCGCATGATCCAGGGCGCCGGCCAGGTCCGGGGCAGTATCCACCAAGGTGCCGTCGAGATCGAACAGGATGACTTTCATGATTGCGGAACTTCCCGGTTCTGGCGCTGAAACACTCGGAAATACCTTGAAACAGAAGGAAAAACCTTTTGATTTCCCCTGTTGCTCAAGGTTATGAGACAACCTTTCCGGCCCGGGCGCTTCGCGCCGGACGGTCTTTCGGATGACTTCGGTTTTAAACGGCATTCAGGCATGACGAAATACTCTTTAGCAGTAATTGTGCTGGCGGCGGGGCAGGGTACGCGGATGCGGTCGGCTTTGCCCAAGGTGCTGCATCCGGTGGCCGGGCAGCCGATGCTGGGGCATGTGCTGGCAGTGGCAGCGGCGCTGAAACCGGAGCGCAGCGTAGTGGTGCTGGCGCCGGGCATGGAGGCTGTGGCCCAGGCCGCCGCCCGACAGATGCCGGGTATCCGGATTGCGATCCAGGCCGAGGCGCTCGGCACCGGCCATGCGGTGCAGGCGGCGCTGCCGGCTTTGCGCGGCTTCAAGGGCGATGTGCTGGTGCTGTTCGGCGATACGCCGATGCTGACGGTGGACACGCTCAAGGCCCTGGTGGCGGCGCGGCGCCGCAAGGCTGCTTCAAACGGGGATGGGCCGGCCGTGGTGGTGAGCGGCTTCCGCCCGGCCGATGCTGCCGCCTATGGCCGCCTGGTGCTGGATGAACGCGGCGATCTGCAAGCCATCGTGGAATACAAGGACTGCACGCCCGAGCAGCGCGCCATCGGCTTTTGCAATGGCGGCCTGATGCTGCTGGATGGCGCGCGCCTGCCGGGTCTGCTCAAGCGTCTGGATAACAACAACGCCAAGGGTGAATATTACCTCACCGATCTGGTGCATCTGGCCCGCGCCCAGGGCTGGGCCTGCAAGGCGGTGGAAATTTCCGAGATCGATGTGATGGGCGTGAATAACCGCGCCGAACTGGCTCTGGCCGAGGCGCGTATGCAGGCGCGGCTGCGCCAGGCGGCGCTGGAAGCCGGCGTCACCATGACGGCGCCGGAAACCGTGTATCTGCGCGCCGATACCAAATTCGGCCGCGATGTCAGCATCGAGCCGCATGTGGTCTTCGGCCCCGCTGTGGAAATCGGCGATGATGTGACGATCCGCGCCTTCAGCCATATCGAGGGCGCGCGTGTGGCGGCTGGTGCCACGCTCGGCCCCTATGCCCGGCTGAGGCCGGGCGCGGAGATCGGGCCAGATGCGCATATCGGCAATTTTGTCGAGATCAAGCAGGCCCGTGTCGAGGCTGGCGCCAAGGTCAACCACCTGAGCTATATCGGCGATGCCCGCATTGGCGCCAAGGCCAATATCGGCGCCGGCACCATCACCTGCAATTACGATGGCTACAACAAACATCACACCGATATCGGCGCCGGGGCTTTCATCGGCTCGAATTCCGCGCTGGTGGCGCCGGTGCGGATCGGCGATGGCGCCCTGGTGGCGGCCGGCAGCACCATCACGGATGACGTGCCTGCCGATGCCTTGGTGCTGGCGCGTGGCCGCCAGGAAACCAAGCCCGGCCGGGCGGTCGGCATCCGCGCCCGTCTCGCAGCGCAAAAGAAGCGCAAGCCGAAGCAGAACAAGTCCTAAGCCTTATCCAGGAGTAGCCCGATGTGTGGAATTGTTGGCGTTCTCGGCAATCGCGATGTGGTGCCGTTGCTGGTGGATGGCCTGAAGCGCCTGGAATATCGCGGCTATGACAGTGCCGGCATTGCCACGTTGCTGGATGGCAGCATCGAGCGGCGCCGCGCCGAGGGCAAGATTGCCCGCCTGGAAAGCCGCCTGAGCGAGGCACCGTTGCAGGGCCATAGCGGCATCGCCCATACCCGCTGGGCCACTCATGGCGTGCCGAGCGAGACCAATGCCCATCCGCATGCCACCGCGCGTGTGGCGTTGGTGCATAACGGCATCATCGAGAATTACCGCGAACTGGGCCAGGAACTGGCGGCACGCGGTCATGTCTTCATCGGCCAGACCGATACCGAAGTGGCGGTGCATCTGATCGACGATTACCTGCAGGCCGGCCTGGAGCCGGAGGCTGCCGTGCAGGCGGCGCTCAAGCGGATGCGCGGTGCCTTTGCGCTCGGCATCCTGTTTCAGGGCGAAAACGATCTGCTGATCGGCGCCCGGCGCGGCGCACCGCTGGCCGTGGGATTTGGCAATGGCGAGATGTTCCTGGGCTCCGATGCCCTGGCGCTGGCGCCGCTGACCGACCGCATCGCCTATCTGGAAGAAGGTGATTGCGTGGTGCTGCGCCGCGCCGGTGCGCGTTTCATCGATGCCGAGGGCCGCGATGTGCAGCGCGCCATCCGCCCCACGGCGATCAGCGGCGCGATGATCGGCAAGGGCAATTATCGCCACTACATGCAGAAGGAAATCTACGAGCAGCCGGCGGTGATGGGCGACACCCTCAACACCGTGGTCAATCCGGTTGACCGCTCGATCCAGTTGCCGGAACTGGGGCTTGATCTGGCAGCGTTGCGCCGTGTCACCATCATCGCCTGTGGCACCTCCTACTATGCCGGCCTGGTGGCGAAATACTGGCTGGAGCGTTATGCGCGGGTGAATGTGGAAGTGGATGTGGCGTCCGAATACCGCTACCGCGAAAGCCCGGTGGATGCCGATGGTCTGGCGATCTTCATTTCGCAATCCGGCGAAACCGCCGATACCCTGGCGGCCCTGCGCTATGTCAAACAGCATGGTGGCCGTTCGCTGGCGATCGTGAATGTGCCGGAAAGCAGCATGGCACGCGAAGCCGATGCGATGCTGCAGACCAAGGCCGGGCCAGAAATCGGCGTGGCCTCGACCAAGGCCTTTACCTGCCAGTTGGTGACGCTGGCGGCGGTGGCGCTGGCGGTGGCGCAGGCGCGTGGCGCGCTGGCGCCGGATGAAGTGGCGCGGCTGGTCGGGGCGCTGACCGAGATTCCCTCGCGCATGTCGGAAGTGCTGAACCATGATGATGCGTTGCATGCCCTGGCCGAGCGCATCATGGACAAACGCGACGTGCTCTATATCGGCCGTGGCCCCTGCTATCCACTGGCCATGGAGGGGGCGCTCAAGCTGAAGGAAATCTCCTATATCCATGCCGAAGGCTATGCCGCTGGTGAGTTGAAACATGGCCCGATTGCGCTGATCGATGAAAGCGTGCCGGTAATCGTGATTGCGCCGAGCGATGGCCTGTTCGAGAAGACGATTTCCAACATGCAGGAAGTGATGGCGCGCGGCGGCCAGGTGATTTTCCTTTCCGACCGCGAAGGCATGAGCCATATCGATCCGGCGGCGGCGGCCACGGTGGAGTTGCCGCAGGTCGATCCTTTCGTGGCCCCGATCCTGTATGCTATTCCAGTGCAGTTGCTGGCCTATCACGTGGCGGTGCTGAAAGGCACCGATGTGGATCAGCCGCGCAATCTGGCAAAATCGGTGACGGTGGAATAGGGGGCGGGATGAGCGTGGTGGCATTGGGGCTGTTGCCCTTTGAGGTCAGCATCTGCGGTGTCAGCGAATTGCCGAAATTCGCCGGTCGCGATGTCTCGCATGTCATCGGCATCCTCGATCCCGGCACGCTGCGGCCGCCGGCCTATGCCGAGGTTGGCGCCGGGCATCACAGTGAATTCCGTTTCCACGATATCGTGACGCCGGAGCCGCTCAAGCTGGCGCCGAGCCCGGCCGATATGGCGGCGGTGATCGCGACCTGCCGCCATGTGCTGGAAGCGGCACCGCGCCATGTGCTGGTGCATTGCTGGGCCGGCATCTCGCGCTCCACCGCCACCGCCACGATCCTGATGGCGTTGCAGAACAAGGGCCGTGAGGCCGAGATTTTCCAGGCCCTGGCGGCGATCCGGCCGCGTTCCTGGCCCAATAGCCTGATGATCCGTCAGGCTGACCGCATGCTCGGCCATGGCGGCGCCCTTGTCGCGGCGATGGAAGCGCACCATCTCTCCGTGGCGCGGCAGCATGCCGATATGTGCGATCTGATGCAGGCGGTCGGGCGCGGCCATGAAGTGCCGGCCAATCTCTGAGCAAGGCGGAAGACGATGACCCAGTATGACGTGGACCTGTTCGTGATCGGTGGCGGCTCCGGCGGTGTGCGCGCCGGGCGCATCGCCGCCGGCCATGGTGCCCGCGTTGCCGTGGCTGAGGAATACCGCTATGGCGGCACCTGCGTCATTCGTGGCTGCGTGCCGAAGAAGCTGCTGGTCTATGCCTCCGAATATGCCCATGGCTTTCAGGATGCTGCCGGCTTCGGCTGGAGCGTCGGCGAGACCAGCTTCGACTGGGCGACGCTGATCGCCAACAAGGATAAGGAAATCGGCCGCCTGGAGCGCATCTATCGCGGCCTGTTCGAAAATGCCGGCTGCAAGACCTATGATGGTCGCGCCCGGCTGGTGGATGCCCATACCGTGGAGGTGGCCGGCCAGCGCGTAACTGCCGGCACCATCCTGATTGCCACCGGCGGCACGCCGGTGAAGCCGGATATCCCGGGCGCCGAATTGATGATCACCTCCAATGAGGCATTCCATCTGCCGGCGCAGCCGAAGCGCGTGGTGGTGCTCGGCGGTGGCTATATCGCGGTGGAATTCGCCGGCATCTTCAACGGCCTTGGCTCGCAGGTCAGCCTGCTATATCGCGGCGAGCAGATTTTGCGCGGCTTCGATGACGATGTGCGCAACCATCTCGCTGCCGAGATCATCAAGACCGGCATCGACCTGCGGGTGCAGACCGATGCCGTGAAGCTGGAAAAGCAGGCTGATGATAGCCTGCTGCTGCATCTCAATGATGGCAGCAGCATTGTTTGCGATGTGGTGATGGCGGCCACCGGGCGGCGCCCGAACACGGCCGGCCTGGGGCTGGAAGCGGCCGGCGTGGCACTGGATGCCGCCGGCGCCGTGGTGGTGGATGGCTGGTCGCAAAGCAGCGTGCCACACATCTATGCCGTCGGCGATGTCACCAACCGCATCAACCTGACTCCGGTGGCGATCCGTGAGGGCCATGCCTTCGCCGATACCGTATTCGGCAACAGGTCGCGTCAGGCCGATCATGCCGATGTACCCTCTGCCGTATTCAGCCAGCCGCCGGTCGGCAGCGTCGGCTTGAGCGAGGCCGAGGCACGCCAGCGTTATGGCGCGGTGGATATCTACCGCACCAGCTTCAAGCCGATGCGCCACACGCTTTCGGGCCGCGATGAGCGTGTGCTGATGAAGCTGGTGGTGGATTCCGCCAGCGACCGCGTGCTGGGCGCCCATATGGTCGGGCCGGAAGCCGGCGAGATCATCCAGGGCCTTGCCATTGCCATCAAGGCCAAGGCGACCAAGGCGGATTTTGACGCCACGGTGGGCATCCATCCCACGGCGGCGGAGGAATTCGTCACCCTGCGGGAAAAAGTGAAAAGCTGAGGCGGCTTCAGCAGCCGTCACATTCTTATCCACAGACTGTCACGCGCCCGTCACTGAATTGCGATGTTATCGCTGCCGGGAAGAACCCTGGGATTCACCGGCGCGGGCAGTGGCAGATGCGGATTTTGATTGTTTCGGATGCCTGGCATCCGCAGGTCAATGGCGTGGTGCGCACGCTGACCAAGACGGTGGAAGTGCTGGTCCGCCAGGGCCACGCCGTCGAGGTGGTGGGGCCGGGTGAATTCCGCCGCGTGCCATGCCCGACCTATCCCGAGATCGAACTGGCGATCCTGCCCTATCGCGCCCTGGTGCGGCGCATCGAGGCTTTTGCACCGGACGCCGTTCACATCGCCACCGAAGGCCCGCTTGGCCTGGCGGCGCGGCGCTATTGCATCCGCAATGGTTTCGCCTTCACCACCGCCTATCACACCAAATTTCCGGAATATGTCGAGGAGCGGGCGCGCCTGCCGCTCTCCTGGTCCTATGCCTTCATGCGCTGGTTCCATGGCGCCTCCTCGGCAGTGATGGTGGCGACCAGCAGCCTGGCCGAAAGCCTGGAAGCGCGCGGCTTCCGCAATCTGCGCACCTGGTCGCGCGGCGTCGATACGGCGCGTTTCCGACCGCGCGACAAGAATCTGCTGGATCTGCCGCGCCCGATCCATCTCTATGCCGGCCGCGTGGTGGTGGACAAGAATATCGAAGCTTTCCTGAAACTCGACCTGCCGGGTACCAAGCTGGTGGTGGGCATCGGCCCGCAATTGGAGGATTACCGCGCGCGTTATCCCGAAGCGGTGTTTGCCGGCTATCTGGAGAATGGCGCGCTGGCGGGTTATTTCGCCGCTGCCGATGTGTTTGTGTTTCCCAGCCTGACCGATACATTCGGCCTGGTGCTGCTGGAAGCGCTGGCTTCCGGCGTGCCGGTGGCGGCCTATCCGGTGACCGGGCCGCTGGATGTGATCGGACCGCATCCGGAAGTCGGCTGCCTGCATGACGATCTTGGCCTGGCGATCCAGGGCGCGCTCGGCAAATCGCCGGCTGCCTGCCGCGAATTGGCCTTGCGCTATTCCTGGGAAGCCTGCTCAGCGCAGTTCCTGCAGAACCTGACGCCGCTGTTGCCGCCGCAGCAAAAAGCTGCCTGATCGCTTGCGCCATCTGGCGTGGCGTCCTACCCTCCGGCATTGATCAGATATAAGATATCAGAGGGTGGGAATGACGATCGAGATTGTGCAGACCACGCCGCTGCTGCCGAGCGTGGAGCAGGCGTTGAACGCGACCTATACCGTGCATCGCCTGTGGCAGGCGAGCGACCGCGCCGCCTTGCTGGCCGAGATTGCGCCGCGTGTCCGCGCCATCGCCACCTCGGGCGGTGCCGGCGCCAATGCGGCGCTGATCGATGCCCTGCCCAAGCTGGAAATCATCTCATGCTTCGGTGTCGGCGTGGATGCCATCGATACCGCGCATTGCCAGGCCAAGGGCGTGATCGTCACCAACACGCCGGACGTGTTGACCGATGAAGTGGCCGATCTGGCCATCGGTCTGACCCTGGCGACCTTGCGCCGTATCCCGCAGGGCGATGCCTTTGTGCGCAGCGGCCAGTGGCCGACCGGCAAATTCCCGCTGGCCGACAAGCTGGGCGGCAAGGTGATGGGCATTCTGGGCTTTGGCCGCATCGGCCAGGCCATCGGCAAGCGCGCCGAGGCCTGCGGCGTTACGGTGGTGTATAGCGGCCCGCGCGCCAAGGCCGGCCTGCCACAGCGCTACTATGCCGATCTGGCGGCGATGGCGCGGGATAGCGACATCCTGATGATTGCCTGCCCGGGTGGGCCGGAAACCGAGCGGCTGGTGAATGCCGAGGTGCTGGCTGCCCTGGGACCGAAGGGTTATGTGGTGAATATCGCGCGCGGCAGCGTGGTGGATGAACCGGCGCTGGTGGATGCCCTGGTGCAGGGCCGGCTCAAGGGCGCCGGGCTGGATGTGTTCGCCAACGAGCCGCAGGTGCCGGAAGCGCTGTTCCAGCTTGATAATGTGGTATTGCAGCCGCATGTCGGCAGCGCCACGCACCAGACTCGTGAAGCGATGGGCGATCTGGTGGTGCGCAATCTGGCGGCGCATTTTGCCGGCCAGCCGCTGCCCACCCGCTATGTCTGAGCTTAGCGACCAACTGCGCTGCCCGCGTTGAGGACATGCAGGTGGCGCAATACGAGCTTCACTCGTCCCACCACTAGGGTGCGGACCCGCTAATAATGGGTCCGCACCCTAATTCCGTCATGGTACGCGAAGGCGTACCATCCACGTTTTTCTTAACTCACTGAAAGTAAAGCAACTCGTGGGTGGTCGGCCTGCGCCGACCACGACGATTATGTTGTCAATTCGGGCTGTCGCCCAGGATCAAAAATCTCCCCAAACCGGGCCGTCATGAGCCGCGCCGACCCGTCGCGCTGAAGGCGCGGCGGGCGATTTCAGCCGGCTCACGATAGTGATAGGCCAGCTCGGTCAGCCTTTTGCCGCCGATAGCGATACTGCGCCGCGCCGCCAATTGGCCACCCAGCATGTCGTAGAAGCTGCGCGCCCGGGCGTTATCCGCCAGCACCCAGAGGAAAAACGGCATCAGCCCGCGTTCGCCGAGCCAGTCGGCGGCATGCAGCAGCAGGCGGCGGCCCTGGCCGCGCCCCTGCAAGGCCGGCAGAATGTTGATGGCGTAGATTTCCGCCCGGTAGAGGGCGCGGCCGCCACGGGGCAGGTCGCGCGGCGGGCCGGCGGAGAGGAAGCCGCCCAGGCTGCCATCGCCAGCTTCCAGCACCAGGGTCAGGTGACCGGATCCCGGCTCGGCCAGGATGCTGTGCCAGAATGGCAGGCGCTGCGCCGGGGCCTGGCCATCCAGATAGGCATCGGGCAGGATGCCGCGATAGGCCTGCTGCCATACCGCGACATGCAGGGTGGCAAGGGCTTCCGCATCGGCTGGGCTGGCATCGCGTATGGTGTAAAAACTGTGGCAGGCCCGTTGCGTCGCCGACACGGCTGTATCCTCAGAAAGTTTATTTTGTTTATGTTGGATTTATATATAGGCGCGGCTGCGGCTTCTCCAAGGGGCTGCCGCCGGTATCCAGCTTGTGAAGCCGGCGCCGGGTCCGTAAGCTTGGCGGCATGGATCGGCGACGATATTCCATCTGCGGGCGCGTGCAAGGCGTCGGCTTTCGCTACTGGACCGTGGGACAGGCCAAGCGGCTGGGGCTGCTTGGCTGGGTGCGGAACTGCGCCGATGGCAGCGTGGAAGTGGTGGCGGGCGGCCCGTCCGAGGCGCTCGACCAGCTTGCCGAAGCGCTGGCGCATGGCCCGCCGGCGGCCTGGGTCGAACGGGTGGAAACGATGCCTCTTGAACCACAGGATGAAGCTGCCCTGGCAGTCGCATCGCGTTTTCGACAAATCTCCTGAAATGTGAACAAGATTATGAATAAAAAGAGAAATCCAGTTAAACTGACGTGGCAGCAATGGATCACTTGTTACATTGCTTCAATGGCCGGTGGTGGCGCGACCTGGTATCTGACCGACAATGTCTGGCTTGGTGGCGGTGTTCTGGCTGTTATTACAGCAGCTTACGTGTTTTACCTATCCGGCAAGGCGATCAAGGCCGATCGTGTCGAGGTGGTCGATGTAAGCAACATGACACGCCAGCAGCGCCGTGCCATGGAAAGAAAAAATACCAAGAAAAACAATTAATTAGATAAGAAGTATAAGCTGAGAAATCGGTTTAGCTGCAGCTTGGATTGCCAAGCCGCTGCAACAGGCTGGTTTCCAGATGGGCGCGCAGCGCGCTATCGGCATCGGGCAGGCCGACCGGCAGGCCAAGATCGACCAGCGAGGTGACGCCGAACGGGGTGCCGGCATCGTCATGGATGCCGCAGGGTACGATGCCGCCATAATGGCTCAGGTCGGGTTCCACATTCAGGCTCAGGCCATGGAAGCTGACCCAGTGGCGCACCCGCACCCCGATGGCGGCAATCTTGTCCTCACGCCCGGCCGGCGCCTTGTCCGGACGGGGTACCCAGACGCCGACCCGGCCAGGGCGGCGCTCGGCACGGATATTGTAGCTATCCAGAGTGTTGATCACCCAGTCTTCCAGCCGACAGACGTAGTTCCGCAGGTCGCGGCCGCGTTTGCCAAGATCGAGCAGCAGATAGACAATGCGCTGGCCTGGGCCGTGATAGGTGTATTGCCCGCCCCGGCCAGTGTTGAATACCGGGAAGCGGGCATCCAGCAGATCGCCCGGCTTGGCCGAGGTGCCGGCGGTATAAAGCGGCGGATGCTCCAGCAGCCAGATCAGTTCCGGTGCCTGACCCTCCCGGATCGCCGCGACGCGCTGCTCCATCGCCGCCACCGCCGCCTCATAGGCGACCGGCGTGGCGCTTACCGCCCAGTCGATCGGGCCGGCCGGGGTGTCGATGATGTCAATGGGGGCCGGAATCGGCGCCGGCTGCAGGTGCGGGGCTATCTCATTCATGGATTTACCATATACTAACCAAGCAGAGGCTATGTAGGCTTGCAGCCTGCGGAAGGGAAGGTTTCCATGCCGATCAATAACGCCGTCAACGACGTTACCGTCGAGATTTCGGTGGTGCTCGGCAAGGCCACCATGCCGATCCATCAGGTGTTGAAGGTCGGCCGTGGCGCCGTGATCGAACTGGATGCCAGTGTGGATGACCATGCCTGGATTTTTGCCAACAATAAGCTGATTGCCCGGGGCGAGATCGTGATTTCCGGGGAGAAGGTGGCAATTTCCATCACTGACACGATGTCGGATGACTAAATCCCGGGGTCGGATGACTGAAGCCGGGGTGCGGCCTGTTAATTCGTCCGCCATGGTCCTTGAAGCGGCCCGGCGGATTTGCTACATCCGCGCGTCGCCCGGTTTTGCGGTCGTGGCGGAATTGGTAGACGCGCAGCGTTGAGGTCGCTGTGGCCGAAAGGCCGTGAAAGTTCGAGTCTTTTCGACCGCACCACTGCCTCGGCAAGAGGCTAGAGCTACAGGTACCCCGCAAGGGGGTGAACCAAAGGCTGCCCCGCAAGGGGCTAACCACAGGCCCGCTCAGGGCCGGCCAGGACATGGGTCCTCCAGGACATGGGTCCTGGCGGGCAGCCCTGCCGGGACGCAGGAATCTAAGAGACATGAAAGACGATCTTGACCGCGCAGCCCTTGAATATCACAGGCTGCCGCGAGCGGGTAAGCTTGAGATCGCGGCTACCAAGCCGCTGGCGACGCAGCGCGACCTGGCGCTGGCCTACAGCCCCGGCGTGGCCGCCGCCTGCCGTGCCATCGCCGAAGACCCGGCCCAGGCTGCCGAACTGACGGCGCGCGGCAATCTGGTGGCGGTGATCTCGAACGGCACCGCCGTGCTCGGCCTCGGCAATATCGGCCCGCTGGCTTCCAAGCCGGTGATGGAGGGCAAGGCCGTCCTGTTCAAGAAATTTGCCGGCATCGATGTGTTCGATATCGAGCTGGACCAGAATGATCCGGAAAAGCTGATCGAGATCGTGGCGGCGCTGGAGCCGACCTTCGGCGGCATCAATCTGGAAGATATCAAGGCGCCGGAATGTTTTGTGGTGGAGCGCGCCCTGCGCGCCCGCATGAAGATCCCGGTATTCCACGACGACCAGCATGGCACCGCGATCACTGTGGCTGCCGCGTTGCTCAATGGCCTGCGCGTGGTGGGCAAGAGCATCGAGGATGTGCAACTGGTCGCCTCCGGTGCCGGTGCCGCCGCGCTGGCCTGCCTCGACCTGCTGGTCGAACTGGGCATGAAGCGCGAGAATATCGTGGTTACCGATATTGTTGGCGTGGTCTATGAGGGCCGCACCGAGCAGATGGACGAGTTCAAGGCGCGCTATGCCCGCCCGACCAACCATCGTACCCTGGGCGACGCGATTGCCGGCGCCGATGTGTTCCTCGGCCTCTCGGCCGGTGGTGTGCTGAAGGGCGAGATGGTGGAGAAGATGGGCCCGCGCCCGCTGATCCTGGCTCTGGCCAATCCGACGCCGGAAATCCTGCCGGAAGTGGCCAAGGCGGCCCGCCCGGATGTGGTGATGGCCACCGGGCGTTCGGATTATCCGAACCAGGTCAATAATGTGCTGTGCTTCCCGTTCCTGTTCCGGGGCGCGCTGGATGTGGGCGCCACCACCATCAACACACAGATGGAAATGGCCGCCGTGCGTGCCATCGCCGATCTGGCCATGGCCGAGATGACCGATGTGGTGGCACGCGCCTATGGCCCGGATGATGAAGTCTGCTTCGGCCCGGATTATTTCATCCCGAAGCCGTTCGACCCGCGCCTGATCCTGCAGATTGCCCCGGCAGTGGCCAAGGCGGCGATGGAGAGCGGCGTGGCGACGCGGCCGATTGCCGATCTGGAAGCCTATCGCCAGAGCCTGGAGCGCTTCGTCTATCGCACCGGTTTCATCATGCGGCCGACCTTCGAGCGCGCCAAGACCCGGCCGATGACGCTGATCTATGCCGAGGGCGAGGATGAGCGTGTGCTGCGCGCGGCGCAGATCGTGCTGGATGAGAAGCTGGCCAAGCCGATCCTGATCGGCCGCCGCGCCGTGGTGGAGCGCCGCATCGAGAAGCTGGGCCTGCGTCTGCGCCTGGGCGAGAATGTGGAACTGGTCGATCCCGAGCGCGATGACCGCTACAACGAATACTGGAACGGCTATTTCAGCCTGATGGCGCGGCGTGGCGTGGCGCCAGACGATGCCCGCACCATCATCCGCACCAACACCACCGTGATCGCCGCCATGGCGGTGCATCGCGGCGAGGCCGATGCCATGATCTGCGGCGCCGTGGGCCAGTATGATCAGCATCTGCCGCATCTGCTGGATGTGCTGGGGCCGCGCCAGGGCGTGACCCAGCCGGCGGCGATGCAGCTTCTGGTGCTGCCGCAGGGCGTGATCTTCATTGCCGACAGCAATGTCAATCCCGACCCGACCGTGCCGGAGATCATCGAGATCACCCGCCTGGCCGCCGAGGAAGCGCGCCGCTTCGGCATTCAGCCGAAAATCGCACTGCTGTCGAACTCCAATTTCGGTTCGTCGAATTCCGTCGCCTCGCGCAAGATGCGTGAAGCCGTGCAATTGCTGCAGGCGGAATATCCCGATCTGGAAGTGGAAGGCGAGATGAAGGCCGATGCCGCGCTTTCCGCCGCCATCCGCGAAAAGACCATGCCGAATAACCGCCTGACCGGCGCGGCCAATATCCTGATCATGCCCAATCTGGAAGCGGCCAATATCGCTGCCAATCTGGTGCGCCAGCTGGAGCAGGGTTTCTATGTTGGCCCGATCCTGATGGGCATGGCGAAATCGGCGCATATCGTGTCGCGCAATGTCACGGTGCGTGGCCTGGTCAATATGAGCGCGGTGGCCGTGGTGGATGCCCAGGACCATGCCGATGGCGCCATGGGCCGCGGCCCGCTGGCCTGAATTTGGTTAGTACCCAATCAGCGGCTCGGCCTTGTCCCAGACATGGCCGGCGGCGAAATGGGTGAAGTGATCGACAGGCCCGGCATGATCCGGGCCTGTTGCGTTCTGGCCCGCGCTGGCTGAGCTGCGCCAGAGCAGCGCGGCGCGGTGGCTGGCCTTGAGTTCGGCCAGGCTCGGCATGGCGATGTGCTCCGAGCCGCCGGCCAGCCAATGCGGCAGGATGGCGGCGCCAAGCCCGGCTTCCACCAGCGCCAGCAAAGCCGCATCGCTTTCCGCCTTGCCGACGATGCGCGGCCGGGCGTGATGCGTGGCGAAAAGCCGCTCGGCGACTGGCATCACCAGCGCATCGGGATGGATCACAAAGGCCTGGTCATGCAGTTCCGCCACTTTCAGCGTGGCGCGATGCGCCAGGGCATGGCGCAGCGGCAGCGCCAGTTTGTAGCGCTGGCGGAACAGCGTCAGGCTCTGCAGCCCGGCTTCCGGCTCGGGGCCTTCGGGCAGCAGCAACAACGCGATATCCAGGCGGCCAAGCTCCAGACGGCGCCGCAAGGTGGCCGGCGGCGCCTCCAGGCTTTCCAGCGCCACATCCGGCTGCGCCTCGCTGAAACCACGCAGCAGGCCGGCCAGGCCACGCAGCGGCAGGCCAGGCATATGGCCGAAACGCAGCCGCTGGCGCGCCGGTCGCGCCTGGCGCAATTCGCGCCGTGCGGCGGTCCATTCCTGCAGCAGCACGCGGGCGCGCGGCAGGAAACGCGCGCCGGACGGCGTGAGGGCAGCACCCCGGCCGCGCTCGAACAGGGCGGCGCCCAGGTCTTCCTCCAGCCGTTTGATGCCGGCGGAGAGCGTCGGCTGCGTCACATTGGCCCGCTCGGCCGCCTTGGTGAAATTGCCGGTCTCCACCACGGCCATGAAGTAGCGGATTTGAGAGATATTCATATGCTGCGTTTCGGATGCTGTTTCATGGTTCCGATCCGCGACCTAACGCGCCATGTTCTAAGCCGCCTCCAGTGGACGGGCGCGTTTGATACGCGCCAATTCCTTCGCGTCGTGCATGGCTTCCCAGAGGTCGGTCCGGCGTTGCAGGTTCAGCCAAAAATCAGGGCTGTTGCCAAATACCCGGGCCAGGATGAGCGCGGTGGAGGCTGTTATCGCGCGCCGGTTATTGCAAAGTTCGTTTGCATGTTTGCGGCCGACACCCATCGCTTCAGCCAGTGCTCCCTGGCTCAGGCCCAGGGGCCGCATGAATTCCTCCACCAGTATTTCACCCACGGTCACCGGCTTGCGTTTGGTCATCATCATGCTTAGTCCTCACCTATGACTGTGGTCGTCGAGGTAAACACCGGTTGCCTTGCCCTGCCTGCTATCCCAGGTGAAAATCAGCCGCCATTGTTGATTGACGCGGATGGAATGCAAACCGGCAAGATTGCCGCGCAGTTTCTCAAAGTGATTGCTGGGCGGCACGCGCAAATCCTGATCTGTAACGGCGTCATCCAGGAGTTGCAGTTTTCTGAATAGCCGATCCACAAGGTCTGGCGGAATCCGTTTGGACGCGATGTCGTCGACGAAGAAGTCCCGTAACCAGTGATCCCTGAAGCTCTCTATCATTTTCGCTCCCCGCGAGGCACTGTACCGCTCTATGGTACATCGGGCAATATCCGGTGTCTGTCATTTTACGGCTTATTCGGAAACTGGGCTGAGCTTTAGCAGGCGCATCATTCATGCCATAGAGAAAGTCTATTCTGATGATAAAAACAATCGATTTAATCTATTCTATGACGGCAGGTATTGCAGGGGCGGGGACAGCAAGACCGGGAGAGAGACATGACCAGCCTTACCGCGCAGGACCCGAATTTCGAGGCGCGTTGCCGCGACAGTTTCAACCGCCAGCCGGCGATGCATCTGATCGGGGCCACGATCCGCCGCCTGGCGCCAGGCTTCTGCGAAGTGGAACTGGTGCGCCGCAGTGACGTGACGCAGCAGCATGGCTTCGTGCATGGCGGCATTGTCGGCATGATCGCCGATAGTGCGGCCGGTTATGCCGCCTATAGCCTGTTTCCCGCCGATGCCACCGTGTTGACGGTGGAATACAAGCTCAACCTGCTGGCGCCGGCCAATGCCGACCGGCTGCTGGCCCGCGCCCAGGTCAGCAAATTCGGCCGCACCCTCACCATCTGCACCATGGATGTGGTGGCGGTGCAGCCGGATGGCGGCGAAGTGGCCTGCGCCACCGGCCTTGCCACCCTGATGTGCCTGCCGGGCCGGCCGGATGCGCCGCCACGGAAATGACAACGCCGCCCAGCTTCGCTACACTCCTATCCGTATTCTGAGGGAACCCCGACCATGATCAGCAACAGCTACCCGACGCTGGATTTCGACCTGGGCGAGACCGCCGACATGCTGCGCCAGTCGACACGCGCCTTTGTCGATGCCGAACTGGCGCCGCGCGCCGACGAGATCGACCGCACCGATGAATTCCCGCGCGATTTGTGGACCAAGTTCGGCGAACTCGGCCTGCATGGCATCACCGTGGAGGAGGAATATGGCGGCTCCGGCCTCGGCTATCTCGAACATGTGGTGGCGATGGAAGAGGTCAGCCGTGGCTCGGCCTCGGTCGGCCTATCCTATGGCGCCCATTCCAATCTCTGCGTCAACCAGTTGCGCCGCAATGGCAATGCGGACCAGAAGCAGCGCTATCTGCCCAAGCTGATTTCGGGCGAGCATCTCGGCGCGCTGGCGATGAGCGAGCCGAATGCCGGTTCCGATGTGGTGTCGATGAAGCTGCGCGCCGACAAGAAAGGCGACCGCTACATCCTCAATGGTAACAAGATGTGGATCACCAACGGTCCCAGCGCCGATGTGCTGGTGGTCTATGCCAAGACCGATCCGGCGGCCGGCCCGCGCGGCATCACCGCCTTCCTGATCGAGAAGGGCTTCAAGGGGTTTTCCATCGCGCAGAAGCTCGACAAGCTGGGCATGCGCGGTTCGGAAACCGGCGAACTGGTATTCCAGGATTGCGAAGTGCCGGAGGAGAATGTGCTCGGCACCGTCGGCCGCGGCGTGAATGTGCTGATGAGCGGCCTGGATTACGAACGCGCCGTGCTGGCTGGCGGCCCGATCGGCATCATGCAGGCGGCGCTGGATATCGTGATTCCCTATGTGCATGACCGCAAGCAGTTCGGCCAGCCGATTGGCACTTTCCAGCTTATCCAGGCCAAGCTGGCGGATATGTATACCGAGATGAATGCCGCCCGCGCCTATGTCTATGCCGTGGCGCGCGCCTGCGACAAGGGCAAGACCACGCGCAAGGACGCGGCCGGGGCCATCCTGTTTGCTGCCGAGAAGGCGACCAAGGCGGCGCTGGATGCGATCCAGATTCTGGGCGGCAATGGCTATATCAACGACACCGCCACCGGGCGGTTGCTGCGCGATGCCAAACTCTATGAGATCGGCGCCGGCACCTCGGAAATCCGCCGCATGCTGATTGGCCGCGAGATGTTTGAGGAAACTGCGTGAGCTGGCGACGGGGCGCCGCGCTGGCGGCGATTTTATGCCTGTTGGCGCCGGCCGGTCATGCCGGCGACCGCTGGCAGGCTTTGCTTGGCGGCGCGGCGCGGCTGACCTGGCAGGCGCCGGGCCTGGATGCCCGCGCCGAACGGGCCGAGGGCATGCAGGGCCAGCTCGGCTATCGCATCGAACGCTATCTGTGGAAGGCGCAGGAGCCGGGCGGCGCTTTCGCCCTGGCGGCTTTGCGCGATTTCAGCGAGAGCGACCATTATATCAGCGGCAAGCTGGATGCGGCACGCACTGCCGCGTTGCTGCTGAAAGGCCTGGAAACCCCGGCTACCACTTTGCTGGATGCCAAGGATCATGTGGTGCCGACCGGGCTGGGCCTGGGTCATGCCCGGCGTTTTGCGCTGGGGGTGCGTGAATGCCTCGGCATCGCACTTTATGCCGGCACGGGTGATGCCGCCGCCGATACCAAGGCCGATGCCAAGGCCGTGCCGCCGAGCGAAGGCAGCATGCGGCTGGATGCGCTTTACTGCGCCAAGGCCGGCGGCAAGCTGCTGGAAAGTGAATTGAGCGCGTTGAGCAAGGGCCTGGCGGTGGCGCCGCCCGATGACAAGCCGGCGCTTGCGACGACGGACGACGACAAGGGAAGGAAATGACCATGCTGAGCCAGGACCAGCAGATGATCCGCGATATGGCGCGGGATTTCGCGCAGGAGAAGCTGGCGCCGGGCGCCGCTGCGCGCGACCGCAGCGCCACGCCGCCGCTGGATTTGCTGCGCGAGATGGGTGGCCTTGGCCTGCTCGGCATGGGTGTGCCGGAGGAATGGGGCGGGGCCGGCGCCGATTTTGTCAGCTATGTGCTGGCGCTGGAAGAAATCGCCGCTGCCGATGGCGCGGTCAGCACGATCATGTCGGTTAACAACAGTCCTGTATGCGCCGCCATCCTGCGTTATGGCAGCGACAAGCAGAAGCAGGAATTCCTGCTGCCGCTGGCCCGTGGCGAATGGATCGGTGCCTTCTGCCTGACCGAGCCGCAGGCCGGCTCGGATGCCGCCAATCTCAAGACCCGCGCCCGCCGCACCGATGATGGCTGGGTGATCGATGGCGTGAAGCAATTCATCACCTCCGGCAGCATCGCCCGGGCGGCGCTGATCTTCGCCGTGACCGACCCGGCTGCCGGCAAACGTGGCATTTCCTGTTTCCTGGTGCGCACCGACAAACCCGGCTTCAAGGTGGCCAGCATCGAGGCCAAGCTGGGCCAGAAGGCCTCCGATACCTGCCAGCTGGTGTTTGAAAACCTCACCGTGCCGGCCGATGCGCTGCTGGGCGGCGAGGGCGAGGGCTATCGCATCGCCCTGGCCAATCTGGAATCCGGCCGTATCGGCATTGCCGCGCAATCAGTGGGCATGGCGCGCGCTGCCTTCGAGGCGGCGCTAGCCTATGCCGGCCAGCGTGAGGCCTTCGGCACCGCCATCGCCAATCACCAGGCGGTCGGCTTCCGGCTGGCCGACATGGCGACCCGGATCGAGGCGGCGCGACTGATGGTGCTGAATGCCGCCCGGCTCAAGGATGCCGGCCAGCCCTGCCTGAAAGAAGCCAGCATGGCTAAATTATTTGCGTCGGAAATGGCCGAGCAGGTATGCTCCGATTCGATCCAGATCCACGGTGGCTATGGCTATCTCGCGGATTTTCCGGTGGAACGTATCTACCGGGATGTGCGCGTGTGCCAGATTTACGAGGGGACCAGCGATGTACAGCGGCTGGTCATAAGCCGGTCCCTCGCCGCTGCGGGATAGCGGCGGCAGAGGAGCGGGAATAGTTTGGAGCAGGCCAACCATATTTTTTTCATCGCCTCGGTGTTGGTTCTGGTCAGCATTTTTGCCGGCTCGGCTTCCAGCCGCTTCGGCGTCCCGTTCCTGCTGATTTTCCTCGGCTTCGGCCTGCTGGCGGGCGTTGACGGTCCCGGTGGCATTGATTTCACCGATTTCAGCCTGACCTATGCCATCGGCTCGGCGGCGTTGGCGATCATCCTGTTCGATGGTGGCCTGCGCACCCATCTCGGCACGGTGCGGCTGGTGGCCGGCCCGGCGCTCAGCCTGGCCACGGTGGGGGTGCTGCTCACCGCCGGTGGCGTCGCCATCGCCACCCATTGGCTGACCGGCCTGAGCTGGCTGGAATCCTTCCTGGTCGGCGCCATCGTCGGCTCCACCGATGCGGCGGCGGTGTTCTTCCTGCTCAATACCCGTGGCTTGGCCTTGCAGAAGCGGGTCAGCGGCACGCTGGAAGTGGAATCGGGCATCAACGATCCGATGGCCATCTTCCTCACCATGCTGTGTGTGGAATTGCTCAGCCTGGGCCAGCCGCCGGCCAGCCTGGAACTGGTGTTGCAATTCCTGCTGCAGATGCTGGGCGGCTGTGCCATCGGCGTGGCCGGCGGCCTGGCGCTGGTGGCTTTGTTCAACCGCGTGCCGGTGGCGGGCGGGCTCTATCCCATTGTCGCCATTGCCGCCACCCTGCTGATTTTCTCCGGCTCGCATTATCTGCAGGCCTCGGGTTATGTCGCGGTTTATGTTGCCGGCCTGGTACTGGGCAACCGGCGCCATCGCGGCGCCCAGGTGGTGTTGCGCTTTTTCGATGGCTTGAGCTGGCTCGGCCAGATCGTGATGTTCCTGCTGCTTGGCCTGCTGCTGACGCCGAGCCAGATGGCGCCGCATATCGTGCCCGGCCTGGTGGTGGCGGCGGTGCTGGTGGTGCTGGCCCGGCCGTTGGCGGTGGCGCTGTGCCTGTTGCCGTTCCGCTATAGCTGGGCCGAAATCGGCTTCATCTCCTGGGTCGGCCTGCGCGGCGCGGTGCCGATTTTCCTCGCCACCATCCCGGTGCTGGCCGGGGTGAAGAATGCCGAGATTTTTGTCTCCATCGCGTTTTTCTGCGTCGTCATCTCGCTGCTGCTGCAAGGCTGGACCATCGGTGTCGCGGCGCGGCTATTCGGCCTGGAATTGCCGCCGCCGGCCGAGGCGCAGGGCCGCACCGATATCGATCTCGGCGATACGGCCGACCGCGATATCGCCAGCTACCGTATCGAGGCCAATTGCATCGCGCTGGGCTATGCCTATGCCGAATTGCCGCTGCCACGACGCTGCCGCATCATCACGGTGATCCGCGAAGGCACGGTGATGGACCGCGCCAAGCTGGAGCGGCTGGAGACCGGCGATTACCTGCTGGTGCTGGCGCCGCCGGAACAGATGTTTTCGCTGGATCGGCTCTTCGCGCCCAGTGAAACGCGCCGCCGCAGTAGTGCGCCGGGCGAGGAGGTGTTCGGTGAATTTGCCGTGCCGGCCGATACGCTGATGGGCGCATTGGCGATGATGTATGGCTTCGAGGTGGATGAGAAATTCCGCGATCTGCCGGTGGGCGCCTATATCCGCCAGCGCCGCCGCCGCGCCGTGGTGGTGGGCGACCGCATCCGCGTCGGCCCGGTGGAACTGATCGTGCGCGAGATCAAGCGCGACCGCATCATTTCTGTCGGTCTGGAACTGGAGCCGGAGGAACATCCGGTGGTGGAGCGCTTCCGTAAACTGCTCAGGCTGCGCTAGACTTTGCCTCTCCCCACGCTAGATGGTTGCAACCATGACCACGCCGCTTGAATTCTATTTCGATTTTTCCTCGCCCTATGCCTATATCGCAGCGATGCGCATCGACGATCTGGCGGCCCGCCATGGCCGCAGCGTGGATTGGCGCCCGATGCTGCTGGCCTTTGCCTTCAAGGCCATCGGCACCCAGCCGCTGGTGCAATATCCGATCAAAGGCGACTACGCCTATCGTGACTTCACCCGTTCGGCGCGCGAACTGGGTATCCCGCTCAGCCTGCCGGAAAAATTCCCTATCGGCACCGTGGCGGCGGCCCGCGCCGTAACCTGGCTGCGCGCCACCGCACCAGATAGGGTAGCGCCATTCGCCAAGGCGGTGTTCCAGGCCTATTTCGTCGATGGGCGCGATATCTCGGCGCCCGATATGGTGCTGGCGGTGGCGGCGGAACAGGGCCTGGATGCCGAAAAGATGCGTGCCGCCATTGACAGCGAGCCGGTGAAAACCGCGCTGAAGCAGGCGGTGGATGAGGCGGTGAGCCAGCGCGGCGTATTCGGCGCGCCCTTCATCTTCGCCGATGGCGAACCTTTCTGGGGCGCTGACCGGCTCGACATGCTGGATCGCTGGCTGCAACGCGGCGGCTGGTGAGGCGTGGCTGATCGCGAGGCAGGTTCAGCCATCAAACCAGCGCCGGAGAACCAGGGCGGCATCGGCCTGGCGATTGCTGGCCTGACGCTGACCGCCTTGCTGTGGGGCGGCATGATTCCGATGACTCATGCCATGGTGACGCAGGTCTTCGATCCGCTTTTCCTGGCCGCGATCCGCTACATGGTGCCGGCGCCTTTGCTGCTGGCTTTGTGCCTGCTGATCGATCGCGCTTCGCCGTTCGGTGGGCCGATGCCATGGCGGCATCTGATCCGGCTCGGCGCATTGATGGCGTGTTTTTCACAGTTCTTCACTTTCGGCATGCTGCTCTCCGATCCCATTCGTGCTGCCATCGTGATGAGTTGCAGCCCGCTGGTCGCCACCTTGCTGGCCAAGGCGCTGTATCGTACCCCGCTGGCGCGCGGCTTTGCCCTGGCGCTGGCCGCTGCCGTGATCGGTGGCGCGCTGGTGGCGGTGGATGCGGTGCGGCCACGGGCAACCGTAGGGCAGGAGGGCGTGCCGTTCATCGGCGAGATGCTGCTTTTTGCCTCGATGGCAAGCTGGAGCCTCTATTCCATGAAGACGCAGCAATGGCTGGCGCCGCTGCGCTGGAGTCAGTTGCGTATCAGTTTCCTGACTTCGCTGGCCGGCTCCTGTTTTGTGCTATCCGGCTTTGTCGGTATGGAACTGGTGCTGCCCGGCCGGTTGCCGACCGAATGGCCCTCGGCCAGCGTCTGGTTCATGCTGATCTGGATGGCGGTGGGCGGCGCCGGCATCGCCATCGTGTTGTGGAATTATGGCGTCAGCCGTGTCGGCGTGCCGGTGGCATCGCTCTACGGCAATATGGCGCCGGTATTCTCGGTGCTGGTGGCGGCGCTGTTTTTCGGTGCGGCGGTTTCACCCCAGCAAATCCTGGGCGGCCTGATCATCCTGGCCGGCATCGTCTATATGCAATGGCCGCGCAAGCGCGCCATGCCATGACAATCAGCCGCGCGGGCCGAACAGGATAAGCCCGGCGCCGATCAGGCAGAGCAGGGCGCCGGCCAGATCCCAGCGATCCGGCCGCAAACCTTCCACCAGCCAGAGCCAGAGCAGCGACGCCGCGATATAGACCCCGCCATAGGCGGCATAGGCGCGGCCCGCCGCATCGCTATCCACCCGGGTGAGCAGCCAGGCGAATAATGCCAAAGCCACCATGCCGGGCAGCAGCCAGAGCGCGGATTTACCCATCCGCGCCCAGGCCCAGAAAGCAAAGCAGCCGGCAATCTCCGCAAAGGCGGCACCGATATAGGCGGCGATTGTCGGCATGCCGGAAAACCTCAGAAAATCGTGTAGGCACCGTCGATGACGAAGCTGTCGCCGGTATGATAGCGGCTGGTATCGCTCATCAGATAGGTGGCGATGCCGGAGAAATCGTTACCCTGGCCCCAGCGCCGCATCGGAATGCGCGGCAGCACGGCGCCGGCGAATTTCGGATCGCCAATGCCGCCGGCGGTCATTTCGGTTTCGATCCAGCCCGGCAGGATGGAATTGGCGGTGACATTGTAGCGCGCCATTTCCACCGCCAGCGCCCGGATCACGGAGAGCATGGCGCCCTTGGTGGCGGCATAGGAGGTGGCAGCGGCGGCGCCATGGACGCCGGCAGTGCTGGCCATGCCGACCAGGCGGCCAAAGGCATCGCCCTGCTTGGCGCGTTCCACCATATGCCGCGCGGCGGCGCGCAGGGTGAAGAAGGCGCCATCCAGGTTCACGCCCAGCACGCGCTTCCATTCCTCGGTGCTCAGTTGATGCAGCAGGGCGCGCTTCTGGCTCACCCCGGCATTGGCGAAGCAGCCATCGATGCGGCCCATCTGCGCCAGCGCCGTGGCGAAGCTGGCTTCCACCTCGGCCTCGTCGGCGACATTGCAGCGCTGCACCAGCACGCGGCGGCCATAGGCGGCCAGGGTCTTTTCGGCGGCGGCATTCTTCTCCGGATTGCTGCCCCAGATCACCAGATCGCAGCCGGCGCGCGCCAGGCCCTCGGCCATGCCGAGGCCGATGCCGCCATTGCCGCCCGTCACCAGGGCGACGCGGCCGCTCAAATCAAAATCGCTCATGCTGTTTCCCTCCATAGTCGATGTCGATTATCGCCATAGAAAGAACAATTTACCAGGGGTGGGCAAATCCCGGCCTCCCCCTTGCGGTGCGGGGGGCGGGCTGGCACATTCGGGGCCACGTCCGAGAGCAAGGCAAAAGGCCGATCATGAGCGCGCTCAGCACCCAGCTAGACCCGCGGTCTCCCGCGTTTCAGGAAAATGCCGCCCATATGGCTGCGCTGGTGGCCGATTTGAAGGCAAAAGTGAAGGCCATCAAGCAGGGCGGCGGCGACAAGGCACGCGAGAAACATCTGGCGCGTGGCAAGCTGCTGCCGCGTGATCGTGTGCGCACCTTGCTCGATCCCGGCTCGCCCTTCCTGGAATTGAGCCAGTTTGCCGCGCATGACATGTATGGCGGCGATATCCATGCCGCCGGCATCATCACCGGCATCGGCCGCATTGCCGGCCGCGAATGCGTGGTGATCTGCAATGATGCCACGGTGAAGGGCGGCACGTATTTTCCGATCACGGTGAAGAAACATCTGCGGGCGCAGGAAGTGGCGCGCGAGAACCGGCTGCCTTGCGTCTATCTGGTCGATTCCGGCGGCGCCAACCTGCCGACCTGGGATGAGGTGTTTCCCGACAAGGAACATTTTGGCCGCATCTTCTACAATCAGGCCAATCTTTCGGCCGAAGGCATTCCGCAGATCGCCGTGGTGATGGGCTCCTGCACTGCCGGCGGCGCCTATATGCCGGCGATGTCGGATGAAACCGTGATCGTGCGCAATCAGGGCACCATCTTCCTGGCCGGTCCGCCGCTGGTGAAGGCGGCCACCGGCGAAGTGGTGTCGGCGGAGGAACTCGGCGGCGCCGATGTGCATTCGCGCATTTCCGGCGTCACCGATCACTACGCTATGAACGATGCTCATGCGCTCGGCATCGCGCGCAGCATTGTCGGCAATCTCAACAGTGCCAAGCAGGCCTCGGGCGATATCCGGCCGCCGAAGCCGCCGCGCCTCGATCCGAAGGAACTCTACGGCATCATCCCGAAGGAAGGCCGCGTGCCTTTCGATGTGCGCGAGATCATTGCCCGCATTGTCGATGACAGCGAATTCGACGAATTCAAGAAACTGTTCGGCGCCACTTTGGTCTGTGGCTTTGCCCGCATCCATGGCTATCCGGTCGGCATTGTCGCCAATAACGGCATCCTGTTTTCGGAAAGCTCGCTGAAAGGCGCGCATTTCATCGAACTCTGCTGCCAGCGCGGCATCCCCTTGCTGTTCCTGCAGAACATCACCGGCTTCATGGTGGGCAAAAAATACGAGGCCGGCGGCATCGCCAAGGATGGCGCCAAGCTGGTCACCGCCGTGTCCTGCGCCAATGTGCCGAAATTCACCGTGATCATCGGGGGCTCCTATGGTGCCGGCAATTACGGCATGTGCGGTCGCGCGTTTTCGCCGCGCCTGCTGTTCATGTGGCCGAATGCGCGTATTTCAGTGATGGGCGGCGAGCAGGCCGCCAGCGTGCTGGCCACGGTGAAGCGTGATGGCATCGAGGCTGGCGGCGGCCAGTGGAGCCGCGACGAGGAAGAGCAGTTCAAGAATCCGATCCGCGCGCAATATGATCGCCAGGGGCATCCGTATTACGCCTCGGCGCGGCTATGGGACGATGGCATCATCGACCCGCTGGATACCCGCATGGTGCTGGCCCTTGGCCTCAGCGCCGCCCATAACGCCCCCATCGCGCCGACCCGCTTCGGCGTTTTCCGGATGTGACCGCCATGAGCGAAGACCTTGTCCTTTTCGACGTTGAGCCGCGCGGCCTGGCCCGTATCACGCTGAACCGCCCGGCTTTGCATAACTGCTTCAACGATCTGGTGATCGAACGCCTGTACGCGATCTTCAAGGAGATTGCCGGGCGCCGCGATATCCGCGTGGTGACGATCCAGGGTGCCGGCAAGAGCTTCTCGGCTGGCGGCGACCTCGACTGGATGCGCCGCTCCGGCCAGCAGGACCATGCCACCAATCTGGCCCAGACCATGGTGCTGGCGCAGATGTTCAAGCTGCTGAACGATCTGCCGCAGGCGGTGATTTCGCTGGTGCATGGCAATTGCATGGCCGGCGGTACCGGCCTGGTTTCGTGCAGCGATATCGCCATCGCCGTGCAGGATACCAAATTCGCACTCACCGAAGTGCGGCTCGGCCTCAGCCCGGCCACCATCTCGCCCTATGTGGTGGCGGCGATGGGGCCGCGTCAGGCGCGGCGCTATTTCCTCACCGGCGAGCGTTTTGACGCCGTGGAGGCAGCGCGCATCGGCCTGGTGCATGAAACCGTGGCCGATTATGAAGCCCTGCAGGCCAAGGGCGAGGAACTGGTGCAGGCCGTGCTGCTTGGCGCGCCGGGGGCGGTTGCCGATAGCAAGCTGCTGATCCGCCGCGTGGCGTATGAGGGCGAAGTGGCCGAGGCGACGATGCGTTTCACCGCCGAGAATATCGCCGACCGCCGCGCCAGCGCCGAAGGGCAGGAGGGGCTGGCCTCCTTCTTCTCCAAGCGCAAGCCGAACTGGGTCGGCTGAGCCAGCTGGGAGGGCGCCGCATGTTCCGCAAAATCCTGATCGCCAATCGCGGCGAAATCGCCTGCCGGGTGATCCGCACCGCGCGCCGCCTGGGTGTGGCCACGGTGGCGGTGTATTCCGATGCCGATGCCGGCGCGCGCCATGTGGCGCTGGCCGATGAGGCGGTGCGGATCGGCCCGGCGCCGGTGCGCGACAGCTACCTGCGCGCTGATGCCATCATCGCCGCCGCCCGGGCGACCGGCGCCGAGGCGGTGCATCCGGGTTATGGCTTCCTCTCCGAGAATGCCGAATTCGCCGATGCCCTGGCCGAGGCCGGATTGGTCTTCATCGGCCCGCCGGCCAGCGCGATCCGCGCCATGGGCCTGAAGGGCGCTGCCAAGGCATTGATGCAGGAAGCCCGAGTGCCGGTGGTGCCGGGATATCATGGTGACAACCAGGAAGCCGATTTCCTGCTCGGCGAGGCCGAGCGCATTGGCTGGCCGGTGCTGATCAAGGCCGTGGCCGGCGGTGGCGGCAAGGGCATGCGCCGGGTCGACAAGGCGGCGGATTTCAAGGCTGCCCTGGCCGGTGCGCAGCGCGAAGGCGCCAATGCTTTCGGCAATGACCGCGTGCTGCTGGAGAAATATCTGGTCAAGCCACGGCATATCGAAATTCAGGTCTTTGCCGACAGCCAGGGCAATGCGGTGCATCTGTTCGAGCGCGATTGCAGTGTGCAGCGCCGGCATCAGAAGGTGCTGGAGGAAGCGCCGGCCCCCGGCATGCCGGTCGAGATGCGCCGCGCCATGGGCGAGGCCGCAGTGAATGCCGCCAAGGCGATCGGCTATGTCGGTGCCGGCACGGTGGAATTCATTGCCGATGTGAGCGAGGGCTTGCGTCCCGACCGCTTCTATTTCATGGAGATGAATACCCGCCTGCAGGTGGAGCATCCGGTGACCGAGATGATCACCGGGCAGGATCTGGTGGAATGGCAGTTGCGTGTCGCTGCCGGTGGTGAATTGCCGCTGGCGCAGCCGGATTTGCGCATCGACGGCCATGCCGTGGAAGCGCGGATCTACGCCGAAGACCCGAACAGGAATTTCCTGCCCTCGGTGGGCCGCCTGCATAGGCTGCGGCCGCCGCAGGAAGGCCCGCATGTGCGTGTCGATACCGGCGTGCGCGAGGGCGACAGCGTAACGCCGTTCTACGATCCGATGATTGCCAAGCTGATCGTGTGGGATGTGGATCGCGGCGCGGCGCTACGCCGGCTGGCCCAGGCTTTGGCGCAGTATCAGGTGGCCGGCGTCACCACCAACACCGCCTTCCTGATTGCCCTGGCCCGGCATCCCGCCTTTGCGGCGGGCGACCTCGATACCGGTTTCATCGAACGGTTCCGCGCCGATTTGATCCCGCCGGGCCAGGCTGCCGATGCCGGCGCGCTGGCGCTGGCGGCTTTGGCCGTGGTGCTGGAACGGCGCCGCGATATGCTGACCGCGCCGGGCGATCCCTGGTCGCCCTGGGCCGGCGTGAATGGCTGGCGCCTGAATGATCAGGGCTATGATGAACTGGTGTTCCGCGACGGCGAGCAGGATGTCACCTTGCGCGTTGAATACCAGGCCGATGATGCCGTGCTGGTGCATGGACCGGAAACCAGCATTCGCGCTTTGGGCAATTTGCTGCCCGATGGCAGCTTGGAGGCGGTGCTGGATGAGCGCCGTGTCACCGTGGGCGTGGCGCGGCTCGGCGCCGATATCCTGCTGCTCAGCGAAGGCCGGGTGCAGCGCCTGACCCTGGTGGATCGCCGCGATGCCGGCGACCTGGAGGAAGGCGGCGGCGGCGCGCTGACCGCGCCGATGCCGGGCAAGGTGGTGCAGGTGCTGGTGGCCGAGGGCGCCGTGGTGGAGAAGGGCCAGGCGCTGATGGTGCTGGAAGCGATGAAGATGGAACACACCATCGCCGCCCCGGCGCGCGGCAAGGTGGCGAAGCTGCATTTCAATGCCGGCGATCAGGTGAGCGATGGCGCCACACTGCTTGCCCTGGAAGCGGAGGGCTGAGGTATGGCGTTGCCGGATCGGATCACGTTATGGGAAGCCGGCGCGCGCGACGGCTTGCAGAATGAGCCGGGCGTGGTGCCCACCGATGTCAAGGTGGAGCTGATCGAACGTCTGGTGGAATGCGGCGCCACCCATATCGAGGCGACCAGTTTCGTCTCGCCGAAATGGGTGCCGCAGATGGGCGACGCCGCCGATGTGATGACGCGGTTGCAGCGCAAGCCGGGCGTGACCTATCAGGTGCTGACGCCCAACCTGAAGGGTTATGAATCCGCCAAGCAATACGGCGCCAAGGCGATTGCGGTGTTTGCCGCCGCGTCGGAGAGTTTTTCCCAGCGTAATATCAATTGCTCGATTGCCGAAAGCCTGGAGCGTTTCCGCCCGGTGGTGGAGAAGGCCAAGAGCGATGGCGTGCGCGTGCGCGGCTTTGTCTCGGTGGTGCTGGGCTGCCCGTTCGAAGGTGAAGTCGATCCCAGGAAGGTGGCGCAGATTGCGCGACAGCTTGCCGATATGGGCTGCGACGATATCGGCCTCGGCGATACCATCGGCACCGGCACGCCGGGCAAGACGCGCAAGCTGATCGAGGAAACCGCCGCCCTGGTGCCGCTTGGCAGCATCGGCATGCATTTCCATGATACCTATGGCCAGGCCCTGGCCAATACGCTGGCTTCCCTGGAAATGGGCATCACCAGCCATGATGCCTCGGTGGGTGGCCTGGGCGGTTGTCCTTATGCGCCGGGCGCCACCGGCAATCTCGCCACCGAGGATCTGGTCTATATGCTGGACGGCCTCGGCATTGACAGCGGCTTTGATCTCAAGCAATTGGTCCGCACCGCCTGGTGGATATCCGAGAAGCTCGGTCGTCCGCCGGTATCCAGTGTGGCCAAGGCGCTGAAATCGAAGGTGTGATGCCGGTTCATCTGCTCAAGCTTGCCGTCGGGATCGAAAGCCTGGAGCATTTCCGTGAACGCCTCAAGGCGCGCGCGGAAGGTGCCAAGGGCAAGAAGCAGCCGGGCTATTTTACGCATGTGACGCGGCATCGCCCGAAGCGTGATGCTGAAGTGCTGGCTGGTGGTTCGCTCTACTGGGTGGTGAAGGGCCAGCTTTGCGCCCGCACCCGCATTCTGGCGTTGGATGAAGTGACGCTGGATGACGGGCCGCATTGTGCCATCAAGCTGGAGGCGCAACTGGTGCCGGTGCTGCCGCAGCCGCGCCGCCCGCATCAGGGCTGGCGCTACCTGGAAGATGCCGATGCACCGCCGGACCTGACCGCAGCCGGTGAGGGCGCGGCCGATTTGCCGCCCAAGCTGATGGCGGAATTGCGCAGCCTGGGCCTGTTGTAATCCGATGGCACGTATCATTGTCGTCGGCAACGAGAAGGGCGGTTCCGGCAAATCCACTACATCTATGCATGTGCTGATCGGCCTGCTGCTGGAAGGCGGTCGGGTGGCGGCGATTGACCTAGACGGGCGCCAGCGCACCCTGACGCGTTATCTGGAAAATCGAGCCGCCTATATCGCCAGGCATGGCCTGCGCCTGGCAATGCCGGCGCATGCGGTGGTGGCGCCGAGCGACCTGCCGAACCGCGCCGAGGCTGAGGCCGATGAGGCGTTGCGCTTCAAGGCCGAGTTGGCGCGGTTGGGGCCGGAGCATGATTTCATCCTGCTGGATTGTCCGGGCAGCGATACCTATCTGGCCCGGCTGGGCCATTCCTTTGCCGATCTGCTGATCACCCCGGTGAATGACAGTTTCATCGATGTCGACCTGCTGGCCACGGTGGATGCAGACACCTTGCGCGTGCTGAAGCCGAGCCGCTATGCCGAAATGGTGTGGGAGCAGCGCAAGCAGCGTTTTGCCCGCGACCGCCAGAGCATCGACTGGGTGGTGATCCGCAACCGCGTCTCGCATCTGGAAGCGCGCAACAAGCGCCATGTCGGCCAGGTGCTGCAGGCACTGGAAAAGCGCGTCGGCTTCCGCTTTCTGCCCGGCCTGTCGGAGCGGGTGATTTTCCGCGAATTGTTCCTGTCCGGCCTGACCCTGCTCGATCTCGACCGCACCGGCGGCATCAGCATGGCGCATGCTGCAGCGCGGCAGGAAGTGCGCAACCTGTTGTTGGGCCTGAACTTGATCACGGATTCGTAATTTCCCTGTAAATGCGCCCCTACATTGCATAAAAACGCTTGCCAGCGGCGTCTTGCGCAACAATATTAGCCCCCGATTCCGGCCGAGTCCGGCGATGCCCGTCGCACCGGTCTGAACCAAGGGAGAGAATTTGCATGAATAAGCTGCTCGCCGGCCTTGTGGGCCTGGCTGCCCTGGCCGGCACCGCCGCCCAGGCGCAGGATTATCCGACCAAGACAATCACCATGATCGTACCGTTCGCGGCCGGTGGCCCGACCGACACGGTGGCCCGCCTGCTGGCGCAGTCGATGGGCAACACGCTGAAGCAGCAGATCATCGTGGAAAATGTCGGCGGTGCCGGCGGCACCCTGGGTGCGGCCCGCGTGGCGCGTTCGGCGGGCGATGGCTACACCATCTTCCTGCATCATATCGGCCAGGCGACCAGCGCCACGCTGTATCGCAAGCTGCCCTACGACACGATCACCGATTTTGAACCGATCGGCCTGGTGACCGACGTGCCGATGACCATCGTGGCCAAGGGCGACCTGCCGCCGAAGGACATGAAGGAACTGATCACCTATATCAAGACCAACAAGGACAAGGTGTCCTATGGCAATGCCGGTGTCGGCGCGGCCTCGCATCTCTGCGGCCTGATGCTGATGAGTGCGTTGCAGACCCAGATGACCACCGTACCCTACAAGGGTACCGGCCCGGCCATGAATGACCTGCTGGGCGGCCAGATCGACCTGATGTGCGACCAGACCACCAACACCACCGGCCAGATCAAGGGCGGTAAGATCAAGGCCTATGGCGTCACCACCAAGACCAAGGTGCCGGCTTTGCCGGACCTGCCGACCCTGGACAGCGCGGGCCTGCCCGGCTTCGAAGTGGCGGTGTGGCACGGCGTCTATGCCCCGAAGGGTACGCCGAAGGCCGCCATCGACAAGCTTGCTGGCGCGCTGCAGGCGGCGCTGAAGGATCCGGTGGTGGTGCAGCGCTTTGCTGAACTGGGTACCGAGCCGGTGGCGCAGGATCGTGCCACCCCGGCGGCTTTGGGCGCCCATCTGAAGGCGGAAATCGCCAAATGGGCCCCGGTGATCAAGGCTGCCGGTGAATATGCCGACTGATCTGCCGGCAGTTCGACAGTAATTTACCATAAACGATGCGCCTGTTCCGCTTGCAGCGGGGCAGGCGTAAGCGTATTGGCGATGGTTCAGGTTTTTTGAGTGCCGGCCGCAAAGGCCGCAAACGCCGGATAACAAGGGGGGCGCAATGCAGGGATTGATCCGCAATCCGAAGGATTTCTGGTCTGGGCTGTTATTCCTGATTCTCGGTCTGGCTTTTGTATGGGTCGGCCAGGATTACCAGTTCGGCACCGCACGGCGCATGGGGCCGGCATTTTTCCCGGTCATTCTGGCGGCGGCTTTGTGCCTGATCGGCGTGGCGGTGATGCTGCGTGGCGTGATGACCCAGGGGGAACGTATTACCGGCTTTGCGGCAAAGGGCCTGGTGCTGATCATCATCGCCTGCATTGTCTTCGGGATTCTGGTGCGCCAGGGCGGCATCGCGATTTCGGTGGCGATGTTGGTGGCGGTTAGCGCTGCGGCCTCGGTGCATTTCAAGATCCGCAACACCGTCATCATGATGGCGGTACTGGCTGGCTTCTGCGTGATTGTGTTCGTTAAGGGCTTGGGGCTGCCGATTCCGATCATCGGCCCGTGGCTGGGCGGCGATTGAGGGGTAGCCGATCATGGAACTGATTCAGAATCTGGCGCTTGGCCTTGATGCCGCGCTCACGCCGATCAACCTGCTCTACTGCCTGGGCGGCGTTTTTCTTGGCACGCTGATCGGCGTGCTGCCGGGTCTCGGCCCGGTTGCAACGATTGCCATGCTGCTGCCCGCCACCTTTGCGCTGCCGCCGGTTTCGGCGCTGATCATGCTGGCCGGCATCTATTACGGCGCCCAGTATGGCGGCTCCACCACGGCGATCCTGATCAACCTGCCGGGCGAAAGTTCATCGGTGATCACGGCTTTGGACGGCTATGCCATGGCGCGCCAGGGGCGGGCCGGCGTGGCCCTGTCCACGGCTGCGCTTGGCTCGTTTTTCGCCGGTACCGTGGCCACCTTCCTGCTGGCCCTGTTCGCGCCACCGCTGGCCGATATCGCACTGAAATTCGGCCCGGCCGAATATTTCTCGTTGATGGTATTAGGCTTGGTTGCGTCGGTGGTGCTGGCGCATGGCTCGCTGCTCAAGGCCATCGGCATGATCGTGATCGGCCTGCTGCTCGGCATGGTCGGCACTGATGTGAATTCCGGCGTGCCGCGCTTCACCTTCGATACGCCGGAACTGGCTGATGGCATCAATTTCGTGGTTGTCGCCATGGGCATGTTCGGCCTCGGCGAGATCATCAAGAACCTTGAGGATGAGACCGAACGCGCCGTGTTCGTGAAATCGGTCAAAGGCCTGATGCCGACCAAGGAGGATTTCAAGGCGATCATCCCGCCGATCCTGCGTGGTACGGCACTTGGCTCGGCGCTCGGCATCCTGCCGGGTGGCGGTGCCATGCTGTCCTCGTTCGCCGCCTATTCGCTCGAAAAGAAGATGTCGAAGAATTCGGCGAATTTCGGCAAGGGGGCCATCGAAGGCGTGGCAGCACCGGAATCGGCCAACAATGCCGGCGCGCAGACCTCGTTCATCCCGATGCTGACCTTGGGCATTCCGTCCAACCCGGTGATGGCACTGATGATCGGCGCCATGATCATCCAGGGCATTCAGCCCGGCCCGGCGGTGATGACCGAACAGCCGCAACTGTTCTGGGGCATCATCGTGTCGATGTGGATCGGCAACTTCTTTCTGATCGTGCTCAATTTGCCGCTGATCGGCATGTGGGTGCGGATGCTCAGCATCCCGTATCACATCCTGTTCCCGGGTATCCTGGTATTCTGCGCCATCGGCGTCTACAGCCTGAACAACAGTGCTTTCGACGTGTTCATGATGGCCGGGTTCGGCGTGCTGGGTTATGTCTTCGCCAAACTGGAATGCGAGCCGGCGCCGATGCTGCTCGGCTTTATCCTCGGGCCGATGATGGAAGAATATCTGCGCCGCGCCATGACGCTCTCTCGCGGTGATCCCACCGTGTTCTTCACCCGGCCGATCAGCGCCACCATGCTGACACTGGCCTTGCTGGCCTTGCTGGTGGTGTTGCTGCCCTCGATCCGCAAGAAGCGCGAAGAGGCGTTCCAGGAAGAGTAGGCCGTATCCAGGCGGCTGCCACGAACCCGGCCGGCATCTCAACCGGCCGGGTTTCTTTTTGCCCGGATACGATAGACGCTGGCTGGCGGCACGTTGCGCAGTACCAGGCGGCGGAATTCGGCTTCCAGTGACAAAGCCTGCAACACCGATACCGGCACCGGGCAGAGCGGACCATAGGTGAATTGAAACAATGCGCCATCCGGCGCCATATGCTGAAATACTGCGGCCAGGATATCCCGGATATGGGCATGCGGCATCGATAGCAGCGGCAGGCCACTCACCGCAGCGCCGATGCCGGCAGCATCGGGCAGGGTGAAAAGCCGCGCATCGGCTTCCAGCAGCAGGGCCTGGGGGAAGCGCTCGCGCAGCAGCCGGGCGAAGGCCGGGTCTTTTTCCACCAACACCAGCCGATCCTGCGGCACACCACGCGCCAGCAAGGCGCGGGTGAACACGCCGGTGCCGGGGCCGAGTTCCAGCACCCGGTCGGGACCGGTCGGCACTTCCCGGGTGATGGCAGCGGCCAGGTGAATGCTGGATGGCGCCAAAGCCGCGACCTGCAATGGCTTGGCCAGCCAAGATTCCAGAAACAGCCGGGTATCGGTCTTGTGATTGGAGCGGAGCCGGGAGGGAGTTGGGCGGAACATGCGGGAAGGGGAGTCCATTGTCTGTGACATTGATACCGGCAAAACCGGCATTTTCATAGCAAATCCCATGCCACCAGGCGCGGTGCCATCTTGTTGGCCAAGGATGCAATCTATAGCCACTTGAGCTGCAAGCGCCGCAGCGCCGGTCACAAAACATTGATAAAACAAAGGCCCGGCCATCTTGCGATGGCCGGGCCTGAAGCGGCGCCTTGTCGGCGCAGGTTGGTTACATATGGGCCGGTGCCGGAATCTTGGCGCCGGGATCGCTGCCATGCAGCATGCGCTGATAGACCCAGACGCCGATGCCGATGCCCAAGCCAACCAGATCGGTGATGGTTTCCGGCACGATCAGCATGATGGCGCCGGCAAACAGCAGCACGCGCAGCGGCCAGGCAATGCGGCCATTGAGCCAGCCTTCGGTGGAGCAGGCGAGGAAGAACACGCCGGCCGTGGCGGTGGCCACCACATGCAGGATGGTCATGGCATCGCCCTGGGCCAGCAAAGCCGGGCTGATGAAGAACATGAACGGCACGATGAAGGTGGCGAGGCCCAGTTTCACCGCGATGATTGAGGTGCGCCACTGATCCGCCTGGGCAATGGCGGCGGCGGCAAAGGAAGCCAGCGCCACCGGCGGCGTGATCGACGAGATCACCGCGTAATAGAAGATGAACATATGCGCCACCAGCGGCTCGATGCCGATGCGGATCAGGCCCGGTGCCACCACTGAGGCCGCCACCGCATAGGCTGCCGTGGTTGGCATGCCCATACCCAGGATCAGTGAGATGAACATGGCGAAGAACATCGCCATTACCTGATTCTCGCCGGCGATGCTGAGGATCAGATGCGAGAAGCGGCCACCGACACCGGTCAGTGCGATGACACCGACGATGATGCCGGCGCAGGCGCAGATCGCCACCAGCTGCGCCGTCTCGCGGGCAGCGAGGGCCAGGGCATCCATGGTGGCGCGCGGCCCCATGCGATGCTCGCGGCTGATCCAGCTTGCCACCAGGGCGGAAATCAGGCCGAGCGTGCCGGCGCGGAATTCCGAGAAGCCGGCCATCAGCGCCCAGATCAGCACAAAGATCGGCGCCAGCAGATAGACTTTGCGCAGCATCGTGGTGATCGGGGTCAGTTCCGAACGCGGCAGGCCGCGCAGGCCGTTCTTCACCGCATGCAGATCGCAATGCACATAGCAGGCAACATAGAACAGGAAACACGGGATAACCGCCGCGATGGCGATTTCGGTATAGGCGATGCCGGTGATTTCGGCCATCAGGAAGGCGCCGGCCCCCATCACCGGCGGGGTGATCTGGCCGCCGGTGGAGGAGGTGGCCTCGATGGCGCCGGCGGTGGAGCGGTCATAACCGACACGCCGCATCATCGGGATGGTGATCATGCCGCTGGCCACCACATTGCCCACCGCGCTGCCCGAGATGGTGCCGAATAGCACACCGGACAGCACCGCCACCTTGGCCGGACCGCCGCGCGCCCAGCCGACCAGCGAGACGGCGAGATCGTTCATGTAGTCACCGGCCTTCGACATGGTGAGGAAGGCGCCGAAGGTGATGAACAGCACGATATAGCTGGATGAAACCTGCGTGGTGACGCCGAAGATGCCTTGATCGGAATAGATGTAGGAGAAGAAGAAGCCGAAATTGAAGCCCTTGTGATACAGGATGCCGGGCAGCCAGGGGCCGACGAAGCAATAGAGGATGAATACGCAGGCGATGATCGGCAAAGCCAGGCCGGCGGTGCGCCGGGTCATTTCCAGGATCAGCATGGTGCCGACAAAACCGGCCACCACATCGCCGGGCTCATACAACGCGCCGGCGCGGAATTGCAGTTCGTCGATATAATACGAGACATAGGCGGCGCAGCCGATCGACAGCAGCAGCATGATCCAGTCGAGTACCGGCACGCGATCAAGCGAGCGGCCGGCCTTGCTGGCATAAAGACCGAAGCAGATCACGCCGCCCCAGCCGACATGGATGGCGCGGAACATGATGGAATCGATCGGATAGACGTTCAGCACCAACAGGTGAAACACCGTGAAGGAAACGCACAGCCAGTAGAAAAAATACCTCGGCAGGCCGGTCAGTTCACGTTTGAAACCGGTAAATTCATATTTGTCGGCCGCCGCCAGATCGACGGTTTCCTGTTGTGCGTTTGCCATTGTCACGCCCCCTGTTACGCTTTTTTTACGGACTGGCCCGTGAATACAAAGAGGCCGCCACCGCGTCTCGCACGGTGGCGGCACTGCTCTGCCGGGATCGGCAATCCTGAGTTTAGCTGCCCGGCATGGCCGCCGGATTCAGCTTGATGCCCTTTTCCTGGTAATACTTCACCGCACCCGGATGGAACGGCAGGAAGCCGTTGCGCGTGGCATTGGCAGTCACGGTTTCCACGGCGGCGGCATGGCCCTTCACCATGCGGTCATTGTTCTCCAGCACCGACTTGACGATCTTGTAGGCGATGTCGTCCGGCAGGTTCTTATGCGCGATGCCGAAATTATACACGCCCACGGTCTTGTGGTCTTCGGCCAGGGTCTTGTAGGTACCCTTCGGGATCGTGCTGTCGGAGAGTTCCGGCATCGCCTTCTTGAGCGCGCCGAGCTGTGCATCGGTGAAGGCGATGAAACGCACCGGGCGCTGCGCCTCCAATTCCGAATAGGCTGCAATCGGCAGGCCGGCGGCGAAGGCGAACACATCCAGCAGCCCGTCGGCGAGCTGGTTCTGCATGTCGGACGCCTGGCCGAAGCGCCAGTTCGACTTGATGCCGAGAGTTTCGAACATCAGCGGGAAGTAGGTGCCCGGGGTGCCTGCCTTGGGGCCAGCGCCGATATTCTTGCCGGCCATTTCGGCCACGCTCTTGATGCCGGTCTTTTCGGTGGTGACGAAGTGGAACGGCGTATCATACATCGGGAACAGGGCACGCACGTTGCTGTACTTCTTGCCCTTGGTCCAGTCGCCGGTGCCATTCCAGGCCTGCAGCGCGATGCCCATCGTGGTCATGCCGAGTTCGATGGTGCCACCATCCACCAGGATGATGTTCTGATTCGGACCCTGGGTCTGCTGGGTGGAGACGTTGATGCCGATGGTATCGGTCAGCAGCGAGGCCACCACACCACCATAAATGAAATAGGTGCCGCCCACCGAAGCGGTCCCCAGCGTCAGCGATTTCGGCTGCGCGGTGGCGGCGCCGGCCATGCCCACCACCAGGGCCGCGGCCAAGCCAAGGGCTTTATATTGCGTCAAACGCGTCATCTTTGTTCCTCCTGTTATCGCGGTCTTGGGCGCCGCTCGCGCCCCGCCGAGCAGGCAGATTAGCCACTAGGACGGCTCAGGCCAACCCTAAATGCGGGACGATCCACCCTGGCAAAGCGATTCCATGGCAACTATATGTAGCTGCATGACAGGCGGCGAAATCGACAAACGCGGCGGCGGCATGCCAGCCAGCACCGACCGGCAGGCAGTGGACGCCTTTCTGCGTCAGGCGGCTTTGGTGCCCGGACCCGTGCCGGGCAGCGGGCGCGGCCGGCTGATCTTCGCCATGGATGCCACCGCCAGCCGCGGCGCCAGTTGGGCGCAGGCGCAGCGCATCCAGGCCGAGATGTTCAAGGCTGCTGCCGGGCTTGGCGGCCTGGAAATCCAATTGGTGTTTTTTCGTGGCATCGGCGAATGCCGCGCCTCGCCCTGGGTGGCGGAAGCGCCGCACTTGCTGCGCCTGATGCGCCAGGTGGAGTGTGTTGGCGGCCATACCCAGGTGGAGCGGGTGCTGCGCCATGCCGCTGCCGAAGCGCGTGAAGCGGCAGCGCGCGGCGCCAAGGTGAATGCACTGGTCTATGTCGGCGATTGCCTGGAGGAAAGCCCCGATGAGGTGGCGATGCGGGCCGGCGACCTCGCCCTGCTCGGCGTGCCGGTTTTTGCCTTCCAGGAAGGCGAGGAGCCGGTGGCGCGGGCCTGTTTCCAATCGATGGCGAAGCTGACGCGTGGCGCTTATGCCAGTTTCAATGCCGAGAGTGCGGCGCTTCTGTTGCAGTTTCTCACCGCCGTGGCGGTATATGCTGCCGGCGGCCGGCATGCCTTGAATGATTTCAGCCAGCGTGGCAGCGCCGAATTGCGCCGCCTGACCAGTCAGATCGGTTGAGACGATATGGTTGCCCTCGGCATCGGCATCGGCCTGCTGGCATTGTTCCTGTTTGCCGGCCGGTTTTTTGTGCAGGCCGATCCCAAGCTGCTCGCGAAGGGTATCCGCATCGGGCTCGGCATCGTGCTTGGCGGCCTTGCTGCCCTGCTGTTTATCCGGGGCCGCATCGATATGGGCATGCTGCTTTCGCTCGGTTCGGCGGCCCTGTTCGGCAAAGGGCGCTTTGCCGGCTTGTTCGGCGGTTTTTTCGGTGTGCCGGGCGCCAGTGGCTGGCGCCGTGCCCGCACCGGCCATGAAGCATCCGAAGCCGGGCAGGAATCCGTGGTGGAGACCGCCTGGCTGGTGATGCGCCTGGATCTGGCCAGTGGCATGATGCAGGGCGAGGTGCGCCAGGGGCAATTCTCCGGTCACCGCCTGAGCGATCTGGCGCCGGCACAGCTTTTTGAGCTGCTGCGGGATTGCGCGGCTGGCGATCCTGGCTCGGTGCCGCTGCTGGAAGCTTATCTTGAACGCCGGTTGGGACCGGATTGGCGCGACCAAGCCCCGCCGGATATGGCCGGCCACGGCGACGCAACCGGCCCGGAGCCGGCCAGCATGACCCGCCCCCAGGCCTATAGCGTGCTGGGCTTGGCGCCGGGCGCCAGTGAGGCCGATATTCGTGCTGCCCATCGCCGCCTGATGCGCACGGCGCATCCCGATCACGGTGGCTCAACCTATCTTGCCGCGCAGATCAATCGCGCCAAGGATGTATTGCTCGGCTGAGGGCCTTCCCGATATTCGGCGCAATCGGTTGAAATTGTTTGGGGGCAGAGAACGCCCAAGTATGGTAAATTCCGAAAACCCGATTCGCCGTGACCGAGAGAGCGTATCCATGAAGACTCGAGCCATGGGCTTTGCCACCCTGATCGTTGCCGGCCTCATCGTTGCCGGTTGCAGCAACACGCAGTTCGGCAGCGGTGGCGGGACCACCCGGACCGACAACACCTCGCGCGCCGCGCCGCCGCAGATTTCCGGCATCGCCCTGCCTGATGGCTATAATCTCGATTCCAACCGCACCATCATCCTGGGTGAGGGCGAGCGCTGGATCGGCCGCCTGTCCTATTCGATCAATTCCAGCGCGGATGACATGTTCGATTTCATCCGCCGTGAGATGATCAATCACGGCTGGACCGAAGTGGCTGTAGTGCGTTCGGAAATCAGCCAGCTTACCTATCTGTCCGGCCAGGGTGATCGTGTCGCATCGATCCTGATCAACAAGCAGTCGCTCTATGGCTCGAAGATCGACATGACCGTGTCGCCGGCTGCTGGTGGCGGCGGGATCAACCCGGCGCGCAATACCGCGACGACCAATCGGCGCTGATTTGCCGGCCGAATACCGGCCTATTGTCATGATATGAAGGCACGCAGCCGACGCTGCGTGCCTTCTGTTCTTCCGCCGTCAACTGGCCGGCTGCGTCGGCACCACCAGCACGTCGCAGGGCATGTGCGACAGTACATGGCGCGCGGTGCTGCCGAGCAGGATTTCCAGCAGTGTGTTGCGGTTGCTGGTGCCGATCACCAGCAAGTCGGCGCCATACTGGCGCGCATATTGCGTGATCACCGGGCCGGGCTGGCCATATTCCGCCACCAAATGGATTTTTGGTTGCTCGCCGCTGGCGGCACTGGCTTCAGCCATGAAAGCGGCGCCGTCGCGCAATGCCGCCTCGCGATGCTGCTGGCGGAAATCCACCATGTCGCTGGAAAGCCCGGCCATCGGCGCATCATAGGCATGTAGCAGGGTCAGCGGCTGTCCGGGAAACAGTTCCAGCGTGGTGATCAGGGCCTGGCGCGCGGCGGCGGCGTAGTCGGTTGCCACCACGATATTGCCATAGGGCGCGCGTGGCCGCTGCTTCACGATCAGCAGCGGCACGGCGCTGCGGCGCAGCAGCTGTTCCACCGTGTTGCCGATGCCGAAGCGGCCCAATGTCTCGTCGCGGGCGATGCCGGTGACGATCAGGCCGCAGCCGGTGCCGTTCGCCACTTGCAGCACCAGTTCCACCGGATCGGCCGGCACCACCACGGCCGAAACCCTGGCTTCGGCTGCCAGTGCCAGATCCTGCCGCAATTGCGCTTCAGCGATGCGGGCGCCGTCATCACCCGGGTGCCGGCCGGGTAGCCGGTCCAGCATGGCCTCGGTATCAAAATCCTCGCCGCGTTCCAGGGCGTGAACCGCAATCAGTTCGGCCTGCCATGCCAGGGCCAGGGCGGCGGCGCGATCCAGTGCGCGGTCGCAGCGCGCACTCAGATCAGTGGCGAGCAGCAGCTTGGTCGGGATGGCTGTGGTCATGATGGTCTCCTTCCTGAAATCACATATCGTCGAATAGCCGAAGGCGGCGCAGCAGGATTTTTTCGCCCTCCAGCACCAGCATCAGCGCCACGCCGGCGGCCAGGATCACGGCGCCATTCTGCAATCCCACCGGGCGGGTATCGAAAATCTGCTGCATCAGCGGCAGATAGGTGAAGGCAAGTTGCCCCAGCACCACAACGGCCAGGGCCACCAGCACCACCGGTGTACCCAGCGCACCGCGCCAGGTGATTGATGTCATATGCAGGTAGCGCACATTGAACAGATAAAAAATTTCAAACACCACCAGCAAATTCACCACCATGGTGCGTGCCAGCGCCAGATCCTGGCCCCGTTGTAGCGCATAGAAGAAAATGCCCAGCGCGCCGATGGTGAACAGCAGCGAGACGAACACAATGCGCCAGACCATGAAACGCGAAAGCAGCGGCGCATCGGCGGCGCGTGGCCGGCGCTGCATCACGCCGTCTTCCGCCGGCTCGAAGGCCAGGGCGAGGCCCAGCGTCACCGTCATGATCAGGTTGATCCACAGGATTTGCGCCGCCGTCATCGGCATGGTGAAGCCGAAGGCGATGGCGGCAATCACGGCGAATACCTCACCGCCATTGGTCGGCACGGTCCAGGCGATCACCTTGCGGATATTGTCATATACGGTGCGGCCTTCATGCACGGCCGCCACGATGGAGACGAAATTCTCGTCCAGCAGCACCATCTCCGAGGCTTCCTTGGCTGCCTCGGTGCCTTTGCGCCCCATGGCAATACCGATATCGGCCTGTTTCAGGGCCGGCGCATCATTCACGCCATCGCCGGTCATTGCCACTACGGCGCCGCTGGATTGCAGCGCGCGCACGATACGCAGCTTATGCGCCGGATCGGTGCGGGCAAACACCTCGGTGCGTGCCGCCAACTCGGGCAGGGCAGCATCCGACGTCTGTTCCAGATCGGCGCCGGTCACCACGCGTGTGCCGTCAGTCAGCCCCAGTTGCCGCGCGATGGCGCCGGCAGTGGCGGCATGATCGCCGGTGATCATCTTCACGCCGATGCCGGCAGCGCGGCATTCGGCAATGGCATGGATCACTTCGTCGCGCGGCGGATCGATGAAGCCGACAATGCCGAGAAATACCACTTCCTGCTCAAGGTCGGGAAAATCCAGCTTGCCGGCGGCGTCTGCCGGGCGCTTCATGGCGAAGCCGAGCACCCGTTCGCCGGCCGAGGCGGCTTCGGCGATGCGTGCCTGCCAGTAATCGGCGCTGAGCGGCTCCGGCCCGGCATTACCCTGCTGGCTGTGGCACATCGCCAGCAGCTTTTCCGGCGCGCCTTTCACGAAGATGGCCGGCTTGCCATGCGGATCGTTATGCCGCGTCGCCATGAAGCGGTATTGTGCATCAAACGGGATTTCGTCGCTGCGCGGCCATTCGGCGCGCAGATGCACCGGGTTGAAGCCGGCCTTCATCGCCAGCGCCACCAGGGCGCCTTCCATCGGATCGCCTTCACTGCGCCACTCATTCTCCACCTGGCGTAGCTGTGCGTCGTTGCAAAGCAGGCCGGCGCGGATCAGCGGCGCGGCGGCTTCCACCGCATCTACATCCTCGTCGCCGCTGGCGGCGGTCAGTTCGCCCTGCGGCGCATAGCCGGCGCCGGAAACCAGCAGGCTATGCCCGGCGGTGACGATGCGCCGCGCCGTCATCTCGTTGCGGGTCAGGGTGCCGGTCTTGTCGGAGCAGATCACCGAGGTGGCGCCCAGGGTTTCCACCGCCGGCAGGCGCCGGATCACCGCATGACGCGCCGCCATGCGCTGCACGCCGATTGCCAGGGTGATGGTGATCACCGCCGGCAGACCTTCCGGCACCACGCCCACCGCCATCGCCACCACGGCAATCAGCGCATCGGGCCAGGCATAGCCGCGCACCAGGGTGGCAAACAGAAAGAGCAGCATGGCGGCGCCAATCGCCACCCAGGTGAAGCGGCGGCCGAACTGGTCGATCTGGCGCAGCAGCGGTGTCGACAGCATCTCCACGCCCTCGATCAGTGCATTGATGCGGCCGATCTCGGTCAACGCGCCGGTCGCCACCACGATGCCGGTACCCTGGCCGGCAGCCACCAGCGTGCCGGAAAAGGCCATGCCGCTGCGGTCGCCCAGGGCGGCATCGGGCGCGGCACAGGCTTCATCTTTCTCGGCGGTGACTGATTCGCCGGTCAGCATGGCTTCGTCGATCAGCAGGCCGCGCGCCCGGATCAGGCGCAAATCCGCCGGCACGCGGTCGCCGGCTTCGATCAGCACCACATCACCCGGCACCAGATCGGCCACCGGCACAGTCAGGCGCTTGCCGCCACGCCGCACATTGGCGCTCGGGGCGATCATGCGGCAGATGGCGCTTAGGGCCTTTTCCGCTTTGTCCTCCTGCATGAAACCGACAATGGCATTGATCAGCACCACGGCCACGATCACGCCGGCATCGATGCGATGGCCCAGCAGCCAGGCGCCAAACGCTGCCGCCAGCAGGAAATAGATCAAGGTGCTGTTGAATTGCGCCAGGAAACGCAGCACCGGATGTGGGCGCGGTGGCTCGGGCAGGCTGTTCTGGCCGAAACGGGCGCGCCGGCCTGGAATTTCTTTGCTGTGCAGGCCATCCGGCCCGGTTGCCAGGGCGTCGCATACCGCCGGCTCGGTCATGGCATGCCAGGGTTTCTGGCTCAGGTCTGTGGCAGTCTCGGTCATGCTTGGCTCATGAGATAGTCGCAACGGCTGTCCTCCGGAACTGGCCGGATGATGCAGCGGAAAGGGCTGGGAGGGAGGCCGGTCGGCTCACCGTCGAGGGGGGCGGCGACCGGGCGGCACCTTGCGCCCCGGGCTGGCCGGGGGCAGGGCCATTGCAGCCGGATTGCGCAATATCATGCCGGCCGGCACAAGCGCCGCCAGCACCAGGGCTTCCGGCGCGGTTTCATTGTCACCGATACAGGTCGTCTCTGCCGGGCAGGCGCCATCATCCGGCAGGCTGGCCGGCTGGCTGATTGCGATGGCCATGGCATCGTGCCAGCGCGATGGCACCGGTTGCAGCAGCGTGGCCAGCAACAGGGCCAGCAAGCTTGCCAGCAGAGCCGTTTGCCGTCGGTATGGTGCTGAAAGTGAGTCCGGTTTGCGCCTTTGCATCAGCCATAGCATAGGGCATGCCGCTCCACCGGCATTGATCTATGTCTATGCCCCTGGTTTTACCCGGGCTTTTGCTTGCATAAGCCGCTGGGGCGCTGTAGGCAGCGCCATGCGCACCGCCTATCTGGCTCCCGAGGGTTTTGAAGCCGATCTGCGCGCCGAGCTTGGCCCGGCGCTGCTGGCCGAGCATGGCCGGCTGCTGCTGGCCGAGGGGCCGGCGCGTGAGGGCATCGCCTGGGCGGCAAATATCTGGCATGACGTGCAGGATATCCCGATCAATTCCATCGGCGAGGCGGCGGCCAAGCTGAAGGCGATCCAGCGCAACTGGGCCGTATATGCACCGACGCATCATCGCCGGGCCAGCCTGATTGTCGATAAATTGCCGCATGTCTCGGCCAAGCCGCTGCATTTTGGCCAATTGCCGCCGGCCGCGCCGCTCGGCAGCTTCACCTTGCTGGCGCCGGATCGTCTGCTGGCGGCGGCGGCATGCAGCAGCCCGTGGCCGAATGGCGAATGGCAGTTTCATGAAGATCGCGAGGGTCCGCCAAGCCGGGCCTATCTCAAGCTCTGGGAAGCGCTGAGCCGCTTCGCGCTGCTGCATGGCGGCGAGATGCCGCGTGCCGGCGAACAATGCTACGATCTTGGCGCCTGCCCGGGCGGGTGGACCTGGGTGCTGGCCGGCCTGGGGGCGCGCGTGGCAGCGGTGGACAAAGCCCCGCTGGCGCCGAATGTGGCGGCGATGCCGGGCGTTGACTGGCGCCAGGGCAGCGCCTTCGCGCTCGATCCGCGCCACGAGCCGATGGCCGACTGGCTATGCTCGGATGTGATCTGCTATCCGGCGCGACTGCTGGCCCTGGTGCAGCGCTGGATCGCTGCCGGCAAGGCAAAACGCATGATCTGCACGCTGAAATTCCAGGGCGAAACCGATCACGCCACGGCCCAGGCCTTCGCCGCCATTCCGGGCGGCACATTGCTGCATCTGCATCACAACAAGCACGAACTCACATGGTTGTGGCGGGCCGCTGCGTGATCACGCCATACCAGCCCAGGCCATCATAGGTTTCGTAGCCGATGGTGCGGGCATAGGCGACCAATTCGCCATTCCGGCGGTAATAGCTGCCGCGCCCGGCCGGGCTCGGGCTGAGGTCAAAGGGCTGGTAGAGGCCGCTATTGTCGGAGGAGGCGATGATGCGCAGCTTGGCGTCGAGCAGCAAAGTGCGCGAGCGTGGCCATTCCTCGGCATTGAGCGGCGGTTCGTCGCGCACGATATTGACGCCCTGTTTGTCCCAATCGAACACCACGCCGAGTACGCCGATCGGCGTGCCGTCAATTTGCCCTTCCTCGCGCACGGCCGCCGCATAGATCGCCACGGCCTTGCCATCATGCGACAGGCTTGGGCCGATCTCGTCGACGATGAAGTCATCCCCCGAGCGTGACTGCATGGCGCGCTGGAACCATTGCGTGCGGGCCACCGTGGTCCGCGTCACCTTGGGAAAGCCGGCGGCATTCGAGGTGGCAATGACACGGCCCTGCGCATCGGCCAGCACCAGATTGAGATACACGGTGTAGAAACGGTTGATCACGCCAAGCCGTTCGGCGGCGCGGGCATAGCGTTCCGGCGATGGCTCGGACAGCGCCTGCCACATGGCATCGTCAGTGGCCCACCAGCGGCAATCGCAAGTCCGCTCATACAGGTTGCGCACGATGAGCTGCACCATGTTATGCGCCATATCGGTGAGGCGCGGCCCTTCGCTATCCTTGATCATCTGCTCGGCGACGCGCTTCGATTCCGTAATCGATGTCATCACCACCTCGCGGAAACGCTTGGAATTGCGCGAGGCCTGGGCGGCGAGGCTTTTCACCTCCTGCGCTACAACGGCGAAACCTTTGCCGACCTCACCGGCACGGGCGGCTTCGATGGCGGCATTCAGGGCCAGCAGGGTGGTCTGGAAGGCGATGTTTTCGTTACTGGTGCCGAAGTCGCGGACTTCGGTTTCCAGGGAATCGATCAGTTGATGGATTTGTCGCGTCATGTGCTACTCCGCTAAGAGGCCACCGGCAGGTTGTCGACAACTCTTGTGGTTGTGTCGCACCTGGCTATGTTGCGCTGCAAAAAACTTGCCAGTGATGGAATGACGGATTTCCCACTATCACCTTGAATTGCACAGGGTTTTGATGGCTTAAACGTGAGCGGTCTGCTTATATTTTCCCAGCAACGTTGGCGAGAATGAATGCATCTGGGAGGCTGGCATGTGGTGGCTGATGGGTGGGCTGGCGGTCCTGGCGGGCGGCGTCTTCGTCTATTTCTACGTCTATGACCGCTGGGTGCAGCATGATCATGCGATCCGGCGCAACTTCCCGATCTATGGGCGTTTTCGCTACATCATGGAGAATCTGGGCGAATATTTTCGCCAATACTGGTTCACCGCCGATTGGGAGGAGCGGCCGTTCAACCGGCTGACCCGGGCCTGGGTCTATCGATCCGCCAAGGCGGTGTCGAATTACGTTGCCTTCGGCTCGGAAGTGGATGCCCAGCAGCCGGGCCATATCTATTTCCTGCATTCCGCCTTTCCGGTGAATGACGATGAGGCCGAAGCCTATACCGGGCGCTGGATCGGACGTGGCGTGGTGCCCAATCCCTACAAGCCGCAAAGTTTCTTCAACATCTCCGGCATGTCCTATGGCGCGCTGTCCTCGGCAGCGGTGACTGCGCTGTCGGAAGGTGCGGCCCTGGCCGGCATCTGGCTCGATACCGGCGAGGGCGGCCTGTCGCCGTATCACCTCAAGGGCAATTGCGACGTGATCTTCCAGATCGGCACGGCGAAATACGGCGTGCGCGACAAGGATGGCCGGCTGGATGAGGACAAGCTGGCGGCTATTGCCGCCCTGCCGCAGGTGAAGATGTTCTGCGTCAAGCTGAGCCAGGGCGCCAAGCCGGGCCGTGGCGGCATCCTGCCGGCGGCCAAGGTGAATGAGGAAATCGCCGGCATCCGCCTGATCGAGCCGCACAAGGCGTCGATCTCGCCGAGCCGGCATCCGGAAATCGTCGACGTGCCGTCGCTGGTGGCGTTCATCAACCGGGTGCGCCGTGTCACCGGCAAGCCGGTCGGCATCAAGATGGCTTTGGGCGATGATAGCTTCGTCGATCATCTGTTCGAATATTTGCGCGACCGCCAGATCGAGGCGCCGGATTTCATCCAGCTTGATGGCGGCGAGGGCGGCACCGGCGCGGCGCCCGCGCCGCTGGCGGATTATGTCGGCCAGTCCATCGTGCAGGCCTTGCCGCTGCTGGCGGCGAAGCGGCGGCAATATGACCTGCGCATGCGTATCCGCATCGTCGCTTCGGGCAAATTGCTGACCCCCGACAAGGTCGCCTGGGCGCTCTGTCAGGGTGCGGATTTTGTCGTTTCGGCGCGTGGCTTCATGTTCTCGCTCGGCTGCATCCAGGCGATGAAATGCAATACCGGGCATTGCCCCACCGGCGTGACATCGAATGAGCCGCGTTTCATGCGTGGCCTCGATCCGGCGCGCAAATCGGTGCGGGTGGCGAATTATGCCAAGGCGGTGCGCCATGATGTGGAAGCCATCGCCCATGCCTGCGGCTGCAAGAGCGTGCGGGAATTGAAGGCGCATCATGTGCGCGTGCAGGGCGGCGCGCCGCTATTGTGATCAGTCCTGCCGCCAGCACCGTCTCCGGCTGCAACTTATATGTGCGGCATTGCTGCTCGCTACGTCCGCAAGGGGCTTCGCGGCCTCTGTAGGGCGAGAAGCATGCGACCCAATACAATCGGTTTAGAATCGGACCGGTATTTCGTGTAGGATTTCCACAAGGCATATGGCGAAGACGGAGCATGAAGCCGCACCCATGGCCTCGGGGGAAATTCACGCGTAGCGCAGGCTGCGTGATTATGGGGTGTGTCGCGGCATGGTAACACGCGAGGCGCTAGGACGATATCGGGCTGGCTTGGGGCGGTTTTCGGTCCAGTCGACCATCTTCCTGTTCGTCGGTCTGGTTTGTGCGGCGATTGTGGCGCTGGAATTCGCCAATTTCATTTATGATCGCGATGGCGATATTCGCGATGCCCGACGGACCACCGAAAATCTGGCGCGCTCAGCCGAGCAGCATGCTTCCGATGCTTTCCGCAGCATAGACACGGTGTTGCTGGGACTGGCGCAGCGCCTTGAGACGCAAGGCACCGGGCCGGCGGCGCTTGAGCGGCTACATGACGTGCTGCAGGCACAAGGCGAAGCCATGCCCTTGGTCCGGCGCATTCTTTATATCGATGCCGATGGTTGGTCTCAGGTCGATTCCCAGGCTGTGCCGCAGCGGACGATTTACACGGATCGTGACTTCTATCAGCACCACAAGGCGGTGGCTGATCGCCAGCTTTTCATCGGCGCACCGGTATTCGGCCGTGCCAGCAATAGTTGGGTGATCCCGCTGACGCGGCGGGTGAACAAGCCGGATGGCAGTTTTGGCGGCCTGGTCATTGCGCCGATCAATCTGGCGAATTTCCAGCGCTACTTTGATTCCTTCGATATCGGGGTTCGTGGCGTCATCGCGCTGATGACGGATGAAGGGCGCCTGTTGGCGCATCGACCATTCCAGCCGGAGGATATCGGCCAGATATTTCCTTCCGGCAGCGAATTGGCGCGCCGGGCCAACGTCGCGCCGTATGGCAGCACGACAATGGCATTCGAGCCGGACGGCGTGCAGCGGGTTGCCAGTTTCCGCCGCCTGCAAGCATATCCGTTGCTGGTGCTGGCGGCGCTGGATGAGGAAGAGGTGCTGGCAACCTCGCGTGACAATATGGTGCGCCGTGTCATTCTGGTCGGTTTTCTGCTGACCCTGATTGCGGCGCTTGGTCTGGTGCTGGCAATGCAGGCGAAGCAGCGCCAGGCGGTGGAGCAGGCCTTGCGGGCCGCCAAACAGGCGGCGGAGCAGGCCAATCAGGCGAAGTCGGATTTCCTGGCCGCGATGAGCCATGAATTGCGAACGCCGCTGAACGGCATTCTCGGCTTCGGCCAGTTATTGCAAGGTGGCTTTTATGGCAGCCTGCTGCCAAAGCAGGCGGAATTCGTCGAGGCAATTATTGTCAGCGGCCGGCATCTGCTGAATCTGATCGACGACATTCTGCAACTGGCCAAGATCGAAGCCGGCAAATTGTCGATCGATCAAGAGACGACATCTGTTGCCGATGTGATCAAGTCGGTGCTGGCGGCATTGGAGCGCGATGCAACGCGATATGACGTTCAGATCGATGCGGGTGATTTCGGCATGGCTTTGCCGCCGGTTCTGGCCGACCGCACGCGATTGATCCAGGTTTTGATCAATTTCGGCTCCAATGCGGTGAAGTATAACACCCGGCAGGGCCGGGCCTGGTTTGATTTCTCAGTGATTGAGGATGCCTGGGTGCGGATCGTGGTGAATGATACCGGCCTGGGCATCCCGATGGAACGGCAAGCCGAGTTGTTTCAACCCTTCAATCGTCTGGGGCGCGAAAGCCTGACCATAGAAGGCAGCGGTATCGGCCTGTCGCTGAGCAAACGGCTGACGGAATTGATGGGCGGCCGGATCGGCTTCAGCAGCATTGCCGGCGAGGGCAGCCGCTTCTGGGTTGATCTGCCGATTGCGCGGGCCGCGCATGATCTGCCTGCTGATCCCGCGGCATCGGCCGGCGCCGCTTTGCAGGTGATGCAGGCGGTGGTGCTTTATATTGAAGACAATCCGAATAACCGCCTGCTGATGCGCCATGTGCTGGCCACGATGCCGCGCTTGCGCCTGATCGACGCCGCCAATGTGCCGGATGGTTTGGCACTGGTGGCGCAGCATCGGCCGGATGCCATTCTCACCGACATCCATATGCCGGGTGAGGATGGCTATGCCTTGTTGCGACAATTGAAGCAGCATGTCGATTATGCCCGGATTCCGGTGGTTGCGGTGAGCGCCAGCGCCATGCCGCAGGAGGTGGAGCGCGCCAAGGCGGCAGGCTTTGACGACTACATCGTCAAACCGATTGACCTGTCCGTGCTGGCCAAAGTGCTGGCGGGCGTGCTGCACCGTCGCGTATCAATGAGTTGAAGCATCGAGCGGCTGCCGGGCAAAGCATGCCGGACCATCATTCTTCACCGAATTGACCATCTCACTCACGCGATACCGCGCCATGGCTTCGGCCGGATAGGGCCGCAGCAGATTTTGCACGGCACTGCCCGGCGCCAGCCATCGGGCATGATCCTGCGCTGCCAGGATCACCGGCATGCGCTCATGCAGTGGCGCCAGATAGGCATTGGCCGGCACGGTCAGGATGGTGAAGCGCTGCAATGGCTGGCCGTCCCTGCCGGTTGCCTCTTCCCACAGGCCGGCCATGGCGAAAGGCTGTCCGCCTTGCTGTCCGCCTTGGTGGCCGGGTTGCGGGCGCAGGCCGATACGCCAGGGCTGCTTGCGGCCATCGCCCAGGCTCTGCCATTCGTAGAAACTATCCGCCGGCACCAGGCAGCGTTGTGCGGCGAAGGCGGCGCGGAAACTCGGCTTGCCGGCGGCGGTTTCGCTGCGGGCATTGATCAGTGGCGCATTATTGGGGCCGGCAAAGCCCCAGCGCATGCACTGCAGCCGGCGACCATCGGCTGCCTGTGCCACCACCCAGGCCGATTGTGTCGGCGCGATATTCCAGCGCGGTTCGATATTCGGCCGTTCCTCCGGCGGCAGATCGAACATCTGCGCCAGCACTTCCAGCGGCACGGTCAGGGCAAAGCGGCCACACATCGGCGTCAGCCCGGCAGGGCCAGGCGGGCGAGCAAGGTCTGGGCGCGGCCATTGGCTTGCAGCAAGGCCAGGCCACGCTCGAATTCCGCCAGCAGGGCGGCGCCATCCGGCCGGTCGCGGGCAATGATCAGATGCAGGCTGTTGCGCGCCACCGGTTGCTGTGAATAGCGGAATTGCTGCGCTACCAGCCGTTCGGTGCGGATCAGGTGCCAGGATACCGGCTTGTTGACAATGAAATAATCCGCCCGTCCGGCCAGCAGCATCTTGAGGCAGGAACCGGCCTGCTGCGCTTCGACGCGCTCGACGCTGCCATCCTCCAGCAATGGGCGCAGCACCGGCTGGGCATTCCAGCCCAGCGGCACACAGGCGCGTGGAATGCGCCGGCCATCGCTGCCGGCGCCGGTCAGCGGGCCATCGGGATCGCGCCCGGCACTGCTCAGCACAAAACTGTCAATCGGGATCAGGGTGCTGGAATAGTGAAAACTGGCCTGGCGTTCCGGCGATGGTACAAAAGGCGCGGTGGCGTCGAAACGGCCGAGCCTGGTTTCCTCCAGCGCGCGGGCCCAGGTGGTGAACGACACCTGTACCGGGCGGCCAACGGCAGCAAAGGCCTCGCGCACCAAAGCGATGGCAACGCCGCCGTCCAGTTCACGTTCATCGGCGAAGGGCGCGTAATCGTTGCCGGTGGCAAGCCGCAAAGGCTGCGCCAGGGCAGCGCCTGGCAGCAGCAGCAACGCGAGCGCAGCAAGAATCCGAAGCGGCATGGGGCCGAGGTTAGGCTTTTTCGCGTGATCCTGGAAGCGGCAGGCAAACACGCCGCCGCGTGCCATCGGGCAGTTCGATATCTGCCAGGGCAACGCGCAAACCATAAAGCCGGTGCAGTGTCTCGGCCGTCAGGGTGGCTCGCGGCGCACCCTCGGCGATGAAGCCATCCGGCCCGAATAGCAGCACACGGTCGGCATGGGCCAGGGCATGGTCGGGATCATGGGTGGTGAACAATACGCCGATGCCGCTATCGGCCAGGCCGCGCAATTCCGCCAGCACCTTCGCCTGGTTGCCGAAATCCAGGTTGGCAGTGGGTTCATCCAGCAGCATCAGCGGCGCTTCGGCCGCCAGGGCGCGGGCGATCAGCGCCAGTTGCCGCTCGCCGCCGGAAAGCCGCGTATAGATCGCATCGGTCAGCGCCGTCAGCCCCAGCCGGTGCAGCGCCGCCTCGGCGATGGCGCGATCCTGCCGGCTGGGAGCATTGAACAGGCCACGATGCGCGGTGCGGCCCATCAGCACCATGTCGCGCAGCAGGAAGGGAAAGGTGCCGGTATGGGCCTGCGGTACATAGGCGATCTGCCGCGCCAGTTGGCGTGCAGGTTGCTGATGCAGCATCATCCCGCCCACCAGCACCGTGCCGGCCAGCGGCGGCAGCAGGCCCAGCAGGGTGCGGAACAAGGTGGTCTTGCCGATGCCATTGGGGCCGAGCAGGCAAAGGATTTCGCCGCGATGCAGCGTCAGATTCAAGTCACGCGCCAGCAATCGGCCAGGATAGCCGATGCTGAGATCATGCGCATTCAGGCCGGGCAAGGCGGCAATGCTGCTCATTGCCAGCTCCGCCGGGCGCGCAGCAACACCCAGAGGAAAACCGGCGTGCCGAGCAGGGCGGTGAGAATGCCGAGCGGGATTTCCACTGCCACCACGCCGCGCGCCAGCGTATCCACGCCCAGCATGTAGCCGGCGCCAAGCAGCAGGCTGGCCGGCAGCAGCAAGGCGAAGCGCGGCCCCACCAGCAATCGCGCCATATGCGGCACCAGCAGGCCGACCCAGCCGATGATGCCGGCGACCGAAACCACGGCGGCGGTGATCAGCGTGGCACCGCCGATTACCAGCAGCCGCACCGGGCGCACCGCCACGCCCAGCGTGCGGGCTTCCTCGTCGCCAAGCGACAATGTGTCGATCTGCCAGCGTAGCAGCCATAGCGGCACCAGGCCGATCAGCACGGCGGGCAGGGTGCCGAGCAGATCGGCGGGTGCAATGCCGGCCAGGCTGCCAAGCAGCCAGAAGGTGATGGCGGGAAGCTGGTTATAGGGATCGGCGGTGTATTTCAGCAGGCCGACACCGGCGCCGGCCAAGGCCCCGACCAGCACACCGGCCAGCACCAGGGTGAGCAGCGGATCGTGGCCACGCACGGCATTGCCGACCCAGTAGACCAGCGTGACGGTGGCGATGCCGGCCAGGAAAGCCATGGCCTGGATGGTGGCGACATCGCGTGACAGGAAAATTCCCAGCACCGCGCCCAATGCCGAGCCGGCGGAGACGCCGAGGATATCCGGCGAGACCAGCGGATTGCGGAAAAGCTGCTGATAGGCCGCCCCGGCGCCAGCCAGCGCAGCGCCCACCAGCAGAGCGGCCAGTACACGCGGCGCCCGGATACGCCACAAAACATCCAGCGCCGTGGCATCCAGCGCCAGCAGGTTCACCGGATAGCGCCCGATGCCGAGCGCCAGTATGGCCAAGGCCAGCACGGCCAGGGCGGCCAGCGTGAAGGCCAGGCCAGGGTGCATCAAGCCACGGTACATCAAGCCACGGTACATCAAGCTTGGGCGCATCATGCCAGCAATTGTTCCAGCTGCGTCGCATCCGGGCTGCGGTGATAGAGCCGGCGATAGGCCTCCAGCACAAAGCTGCGTGGATCGTCGTCGAACAGCGCCGGATAGAGCCGCCGCGCCAGCCAGTCGAGCCCGAGCAGGCGGTTGAGCCCGGGCGGGAAATCGATCCAGCCGAAGGGAAGGTTGGGCGCCAGATGGATGCGGCCATCACGCACCGCCGGCAGGCTGCGCCAGATCGGATCGCTGTGCAGCAGGCGGAAAAAATTCGGATCGATGGTCACGATCACATCGGGCTGCCAGGCCAGCACCTGTTCCAGCGCTACCTGCACCAGGCCGCCACGTCCGAGTGCCGCCGCCACATTCACCGCGCCGAGCCGTTCGATCAGTTCCGTGTTGATCGAGCCGGCCATGCCGGTATCCAGGCCGCGCGGGCCGCGTCCGTAATAGACCCGTGGCGGAGGACCCTGCCGGCGCGCCAGGCGGGTATCCAGGCGGGCCATCTGCTGGCGGGCCCAGCCGCTCAGGGCGGCAGCGCGTGTCGCATCGTTACTGGCTTCGCCGAGCCGGTCGATACTCTCCACCTGACGCTCCAGGCTGCCATCCAGCAGGATATAGGCAATGCCGGTCTGCGCCTGCACCCGGTCCGCCAGCGAGGCGTAAGTGGCATTCACCGCGCCGTAATCCAGGATCAGATCCGGCCGGGCCGCCAACACGGTTTCGACATTGGCGCTGCCGCCGCGTCCGGTCAGCCGGCCCAATGCCGGCAGGGCCAGGGCGGCCGGCGGCATGAAGGGTTTCTCGGCCTCGCGGAACGGCGTGGTCCAGCCCAGCAGTTTTTCCGGCGCCAGGGCATGCACCAGGATCGAGGCCGGTGGCCCGGCGGCATAGATGCGGTTGACCTGGGCCGGCAGCGACACCCGGCGCCCGGCATCGTCGATGAACACACGCAGCGTCGCGGTTTGCGCCGACGCGGCGTGGCTGGCCCCGGCGGCCAGGGCCGATATCAGCAAATCGCGCCGCGTGATCATCAGGCACCCTCCGCAAGCGCACCAAAACCATGGGCCGCCAGGATCGCCTGACCGCTTCGGGAAAGAATATAGTCGGCAAAGGCTGCGGCGCCAGCCGGCGCAGAGCGTGCCACGGTCAGACCGTAATCGGCGCCCACCGCCAGGGCCGGCGGCAGCGTCACCAGGCGCAGGCCGGGCAATTCGCGGCAGGATTGCTGCGCATTGGTACGATAGGTGAGGAAGATATCGGCAGTGCGGCTTTCCAGCAGGTGGGTATAGATGCTGCGGTCGGCGGTGCCGGCGGGCTGGCCGGGCTGGGCGGAGTTGCCGGTCAGTTGCAGCGCTTTGGTGGCCAATCTGGCCTCGGCGCCGGGCCGGATCGCCTCTGCGCGGGCAAAGGCGGCGAAAGCATAATCGCCGGACGGATCGGCGCCCGGCGTTGAAGTGCCGAGCCGCACCGTGTCATCCAGCATCCGATCCAGCAAGGTGGCAGTGGTGGCCGGTTCATCGGCATGCACCAGGGCGCAGAGCGTGTTGCGGGCAAAAAGCTGTGGCGGGCCGAAGCCGCCGGCGCGATGCAGGCTTTCGGGATGCGCCATATTGGCAGAGGCGAAGATATCGGCCGTCTCGCCCGCCGCGATGCGATCATGCAGCAGGCCGGAGGCGCCGTAATTTGCCGAGATGGCGCTACCCCCAGCGGTCTGGAAGGCGGCGCCGATCTCGGTCAGTACCGCGCGCAGGCTGCCCGCCGCATAAAGGCGAAGCGCAGCCTGCGCCGGTTCGTGGTGCGGGCCGATCTGCATCGGCCCAACCTAGTGCAAACAGGTCAGTTATGCACCCGGCTTGTAGTTCGGGAAGAAAAGCTGCTCGCCATTGATCTTGTAGCTGGCGATGGCGGCCTGGCCTTCGGCGCTGGTAATCCAGTCGATGAAGGCCTTACCCATATCCACCTTGACATGGGCATGCTTGGCCGGATTGACCAGCATCACGCCATATTGATTGAACAGCTTGGTATCGCCTTCCACCACGATGGTGAGATCGCCGCGATTCTTGAAATTGAGCCAGGTGCCGCGATCCGTGTAGGCATAGGCATTCATGGCGCTGGCAGTGTTCAGCGTCGGACCCATACCCGAGCCGGTTTCACGATACCAGCCGCCACCCGCCTTGGGGTCGATGCCGGCTTCCTTCCACAGCCGCAATTCGGCGGCATGGGTGCCGGAACTATCGCCACGCGAGGCGAACGGCGCCTTGGCGGCGGCAATCTTCTTGTAGGCGTCCAGCGCATCCTTGCCACCGGCCAGCTTGGCCGGATCGGCCTTCGGGCCGACGATGACGAAGTCGTTATACATCACCAGGCGGCGATCCACGCCCCAGCCGGCTTCGACGAATTTGGCCTCGGCCACGGCGTCATGCACAAACACCACATCGGCATCGCCCTTTTCGCCGGTCTTCAGCGCCTGGCCGGTGCCCTGCGCCACCACGCGCACGGTGATGCCGGACTTTTGCGTGAAGATCGGCAGGATATGGCCAAACAGGCCGGATTGTTCGGTCGAGGTGGTGGATGCCACCACGATGAATTTTTCCTGCGCCAGAGCCTGGGTGATGCTGGCGCCGAGCAGCAGCGCGCCGGCTGCCAGGGTGTTGATGAAAAGCCTGCGGTTCAACATGGGTTTCCTCCAGTTACCAGGTAAGGTCACCATTCAGGAAGGCTTGTGCCGCCTCGCTGCTTGGCTGGTTGAAAAAGTCGGGGGCGGGGGTGCGTTCGGCCAGGCGGCCGCGATGCAGAAAGATCACATCGCCAGCCAGGCGGCGGGCCTGGCCCAGGTCATGCGTGGTCATCACGATCTTGGTGCCGTCTGCGGCGATGCGGGCGATGATCTCTTCCACCTGCCGCGTGGCATTGGGGTCCAGCGCCGCAGTGGGTTCATCCAGGAACAGGATTTCCGGCGCCAGCGCGCGGGCGCGGCCCAGGGCCAGCCGTTGCTGCTCGCCGCCGGACAGCACCCGCGCCGGCCGCTCGGCGAGGTGGCCGAGGCCGACATGCTCCAGTGCCGCCAGCGCCAGGCTGCGGCGCCGGTCGCGCGGCAGGCCACGCAGCTTGAGAGGGAATTCCACATTGGCCAATGCCGTGCGGCGCAGCAGCACGGGCTTCTGAAACACCATGGCCTGGCCGAAACGCAGCCGCTCGGGCTGTTGCGCAGCGCTGCCCTGCCAGAGGATGCGGCCGCTGCTGGGCAGCAGCAGGCCATGGCATAGCCGCAGCAGCAGGCTTTTGCCGGCGCCGTTCGGCCCCAGGATGATGGTGGGTGCGCCAGGCGCAAAACCGAGTGAGACATCTTGGAGCAGAGTCTGTCCGCCGGCGGCGAAACACACCTGGTCCAGGCGCAGCGGCAGCAGCCCGGTCATGCGCCCTGGTTCCGTTGCGCCGCATTGCCCAATGTGGTGGCGGCGGCATTGATGGCGATGGCAATGCTGAGCAGCACGATGCCCAGTGCCATCGCCAGCGCCAGATCGCCCCGGCTGGTTTCCAGCGAGATCGCGGTGGTCATGGTGCGGGTGAAGCCGGCGATGTTGCCGCCGACGATGATGATGGCGCCGACTTCGGCAATGGCGCGGCCAAAGCCGGCCAGCACGGCGGTGGACAGGCTGTAGCGCCCGTCCCAGAGCAGCGTGGCGATGGCCTTGAGCGGGGTGAGGCCAAGCGAGCGCAGTTGTTCCTCATATTCGCGCCACAGATCGGCGATGATCTGGCGCGACAGCGCCGCGACAATCGGCGTGATCAGCACCACCTGGGCCACCACCATGCCGGCCGGCGTGAACAGCCAGCCGAGCTGGCCGAGCGGCCCGGAGCGCGACAAGATCAGGTAGACGATCAGGCCCACCACCACCGGCGGCAGCCCCATGCAGGCATTCAGCACCACGATGCAGGCATTGCGGCCACGAAAGCGGGTGAGGGCGAGCAGGGCGCCGAATGGCAGGCCGATCAGACTGCCAACCAGCACGGCTGTGAGGCTGACACGCAGCGAAAGCCAGACGATATGCAGCAACTCTGCGTCGAGCCGCCACATCATTGTCAGGGCCAGGGTGAAGGCTTCGCCGACCGTGTTCATGAAGCCATGACTACACGATCGGCGTTTGTTTCATCAATATAATAACTAGCTGATAAACAAAGGAGTTTTGACGACAAAAAATTTTGTCGTCAAAAATGCCTTATTTGGTTTTCAGGAGGCTTTGGCGCGCAATGCCGGCTTGCTCTGGCGCGGATTCTGGCCCAGGCGCGGCCGGCGGCCATAGGCCCGGTTGACACCGCTGCTGACCGAGATCAGCCGTTGCAGTGGCTCGGCGGCGCAGATTGCCGGCGGGCGCGAGCAGAAGAATTCGGCATGAAACAGGCCATCGGCTTCCTTGCCGGTGGGGCTGACACCGCGCTGCGCCAGGGCCGCAAGCGTGCCTTGCATTTCCTCCTCATCGCGGAAACGCCGTTGCACGAAACTGGTGCCTTCGAATTTTTCCGTTTGCAGGCGATGCCGGCCCAGCGTGTTGGCGATGCCGCCATAGTCGAACATGCGCAGCACGAAGGAGGCGACCCAGGGTGCGCTGCCGGTGCAATCCACCAGTTTCTCGAAACTGCGGCTGGTGACATAACCAACGCAGCCGGTGGAAACGATCAAGTCTACTTTCGCCAGTTCGGTGCGGGCCTGATCCGGCACCGCTTCATTTTCCAGATCGGCGACAATCCCGACATCCAGCGCGCCGCTGGCCTCGGCATAAGTCACCGCTGGTGCCGATACATCCAGGCCGATGACGCGGATATCGCGCTTGCGCGGCCAGGCGGCGAGAAAGTGGCGGTCGAGATCGAGCAGGTCGGCCGGGCTGAGCGCCTGCTGCGCCAGGGCTTCATAACGCTCCACAAGCTGATCGTAGCTCAGGGCATATTTCATCAGGATGGCATTGATGCCATAGGAGCAGCCAAGATCCAGTACGGTGAGCGGCGCACCCTTGGCGCGTTCGCAGGCATCGATCACCTGATCAAAAACCGGCCGCGCCAGATGCGGAATGGCATAGCCCAGGCCACCGAGAATACGGAAATAACTGCGCGGATCGGGCTGCACATAGATGCTGCTGAAATCCGCCTTGCTTTCATTGCTGGCCGAGAAATCCTCGCGCTTCGGCATTGTGTTTTTCCCCTTTCTTGTCGTTTTACGAAATAAACACGGCAGCGCCTGCCTTGCGGCAGGCCCATCAAAGATCGTCAATTGTCGTGTGCGAAAAAGATAACCGCTGGCGCCGTTGCGATGCAAACCGCAATCGCAATGTTGATGCGATCAACCCGCTATGTTCGTGCTTTTTCCAGCCGTGGCACGAACTGCACGCGTCATGCTGGCGCGAGTGAGATGTGAATCGCGCGCTGCTTCAGCGCCATGTGAACATGGCGCGGCAGGCCGCGGCGAAATTGCCTTCTTCCAGATAACGCAAAGCCAGCACGGCACCGAAGCCGATGCCGGCCAGCGCCAGGAAACTGCTGGCCGCCAGTGTCGACAGGCCGGTCAGGCCCTGGCCGATGCTGCAGCCCAGCGCAAACACGCCGCCAATGCCCATCAGCGCGCCGCCGCTCAGATGGCCGACAAGATCGCTGCGGCTGGTGAAACTTTCAATGCGGAAACTGCCATCGAGACGCGCGGCGATGAAGCCGCCGAGCAGCACGCCGCCGACCGTGCTGATGCCGAAATTCAGCGTCGCGCCGGTGAAGGTCATGAGATAGATCAGGCTGTCGCCGATGGGCGCCACGAAGGTGAGCGAGGCCAGCGGTGTCGGATCAAAATCATCGCGGCCGAGATTGCCGGTGATGAACCAGCCGCCGACCACCAGCAATCCGGCGGCAAAGCCGGCGAAGACCAGGCGCGGCTTGGCGCGAAAGCTGCGGCCGGCCAAGGCATAGGCCAGCAGGCCGCCGCCGATCAGCAGAGCCAGGCCGGCGCGGGCCAGGTCAGCATTCAGGCCGGCCTGGGCCAGCAGCACCGGCAGCGCCTGGCTGCTGATGCCATGGCCGGCGAGATCGAGCGTGGTGGCGGTTTCGAACCATTGCCGCAATGGGCCGATCACGCCGCGCAGGGTGGCATAGGCCGTTACCGCCAGCACCAGCACCGCCACGAGCGATTTCAGATTGCCGGCGCCGATGCGCACCAGATTGCGGCTGCCGCAGCCGCCGGCCAGCACCATGCCGAAACCGAAGGCGCCGCCGCCGAGCAGGGCGCCGAGCCAGCCGAGCCGTGGCGTGGCATAGATGGCGCCGCCGAGATCGATCAGTCCGGCCAGATGCAGCGCCTGGCTGCCCAGGATGGCGCTGCCTGCTGCCAGCATCCAGGCGCGCAGGCGGTTGCTGTCGCCCATCAGCACCAGATCGCTGATCGCGCCCATGGTGCAGAAATTGGTTCGTTGCACCAGGGCGCCGAACAACAGGCCCAGCAGCAGGCCGCCACCATTCACCAGGGCGGCCACGGCTATTTCATTCATTGCGGCGGCTCCTGGCTCCGGCTGTCGCTATTCCGCCCGCAACGGGCAGGGCTTCAAAAAGGCTGGTCATAATTATATAAACGGCTTGTTGAAAGAAAAGTTTCCGGTGTTCTATCTGTCCTTTCGGGGAGATTCACTCATTCGGGAGAGTATTGTCACCATGACTGCGAACCTGCTGGATTTACGGGGCCTGAACTGTCCGCTGCCGGTGCTGCGCACCCGCAAGGCGCTCAAGGACATGCCGCAGGGCGGGCGGTTGACCGTGGAGGCGACCGATCCGGCAACCCAGTCCGATATTCCTGCTTTGTGCGAGGCCGCCGGCTACCGGCTGGTGGGCAGCCGCCAGGAGGCCGGTATTTTTGTGTTTGACATAGAGCATTTATCCTGAATACGACCAAGACGATGGTTGGCGAGATCATCAGAATACGGTAGGTTGGGTGTATTAAAGTGACAAAAAGTAACAGGGTGGCCGCATGGCAAAGTTGACCACGAATGACATTGTCCCTGGCCAGCGTTTTGAACAGCGACACGGCTTCACTTGGCGCGTGACGCGGCTGATTCAGTTTCCGACTGAAGATGTTGTGCATGTGCAACTGGTGAATGAACGTGATGCCAGCAGCACCAAGACAGTGTCGGTCAATGCTCTGCTGGATCGCAACTTGTTCAAGCTCACTGATAAGTGACGCCGCTTCAGCCAATCCCCCTGGTATCTGTCCGGTTTTCTGGCCGGGCCTTGGTGGGGTTGGCCACATTGGCGCTGGTGCTCGCCGCCTGCGCCGCACCGGTTGAGCCTGCGGCCCCCGATCCGGGACCTGCCGAGTCGCCGCCAATGCTGGCCGAACCGCCGGTCCCGCCGCCGCCAATACTTCCCGCTCCAGCCCCGCCCGCATCGCCGCCGATGTTGCGCTATGCCGGCCATGTCGCCAGCTTCGCCGGCATGGCCGAGGCCGAACGCGGCTGGCCGGCCCTGACCCGGCGCTTCGCTGCGCTGCAAGGGCTGACCCCGCGCTATGTCGAGGTTGATCTTGGCGGCAGCCGCGGCAAGGTGGTGCGGGTCCTGCTGGGTGGTTTTGTCGATCGTGATGCGGCCCGTGCCTATTGTTTCGATTTGCGGCGCGAGGGCCTGTTCTGCGCCCCGCATCCGCTGCCGGCACCGGTTCCGGCCCCGACCACGGCAGCCGCCGGCTGAAAAGTCGGCACCACACTCTGCTGTTGCAGGGTTTCGGCGCTACATCTATTATTATGCTAAAGCAGCGCCGAAAAAGTCGGGGCTGCGCAGCCACGTGGCCAGGCCGGCATGAAGCCGGCGCCGGGCCAGGACGCAAGGATTGACGTCGCGTGACGGTGAGCAAGCCGGTCGTACAGGAAACACTGAAGCTCGTGAGCGTGGTGGAAAGCCAGAGCCGCGAGCTGATGGATTTTTGCCGCCAGCCGGAAAATGCCAGCGAGCATTTCCAGGATTACAAGCGGTTTGTCGAGAAGATCGAGCATTTCTACATTTTCGTCGATCTGGTGGAAGGCCGTATCCCGGAATTCGAGCAGGCCAAGCGCGAGCCGCTGGCCAAACATCTCTCGAAAATCCGCTGGAAGGTCATCATCCTGGAACTCGACACCACGCGCATCTATCTGGTGAAGATCACCGAATCCGGCCGCAAGCTGCCGCTCGGAGCGCGGGAATTCCTGGTCCGCCGGCTGGATCGGCTGGGTGAGATTGCCCAGTATTTTGACCGCTTCGGCGACGAGCATGAACTGGCACCGCCGGCCCAGGCCCTGATTGCGGCGGTGGAAAAGCTGCTGCGTGCCGGCATCGATCAAGCGCCGAAGCTGGATGAATTCGCCTCCACGCTGCCGGAAAGCGCCTTGCCGCGCCGCTCGGCCACGCCGCCGATGCCGGTCAGTTCCAGCTTCAATCTGTCCGGTCTGTCGCTGGGTGAGCCGATCCGCGTTTCTGCATCGCGCGCGCGCGAGACCTTGCTGCCGGTGGTACCCGACAAGGTGAAGGTGAAGGAAGCCTGGGGCCGCTTCTACGTCGAGAAGGGCGCCATGGTTTCAGTGACGCAGGCCTGCAAGGTGGCGTCGATCTCGCTTGATCAATTGGCCGCCCGGCTTGGCGTCAGCCGGGTCGCGTTGTCGCTGATGCTGAGCGGCCAGGATCCGATGCCGCGCCAGGCGGTCGACAAGCTGCAGCAATTCATGGGCGAGCAGGCTCGCCGCCTGCGTCCGCCAGCCTGATCCTGCCGCCATGTCATCCGCCGGCTGGCAGCGCATTGCCCAGGCTGGCCTGAGGCAACTCGCCGGCCTGCGCCAAGCGGGTATTGCGCTGGCCGGGTTCAGTCCGGTGCAGGCCCTGCTGGCGGAACGCGACCGCTGGTTTCTCTGGCTGCCGGTACTGATCGGTGGCGGCATTGCCACCTATTTCACCTTGCCGGGCCAGCCATCGTTGCCATTGCTGCGGGCAGCCCTATTGGCGGCTTTACTGGTATTGCTGCTGTTCGCCTGGCGCTGGCGTGTGTTGGCATTGCTCGGGTTGCCGTTTTTCCTGCTGCTGGCCGGCTATTGGCTGGCGGCCGAACGGACGATCCAGGTGGCGGCGCCGGTGCTGGAGCGCCGGTTGCCGGCGCGGCTGGTGGAGGGCCGTGTGCTCCTGGCCGAACCACGCGATAATGGCCTGCGCCTGACCCTGGATCAGGCCCGTATCGACGGCCTGGCGGCGCACCAGACACCGGCCCGGCTGCGCGTCACCCTGCGCCAGGTGCCGATAACCGCCGGGCCGATGCCGGGTGACCGGGTGCGTTTGCGCGCCGTGCTCGGGCCGCCGGCTGGCCCGAGCCTGCCGGGCGGTTATGACTTTGCCCGCAATGCCTGGTTTCAGCGGATCGGCGGCATCGGCTATGCCAGTGGGGTGGCGGAGATTCTGCCGCCGGCCGGCGAGGTGCCGGATTGGGGTGACGCCTGGCGCATCTGGCTGGCGACGCAGCAACAGCTGCTGACCGAGCGCATCCTGGCGGTACTCGACGGCTCCGATGGCGCCATTGCGGCGGCGCTGATGACGGGGGTGCGCGGGCCGATCCCGGAAGCGGTGGATGTGGCGTTCCGCGATTCCGGCCTGGCGCATATCCTGTCGATCTCCGGCCTGCATCTGGTGCTGGTTTCCGGCATCCTGTTTTTTGTGCTGCGCGGCCTGCTGGCTTTGTCGCCGTATCTGGCTTTGCATTGGCCATTGAAGCAGATCGCCGCGCTGGCGGCATTGTTCGGCGCTGCCGCCTATATGCTGCTCTCCGGCTCGGCCTTGCCGACACAGCGTGCCTTCCTGATGGTGGCGCTGGCGCTTGGCGCGGTGCTGCTGGATCGCCGCGCCCTCAGCCCGCGCAGCCTGGCTTTGGCGGCGCTGATCCTGCTGCTGCTGGCGCCGGAAAGCCTGCTTGATGCCGGCTTTCAGATGAGCTTCGGTGCCGTGGCGGCGCTGATCGCCACCTATGAAGCCCTGGAAACCCGCCTGGCGCAGTGGCGCAGCCGGGCGGCCGGCGCCGGCATGGTACTGTTCTGGTGCGGCGGCGTGCTGCTCACCTCGCTGGTGGCCAGTATCGGCTCCGGCCTGTTTGCCGCCTGGCATTTCAACCGCTTTGCCGATTATGCCCTGATCGCCAACCTGATCGCCTCGCCGCTGGTGTCATTCTGGATCATGCCGCTGGCCATGCTGGGTTTTGCGCTGATGCCGTTCGGACTGGAAGCCCTGGCACTGGTGCCGATGGGCTGGGGCGTGGAGGCGCTGATCGCCCTGGCATTATGGGTGGCGGGCTGGCCCGGCGCCGTGGCGACGCTGCCGGCGATGCCGGATTGGAGCCTGGCGGCGCTGGCACTGGGCGGCCTGTGGCTCTGCCTATGGCGGCTGCCCTGGCGCTGGCTTGGCCTGCTGCCGATCCTGGCCGGACTGGTATCGCCCTGGTTCACGCCATTGCCGGACCTGATCGTCAATCAGGATGGCCGCCACATCGCCCTGGCTGCGGCCGATGGCAGCGGGCGCTACTATTTCAGCGGCACGGCGCTAGCGGCGTTGCGCGACGACGACGAGGATTTGGCGCCCCGTGGTTTCGAAGCGGAAAACTGGTGGCGCCGGCTCGGTGCGCCCGGCCTGTTGCCCTGGCCCAATCCGCGCCGTAATGCCGCGCCGCAGGAAGCCTGGACCGGCGCCGATGGCAGCCTGCGCTGCGATGCCGATGGCTGCACCGCCCGGCTCAAGGGCTGGCTGATTGCGCTGCCGCGCCGCGAGGCGGCTTTGGCCGAGGATTGCCGCACGGCGGATATCGTGGTGGCGCCATTCCCGCTGCGGCGGCGCTGCCCGGCAGCCCGGCTGGTGATTGATCGCTTCGACCTCTGGCGCCGGGGGAGCCATGCGCTTTATCTGCATGGGCCAAGGGGCGCGGGTTGGCTGGAGCTGCGTGACGTGGGCGGCGCCCGTGGCCGCAAGCCGTGGGTGCCGCAGCGTGGCCAGCGCCAGACGGCAGAATAGCCGGCTGCACGAAGCCGCCTGTTTCACGAAAAAGGGCGCCCATGGCCATAGCCGGGGCGCCCTTCGGTATTTGTTGTGCAGTGGCTCAGTAACGCCGCAGCAGGCCGACCAGACGGCCCTGTACGCGGACGCGGTCCGGCCCGAAGATGCGGGTTTCATAGGCCGGGTTGGCGGCTTCCAGGGCGACCGAATTGCCCTTGCGGCGCAGGCGCTTCAGCGTCACTTCCTGATCATCCACCAGGGCCACCACGATGGTGCCGTTATCGGCATTCTCGGTGCGCTGGATCACCACGGTATCGCCATCCAGGATGCCGGCATCCACCATCGAATCGCCGGCCACTTCCAGGGCGTAGTGGTCGCCATTGCCGAGCAGGCCGATCGGCACATCGATCTGGGTGGAAAGATCGCGCAAAGCCTCGATCGGTGTGCCGGCGGCGATGCGGCCGTAAAGCGGCAGGGTGACAATGTCGCGGGCGTTGAACGGGCTGACCGTGACGGGGGTGCCTTGCATCGGCTGCATCACATCGCCGGTGCCGCGCGGCATCAGGCGGTTGCGTGCCGGGGCGGCGCGGCTGGCCGAGGCGCCGGCAGCCCCGGCGGCACCACGCAGCGGCACGGCGGAATCGGGCAGGCGCAGCACTTCCAGGGCGCGCGCCCGATGCGCCAGCCGACGCAGGAAGCCGCGTTCCTCCAGACCGGTGACCAGGCGATGGATGCCGGATTTGGATTTCAGCTTCATCGCCTCCTTCATTTCCTCGAAGGACGGCGAGACGCCGGACGTCTCCAGCCGTTCATGGATGAACATCAACAGGTCATGTTGCTTCCGGGTCAGCATGCCGCATTCTCCCTTGCCTGGCTTGGTTCCATCCCGGTCCGTTCCGGTCTGGGAACCGGAAACTTGAGTGGACTGAGTCGGAACGAAATTGAAACCCGACCAATGTTCTAAGTAGGTTCCTGCTGTGGGTCAAGCGCTTTTTTCCACAGCCCGATGACGTCCAGGCTGCAATCTTCGGGGCATTAAACACGCTTCAGTTTTTCTCCCGCGGCTATGTCTGGCAGGCTTTCGGCGCCTCCCTTATACCTTAGTTCTAGGCCTGCGAAGAAAGGCCGCTTGATATCGAGTCCAGAACGGGGAGGGCGCGGGGATGAAATTCGGCATCCGGCAAAAATTGAATATTGCCATCGCTTTGCTGACGGTGATCACGCTTTTGTCCAATGGCGTGGCGGCCCTGTTCTTCACCCGGGTGCAGAATACCTATGCCGGTATCACCAGTGAAAGCCTGCCCGAAGTGGTGGATGCGCTGAGCCTGCAGGCGATGAGCGCCGACCTGACCGCCACCGCGCCGGCCCTGGCGACGGCCAGTGATGAGGCCGAGCGCGCCCGCGTGATGATGGAACTGGAGGACAAGCAGCGCCAATTGGCGGCTCAACTCGAAACCGTGCGCAACGGCAGCGCGGATGCGGGCCAGCTTGAGGAAATCGGCAAGTCGGTGGAATTCCTGCAAGGCCGCATTGCGCAGATCAACCGCTCGGTGACTGCGCGGCTCGACTGGACCGCACAGCGGCTGGAAAAGACCCGCCAATTGGCGGAGGACTACGCCGCTTTCCAGGGCGTGATGCAGCCGCTGGTGGATAAGGCGATTGCCGATCTGGCCCGTGGCGTTGGTGGCGATGTTGCCACGGCGGCACGCGCGCTGATGGAAATGGCTGCGGCGGTGAACCAGATGATCGGCGTGGTCAGCGTCGCCGCCCAGGCCCCCACGGCGGAAGAAATCACCAGGCTGCAGAATGATTTCACCAATCTGAACAACATCATCCTGCAGGATCTGGACAAAGCCGGCCGCAGCTTCGATGTGGCGACGGTGCGTGATGCCGCCGGCAAGATACAGGCCTATGGTTCGAGCAGCGACAGTCTGTTCCAGTTGCGGCGCGGCGAATTGCGCACGGTGATGACGGCCGGCCTGGCATTGAAACAGGCGCGCGATGGCGCGGCCCAGCTGGCTGGCCGCATCGACATGGTGGTGAGCGGGGCGCGCCAGCGCGCCGACGATGTGTCCTTCTCGGCTGCTGGCCAGGGCCGCATGGTGCTGATCGTACTGGGCGTGCTGGCGGTGGTCAGCCTGATCGCTTCGGCGCTGATCGGGCTGCTGTTTGTCGGGCCGCAGGTTTCGGCCCCGATCACCCGGCTGACCGGTGCGATGCGCCGCCTGGCCGATCGTGACTGGTCGGTGACGCTGGCCGATACGGCGCGCCGCGACGAGATCGGTGACATGGCGCGGGCGGTGGAGGTGTTCAAGACTGCCGGCCAGGAGAATGAGCGGCTGCAAGGTGAGATGGAACGCGGCCGCGCCGATTTTGAGCGTGAGCGGCAGGCGCAGGAGGCTTTGCTGGAACAGGCCATCGGCCAGATTGTCGGCGCTGCCAATGCCGGCGAACTCGGCCGCCGCATCGATACCGAGGCGTTGCAGGGTGTGATGCGCACACTGGGCATCGGTGTGAACGACCTGCTCGGCACCGTGGAGCGGGCGCTGACCGATCTGGGCGGCATGCTGGGCGCGCTGGCCCAGGGCAATGTCGGCCATCGCATCGATGGCGGCTATCAGGGCGTATTCGCGCAACTGGCGCGGGATGCCAACAGCCTGGCGGAGCGGCTGGCCGATATTGCCGGCCGGCTTGGTCAGTCGGCCGGACTGGTGCGCGATGCGGCGTCGGAAATCTCCACCGGCAGCGCCGATCTGGCGCAGCGCACCGAGGCGCAGGCGGCCAGCCTGCAACGTACAGCGGCGACCATGGAAGAGATCACCGCCACGGTGCGCCACAATGCCGATAATGCGCGCCAGGCCAGCCAGTTTGCCGTGGCGGCACGCGATACCGCCGAGGGCGGTGGCCGTGTTGTCGGCAATGTGGTGACGGCGATGGGCCGCATCGAGGGCAGCAGCCAGAAGATTGTCGATATCGTCGGTCTGATCGATGAGATCGCGTTCCAGACCAACCTGCTGGCGCTCAATGCTTCCGTCGAGGCAGCGCGCGCCGGCGAAGCCGGCAAGGGCTTTGCCGTGGTAGCTCAGGAAGTGCGTGCCCTGGCGCAGCGCTCTGCCAATGCCTCGAAGGAGATCAAGGCGCTGATCTCGGAATCGAACAGCCAGGTGCGCGAAGGCGCCAAGCTGGTCGGCGAGGCCGGCGCGACGCTGGAAGCCATTGTCGAATCGGTGAAACGGGTGGCCGGGATCATCGAGGAAATCGCCATCGGTAGCCAGGAACAGGCATCCGGGCTGGATGATGTGAACCAGTCGGTGGCGGAGATGGACGAGATGACCCAGCGCAACGGTGCGCTGGTGGAAGAAACCACCGCCTCGGCACAGTCGATGGCCGATCAGGCGCGCGGCCTTGCCGATCTGGTCACCTTCTTCAAGCTGGGTCGGAGTGGGGGCTGAGGATGGGGGCTGGGGGCTGCGGGTAGTTCTTAACGCCAATCCATCATTCGTTAACCTCTTGCTCAGGATTTATGGCGCATTCTGCGAACGGGACGCGAATCGCGCGTCGCGAATCGGCAATGTTGTTTGCGGCGGGGCCGCCTGAGCAGGATTTGGGGGATGGCATGAGCGAAGTGTTGCGGCTGCGTCCGCGCGGCGCCGATATCTCGAATCCACGGGGCGGGGCGCCATCCCATGTTGCCCAGGCTTACGGCGCCACCCAGGCGCGCGCCCGGCAGCCAGACCCGGAAACCAATCAGGCGGCGCCCCAGGCGACAAACCGGGCGGCCGGCAAGGCGGCGCGCTTTGGCGGTGCCGGCAATTGGGCCTTGTGGCTGGCCGCGCTGGGTCTGCTGGGTGGCGGCACCGTGCTGGGTACCATTCTGGGCGGCGGACCGCAGCTGGCCGCCAATCAGCAGCCGCGTCTGGTGAATGTGGTGCAGCCGGCCCAGGCCGTGGCGCGTCCGCTGCCGGCGCCTGCCGCCATTGCTGCGGCGCTTCCGGCTGAAACTGCGGCGCCGCATGCCGCCGATCCTCATCTGGTGCTGCCGCAGGGTTGGCAGGCTGCCGAAACCGCGCGTCCGGCGCTGGCGCCGCCGCCACCGCCAGAAAGCGTGCTGGCGGCTCATGCCGTGCCGACCACCATGCCGCTTGCCGGTGAAATGCCGGCTGCCAGCCAGCCCTTGCCCGAACCGGCCCTGCTGGCCGCCAAGCTCGGCGCGCTGCCGCAATTGGTGCAGCCGGCTCCGTCTGCCGCACCGGTTCAGCCGCAAGCTGCGCCGGTCGCCAAGGCCACGGCAAAGCCCAATCCGGGCGCACAGCCGGTGCCGCAGCCGCAATCCCTGGCCGCCGCGACCCGGCTGGCGCCGCCGCCGGTCGCCACGTCCGGCAATGAGCGCTGGCGGCAACTGGCGCAGGCCAAGCCGGCCGGCGCCAAGCCGCCCTATATCGCCATCGTGATCGACGATATGGGCCTGGACCGGCGCAATTCGGCGCGTGCGGTGAATATCCCGGCGCCGCTGACGCTATCCTATATGAGCTATGCCGGAGACCTGGCCGAGCAGAGTGCCGGCGCCCGGGCCGGTGGCCATGAAGTGATGCTGCATCTGCCGATGGAGCCGCTGGATGCCAAACGCAACGATCCCGGTCCGCAGGCGCTGTATGTCGGCCTGGATGAAGCCGAATTGCGCCGCCGGCTGACCTGGGCGCTCGACCGTTTCGATGATTATGCCGGCGTGAATAATCACATGGGCAGCCGCTTCACCACTGATGCGCGCGGCATGGCGATTGTGATGGAGGAGTTGCAGCGCCGGGGCCGTTTCTGGCTCGACAGCCTGACCGGGCCGCGTTCCACCGGCCTCAGCGTGGCGGCGCAGCGTGGCCTGGCCGCCACCGGCCGCGACCTGTTCATTGACGATGATCGCCAGACCGGGGCCGTGACCGCACAATTGGCAACGCTGGAGCGTATCGCCCGCGCCAATGGCGATGCCATCGGCATCGGCCATCCGCATGGCGTGACGCTGACGGCGCTGGAGCAATGGGTGGCGGGCGCCAAGGCGCGCGGCTTCAGCCTGGTGCCGGTCAGCACCGTGCTGCGCCACCGGGCCGGCGAGTTCAATGCGGTGCCGGCAGCGCCAGCCGCGCCGACGACGCAGCCGCAGGTGATTGCTTCGAATTGATCGGCCTGTGACAGCCTGGCTCAGGCCAGGGGGCGTTCGCCTTCGTCATAGGCATCAAGTTCGAAGGTGGCGATATCGGCGATGGTGATCTCGCTTTCCGACACGGCGGTGGCATTGCCGCGCACAAAACGCTGATCGATCTTGATGCAGCCGAGCAGGTGGTCGATGCGCTCGCCGTCATTGGAGAGCGGCAGCAGGATACGGGCATAGCGGATATAGGGCCGCCCGGTCAGGTGCAGGGTGTTCTTGCGGAAATGCACCTTGCGCTGAAACGCGCTGATGCAGAAACCTTCATCGAAGAATTCGCGCAGCGGGCTGATCACCGCTTCATCGAGCCAGCGGCCATGCAGCTTGCTCAGCACCAGCGCTTCCACTTCGCTGCCGGCCAGGCGATAGCGGAAACGCTCCTGGGCGTGATCCACCTCGATGATGAACAGATTGGGCAGCAGGGCGCGCAGATCGACCGCATCGATACGGTCGCGCGGTGGCGGGAAGCGCCCGGCCTTGCGCTTCAGCCAGTAGAGATACAGCCAGCGCAGATCGGGCTCGTCGATATTTTCGGCGAATCGCATCGGTCCAATCCAGTGATAGGAATTCTTCCTATACGAACATTATTCACGTAAGCGGCTCAAAAATCTAGCAGTCGTTGCCTGTGGCAGGGGAATGCGGCGCAGCACGGGCAATTTTATCGGCGATGCCGCTGGCAGCAAATATGTTGACTAGGAAACAGAATCGATATAGTTTCCTAGTCAACATACTGGAGGATTTGTCGTGGTTTCGGATCTGGCGGCCCATACCGGCTATTGGCTGCGCATGGTGTCAAATGCCGTGTCGCAGGATTTTGCCCGCAAGCTGGCCGATCAGGGGGTGACGGTGGCGGAATGGGCCGTCATGCGGGTGCTGTATGACGCCGATGCCATGGCGCCGACGCTGCTGGCCGAGCGGATGGGCATGACGCGCGGGGCCATCAGCAAACTGGCCGACCGCCTGCTGGAAAAGCGTCTGCTGGAGCGCCATGACAATCCGGCAGACAAGCGGGCGCATAGCCTGTCGCTGAGCCTGGCCGGGCGTGCCAAGCTGCCGCTGCTGGCGGCGCTGGCCGACCGGAATGACGCCGAGTATTTCGGCACCCTGACGACCGACGAGCAGGCGATGCTGAAACATCTGCTCAAGACCCTGGCGCTGAAACGCGGGCTGAACAGCTTGCCGGTGGATTGATCGTGATTGCCAACTGAACTGAAAGGACCTGCATCATGGATGCGGAACGCATTGCTGTGGCCCAAGCTTGCCTCGACGCTGCCCATGCCGGCAGCCTGAGTTTTCCGGAAATCATCGGCAAGCTGCTGGCAGCCGGTTTTGAGGGCTATGCCGTGGATTACCGGCGCAACAGCCAGACCTACTATCTGCCGGATGGCGGCAGCGTGATGCTCGACATGCCGGCATCCGCTGGCGCGGTGGCGGCACAGTTTGATGCAGCCGGCGTGGCGGCGCTGATCCGCTGGGCCCAGGCCAATGCGCCGGATTACGGCTACAAGGCGTTCTGCGAGTGGGTCAAGCTGGCTGGCTGCGCCGGCTATCTGGTTTCGTTTCCCGGTCGCCGCGTGGTCTATTACGGCCGCAGCGCCGAAACCCATGTTGAGTATTTCCCACAATAATGCGGGGCAGGGCAGGGCGGCTATTCGTCGCCGCCCATGCGGGCCAGGGTTTCGGCATCGTAATTCTCGCCCATCGACATGGCGCAGATGCGCGAGACATGCATATAGGGCAGGCCGCTTTCGCTGGCCCAGGCATTGAACTGATCCTGGATTTTGCGCAGGTCGCGCTTCGATGAAGCGGTCTGGCTCAATTCCACCCCGGCATCGCGCAGGCAGGCGATCACGTCGCGCGAGGTGACGAAACCATCCTTGCCCAGGAAACGCAGCAGATACTGCCCGGTATTGCCGCCGAGCCGGGCGCCGCGCTTGGCCAGCAGTTCCAGCAGGCCGGCCTGGTCATCCACCGGCCATTGGCTGAGGAATTTGCCAAAGCTGCCATGGTCGGCAGCGATATCGAGGATGAAGCGGGCATTGTCGCGCACCGTCATGATCTTCTGGCCGTTGCGCACGATGCGGGTATCGCTGGTCAGCTTCTCCCAGAATTCATCCGGCTTGTGCAGCAGTTTTTTCGGCTCGAATTTCAGAAAGGCGGCCTCGAAGCCATCCCATTTGGCATCGATCACCTGCCACACAAAGCCGGCGCAGAAGATGCGTTTGGTCATTTCCGACAGCACTTGCTGGTCGCTCAGTTTGGCCAGCGCCTTTTGATCCGGCGCCTTGGGCAGCAGCGCGGCCAGGGCCTTTTCGCCGCCCTTGCGCTTTGCCGCCCGCGCCCGGATGGTCTTGAACGACACCGCCATGGCAACCTCCCGCCTCTCCAAATGCCGCGCGCTTACTGCCCCCTGCCGCCGCGCTGGGCGTAGCGTTCCGCTTCCTCGGCGGCGCGCATCAGCGCCTTGGCCTTGTTGACGCATTCGACATGTTCCGACATCGGGTCGCTATCCGCGACGATGCCGGCGCCGGCCTGCACATACATGGTGCCATCCTTGACCAGCGCGGTGCGCAAGGTGATGCAGGTATCCATCGAGCCATTGGCGGAGAAATAGCCGACGCCGCCGGCATAGAAACTGCGGCGGGTATTCTCCAACTCGTCGATGATCTCCATCGCGCGCACCTTCGGGGCGCCGGAAACCGTGCCGGCCGGAAAGCCGGCGAACAGCGCGTTCAGCGCGTCGAGTTCAGGGCGGATGCGGCCTTCCACGTTGGAGACGATATGCATCACATGGCTGTAGCGTTCGATGGTGTTGCGCAGGGTGACACGCACGCTGCCGATCTGGGACACGCGGCCGACATCGTTGCGCCCGAGATCGAGCAGCATGAGATGCTCGGCCAGTTCCTTGGGATCGGCCAGCAGGTCTTCCGCCAAAGCGGCATCTTCCGCCGCCGTGGCGCCGCGCTTGCGCGTGCCGGCAATCGGCCGCACCGTCACCACGTCATCGCGCAGCCGCACCAGGATTTCCGGGCTGGAGCCGACCAGGCAGGGGCCGCCCAGATTGAGATAGAACATGAAGGGCGAGGGATTGGTGCGGCGCAGCGCGCGATAGAGCGAGAAGGGCGGCAGCCGGAAGGGCAGCGAGAAACGCTGCGACAGCACGACCTGAAAGATATCGCCGGCGGCGATGTATTCCTTGGCCTGCCGCACCATCGCCATATAATCCTCGGGCGACATATTGGATTGCGGCTCGGGCAGCGCATCCAGGTCGGCGATCTGGTCGCGCACCGCGCCGAGCGGGCGGTCAAGGTCGTTTACCGCATCGGCCAGGCGCTCGGAAGCCAGGTTATAGGCGGCGCGGGCATCCATGCCCGGCTGTGGCCGTACCGGCGTCACCAGCGTGATCAGGTCGAGCACGGAATCGAATACCGCCATCAGCGTCGGCCGCATCATCAGCGCATCGGGCAGGCCGATGGCATCCGGGTTGGCATCGGGCACACGCGGCTCGATCAGCCGGATCATGTCATAGCCCATATAGCCGATGATGCCGGCAGCCATCGGCGGCAGATGCGGCGGCAGGTCGATATGGTTCTCGGCCAGCAGGCGGCGCAACGCCGGCAATGTCGGTTCCGGGCAGGGCTCGAAACTCTCGGCGTCAAACCGGGCGCGGCGGTTGACCTCGGCCTTGTCACCCTTGCAGCGCCACAGCAGATCCGGTTTCAGGCCGATGATCGAATAACGCCCGCGCGTGGCGCCGCCTTCCACCGATTCCAGCAGGCTGGCAAAGGGTCGGCCATCGGCCAGTTTGAGGAAGGCGGAAACCGGAGTTTCCAGATCGGCCACCAGGGTGGTGGACAGAACCTGGGCTTCGCCCGCCATGTAGCGCTGGGCAAAACTCGGATAGTCAGGGGTCAGCTTCATCGCGGCCAGGCTCAGAAGGCGCGGGCGCGCGCGGCGGCATTCACGCTGACGCCGAGCTGGGCTTCCACCTGCCTGCGGTAATGCTCTTCCAGTTCGGTGATCATGCCCTGGGTCAGTTGCTGGTCGGTGCGCTGGCGCTCCGCCGCCACGGCGGCGGCATCGGCCGGCACGATGCGGTTCAGCTTGGCCACGATGGCATCGCCACCGGTGCTGGCCGGACCCACCGCCACTTCGTCGGGCTGCTTGGCGGCGAAGAGCAGGCTGACCAGCGATGGCGTGAAGGCACGGTCGGCCGGCGCGCCGCTGCGCTGCAGCGGCGGCGTGGTCTGCACCAGGGCGCCCAGCGCCTGGGCTTCCTTCATCAGGTCGCCGCCGGCACGCAGCCTTTCGGCAATCTGCAAGGCCAGTTGATCGGCGGCGCGGCTGCGCTTGCTGGCGGTCAGCGCGGCGGTGACATCGGTCTTCACTTCGGCCAGCGGCTTCACCGCCGTCGGCGTCACGGCACTGACCTGCAGCAACTGGAAGCCACCATCATTCTGATCCAGAATCACCGGGTCGGCTTTCTCGGCGAGGCGGAAAGCTTCGGCCAGGAAGGCCGGCTGGGTGTTGGGCAGGCCGTCGGCGGGCTTGCCGGCGGCATCGCGGCCGGCAGCATCCAGGCCGCTCAGGCGATGCAGCACACCCTTATGGGCGCGGGCGATTTCTTCCAGCGGGGCGCCGCCGGCAATCATGTCTTCCACCATTGGGCGCAGCCGGAGCAGCACATCGCCCACCTTATGCAGCGCCACATCCTGCCGCAGCTTGTCCTTGGCTTCGGCCAGCGAAGTGGTGCTGCCGGGCTGGATTTCAGTGATGCGCAGCACATGCCAGCCAAAGGCGGTCTTCACCGGCTCGGCCAGTCCGGGAGCGGCCGGCGCAAAAGCCGGGCCGGCGAGTTCCGGCGGCAATTGCTCCTTCTGCACCAGGCCGAGAGCGATATCGGCGGCCTTCATCTGCCGGGTGCGCTCGGCCATGGCGGCAAAATCCTCGCCATCGGCCACGGCCTTGTGGGCCGCCTTGGCTTCTTCCTCGGTGGGGAACACCACCTGCTGCACCTGGCGGCGCTCCGGCGTCACGTAAGCCGATTTATGAGCCTCGTATTCTTCGGCAATTTCCTCGTCGCTGACCGGAATCTCGGCGGTGCGCTCGGCCGGGCTGAAGGAAATCCAGGCAATGTCACGCCGCTCCGGATTGCTGTAGCGGGTCGGGTTGGCTTTGTAATATTCCTCGATCTCGGCATCGGTCGGCGCCGCCGGGGCGGGCAGTTTGGCGGCATCAATGCGGAAATAATCCGCCACGCGGGTTTCCAGCCGGTAGGCCAGGATGGTGTCCACCGCCAGGTTGGGCGCGGTGTCCAGGCCGCTCAGCAGGCTGCCCAGCAATTGCTCGCGCAGCAGGTCGCGGCGCACCAGTTCCACCAGCATGGCTTCGGAATAATTTTCGTTGCGCAGGAAGGCTTCGTAGCGCAGGCGGTCGAACTGGCCGTTGCTGCCCTTGAAGGCGTCGGCGCGGGTGATGTAGTCGCGCACCACGCCGGCGCTGGTCACCAGGCCCAGCTTGCGGCCGGCCTGCTCATAGGCGCGTTCCGCCACCAGCGAATTGAGCACACTTTCATCCAGGCCGAACTGCACCATCTGCTCGCGGCTGATGCTGGTGCCCAAGCGGCGGGCCAATTGCTGGCTCTGGCGCCGCAGGGCATCGGCGAATTCCGTGGCGGTGATGTCCAGCTTGCCCACCTTGGCCACCGGCGGCACCGCACTGGAGCCGCGGATATAATCGCCGATACCCCAGGCACCGAAGCTGATCACCAGCAGCACCATGAGGATTTTGGCTATCCACGAGCCGGAGCCTTTGCGCAATTGAGCAAGCATGTACCACCTGAATTCGTGCTAAAAAACCGAGCCGGCGGAGTTTAAAGGGCCAGGGCGGCAGGGGCAAGCCGCGCAGCACCCCGGCTTTTGCCGCAAAGCTTGCGTTTTGCCGATTAAATGATAGAGAAACGCGGCATTTTTCAGCAGGAGTGAACGTGATGACCCAGGCGCGCAAGCCGCTGATCGCCGGCAATTGGAAGATGAACGGCCTGCTGGCCGCCGAGGCCGAGGCGCGCGCCATCGCCGCCCGCGCCCTGGCAGCCAAGCCGGCGGCCGATCTGGCCTTGTGTCCGCCGGCCACCCTGCTGGGCGCCATGGCTGGCTGGCTGGCCGGCAGCCCGGTGGCGCTGGGCGGCCAGGATTGCCATGCCAAGGCCGGTGGCGCCCATACTGGCGATATCGCCGCCGAGATGCTGAAGGATGCCGGCGCCGCCTATGTCATTGTCGGCCATTCCGAACGCCGCGCCGATCATGGTGAAACCGATGCCGTGGTGCGCGCCAAGGCGGCGGCCGGGCATCGCGCCGGCCTGATCGCCATTGTCTGCCTGGGCGAAACCCTGGCGCAGCGTGATGCCGGCGAAACCCTGAAGCTGGTTTCGGCGCAATTGCGCGGCTCGCTGCCGGATGATGCCAGCGCCGCCAATACCGTGATCGCCTATGAACCGGTCTGGGCCATCGGCACCGGCCGCACCCCGACACTGGAACAGGTGGCCGAGGTGCATGCCCTGATCCGCCGCGAATTGCGCGCCCGCTTCGATGACGGCGCCGGTTTCCGCCTTCTCTATGGTGGCTCGGTGAAGCCGGATAATGCGGCGGCGCTCATGGCGGTGCCGGAAGTGGATGGGGCTTTGGTCGGCGGCGCCAGCCTGAAGCTGGCGGATTTCTGGCCCATCGTGGCGGCAAAAGGCTGATCGCATTGGGCGCGCACGAATTCGACGGCACATCCGATCTGGCCGCGCTCAAGCGCGTCACCGAACGGTTTGCCGTCGCCGTGACGCCCCATATCCGGGCTTTGGCCGATCCCCAGGATGCGCAGGACCCGATTGCCCGGCAATTCGATCCCAGCATCGAGGAATTGCACGACGCGCCCGACGAACTGAGCGATCCGATCGGCGATGCGGCTTATGCGCCTCTGCCCGGTATCGTGCATCGTTATCCTGACCGTTTGCTGCTCAAGCTGGTCAATGTCTGCCCGGTTTACTGCCGTTTCTGCTTCCGGCGTGAAACTGTCGGGCCGGGCAATCAGGGCCTGACCGGCGCCGAACTGGACGCCGCCATTGACTATATCGCCGCCCGGCCGGAGATTTTTGAGGTCATCCTGACCGGCGGCGATCCGCTGATCCTGTCGCCGCGCCGGCTGGCTGATGCCATGGCGCGGCTGAATGCCATTCCGCATCTTGGCATCATCCGCATCCATACCCGGGTGCCGGTGGTGGACCCGGAGCGCATCACCCCGGAATTGGTGGCGGCCCTGCGCGGCGACAAGCCGGTTTACCTGGTGGTGCATGCCAATCATGTGCGCGAATTCGTGCCGGAAGCCAGCCGGGCGCTGGCCGCCCTGGCCGATGCCGGCCTGCCTTTGCTGGGCCAGAGCGTGCTGCTGCGCGGCGTGAATGACAGCGCGGCGGCGCTGGATGCGCTGTTCCGCGCCATGCTGCGCAACCGGGTCAAGCCCTATCACCTCAACCACCTGGACAAGGCGCGTGGCACCAGCCATTTCCGTGTGAAGCTGGCCGAGGGCCAGGCCTTGCTGGCGCGGCTGCGTGGCCGACTCAGCGGCCTGGGCCAGCCCAGCTATATCCTGGATATTCCCGGCGGCCATGGCAAAGTACCGGTCGGCCCGCTCTATGCCGAAACGGCGGAAAACGGTGAATGGCGGATTTCCGACCCCTGGGGCTGCGTGCATCGCTATGCCGAGGGGGCTTCCCCCGCCGCGCCGGCTGGTGTAGAACCCCCGCCAAAGCAGCCGGCCGCCCGTGAGCGGCCCGGCGAGCCGGAACCGGAGTAGGGCGATATGATAGCGTTTATCCTGGTGGTGCATGTGCTGTTGGCGGTGGCGCTGATCGGCGTGGTGCTGATGCAGCGTTCCGAGGGCGGTGCCCTTGGCATTGGCGGCGGCGGCGGCGGCCTGTTTTCCACCCGTGGTCAGGCCAATCTGCTGACCCGCACCACGGCGGTGCTGGCGACCTGCTTCATCGGCACCAGCATCATCCTGGCTATTCTGGCCGGCGGCCCGTCGCGGTCGCGCTCGATTCTGGACCAGCCCGGCGGCCCGGCCCCCACGGCGCCGGCCCAGCCGACTGCCCCGGCGGTTCCGCTCTCGCAGTAATTGCTTGAACTGACTGCCTAAACCCGAAACTGAAATTTAGCGTGTTGCCTGGCGGACAAGACTTCCGCCCGGCGCCGCTTTTGCTTATACAGGACGCCCATGACGCGGTACGTCTTCATCACCGGCGGCGTGGTTTCCTCGCTTGGCAAAGGTTTGGCCTCGGCGGCGCTCGGCGCGCTGCTGCAAGCGCGCGGCCATCGCGTGCGGCTGCGCAAGCTGGATCCCTATCTCAATGTCGATCCGGGCACCATGAGCCCGTATCAGCATGGCGAGGTCTTCGTCACCGATGACGGTGCCGAAACCGATCTCGATCTCGGCCATTACGAGCGCTTCACCGGCGTACCCGGGCGCAAGAGCGATAATGTCACCACCGGCCGCATCTACCAGACCATCCTGACCAAGGAGCGGCGCGGCGACTATCTCGGCGGCACCGTGCAGGTGATCCCGCATGTCACCGATGCGATCAAGGATTTCATCCGCAACGACAATGACGAGAAGGTCGACTTCATGCTCGTCGAAGTCGGCGGCACGGTCGGCGATATCGAAAGCCTGCCTTTCCTGGAAGCGATCCGCCAGTTCGGCCTGGAAGTGGGGCGCGGCGCGGCGATTTTCATTCATGTCACCCTGGTGCCGTATATCGCGGCTTCCGGCGAATTGAAGACCAAGCCGACCCAGCATTCGGTGAAGGAATTGCGTTCCATCGGCATCCAGCCCGATCTGCTGCTATGCCGCGCCGACCGCGAAATTCCGGTCGGCGACCGCAAGAAGATGGCGCTGTTCTGCAATGTGCGCGAGGAAGCGGTGATTCCCGCCCTCGATGTGGCGACCATCTACGAGGCGCCGCTGGCCTATCATGCCGCTGGCCTGGATGTGCAGGTGCTGAAGGCCTTCGGCTTGGTGGCCGAGCCGTCGCCCGATCTGGAGCCGTGGCGCAATATCGTGCGCCGCATCACCATGCCGGAAGGCAGCGTCCGCATCGCCATCGTCGGCAAGTATACCGGCCTCAAGGATGCCTATAAGTCGCTGGCCGAGGCGCTGATCCATGGCGGCATCGCCAACAATACCCGCGTCAATATCGAATGGATCGAATCGGAGATCTTCGAGAAGGACGAGACTGCCCTGCGGGCGCTGGAAGGGGTGCATGCCATCCTGGTGCCGGGCGGCTTCGGCGAACGCGGCTCGGAGGGCAAAATCCGCGCCGCCACCTTCGCGCGCGAACGCAAGGTGCCGTATTTCGGCATCTGCTTCGGCATGCAGATGGCGGTGATCGAGGCGGCGCGCAACATGGCTGGCATAACCGATGCTTCCAGCACCGAATTCGGCCCCTGCGAGCAGCCGCTGGTTGGCCTGATGACCGAGTGGATGCGCGGCAACGAGCTGGAAACCCGCTCCAAGGCCGGCGATATGGGCGGCACGATGCGGCTCGGCGCCTATCAGGCGGCGCTCAAGCCGGGCAGCCGGGTGGCAGAAATCTATGGCGGCCTGAGCATTTCGGAGCGCCACCGGCATCGCTACGAGGTCAACACCGCCTATCGCGACCGGCTGGAGCAATGCGGCCTGGTTTTCTCCGGCATGTCGCCCGATGGCCTGCTGCCGGAAATCGTCGAATTGCCGGAGCATCCCTGGTTCATCGGTGTGCAATACCACCCGGAGCTGAAATCCAAGCCTTTCGCGCCGCATCCGTTGTTTGCCAGCTTCGTGCGCGCCGCCCTGGCGCATTCGCGGCTGGTGTGATGCCGGCCGCTTTTGCGAGGCCTTTCAGCGTCTAGTCTGCGGCCGGGGGAGTGGTGTAGACTGGCGGCATGACCCAGAACGACACTGCAAATCCCATCCGCCACGTCAAGGTTGGCGAATTCGAGATCGGCAACGATCTGCCGCTGGTGCTGATTGCCGGCCCCTGTGCCATGGAGAGCCGCATGCATGCGCTCGACATGGCCGGCAGCCTGAAGGATTTGACCGACAAGCTCGGCCTCAACCTGATCTACAAATCCTCGTTCGACAAGGCCAATCGCTCGTCGATCCGCTCCAATCGCGGCATCGGGTTGGATGCGGCTGTGCCGATCTTCCAGGAAATCCGCGACACGCTCGGCTTGCCGGTGATCACCGATGTGCATTCGCCGGAACAATGCGTGCATCTGGCCGATAGCGTCGATCTGCTGCAAATTCCGGCCTTCCTGTGCCGCCAGACCGACCTTTTGGTGGCGGCGGCACAGACCGGCCTGCCGGTGAATGTGAAAAAGGGCCAATTCCTGGCGCCCTGGGACATGAAGAACATTGTCGAAAAATTCGATCATGTCGGCAATCCCAACGTGATGCTGTGCGAGCGCGGCGTCAGCTTCGGCTACAACACCCTGGTCAACGACATGCGCGCGTTGCCGATCATGGCCGAGACCGGCTGCCCGGTGGTGTTCGACGCCACCCATTCGGTGCAGCAGCCGGG
>VFQQ010000280.1_pt1 | contig 117084 bp, 196 predicted proteins | sample 3512341 | NCBI WGS metagenome assembly VFQQ01 (sample SAMN10412373, study PRJNA504923) | tailings metagenome | isolation source: Relicate 2 Philex TSF1 revegetated site | place: Philippines: Tuba, Benguet | collected 2017-08-29 | reverse complement strand
GGGGGGGGGGGGGGGAGGGGGGGGGGGGGGGGGGGGGGGGGGGGGGGGGGGGGGGGGGGGGGGGGGGGGGGCGGCGTGGTGGACAGGTGGTGGTGATAGGAGGTGTGCAGCCATCACAAGTTGTTAGCCCGACCAGGCAGGCTCAACGGCTGGACTACAGCTGGAAGCAATGGCAGGACACAGCAGCCACCATGGGCTGTGCACAGGCAACTCAGTCTGCTCGTCAAGCACAATCTCAGCATGCGGCCCTCACTGGAGCGGCTCGCTCTGCGAGCGGTTGAAGTAGATGACCACCGGGGCGCCCGCCACAGGCTTCTCCGGCACGCTGAAGTAGAGCCAGCTCTCGCGCCCCTTGGCAATGGCTGCAGTTGGGGCGGCCAGCGGCAGCACAATGTGAAGCAGCACCAAGCCGGCGGAATGAGTGTGGCAAGTAACCAAACCCAAACTTGCACGCAACTCCCTTGCATGTGCATGCATCAGGCTGCGGCTCCTGTACCACCCCACATCGGCGCTCCATTTACTAGCCCGCATCTCTCACCGCTGGGGGAGTGCTCCTCCACCTCCTTTGCTGCTGCCGCCCGCCTTGCCGGCCAGGGGTCCACCGCCGGCTTCGGTGGTGGTGGTGGCGCGACTGGCTTGGGTGGCGCAGCAGGCGCAGCAGGTGCGGCGGCCCGAGCGGGCGCAGGCGCCGCTGCAGCAGCAGGCGCCGCCGAGGCTGCAGGCGCCGCAACCTTGGGAGGCATTGCGGGCGCAGAGGGAGGCGCCACCTTGGCGGCGGTTGCAGCAGCAGCGCTGGCAGCAGGGGCAGCTGCAGCCACGTTGCCGCCGGCTGACTGCATTGCAGCTGCGGCGGGCTTGGGCTGCGCAGCGGGGGCTGCCGCCTCTGCCTTGCTTCCACCGAACGAGACGCCAGCAGCTTCTGGCTGCGCCTTGCTGCCGCCGCCGCTGCTGCTGCTGGTGGGAGCGCTTGCGCCGTTGCTCTGCCGCTGCACCGCAGTGGCTGCAATGCCACCGCGTGGGCCCGAGGCGGGTGGGGGAGGGCGCGCCATGCTGCGTCCTCCAGTGCTCACAGACATGGAGCTGTTGCTACCGCCATTTCCTACGGGATCGTTGGCTGCACGGGCAGCGATCAGGGGTCACGGATTAACGGCAACGCAGGCCCCGGCTGGGCGTGGAAAAATGCCCGCCGCGAGCACTGCAGGCAGACCAGGCCCCTCGGGTAGCTGCAGGGCAGGGAGCGGGGGAGGCCGGCCGGTGCCACCCACCAGTCTCGCTGTCGGCGGCGCCAAAGCGGAACACAAACTCGCCGCTGTCGCCCTCCTCCACCCGAGCCTTCACGCCCAGCTTGTCAGCCAAGGACTCCCAGGGCGAGGGCGGCGGCGGCGGCGGCGGCGGCGCAGCCGGCTCAGCAGCGGCCTCCGCCTCCGCGGGAGCTGGCTCCGCACCTGCGGCAGGCTCGGCGCCGCGCTGCGCGGCCGCCTGAGCTCCCCCTAGGGCAGGGATGTCGAGGCCCGCCGTCCGAGCCGCCTCACGCAGCGCCGCGTGCTCCTGCTCGAGAGATGCGCGCTGCTCCGGCGGCAGCGCTGCCAGCATCTTGCTCAGGTTCTGCAGGGCAATGATGGGGCTGGGAGTGAGCAGGCTGGATTGCATCGAGAGGATGAGCGGAGCTGCAGCTGCTCCGCAGTGCTGACGCGAAGACAGCAGCAAACCACCACAAGCGTGAGCCTGCTGCTCTCAGCTGCGGGTGCTGCGCACCTGGCGCAGGCGCTCGTTCTCCTCCGCCAGACGAACTGCCTCATCGTCGCTAGCAGACGCACGCACGGCCTGCGGAGGGAGGGAGACGTGGGGCCGATGGGGGCAGGGGCGGCCTGGGCCTGCGGCCGTGTCGTAGGGGCAGGCATCATACAAGCGGCTGCAGCTCAAAGGCAGTTCTCAGACCCAGTATAGTTCTGGCGTGCAGAACACAGCACGCAACCACAGGCGCAAAGCCCGGCAGTCGCCGGAAGCAGGGGTGCCTGCAGAGCACCTGGCGGCGGCGCGGCGCCCTGCTGCCCAGGGCCGTGCGGGCCCCATCGCCTGCGCCACAGAGGCATGGATCGGCAGTGTGAGCGGCAATTGGCGCCTGGGAGGGGCCAGCGCGGCGGGTGGGGCGGGAGCTGACGCACCCGGCGCCCAGGGCCGCTTGACCCACCTGCGCCGCCGCCCAGACGCCTCGTGCGGGCTGCCGAGGCGGATGGGAGGCCGCCCAGGCCCACAGACGCCATGGTCGCGCCCCGACCCAGCCGGGTTGCTTGCTGCGTCCCTCCTCGGACCTCCCGGGCTGGGGATGGGAGTTGCGATGGGTCACGATCGCGCAAACGTAGCTCATTCCGCCCGCCCTCGCGGATGGGCCCTGCTGAGCTGGCGCCCGCCCCCACCGTCACACCAACGGGCCCCACTGTGTTGATGCACCCTGCGGGGGGCACCAGTACCCAAGCATTGAACTGCAGCCTGACAGCCTGCCTGCTACTGTCCATCTGTTCAGCGGCTTTACAGGGGGGAGGGCCAGCCTGCAGCTCCCGCGGCAGGGTGGGTGGCCCACTACGATACGGCACAGGGAGGTTCCGAGGGCGCCGCAAGGTCAGGGTGGGGCAAACGAGTGCTAGAATGGCATGGCAGCTGAGACGTCTCAGGAGCTGGAAAAAAGCAGAGGGCCGTTGGAGGCGGGGGCACAAGCAGGGGTCAGTACAGGGCGGCAGGCAGGGCGGCCACGCCGGAGTTGGGGGCGTGCAGCGGGTGCCGGCGCAAGTCAGAGTCGGGTGCAGGTTGGGGCTCATTGCTTCAGGCGGGGCATTCGTGGGGGGCGTGCGGCGCACAGCAAAGTAAGCAGTCAATCAATCAGATTGGAGGCAAAAACAGGGTTTGGGTGGGCTGCGCTGCCAGCCACGGCAAGAAAGGCGTTGGCTGGGGGCGGCGGGCAGGCAGGCATGAAGCGCAGGGTAATAGCAGGATGAAGGGGGTTGAGGGCTTGTGGGATAAAAAGGGGGCCAAGATATCAGGGGGATCAAGGCAGGGAGAAATGACGATCTAGCAGGGCGGGGGAGGGCACATCAAAACAGAAGGAGGCAGCTACAAAAGAACAGGTGAAATTCATGGGCGGCAGGTGCCGCTGGGGCTCGGCGTGGCTGGCATCAGCCTGCAGCCAGTGCTGCAGGCGTGCGCGGCCATGCCGGGTGGAAAGAATCAAAACAGGACTGGTGCGTCTTGGGCGCTAAACCGCGGGCGGCGGTTCGCAGTGGGCTCAGCACATGTGTCCATCCAGCGCGAGCTCGCCAGAAGATGCGGGGCACAGCGTGGCAGCGGCAGCAGCAGCCAGCCCGGGAGCTGGCTCGCCGGCCTGCACCGCTGCTGCCAGGTTGGGCGCCGCCCCTGGTGCTGGGCCAGGCTGCCAGGCTGGCGAGAGGCCTGGCGCCAGCACAGCTGCCGCGGCACTGCCGCCCGCTGCCACAGGCAGCGCTGGCTGCGCAGCTTGTGCTGCTGCAGGCAGGTCGGCCATCAACGCCTCTAGCACCGCCTCATCAGCAGCAGGCAGCAGCTCATCGTCCTCAGCAGCCTCCTCTGCCAGCTCCGCTGCAGCAGCTGCTGCAGGCTGCTGGCCTGCGCCGGCCGCGAAAGCGAACTGCGGTGCTAGCAGTGCCTGAGGGGGCAGTATTTCAGGCAGCATGCCGCCAAGCAGCAGCTCGTCCTGCTCGTCGGGCACATCAAACCCAGCTGCTGCCAGCGCTTCTGGCTGCAGCACAGGCGGCGGCACGGGAGCTGCTGCTGCTGCCGCCGCGACCGCTTCTGCGGACATGGCGGCTGCAGCCCACTCTGCACACAGTCAATCGAGGAAGGAGGGCTCATGTCAAGTCACGCCAAACATTGAGAGAGCTTTGCACCGCACTGGAAGAGCAAATCATTGCTAGTAGCCCCACTATGGCAGCTGCTCCCCTCGCCCTACCTGGGTCCAGCGGGTATGCGGTGGTGTGCAGCACCTCAAAGTGCGCCTTAGCCCATGAAGTGACCGCCAGCCGCACATCGTAGTCGGGAGAGAACTCCTGCAGGGGGCATAGTGCGGGGCGGCAGAGGTGAGGGATGTTGCAAGCCAGCGCGCAGCAGCACCGCTGATTGTGACATGCTGCCGGCCAATGCACCATTCACTTCAGCATGCCCCAACAGCAGAGCGTGCAGCCACATTGCGGCAGGCAATACAGCCTTATACCACCCACCTGCTCAAAGCGCAGCTGCGCGGGTCCGCGATAGGGCCGCTGCACCGGCTGCCCGTTCTGCCAGTTGATTTCCTTGGCATCGGACGAGTACGTCAGCACCACCTGCAGGGCAGGCAGGAGCAAGGGAAGCGAGGTTACTCAGCTGAATCAGCACATAGTGGGACGCGCTGCCGGGTCCAGCAGTGTCAGGTTGAGCACATCTCTCCAGCCAGCAGCCCCCACACCGCGCACCTCGAGGCGGCCGCGGCACGCCATCACGTCCAGCACCGTGCCGCGCATGACGGGCGCCTTGAGCGGCAGCAGCGACCCCGCGGTGATCTGCAGGCAGCCATGATGGGTGAAGCGCGGTTTGCCTGCGGTCAGATGCAGTGATGCAGCGCACAGCAGCCATGCAGCAGCCGCATCAAGCATGCATGCATGCACCCTGGCATGCCAGCCCTTGCCTGCGAGCAGAAGCCCATGGCGCGGTGGCCGGGGCAGCCGGGCGCGGCCTGGCACTTGTGCAGCGACGTGTGCGTGGGCTGCAGAGGGCAGGGAGAAGGAGGGTTCACATCAAGGCATGCAACCCCTGTGTTTCATCTCATGTGTTTCCCCCGCATTCTCCACCTGTTTAATCAGCCATCCCACCACCCGCCAGCACCCAGCTGCGCACCTCCAGCGTGGCGGGGATCACTCCAAACTCCACCGCGGTGTTGCCCTTGACGCGCAGGCGCCAGCGTATCGTGGGCTGGTCGGCGGTTGAGCGGTCGGACAGCAGGAGCTTGGGCCCCATGCCGTGCAGCCGCACTGCCTGCAGGGCGACTGGCGCGTCGCCTGCGGGCCAGGGGAGGAGTGCAGAAAAGCAACGTGAGAGGAGTGATCAGCAGTGGGCGTCGGCATGCCGCCTGCAACGCACAGCACTGTCCTGCCCGCAGGCCCGCTCAGGCTTACCGGCGGCTGCCTGCGAGCGGAACTGGAAGGCAAAGCCCGCCTCCTCGCTCCAGGCGCGGTCGAATCCAACACCCGTAGCCTCCTCCACATGCAGCCGCTCGCGCCAGCTGCGGTACCTGGGGGGCCAGCGGGGCGGGGGAGCACGAAGGGAGGTAAGGGTGGGGCGGAAGGAGCCGGAGGCACGAGGGCCGCCCGTGCAGGCGCCGGCGCCCGGCGGCGGCGGCGGCCAGAGGTGTGACGCAACCCGGGGCGGCGCGCCTCCCGGGGGCATCCAATGGCAGCGTGATCACGGGCTGTGGGGTCCGCGGCGGCCCGGGCGTGCGGGAGGGGCGCCCTTGCACCGACTCTCCGGTGTTGGGCGTGCAGGGCCCCGTCCGCTCCCAAAAGACTCTGGGTTATATGCTGCATTGCCCACCTGAAGCGCTCCGCATCTGAGCGCGAACTGGAGCGGCGGAAGCACTCTTGCCTCGCCAGGCCCTCCAGCAGCCCACGGCCAAAAGGAGAGGCCACCGCCTCCATGCGGGCTAGGCTGCGGCCATCCAGGCGGGACAGTATGGTCGAGAGGCAGAGGTCGGGGAGAGAAAGCAGCGTGGGCGTCTCTACAGGGGGCCAGGGGTAGCACATCACGACACAGAAGCACTTGCAAATAAGATGAGGCGGAAACAGTGCGGGAGGCGCGCCGGCAGCTTTGTGGCTGCGGCGGCATGTGGGCCACATGCGGGCCGCAATCTGCTGCGGCATGCTGGTTGTGCCGCGCGCCGCCCATTTTTTTGGCGCTTGCCACTGGTGTTTACGCTTGCCACTGCAGTCAGGCTGATGTGACACACAGTTTGGGATGCCCAGGGCGCCGCCGCTGCCCTCTGCCTAGCGCCGCCTGGCAGGGCGCACAACAGCACCACCGCTCCACAGCTCCCGCCGGCGCCACCCTTTGCATGCCTTCGGCTGACCGGGCAGAAATGAAATTGCAGTTCGTGAGGGAGATCTTATTGATTCAAAAGTACATGGAAAAGTAAGCAGGGCAGTCCTGCTGTCGGTGCGTCACTTGGGCGGCGGCTGCGGCTCAAAAGGGGCACGTAAAGCGGAAGGCGCGCCCCTCATAGGCGCCGCCCCGCAGAAAGTGGCTCCACAGCTCCGCCTTGGTGGTGTAGTGCCTGCCGGAAGGCAGGAGGGCAGGGAGAGTGGGTCAAGCAAGCAGGCAACAGGGTGCTGCCACTTCAAGCTAACTTGCCCAGCTGCTCGAGCAGCGGCAGCAGCCCACAGGGGCAGCGACTGCCTGCAAACAGCCTCAACACCCTTCGCGTGTCCCCAACGCACTTGAGGTCCTGGTTCTGCTGCAAGTAGTACTGCCAGTCGAAGCATTCGGGGCCGCGTGCCTGTGCAAAGGAAACACTAGGGAACGCATGGGAAACGTGGACATCTGCTGCAGGCAGGCACGGCAGCAGTGACTGCATGCATGGTCCCCAGCAGGCAGCATCCACAGGCAGCAGGCACGGCAGCAAAGTCACATGTGCAAGTGCAGCACTGCACCTGGAGGTAGGCCAGGCGCGGCGCGCGGAACGGCTTGTTGTTGTCTCGGTACGCGTTGGAGGCCACATCCGGCTTGCCGGCTGCCTGCACAGCAGGAAATGATGCAGAGCAGGATTTCTTTCTCTCAAGTGTGGTTGCCAGTACTGCACTAGCCAGTATGGCATGCATGCAACACGCAATCAGTCTCCTGCAGGGCCCCTCCCGGCCCAAGCATGGCCTTGCCTGCGCCTCCATCCAGTGCGTATACTTGACGGCTTGCACCGCAAAGGACCAGTCGTTCTGCAGCACGCGCTCCTTCACCTGCAAGACGATTCACCCAGGGAGCATATTAGAAGCGGGAACGGCGCTGGTCAGGCTGCGTCATCAGAACCGCCTGCACGCACCCATGCCGGGCAACCAACTGTCATTTCCTGCGCCACAGCACCCAAGCTCGCCTTGACAAAGAGCACTTCGAAGGGGTTGAGGCTGATGCCATCCAAGTAGTGTTCTCCGTATGGGTTGGCGCTGCAGCGTGGCAGCAAGGGACGGCAGTAGGGTAAGGCACGCGGTGGTGCCAGCCCCGTTGGCATCATGCACAGCCACTGCCCTGGCTGTGAGCTGTTGCATTGCTTGCAGTCTGGCTTGCAAATGCCCTACATGCACACCGCTTGTTGCAGTGCCAGTTGGCCTGGTCCAGCCAGTCCACGCCCTGGTACCGCAGCATGAAGCTGTCCAGGTTGAAGCCTGGTGGTCGGTGACAGCCGAGCAGGAAAGGGCAGGGTGATGCAGGACCTCAGCAAGCGTAGCATGGTGTGAGACGCACCACCAGCTGGAGGCACATGCTGCCCAGCTGCCGGCAGCACCACAACCTTGCCAAGGAACGCACAGAGCGGAGGCATGTGGCGCCGCAACGCACGCACCCAACCACTGCACCCGCCTTTGTCGCACCTGCATTGAGCAGCGCCAGCGAGGAGCCCAGCTCCCCATGCCAGATCACGTCCCACATGCTGCGCCAGCACTTGAACACGTTGCCGTCGCGCAGCCACACGTCCAGCCCCACCTGCGGCACTGGCGGCAGCAACAACAACTTGGCAGGTGGTGCGATAAGTGGGGCCATGCCCAGCATTTTTAAGCTGCTGTCGGCAACCATTCAAGTTTGAGCCACCGACTGTTCCACTCTCGCACCTTGTCAGTGGCCAGCACATACGACTGCACATGTGGGTTGATGCGCCACTCGCCAGCTGCATTGCCCTGCCAGGGCGACCCCTCGCAGCTGCAGGGGGCAGCGAGTGGCAGAGGTGATGTGCACACAGAACTCCAGCCATTGGATGCAGCGCAGAGATGCAAGCAGGTCCGAGGGTTCCTGCTCCTAGCGCTGAAGCCTCCTGCGGTCCGCTCCAGCGCACCTGATGGTGGGCCCCACCAGCTTCACGTGGTCGGTCAGCTTGTCAAAGAACAGGTCCTGCCACCGCGCGCCGCCCTGCAGGCAGGCTGGGCAGCAATGCAAATGAGCGCCGGGCATGCAGCAGCGGGTTTTCAGTAGCAGCGGCAGCAGCGCGCCTCCTGCCAACCTGCTGCCGGCCCAACATCAGCGCACCCGAGCGTAGGGTGGAATGAAGGGCCCCCGAACCGAGGAGTTCATGAAGATGAAGAATTTGTAGTCGTCGGGGTTGGCCACCCTGCAACGGATGCAGACAGGCTGGGGTTCACCAGCCAACAGGTTGTTGAGGCGCGCCGCGCCCTGCAGCAGCGTTGGCCACCTTGCCCACCTTGCCCCTTCACATCTAGGCTCTAAATCCAGCCAGCCCACCGCAGCCCAGCCCAGCCAACATCCGGACCACTGCTCACCCAGTGGAGAAGACCCAGCCGATGGTGCCCCAGTCGTAGCACTCGTTGGTGTGGCGCACGTACCGCGCATTGGGCGGCAGCGGCGGCAGCTCTGGCGGCTGCGCAGAAGGAGAAAGGTTGCAAGTTTGAGATCACCAAGCCAGACGAGCGGGCCATGCATGTGCTGCAGGCAGAGCCAGCCTCACAGCTGCTGCACACAATGCGAGGCGCAGCGCACACATCATAGCAGGGCTGCCTCGCTCACCGCCTCGCCCGGCGTCTCCTGCACCACGATAATGTACGTCACGCCGTCGTCAGCAGCCATGCCAAACCTGCAGCGAGATGGCCAGTTACGGACGACGGTGAGACAGGGGGGCTGGGCGGTGTGTGCTAGCGGTATGCGCACCCGCAGCGCCAGCCCGGCCTTCGGCCCCAGCACCCACTTGACAAAGAAGCGCAGGTTGTTGATGTACTCTGGATCGGTGTTGGAAAAGACGTACACCAGCAGCGTGGGCGCCCACGAGCCGTCGGGCAGCTGCCGCTTGTGCCGCGGCGGCGCCGGCTCGAGCTCCTGCCGTAGCTGCTGCTGCCGCTGCTCCAGCGTGTCCGTCGCTGTCGCTGCTGCTGCTGCTGCTCCTTCCCTTGCCGCTAAGCTGCCCAATTTGCTGCTGCTGCTACTACTGCTGCCGTTGACCGCCGGCACTCGGGCCGAGGCGGGGGAGAGGTGCAGCTCCAGCCGCCCCGTCCACAGCGCCCAGCACAGCAGCAGCGCAGCGGCCGTTGCGGCCAGCGTGCGCATGGCTGGGGGGCCACCCTTGCGCGCTTTGGCGTACACCGGCCCTGGTGAGCCAAAGGGCGAGATGATGAGCGGGTCCTCGTCGGCTGCGGCCGGCCCCCGCCGTCTGAACATCGGCGGCGGCGGCGGCGGTGGCGGCGGTCAAGGGGCGGGAAGTGATCTGGCGGATGAAGTGGGACGCTGATATGTCAAGGGCACTGCCAGGCGCTACAGCAGGGCGCTGCGATGAGCAGGAGGCGAGTGGGAAGGCGGCAGCACACTGGGTTGCTCAGGCGATGCTGGTGCTCTTTCAAAGGTGACCGGACCGATCGAAGAGTGTGGAAAGCCGTGCAGAAGCGAAATCGGCGAACCCTGGCGCCGCATTTATTTTTTGCATTCATGCGGGTGGGCTTGATGCGCCCAGCGGCGCCCGCAACGCCTCGATCGCCGCGACGAGGCGCGGACACTCGCGCCCAGGTGCGCAGGGGGGCTTGCTCGCAGGCCGCCTGGCTTTCCCCACGGGCGCTTGCAGGGGCCGGCTACACCTGCTGCCTGTTCGCGAGGTCTAACCTCATCGATCGAAGAGCAGCGCAGCCCCGGCTGCTGCTCCGCCGGGCCGTTCGGCGGGCCGCCGGCCGCTTGCAGGCGTCCCGTCTTCTGGCAGCCCTGGCAGAGGTTCTGCAGGGCATGGATGGGCCGCACAGCAGCGCCCCGCCCGCCGTTTCCCTCCAGCCAGCCCGCCGCGGCTCCCACCGCCGCTACCATCCCCTCTGCTGCCCCTGTGCAGGCCGGCGCCACCCCACCCCCGGCTCGAGTGCCAGCGCTCCGTAGGCAGCAGGCACCATGGGGGCGTTCTCGGAGGCCAAGTATGCCAAGGTGCGTGGACGCATATGATTGTGTGCAACCTTCCGCCAGCAGTTCCACTTGCGCATGTGCCCGTTGCCTCACCACCACGCCGACCCCCATGGATGCCGCAGATGGAGCTGCGCGGGCAGCAGTACACCCGGCACTGGAAGACGGACCTGAAGGGGGCCACCTGCTCCGACCCCGGCTGTGAGTTACAACAGTGTGATGTCCTTCGGGGGCGCGCACTGCATGCCGCCCCTGCTTGGGCGCACTTTCTTTCCTCCAGCTAAGCCTTCCGTTCCTCACCCTGACTTTGCCCCGCTGTCCCATGCCGCAGTCTGCTGCATGGCCGCCTTCTGCAGCTGCTGCGTGTCGTACCATCTGCGCAAGCGCCAGCTGCGCGGCGACATGACCCGCTACATCTGGTGCGGGCTGGAGCTGCAGCAACGGCTCAGCTGGGAGCGCTTTTGTGCTGCTTCCGCCTGCAGTGACAAGCTTGCTGGGGATTTGAAAACCTGCTGCAAGTTGCTCACTGCACCGATGCGCCCTGTGCCGCAGCTGCAATGGCGACTGGCCCTGCTCCGGCCGCTGTGGCGAGCAGTCCTCGCCCCAGCTGTGCCTGTGCCTGGAGGTGGGTTGGGGGTGGGGCAGCTCGAGTGCATCTGCCAATTGCCTCGCTGCTGCACGCCTCTGCGTTCCAGCATTGCAAACGCCAGCCCAGCGGTCAGGTGCAGCTGCCCCCGTCGGCCGTCATCAACACCTGCCCAGCCTCACGCCCTCAACACCCCTCTGTGCCCGGCCGTTCCCTGGTCCGCAGGTGTCGTGCTGCTTTGCGCAGTCGGTGGCCTCCACCCGTTGGGCCATCCAGGACGAGATGCACCTGCAGAACACGTGAGGGCAGGACTCTCACTTGGTTGCAGGCATTGCTGGCTCAGCCCCGCAGCTTGTTTGGGCAGTTGAGTACTCTGGTGCGGCCAGCGTGGCTGCCCTGCCTGCTGTCACTCACCAACACCTGCGGCATGACCGCTTGTCTGCACACTCGTGCTGCTCGCGCTGCAGGCAGTGCGACAACTGCATCATCGGCACCATGATCGCGGCGCAGTACCTGGCCTGCATCTGCTGGGTGAGCCGCCTGGCGCTGAGTCCTGTGTCAATTTCGAGCGGCATGTTGCAAATGGCGGGTTCCGCCCTCTGCGGCAAGTCAGCCCTTGCTCACCCCTCTACGTATTCGCCCCTCCACCCCACCACCCACCACCAACCTGCGTCGCAGCTGGCCGCCTGCATCAGCGGCAACGACGTGCTGCAGGACCTGGCGCAGCTGACGGACATGATTGCCGACATCCTGTGGTGCTCGTGAGTGCCGCTGCTGCACTGCAAAACAAAGAGCGGAGTTTGGCGCATCGGCAAGGGCTCCTGCTTGGTGATGTGCAATGCCTGCATGCAACGAGTGCGGCTTGCAGGTATCAGCTTGCCTTCCAGCTGTCTCTTGTCCAACTATGTCTTCACCACCGTTTTTTGCACACCGCAGGGTGTGTGCCTGCATGCAGACGCAGCACAAGGTGCAGCTGGACGAGCGCGACAGGTGGGGGCTGGTGCTGCAGCCGAGGAGGGCCGTGCAGCCCTAGAAAATGAAAAGCAGGGGCCGCCTTGCAGCACTTGACGCACACATGCCAGCCCTGCATTGGCTGCAACCCTGCCTCACCAGCGCCCTGCCCGCCGGCGCTCCCCTCCCCCTCCCGTGCAGCAACCCCAACATTGTGGTGTCGCCCTACGCGGCCCCCGCCCCCCAGGCCATGCACGGCGGCGGCTACCCGCCGCAGCAGCCCCCGCCGGTGAGGCGCAGCTGGGGAGGGATGCGCTGCGATGCTTCGGGCGAGTGAGATGCGGCGGGAACACAATGCACCACAGACCGCCACTGTTGCTGAGTTGTTTCTTCTTGGCTCCCCCCCTGCCTGCAGTATGGCGCCTACTCTGCGCCGCCGCCGCACGCGGGCATGGCATACGGCGGGCCGCCTCCGCAGGTGCGTAGCGCTGCTGGGCAGCGATTGCATGTCGATTTTTATTTGCAAGGCTTGCCAAATGCGTGTGTATCAATGCTTGCAAGGGCGCGTCAAGTTGCCTGCCCTTACAGTCTGACCTGCGTTCTTTGCACGCTAAACCACCCGCGTTGCTGCAGTACGGCGGCGCCCCTCAGGGCTACCCGCCCCCGCCCCAGGCATACCCGCCGCCCCAGGGCTGGCAGCAGCAGCAGCGCTACTGAGCGGCGACAGCGGCCTCAGCTTAGAAGCACTGCGGCAGTTGAGAAGCGCGAAAGGGTTCACCTAGTAGACCTGGCTAGCGTGCTGCGGTCAGCACTGCTTTTTGTTAGCAATTCACGATATAGGTAACTGCACCCTAAGAAAGATGGGCTCAAGATCGCAACCACACCATGTAATCTCTTGCAAAGCAACCTCGCTCCAGGCCCCAACTCCGCCATCGGCGCACGCTGTGCCGCACCACGCCGCCGCTCACCCAACACATGCTCACAGCTCCTCTCAGCACCATCGGATCTCTACGCGGCGCTGTGTCCAAGCTGAATTCGAGGCTTGGCGGGCGTCAGTAGCTCGCCAGGATGGAGAGCTGCGCCTGCGCGGCCCAACCCTGCCGTTCCGCGCGTGCTGCACACCTATCACATGGTCGAGTGAGTACTAGCAGTTTGCACACCTCGCACTTCTTCCCTGCTGGCCGGGCGGGTGTTGCCGCCGCCGCCGCGCAGCTGCTGCTGCCACTGGCCAACAGTGCGATAGCCTCCCTTGCGCTGCAGGCCGCGCGGCTTGCCTCGCACAGCCAGCGGCGTCTGGACATACGTGCAGCAGCAGCACAGCAGCAGGCTGATGGGGAGGCGGCGCTTGGCCGGGCGGCTCTGCTGCGCAACGCAGCGCTCTTGACCGCCTGCTCAGCCGCCGCCGCCTTGCTGCCATGGCCGTCAGCATTGGCAGCAGCTGCAGAGCCCGCAGCGGCCTCGGTACTACCACCGCTGGCGCCCCTGCGGTACTCAGCAGCTGGGCCGCACTCCCGGCTGGAGCTAGCAGATCCGCAGCTGCTGCCGCTGCCGCCAGGACCAATCACCTTTCCCCGCCGGCAGCTGGAGCTGAACTTTGCGGTGCTGCAGCTGCGGAGCGGGTATGAGGCAGTTGATGACTTGGACTGCGTTCCCATGGTGAGGAAGTGAGGCAGGCAGGTGCCCTGGACAATGGGGCTTGCTGTTCATTGTGCAATGAAGGGACAGCAGCGAGCAGCGAAGGGAGAGCCCAGTGCGGGCCGCTGCGCAGGACCAAGTCCATGCTGGCTTGTCCGGTGCAGAACGAGTTTCAGAAGAAGTTTTGGAAGCTGCGGCAGGCGGAGTGGGAGCCGTACACGCTGCTGCACTCGCCGCTGCGCATCACTCAGGGTGAGGGCTACACCCTAATGTTGTGGATGCACCCTTTTGTGGTGGATGCACTGGTCAGCACTGCGCGGGGTACGTGCACATGGCATCAGCTTGGCTGTGCTCGCACCACTGATCTACCTGTCTTGGCGCAAACTTGTGGGAGTAACCCCTTGCAGGCAATGTCTCCGACTCCCTGTACTTTGACTTCATTGTGTTCTCCCAAGCGGCCGCGGCGAGCACCGCCATGCGAAAAGGCCTGCAGGTCAGTGCACCCCTTGCTGCACAGCTGCCCTGGATGCTGCCCTGGGTGGTTGCTTGTAGTTGTATGGCAGTGTTTTCTGCGGTCATCAGGCAGCCCACATTTCAGGTAGGGCCCCAGCCCCCGCCCGTGGCTGGGTGACCCGTTCACCCGTGGGCACAGCGAGCTGCCGGGAGCAATACCCTGGGCTGCCCTCCCCTGTGGGCGCGCCCGGGATGCCCTCTTGGCACATTTTTTGCTGTGCACACGCATTGTTGCAGGGGCATGGTTGCCCCTTTGTGCGGGCTCCTCCTTGTGCCCCTTAAGAGTGCTGGCCAGTCAGCTGTTTCCCGAGCGCACACTCAACGCTCCTAAACCCATACCTGCCCTACAACTTTTTGCCTCTATCAATTTCAATCAAAAGGAGTTTGAGGAGTACAACGAGGAGACAGAGGCCATGGGCACCGTGCGGCGGGACCCCTCGCTGGCAGACAACGCGCTGCTGCCGGGTGAGGCCTGCGGCTTTCAACCTTGCAGCAGTGCCATCCAGAGCGCTTGGGTTGGGGAGCATTGAGCATGCCACAGCCTCAGACTCTGAGTGACTGCTGGGCTGCTGAGCATGGGCCGGGCCAGCTGCAAACCGAGCAGCATGGCTCTGTGGCAGCCCATGGCCAGCGCACAGACTTGCCGCGCAACAGACTGCCATGCAGTTCCAACATGCACCACAGAAGAGCCTGAGCTTTGCCTCACAGCGCTTCTCCGTTCCATGCTGCAGGCGTGTTCTTTGAGCGGGAGGGCGACCGGCTGTACCACGGTCTGGTGGAAGGGTTCAGGGGCGTGCAGTACGGCGGACCTCCTCCTGCACAGCCAGGTGAGCACTGTATGTGACAGCTAGGATCGCAGGGCAGGGCATCGCAAGTGGCCGGGAAGCCAAGCGTCGACCCTCTGGTTCTGCTGTGCCGTTTGCCGCTCCACGGCGCACTCTCAGTGCTGCTTGAAATGCCAAGCCTACTCCCCTGCCCACCACCGCTTTTGCGCACCCACTTGCAGGCGCCAGCATGGAAGATCTGCTGGCGGGGGTGCAGCAGATCCTGGACATCTACGTGGCCAACGGCTATGCGCTGAAAGCCAGCGTGACCCCCGGCAGCAGCGGCGGCGGCGGCGCTGGGCGGCCCACGCTGAGCCCTGTGGACGGCACAAGTGCAGCTGCTGGGGCAGGAAGCAGCTTCACTGTGAAGCTGGAGGGCCCCGCCAACCTGTGGAGCCTGCAGGTACGATGCCTTGAGGGAGCAGCAGCATGATGTGGGGAGCAGCAGCCGGTGCTGGAGCTGGGCAGCACTGCTTGGTGGGATGTGCAGCCTGCAATCGCTGCTCTGCGAATTCGGTTGGCGCACATGTCTGCATGTGCCCCTACCACTCCTGCACTACAGGCGCTGGCGGCCCGGCGCTCGACACTGTACAACCAGCACGACGCGGCCGCTGTGGCCGCTTTCCTGCGGGCCAGCGGGCGCAGCAGCACGTGCCGCCTGGCGTGGAGCGACACGGGGGTGGTGCAGCAGTGGACTGTGGCCTGACGGAGAAGGGCTGCTTTGGGCAGAATTGCTGCAAACCGCAAAGCTGAGCACCTTCCTGGTTGGTTGTCATATAACTCATGCATTCCAAGACTGCCACGCCATGTGATGTTTGCTTGCAACCCCCTTTTGATGCGCTGAGGGATGTCAATTATTTTACAGTGACAGGCCGTCCCAGCGAGCCAGCACAGTGCGGTCAGAAGGCATTGGCAATGTAGACCAGCCCCTCCTGGTCAGTGGTGGCAAACAGCTGGGAGACGGGGCCTGCAGCACTCAAGCAGCAGGCGCGCACAGCGGCAGTGGGCTCTTGGAACAGCAGGCGGCCTGCCCCTGCTGCAGCGTCCCGCAGCAGCCCGATGGCGCCGCCGCTGGTGCAGTAGACCAGCCTCTGGCTGCCGCTGCCGATGCTGCCGCTGCCCTCGAATCGAAGGTCGCACACGCTGGCACCGGTGCCGCCAGTGACGGAGCAGCAGGCGACCGCTGGCTGTGCTACTGCGCCAGCCGGCTGGCCAGCGGCACCCTCAGCTGCAGAGGACGCGGCACGTAGGTCCCACACAGCTACACTGCCGTCCGCAGCGCCAGTAGCGCAGGCAAAGTGCTGCGCTGGGTGGACATCCAAGCAAGTGATGGCCGCTGCCGGCAGGGCTGCCACGCCGGGTGCGGCGCCAGCGGGCGCCGGCTGCTGCAGCTGCAGAGTGGGGCGGCCGCCCTGCCGTGCGTCCCACACATGCAGCAGGCCTGCAGGGCAAGGCGGAGTGCACCGTTGCAGTTCCAGGCTCCCCGCAAGCAATACACACAGGCATGAACCACCGCCCCTCCAGTCGAGCAGCTTGAGGTTTGGATATGCAGCAAAAGCGGCAGCTCAACTGCAACTCAGCCAGCCCATTCCTCCCAAGCAGCTCCCCACCTTGCAGGCTGCCGGTGACAGCGGTGTGCGGACCGTTCCACCGCGCCGCGCTGAATGTGACTGCGCCGCCGCTCTCGTATAGCCGGCTGCTGCTGCCGCTGTCCTCAGCCGTGAGGGACGTCAGCGCCAGGCTGCCATCCGCCGCTGCTGTGAGGAGCTCGCGCCGGTCTGCAGCCAGGAAGGCAGCAGGGGATGCCCAGCTGAGCGGAGGTCACAGCAGGCCACGCAGACTGCTGGGCTTGACTGCCGTGCTGTGGCAGTGGAGTGCAGGTTTGGAAGACCGTGCAGAGTGCTGGGCTTGAATACAAGCGGAAGGCAACCGTGCACAGGGGCGGCAGCAACAGATTGGCGGCAGCGGCAGATAGGCAGCCATGCCCAGCCTGCGCACCTGTGCTAGCTGCAAGTGCCGCCACCGGTGCGGTGTGTGCATCCAGCCAGGGCAGCAGCAGCGCGCCGTCAAAGTCTTCCTCACGCAGCTGCAAAGGCGGAAGTGCACATCAGCAGTAAAGAAAGCATCGGACGCAACGGGCCGGCAGCATTATTTGGCTACCAAGCAAGGGCAGCGTTTTGCCAGCAGTGGAACTGGTGCCGGCTGCCGGCTGGGCTAGGCGACAACCTCTTCTGATGCAGCCGCTATAAATTTAAGAGATGTGCAGCGCCCATGCAGTGGCACAGCCAGCCCGAGCACCCACCTGGATCTCCTCGGGCTGCGAGCCGGGCTGGGTGGGCACTGTAATGCGCAGGCGTGCCACGCTGCCGTCGCCCGAAGCCGCCAGCAGCAGCAGCGCACCGCCGCCCAGGTCGGCCACCTGCTCGAGTTGTGTGGAGCAGCAGCAGGGCGATGCTTGACGCAGCGTGTTTACATGGTGTGCTGGCAGGTCTGTAGGCCGAACGGCAGCCCAGCAACAACAGCAGACTGACGAATCACGCAACCGCTTCTGCGACGCAACCCGCGCACCTCCACCGCTGCCACACGGCCGCTGTGTGTGAAGGAAGCCAGGCGCTTCATGGCGGGGTGCGAGGCGATCTCATCGCCACTGTGCCCCACTGCCAGGTCCACGATGGTCAGCCGCGACTCCTGCGGACAGGCGGCAACCGGGGGCGGAGAGCAGTGCTCGGCAGCGGCAGTGGCAGGCGGCGGCGGCGGCGGGAGGAGGCGAGCGCGGGCGGTCCAACGACACGCGCATCGCGCCATCTCACACCTGCGCATCCTCGCTCCACGTGCCCAGGGCGAGCAGGTTGTGGGTCGTGGCCACGCCCGCCTCCGCTGCGCCCGCTGCTGCAAAAGGCACGGCGGCTATGCAAGAGGGATCCTCCCCGAGGAAGTGCCGGCTCAGGAAGGGCTTGCCCATTGCTGCAGAGCCACCGGCAGCGTGTTGCGGCTTGAAAGTTCTTGCGCCGTCCTCTGCCTGACTGCGAGCTGTGTGCAAAACGTTCTAGCATGCGAGATCGACACGATGAGATGATCGCCGCTCTGATCGGCGACATGAGGCGGCGGCGGCCCCGCCCGTCGTGCACGCCGCCGCCTCGCCTCGTTTGGCCTCGTGCCCAGGGCTCTCTATCTCTAGTTTACATATGTACAGATTCGTGTTGGCATGCGCCCAAAAGTTTGCAAGCCCTGCCGGTCGTCTCCCGGCTACCGCGCCTTGACGCCCTGGCGGATGGCCTTGACGGCGAGGGCGAGCGTGGCGGCGCTGAGAGTCCACCACGTGGCGGCATAGTTGAAGTGGTCCTGGGGCATCACGCTGCAGGGAATGGAGAGTGGCGGGGTGCAACGACAGGTTCATATAGGTCTGGGGCAGTTTCAGTTCAGACCCCGCAGCCAACGGCACGAGGCAAATCGTGGCTGTGGCTTGTTGTGTCAGCCGCAGGCATGCATTCATTGCACAGGCAAGCCCCCTCCCGCACAGCGCACCTGAAATGCAGCATGTCGTCCATCGACTTGGGCAGCGGGTAGCTCTCCTGGATCTGCACACCAGACATGGAACTTGCTTGCAATTTACATGGGTGTTGCCGGCACCTGCAGCTGCCGGCCAAAGAAAGTCACTGCAGGCACTGCACTGCACAGTTGCACGCTGCCGACATGCTTGCTTCCAGGATCCCTCAGAACAACCGACACATGCAAACCAAGCCCTTAGTGCTCACATCGGGCCCACGCCGGCGGCCGCCCAGAATCTCTGTGGCATTTGGCGGGCCGCGTCCAATGTACGTGCCAGGCGTTTCTGCAGCATGGGAAGTGACGGGAGTGTGGAAACCTCACGCCGTGTCATTCCAGGCCAGCTGCGCATGAAACGCTTCACGCCGCTTGATGCCGCAAGGCCGCTGCAAGCAGGTCTTCGTGCAGCAGTCTCTGTATGAGTACTCTGCTAATCCCACTCGCGCACCTGTCACAACCTCCACAAGCGGCGCCTGCGCTGGCAGGCCGCCTGCAACCGCCAGCTCACTGGGGTTCATGTAGAACCAGTTGCCTGCAGACCAGGGAGGCAACCAGGCATGTGAGGCAGGCGTTCATGTGCATGGCAGGGCTGCCATGTGCAGCAGTAAACACAGGTGAATCGGCCAGTCGACGTGCCGGTCCTTGATGTTCGCCGCATCCTCGCACCCCCTTGCTGCCCCAAACCAAGCCAGTACACGCACCCTTCTCAGGCTCGTTGGGCGGCACAAAGCCGCCCGGGTCCTCGCCATGCCGCAGAATGCCCTCAATCCGCACCTGCCGAGCAGCGGCAGCAACACAGGGCGTTAGTGGGCAAGGCGGTGGGCAGGTGAGTGTTGAATTGCAACTGCCGGCATGCTGTGCAGGTGGCATACCACAGCAGCAGACAGCAGGCAGCAGACAGCGGTGCAGCCGCTGGCACACGCCAAGTGGCACCACCCACACCGCACTCGCCTTGCCGGCGGGCTGCCCCTCTGCCCGCATGGCCGCGTCCTCCTTCCACTCTGTGGGCACCCAGCCGCGGTTGACCATGACGCAGCGGGGGCCGCCTTGCTGCCGCAGCGGAGTGACAATCAGGAAGCCCTGCAGAGGGGGCAGGAATGGAGGGAGACACATGGGGATCAAGCAGCAAACGGGCACAACACAGCCACGTCGAGCAGCCAGCCCAGCCAGCAGGTGACTGCATGGAATCTAACTTCCCAGCCCCAAGCTTTCCTGCTTGTTGGTCCCGGCCACCTGGCGGGTGCGCGGGCCCACGTACTGCAAAGTGAGGCAGGGCGGAGGTTGCAGTCAGCAGGCATCGTCCTTTCATGCGCACCGTCAACGCTCACAGGACAGAGCCATAGCACTCTGCGGCGCGGTACGGACTCATTGCAGATGCTGCTGGGGAAAGGTGCTCTATATCTTGCCACCCAGCCCCTCCTGCCCCAGACGCCCCTGCTCCTCCCACCTGCGAGGCGGCGTGGTCAAACGTGCCCTCCACAAACACCCGGCGATACTCCTCCGGCTCCTCATCGATGGCAAACAAGTCGAGCGGCTCGCCCTGCGACAGAAGATGGCGCCAGGGTAAGGAGACGATTTGAAGCAACGCCCTTCAGTGGCTCAGGAGAATATGACCACAGCGGCACTCATCCGGCTCCTCATCTATGGCGAACAAGTCGAGCGGCTCGCCCTGCAGCCCAAGTAAGACGCAACAGGTGATGGTATGAAAAAGCATGGACACCATGCCCCCAACGAGGCTCAAGACGGGCTGCACAAGAGCTAGAGAGTTAGCGGTATGCCCTCGATCCATGTGTCGCAACAGCATCCCCAAGCCAGATTTCGCAACAGCTCCCCTGTAAACGCTCCAAGACGAGCAACCCTGCCCCACACCCCACCCCGCCCACCTGCATCATGCCCTCCCGCCGCTCCAGCAGCTCGCGCTTCCACTCCCGCCGGTCCCACTGCCACTTGCCCAGGAAGGCGGCCAGGCCTCCCGGCACCAGCAGGAACATGCCCGACCACAAGCTGCGCCCGCTGCCTGCAGCGCAGTGCAATGTGCGGGCACTATGAGTCGGCTGCTGGGGTAAGGCAGGGAACTGCAAGGAGGCCAGCAGCAGCCTGCTGCTGGCTGATGCTACGCCTGCCAGCTCTCGCACTGCACTTGCACGCACCGCCCAACCAATGCAATGCATGCCTTCATGTGCATCCGAATCCCACGAATTCTTGCCTGCTTTGGAGGTGCCGCGGGGTGCGGGGCCGGGCCGGGCCACAGCATCAGCCGCAAAGCTGCGGCGGCCCGCTGCCGCCGCCTGCCGCCGGGCCGTGGCTGCTAGCGCCGCTGCATGCTCGGGCGCGGCACGAGCGGCTGCTGCTGAGCTGCTGGCTAGCGTGTTGAGCGACAGCAGCTGCTGTTGCGCAGGCTGCCAGGCGCGGGCGGCGGCACTGCCACCGGCCGCCGCCGCCGCCGCCACACGCAGGCGGGCGCCCAGCGTCGCCAGCTGCCTGCTGCGCTGCATGCCGATGATCTGCAGCCGGTGAGCTGGGCCGATCAGGCTGCCTTGCCGCAGGGGCTGCAAGCGCGAGTGGCACGCTCTGCTGGGGGAGCTGCACGACCCGGCGCGCTGTCAACGGCTCGGGTAACTCCAAGCAGCAAAGGGTCTGCGTTCCAGACGGGCATGCGGGCTCTCTGGTGAGCCCCTGCGTAGCGTGAAATGCCTTGCTGGCCAGAGTTTGCCTCGGGGCGCCTCCCAGGGCCCTTCAAGGAGCAATTGAGCCCTGCCTGACTGTTCAATTACCTCTGAACACCTCCAGAGCACCATGTCGATCCGGAAAGCCGTCGTGTTTGTGCCCCGCCACCTCCTGGCTTCCCAGATGGGGCCCGGGCTGAGCCAGGCCGCCTCGTCCGCCACAGACGCCACCAGCGCGCTGTCCCGCAGCCAGCGGGACGTGGGCTGGGCGCCCCTGTCGGGTGCCGCCGCCGCCTCGGGCGCCGCCTCCCCGCTGGGCGTCGCCGCCGTCCTGGTCTCCCCCTCACCCAAGCTGCAGCCCCTGGTCGCCAAGGCGCCACCTGTGGGCTGGAAGCCGCCTCCCAAGGCCCTCTACGTCGGACGCGTCGCCAGCTCGGGGCACAGGCAAGGCGCAGGCGCAGGCGGGGAGACCTGCGGGCGCCGCCCTGCCTTGTGCTGCTTCAGGGGCACACAGGCAGGCAGGCATCTCATGCAGCTGCGTTGTCACATACTCACCCATCGCAGGAAGCGCCCACTCAGGAGCAAGACCGTTGTGGTCACCTCCCAGACCATGCACCGTGCCGTGCTCCACCTGACGGCCGACTGTCGCATCTCCGCCGCGGCTGCCCCGCCGCCGGCCGCCACCGCCCATGGCGGTGTGCACAAGCGCCCTTCGCGCCGTCGCGTGCTGGGCATGCTGTCCCGCAGCCTGCTGCTGGTGGGCGCTCTGCTCATCGCTGGCATGCCCCCGGTGCTGGCGGTCTGAACCGGCGGCGGCGGCGCTCGGCTGCTGCAGCCCTCACCACTATTTGAACCCTGTACCATCACCATCTTGTAGCGGCCGTTATGCAGAGCTCATCTATGTGTAAAATTGTCCCAGCAGGCTCTCCAGGCAGTGTGCATCAGGCTTGCTGCTGGGCGGCGCCCAGCCAGGTGGCGGCGGCGCCACCGGCAGGGCTACCACCGGCCGCGGGCCGCTCCAGCCGCATTGATTGCATGTCGCGCATGTGCAAGTAGCTTGAGCCATGACGGGGCCCACGGAGGACCGCCCTCTGCTGTCCGAGCTGTGGCACAGCAGGGCGTGGCGGCTGTTCCCTCTGCTGCTGGCCTACATGGCTGGTGAGCTGATTAATTTCATATTGGCGGCTTGCCTGGCGGGACCGACGCTGCCGCCACCGCCGCTGCCACTGGCCGCCGCTCGCCCTGAGCATATGCCCTGACTCGCGCCTTCCGCCCCTGCTTGCCTGCAGGCGTGACGCTGCTCATACCCCACGTGCCCGGTAATCCACTGGGGTCGCACAGTTTGACCGGTGGGGGTAGAGCGATGAGGCCGGCGCCTGCCAGGTCATCAGTTCCCGTCACAGAGAGCCTGCTTTTCTTGCTATGCTGTTCTGCAGGCATCATGACAGACTACTTTGCGGGGCGGCGAGCAGGGCATGAGTTGCATTGCGAGGGGATGGCCAAAGACGCACCAGACGCCGCCGCCTGCAGGGTACGTTGCTCTTACGGGATCCCTGCACCACGTCCCACATGGTGCCCGCTGGGCATGTCATATGCAAGTTGACTGCGTGCTGCGGGTGCATCCAGCACTGTTTAGCAAACAAAGTCTTTGTGGGCACAGCAACACACAACGCGCTGCTCCTTTGTTCTGCTCCCACCTCAGGATGCACACGCGGATGTGGTGATGTGGAGCAGCTGGACTTCCTTCTTCTCGAACTCGTTTGTGTCCATAGTGCTGGTGCGTTGCATGGAGCTGCCCTTGCGCTTGGTCACAGCCTGCCTCGCAGACCCGCTAACAGAACCAGCACTACAGCTAGCAGCTATTGTTCCTGAGCAAACCACCGAGCCTATTTGTCCTATCTGTATTCCCGCTCGGCAGACGCCGCTGCTGGGGCACTGGAGCGACCTGCACGGCCGCAAGCCTTTCTTCCTGGTGGCACAGGTGAGCGGCGGACTGGTAGCTTGCATGCCTGCAGTGCTGGCTGGCGGCCACTCAGCCGAGCCCATGCCTTCCCGTTGCCGGCGGCTGGAAGCTGCGCAAGCTTCTGCGTGCACAACTGATCCCCACCCCGCACCTCGCTGCTGCTTGGCCACCCCATCTGCAGGCCTGCTCCTGCATCCCGCTGACCATCGTGCTGCTGCACCTCACCTCCGGCCTGCCGCTGCTGTGGTATTACGTGGTCCAGGTCAGCACAGCTAAACGGGCTGCTGATTAGGCACACCTGCCCTTTGACTGCGGGCAAAGGCACGGCGCCTCTCCTCCGCACACCTGCCTGCCACTGCTATTGCGTCCCACCTCTGCGTGTCCAAACCACCGACAACTCCATTTTGCTGCTGTTTCCTACCCCCACCGCCCTCACCAGATCTTCCTGTCGGCTGTGAGCTCGGTGACTGTCTCCTTGTCCTTTATCGCCGACTGCCTGTCGCCGCGCAACCGCGCCGCCTGCTTTGGCCTCATCATGGCGTGTTTCAGGTGTGTGTGCAGGGCAACCATGGGCTGGCTGTTTGTAATGGCAGGAATGCAGCTGCTACGCTGCCGTTGCCGCTGCTGCCCACTGCCAGGTGCACTTGGGTTGCAGTGCTGAGGCTGCTGTCCTGCTGCCTGTTGCCACCTGATCGCGCTGTTGCTGAGCTGTGCTTCTTTCTTTGCCTGGGCATCTTTCTGCGCAGTGTGGCCATCTTCATCGGCCCGCCGGTGGGCGCCATGCTGGCCCCGCTGACCGCCGCGCTGGGTGCTCTGGGCACGGTGGCCGGCTGCGCCCTGTACACTCTCCTGCTGCTCCCAGAGTCCCTCACTCCAGAGGCCAAGGCGGCGGTGAGGGCGGGGAGGGTGTGTCCGAAGGAGGGTGCTTTCCTTTTTGGTAGCAATTTTGAGCCCTATCACTGCTCCATACAATCAGGCGGCAGGAGCGGTCGGCTTGACTGCCAAGCTCAGCATCGGCGCTGCATGCCCCCAGCAAACCGTCCTCCCACGAACCACCTGCCGCAGGCGCAGCGGCGGCACCGCGAGCAGCAGCACGGCCACGGCCACGGCAGCGGCAGCGCCATGCACCCCGCGCTGGGCAGCACGCTGCGCGCTGTGCGCATCCTCATGCGCTCCCCGCTGTTCAAGAAGCTGACCATCACAATGATGATCACAGGTGGGCGGGCAGTGTGCACTTGCGTGCGGAGTAAGGCATGCAGGGCGCTGTTCTGATCAGGCACGGCGTATGCCCCAGTAGTGCAAGCAGGCAGGTCTCAGCAGCACGATGTGACACCAGTGCATGCCGAGAGGCTCCCTTCCATGCCCCGCTGCCCTGCAGGCGTGGTGCTGGAGGGCTTGCAAGACCTGCTGGTGCAGTACCTGCAGCTGAAGCTGGACTTTGGAGTGGCCGATGTGGTGAGTGTGGCTTGGCAAGCCAGTAGGCAGGCCCCTCCTGCCTGCTTTGTAGTGCCGCCTGGCACAGCCCACCCCTGCCCAGGCACTGGCATTGCAGCCTTGCACACAGATGACTCGTCATTGCCACCCTCTGTCCTATTGCAGTCGAAAATCTTCATGATCTTCGGCGGATGCGGCTTGGTGGTGCAGACGTTTGTGCTGCGCACGCTGCTGGGGTGAGCCACCCAGCTGCTGCCTGCCTGCCTGCCTGCCTACCACGGGGGCACCAAAGTGCAACCAGCCACCTGCTGCATGTCCCCACTCCGCCCGGCGCTATTGCTAACGCTGCAACCGCTCCCCATCCCCCATCCCCCCACCCCGCAGCTGCATGGGCGAGCAGCGCGTGCTGCTGGTGGCCCTGCTTGCCTCTGCCGGCCAGCAGCTGCTGCTGGCGCTGGCGGGGCACAAGTGGGTCGCCTTCCTGGGCATCTCTTTGGGGTCCCTGGGTGAGCCACTTTCAACCTTACTGCAAATGCTGACTGCCTTGGCTGCTGTACCATGGGGCACAAGTGGGTCGCCTTCCTGGGCATCTCCCTGGGGTTCCTCGGTGAGCAGCTGTGCTGAATCCTCCTTGGCTGCTGGACCGTGGGGCGCTGGCGGGGCGATGCTGGTCAACCTAGTTACAGCCACCTAGAGTTCCTCACCAGTTGCACCAAGCCGTGGCGTGCCTTTTGCTGTGTGCTGTGCTCTGGAGCCGCAGACAACCGCGCCTGACTAGCACCCAGCATCGAATCCTCCAACGTCGGTCGCCCAGCTACCTTTCCGTTCCCGCTGTGCAGGCAGCATGTCCTTCCCCACCATCTCCAGCATCAAGTCGTGCCACCCTAGTGCTTCAGTTGTCCCTCTGCCCCTGCTCCATTGTCCCTGCCGCAGGCAGCATGTCCTTCCCCACAATCTCCTCCATCAAGTCGTGCAACGCCGCGGAGCACGAGCAGGGCAGCGTGCAGGGCGCGCTGTACGGCGCGCGCGCCCTCGCCTCAGGCACGTTTTTGCCCCAGGCTTGTGCTGCGCCGCCCTGCATGCGCTTGCGGGGCTTCCAAGGCAGCTCAAGCCTCTTGGTGTCGTGGCAAGCTGCCGGTTGCCTGCTGTGCCCCAGAGGGCACTTGGCAAGGGTCAACTGTTTGGGTCCCTCCCCCGCTCTTCGCTGCAGGCACCGGGCCCCTGGTGTTTGCTTTCCTGTTCTCGGCCTTCACTCAGACTGGGTCCCCACTGCCCTACTTCCCGGGTAAGCTGGCGTTGGCGCCGAGCAGCACTGCAGCGGAGCAACTGATGCGGTGGCATGGCCACTCGTGCCGCATGCTGGGCCTGCTGTATGGACTTGTGCACTTGCTTGACAGCTCCTGCCTTAACCAATATGCGCCTACCCACTGTTTACCGTGCAGGCGCGCCCTTCATCTTTGGAGCCCTGCTTATGCTGGTGGCTGTGGGCGTGGCGGCGACCATCCCTGTAAATGCGGGCAGCCACCGCCCTGCAGCGGCGGCAGTCGATGGCGACCACCACCAGCACCAGCAGCAGCAGCAGGCCGGTAGCAGTGGCTCTTCGTTAGACCCCGAGCGCCGACACGGCAACAAGGATGCAGCAGCAGGGTGGCCGGCTGGGGAGGAGGCGCAGCCGAGCGGGCGAGCGAGCCGCGGCAGTGTCGACCTCGAGGGCGGCGGCCCTGGGCATGATGGGCCCTCTGAGCGCACTCGCTTGCTGGACTGAGCAGACTGTGTACTAATAACGCACTGTAAATGGTTGACTGTGCACTCACAGCGCTGATGGGCTTGGGCAGACACTCCTGCAACGGCAGTTGCGCTGCCCGCTGCCGCCACCCGCTGGGCACCTGCCCCGGCCTTGGGCCGCGTCGCTCGCTTGCTCAGATCGTATTGATCCGCTTTACCACCAATCGCTGACGTTTTAGCAGCGAACGGGGCCGTCGTGAGCAAGGGCGGAGTCGCAGTTCCGCCTGCACGGGCCTTTGAAGGGCTTGTGCGGCTGCAGCAAATTCCCAGCCGCTGCCCGATTTCTTGGCAGCGATGCTGAGCGGCGTCAAGCTCGTGAACCGCGGCGAGGCCGAGCGGCGGCACAAGGAGGAGCGCAAGCGGGAGAAGAAGGAGCGCAAGAAGCACAAGAAGGTGCGCAGAGCTGGCTGGCTCAATCGACGCCGCCTCCGCCGCTCCCTGCCGCCGCTGCCACCGCCGCCGCCTTCGCCGCCGCTGCCACCACTGCTGCCGCCCACTGAACTCCAACTCCATCTTGCTTCCACAGGAGAAGCGCTCCAAGCACAAGCGGCGGGACGACTCGTCCGACGGCGGCGGTGGTGGCAGCAGCAGCGATGGCGGCGGCGCAATCGGCCGGCGCGGCCGCCGCCGCGAGCAATGGGAGGACCCGAGCGACAGCGGCAGCGACAGCGAGGGCGGCGGCGGCCCTTCTGGCGCTGGCGACGGCGGCGGCGGCCTGCAGCGTGATGACTGGATGACCAAGCCCATGGCGCGGCAGAAGACAGACGAGCAGCTGGAAGCAGAGGAAGCGGAGCGGGCTGCCAAAGAGGCGGAGGCCAAGCGCCGCGACCCCGACCAGCCGTTTGTGTCGGTGAGCCTGTGCCCCGCTGCGCTGCTTGGCGTGGGTGCAGTGTTGTAGCGTGTTGGTTGAAGGTTTCCGGCCGGCAGGTGTGGCAGATACGTGCATGTGCAGCGACACGTAGTCATGTCATCGGCAGCTCTATGCTGGCTGGCTGAGTCTGGGTTGTGACTTCACAGCTTCACCATGACAGCACTCCCCACATGTGCTTTGCCAACCTCCCGCTCCTCTGCCTGCCACCCGCAGGAGCGGGAGCTCAATCCTTACTTGAAGGACGGTGGCAGCGGCGTGCCTCCCAGCCAGGCCGAGGGCGGTGCTGCGCCTGCGGCAGCGCAGCGAGCGGCGGGTGTGGGCGACGGCGGGGCCAGCTGGCGGCTCAAGGCGCTGAAGCGCGCTCAGCAGCAGGCGGAGACTGAGGTGCGCAGATGCTGGTTGACGCAGTGCAGCTGGATGCAAGGCCACCTTTGCAGTGCTGGCGTGCTTGCTGCCTGCTGCTGCAGCCCTGGTCTAGCAGTGCTGATGCACCAGTGTGCTTCATTCAACCGCTGAGCCACTGCACGGCAAGAGCATACATGGCTGGTATTCTCCAGCTTGCCAATATAGGGATCCTGAAATCCTGAAATCTGAAAACTCACATGTTGCAGGGCAAGAAGGTGAACGAGATTGTGTCGGAGCGCTGGGGCTCGCTAACTGAGCTGACCGCCAGCCTCACTGAGCGGCGGGCAGCGCACGGTGAGGACATTGCCTGCTCCCCTGTCCTGCATGGCGAACACACATGGCCAGTCAAACCAGTTTGCTTGCATGGGTGGGCAGCCAGGTGCTGCTGTGGCCTGCCACTAGATGCTAGGGCTGCTTTGTTGCCCTGTGTCCCCTCTCAGCTGCTGCCGCCCTCCTGCCCGCCCACAGGCATGGCACACATGCACTCGGCTCGCGACCGCCGCCGCGCCGACCCCGAGTTTGAGCAGCGGCAGGTGCGTGTTGGGGGGTTGGCTTTGGGGTTGATTGGAAGTTGGGGGTGTGTGGCTTAGTGCTGGTGCAGAGCAGTGCACCGCTCGGTCATGTTCACCCCGTGGTTTTGCCTGCCATTCCAGGCCCCCCCTGGAACTGCACATTGATTTTGGAGACGCCTGCCCGACCGATAACCCTGTAGGACGAGCGGCGGCGCATGCGGGAGGGCGCGGCTGAGGAGGGGGAGGATGGCGGCGACAAGGCGGCCTACCTGTCAGGTGCGGCGCAGGCTGCTGGCCCTGTATTGTTATGCAGTGATTCTGCGCGGCTGATGTGGATGTGAGGTGCAAACTTGCCGCTCCTTGCACTCCTTTGGCCGCTGCTTCGCTGCGGGGCCGCCTGAATGCGGTGCAGCGATGTCTTGCAACCAGGGGTCGCCAGGTCATCCAACCTGATTTGTACACTGACCCGTATTAATCTACCCATCTGCAGAGATGAAGAGCGGGCGCAGCCAGATGCGGCGGCCGCAGGAGGGTGGCTCGCTCTCCTGGCGCCGCCCAGACAGCCGCGGCGGCAGCGGACGGGACAGCCGCGGCGATGAGCGGCGGAGGGATGAGCGTGGCAGCAGGGATGACGAGCGGCGGCGGGACGACCGTGGAAGGGACAGCGAGAGGCGGCGGGACGACCGTGGCAGGGATGACGACAGGCGGCGGGACGAGCGTGGCAGCAGGGGCGACGAGCGGCGGCGGGACGACCGGCCGCCGCGGCCGCGCCACGATCCACTCGGCCGCGGCCAGGACGCCGCTGCGCTGCGTGCGGCTGCCTCGGAGCTGAACCAGTTCAAGGCCGATGGCTCCTTCTTGGAGCAGTTTGAGCAGCGGCGGCAGGAGGAGGCAAAGGAGGAGGAGGAGCGGCGGAAGTGGGAGGCATCGCAGGCGGCACGTGGTGCGGACGGCGACCATCCCGCGGGGGGCATGGAGGTGCAGCCCTCTGCCTCTGAAGACAGCAGCGATGAGGATAGTGAGGCGGCTCGGGAGCGGGAGCGGCGGCAGATGCTGGGCCAGGCAGCGGAGCGGCCCTCGATGGCGGCAGCCATGGCGGCAGAGCGCGCCAGCCTGGCCGCACGACAAGCGGCACCTGCCGCTGCTGCTGTTGAGGGCGGTGCCGGCGGCGGAGCGGAAGAGCGTGAGGCGGGTCCAGCGGCGCCGCGGCCCGGAAGCGCTGCCGAGCGGCGGCCGGGGTCGGCGGGCGGTGCCAACCTGTCTGCTGCCGCGCTGCTGCGTGCACGGCTCACTGGCAAGGCGCCGCCCGCTGCTGCGCCACCAGCAGAAGGTGAGCTGGCGTTTGTGCTGCCTGTTTGGTTGGCCGGCAGTGCTGGCCTTGGGGCGCCGGTGAGGGTCTGGCCATGCAGCTGCGTGCTCCTGTTCCCGCAAGTGGCTGCTGGGGTTTTCAGTGTGCTGGTGCTGCACCTCCTTGCAGCCGCCTCAGCCCTTAGCACTGCCGTGCCTGCCTCCATCTGCTGCTATTACCCCACCGCGTATCCATGCCTGCCCCGCAGACCAGCAGCAGCAGCAGCCGCAAGAGCTGCAGCAGCAGCAGGATGAGGGGCGTCCCAAGCAAGAGACCGTGGTGCTGCCTCAAGTGGACGCTCGCGGTCGGGCCGTGCCTGGCGCATTCGGCCGGGAGGAGGCAGGCGCAGGCCTTCCGGGCTTGGGAGGTGCGTGCGTGTGCGCTGCTGCTGGGGGGTGCTGCTAGGATGCTGGCGGAGCTGCTGTTGCATCTGTCTGCTGTGCTGCCGATGCGCGCTCTGGGGAGCAACGAGGGTGCGGTTTAAGGTGTGTTCACCTGCCAACCAGCAGGCCTTGCCAGCCCGACCCTGCCTGCCACTGATCACACCTCGGATGCTGGCAGCCTCTTCCTTTCCACCGCTACTGATCACACCCTGGCGTGTGCCTGCCGGCTGCCTCCACTGCAGAGCGCAAGCTGAAGCGGACGCAGCGGTACGAGGACGGGGAGCGGTCGCAGTACTTTGCAGACGACCACGAGACTGACCTGCAGGTGAATTTGGGCTGCGTTGCTATTGTTTGAATGTGTTTAGTTACTCCCAATGTGCCGGGGTCTTGCTGTGCACCGCTGGCACTGCCTACCCCCCGACCGGTTTGTGCCCTCAACTGTCTACCTGTCACAGACGCTGATCAAGCGCACCAAGCACGGGGAGGAGGGAGATGTGGACCGGCGACTGGCGGCCGGCATCATGCGCAGCCAGCGGTACAAGCAGGCCGACTTTGATGCAGGTGCGCTTGGCTGCTTGGGCCTATGGGAATGCGTTTGCGTCTGATGCACAGCCAGAGCCACAAGCAGGCCGACTTTGACGCAGGTGGGGCGGCGTGTGCTGGGCTGCCTGGGGCTACAAGCTCCCCGCTGTCATGAGATGGGTGTGTTTGTGCACCCGTAGCCAGCGGTACAAGCAGGCCGACTTTGACGCGGGTGGGGGTGGCTGCTGTAGGCATGCTGTTGAGTCTGATGGTGCCTGCACAGCCAGCGGTTCAAGCAGTATGCCCACTGCGCATTTCTCGAGAGCTTGCAGTAGTGCTTTGGCTCACCCGACAACGTGCCTGCCCCTGCCTCTCAATGCACAGATGCTGAGTACGACCACGACGCTGGCTTGGAACACCTGGAGCGGCGGGGTGTGGTGGGGCGCAAGGGCGGGCGGGAGAAGGAGGCGGCACGCGAGAAGCAGCGCCAGATCCGGGAGTACCAGAAGCACACCTCTGCGCTGGTGAGCCGGGATTGTTGGACATGGGTTGCTTGACTTCACATCAGGGACGGTGGCGCGCAGATCTCTGAGATCTCTCTGCAGCACTCCCCTGTGTTTTGCGGCTCAACCAATACCGAAGGAACATGCCCTGCCACTGCCCACCACCGCTGCAGGAGGCATGCCGGCTGTGCTTCGCCTCGGCCAACCGCCCACGCCAGCTCACCCTGGCGATTGGCCAATCCACGTATCTGGTGGGTTGCTGCAAAGTAGTTTGCATGGGTAGTTATTGTTGCCGTGCGGTTTGAGTGCGCAGCAGAGCGCTCTTCAGCCCGAGCACGCCCGCCCCGGATGCTGTGGATGGCCCAGCTTGCCTGCAACTGCTGCCCTTCCCTGCCACCTCGCAAAGCCCCCTGAAGCGCCCACCCGCTCAGCGGCTAAAACAACTCTGGCCTGCCTTTATTGTGCTGCAGGCCCTGCCGGCGCGTGGCCGCTTGGTGCCGGGCCACTGCGTGATTGTGCCGGCAGATCATGTGGCTTCGACCCGCCAAGTGGACGAGCAGGTGGACACGGTTTATGTTGGAACCTCTGCATGCAATAACTGCTTCCTCGCTTCCCGTTTTGAGAATAGCAACCGCCCTGGCGCCAGACGGGTATTGCTAGCACTGCGCCGCTCGATGCGCTCACCATCCGCACTGCCTTGCCGTCAATTCAGCTCCCAGCCCGTCTGCCCGTCTGTCCCGCCCCTGCCAGGTGTGGACGGAGCTGCGCAACTTCAAGAAGTGCCTCATCCAAATGTTCATGAAGAAGGCGAGCAGGCTGGGCTGTTGCTGGTGCTGGCGCTGGCCAGCGCAGTCGAGGGTTGTGGCTGAGGCCGGCGGGTGGTTGTGCCATGCTGGCCTGATGTTGGTGCTGGCCAGTGGCAGGCAGCTGCACCCAGGCTGTGTGCTGCAAACAAATGCCTGGCTACCAGCACTATCATGGCGTTCTGCACCCAACTTGTTTGTGGTTCATCATCCTGTTTGCCCTCCCTGCTATGCTGCGCAGGGCCAGGAGGTTATTTTCTTCGAGACCGCCACGCAGCTGGGCAGCATGCGCAGCCATGCGGTAGTGGAGTGTGTGCCGGTGCCGCCGTCAGGTGTGCAATGAGGGAGGGGGCCGCCAGCTGAGATTTGATCTTCCTTGTAGGGCGCTTCGGTGGGCGTGTGAGCTGCCTTGGTTGCATGAATGCGGTATCACCCAGGCAGCCATGGCGAGTGAGTGTCACCAAACGTGTTTGACGATTCACCCTCCTGCCTACGTCTTCTGCAGCCGCCGCCAAGGCGCCCATGTTTTTCAAGAAGGCCATCGACGACGCCACCAGCGAGTGGGCGCAGCACCACGCCAAGCGCTACATCGACACAAAGGCCAAGGTGGGGGTCCGATGCATTTGTTGGGTGCCTGAGGGACCATGCTGCTGTGGCGCTGGACGTGCCCAGGCTTGCATGTGTTTGCTGCCTTGTTCCTGCCAGTCGCTTTCGCAGCCCTGCTGACCGTGCTTCGCCGTCACTGCCACCTATGTTGTGCACTCAACATCTGCCGTGCGGTGTCATCTTTTGCAGGGCCTGCGCGGCTCCATCCCACCCAACTTCCCCTACCTGCATGTGGAGTTTGGCATCGCAGATGGCAAGTCGCTTTGCTTTGTGGGGTGTTACTTGTGCGCATGCTGGCGCTGGTTGCACCAAGGCTGCCACCCCCGCCTGCTGCCACCTCGCCTGGCCTTGGTGCCGCTCTGTCAAACTCGGATTTATGCCGCGTGTCCCGCACTTGCGCAGGCTTTGTGCACGTCATCGACGACGAAACCAACTTCGACAAGGGCCTGGCGCGCTCCGTCATGATCGGTGAGTGTACATCTTTCAAATTTGCCGCCCAACCTGCTTAAACACTGTATGGCTGCAGTGGTTGTTTGTCAATCAGCACCAGAACCTCCCGCTCTCCTGTTGCTCAGTAGCCACGGCTGTCAAGGGCAGCACTAGGTGTGTTAGCCGGTCTTCGTTGCAGCCCCAGGCCTGCTGTGCCTGCCGCAAGAAGGCATGCCCTTTGCCGCTGGCTGTTGCGGCCAATTAGTGTTCCTCGACTCCCTTTCCGTGCGCAGGCCTGCTGGGGCTGCCGCAAGAGGACATGCACCGTCGGGCGCGGCAGGAGAGCGCCGCCATCCAGCAGCAGTGGGCGGACGAGTTCCGCAAGCAGTTTGAGCCGTATGACTGGACGCGCCAGCTGGGGTGATTCAAGGACGCTTGCCGGTGCCACAGGATTGGACGCGCCAGCTGGGGTGATGCCAGCTTCAGCTGCAATAGCGCAGCCCAGTGCAGCTGCTGTGGGCCGTGCGCCTGGTCACGGCAGCACGATCAACCGGCAGCAGCGACCCAGTGGCGAGCTGCATTGGAGTGCCCTTATCTCGTGCTTGCATGCCTGTGCTGCCAAGCATGCTCCTCCAGAGTTGTTGCAACCTCTTGTTGACCTGCTGCAACTGTGTTACATGTGATGGAGGAATGCATTGCATTTGCATTTGCAGTGATGAATATGATGCAGAGGCGATTGAGAGCAGGCGGGAGCGGGCCTGGAACTACATGCATGCAGCCGCTGCTGGGACGAAAACGAGTCGGCCGGCGCTGCAGGAAAAATCGAAACAAATCGCGTGGGTGCATGAAACGTGTGCCTGATCTAAGACGTGTGGGCATGCATGAAACTGTGCTGGATCTACTGCAAACATCTGCCCTACGCAGCAGCAACTGCAGCCAGACAAACAGCGAGGAGCATGGCTGCCAGGCCCGTGCCTGCTGCACCGCTCCTAACCTCATTGGCCTGTGTTGCTGGGGGAGGCACCTGCTGCTGCGGCGCCGCGTCGCCGCTGCTGCTGCTTCCAGCGCTGCCGCTGCTAGCTGTCACCTCGGGCGCTGCAGCCGGAGCCTGCGCTGCCATTGCATCCTGCAGCGGCCCGCAATAAATGGCATCCCCCTGCTGCTCCCCTGCCTGCACTGCCATCAGGGACACAGCTGTGCTGCCTGAGGCTGTACTGCTGCCGTTGCCGCCGCCGCTGCTACTGCTGCTAACCTCCCGCAGGCATCGGCCCGCAAGGCCGCCCGGCAGCGCCACCCGGTAGGCTGACGCGGCAGGGAAGGCGGCGGCTGCCGCGCCGCTGCTGGCATCATCGGCCGCACGGACTTGCAGGGTCATTGGGAACACAAAGTCGGAGGCCACCACCTGCGGCAAGGAGGGCAGGAGAGTGGCACGGGCTGTGTCAGCAGGAAGTCTGCTACAGCCAGGCCTGGCGCACAGCTAGCAAATGGTCACTTAAGTGCCCTGCACACCCATCCAACCTGATAATCCTTCGCTGGCTTGTGCCAGAAGGCAAGTAGGTTCCCTAGTGCACCAACTGCCACGTGCCAGCCGCCCACCCGCCCTTGCTGCATCCACCCACCTGCGGCCCCGCTGCGATGATGGCATCCCTCCGTCCCGTGAACCCCGCCCGCGCCTCAATTGTGTCTGCATCCGCTCGGGCTCGAACCAGGTATCCCGCCAGGGTGGCATTGCGCACGCCGTCTGCCAAGCCCGCCACCTGCAGCAACGCAGAGCAGCACAGCAAAGTGGGGGAGGTGGTGGAGCAGTGGATGGGAATGGGAATGGGCTAAGCAGTAAGATGGGAGTGGGAATGCAAGGCAAGGGATGGGATGTATCCGAGCAGTGTGTGTGCGAGCCAGCACACACGTGCGCTGTGCAGACCATGACTGCCCAGCAAAGTCACGCCAAAACTCTTCGCACCGAAGCCGCACGCACCAGGTCAGAGGCATTGGCGGGCAGGTCGAGCGAGAGCGAGTTGCCGCCCATACGGCCGATGGCTGCAGCGCGGAACACAGCGTGCGGCATGGGCGTGCGCCCCGCCTGCTCCACCCAGGCCAGGGAGCCCTCTGCAGATGGTGTAAAGATGGTGTAATCGGGCAGGGTTTGGCAGGAGATTGGAGATGAAACGGGCACGCGGGCGTGGGATTGCAAGGTGTGGGAACGGTGCCTAGCGGCATGCACGGGGGTGTGAAACAGCACCGCAACACCAGCCTGCAGCTAGCCCCAGCTGCAGGCAGGCACAACCATGCGGCGGCCAGCTCACTGAGGTCTGGGAATTCCTCGTAAAACGCCTTGGCCTCGGTGCTGGTGCCGCGCCCCAGGATCAGCACCACCAGCACCTTGCCGCGCAGGCGCTCCAGCGGCGGCCAGGGGCTGCAGCAGGAATGAAGGGGAGGGCACATGCACATAGTGTTTCCGGTTCCTGGTACAAGGCCTGGGTGTGTGCAGGCAGGCATCAGCGCGGCGCTGCCCAGCAGCATGTGCAGCAGCATGCATGGCATACTTGACATGCGACGGCAGTACATTGCACCACAACGCACCAGGGTGCGCTGCCGGGCGGAGCCTGCAGCAGCAGCTTGGTGAGGTCTGCTCCCTCTGCCGCCCCCAGCTCCTTCCGCAGGCCGTCTGGCGTCAGCAGCTGGCCGCCGTCTGCCCCAAACACGGACGCCAGCTCAGCGTTCAGGTCCCGGAACGTTTGAGCTGTGTTGACCGGCTGCTGAATGAAGCTGCGGTGAGGAAGGGCATGGCGGGGAGGGGCAGGTTTGCGCGGTTGTGTGAGGTGGCGGCGCAGGCGGCGATGCAACCCAGCATGCCTGCTGGGCTGCTGCGCTCCCTGGGCTATACATACGAAGATTGCCTCGTGAGCCGAAGAGCACACAGCAAACACTCCCAACCTCCTCACCTGCTGGGCCCCTCGGCGCTGCTGTTTTGCAGCATCGAGTTGAGGATGCCCACGAGCGCCGGCCCCAGCGCCTCCTGTGGGCGTAGCAGGGCAACATTGCACACACATTGCATGAGCACAGAGTGGCTAGTTAGCAGGACCGATGCCGGCAGCACTGCTGCCCGCCCAACAGGTATCTAACAGGGCACTGTGGCAAGGACGAAGCAGCTGCACAGAAAAGCAGGTGTGCGGCGTGCCGCAGCAAAGGCCAGCGCCCCACCCTGCCACCGGCCCACCTCCAGCTGCCCAGACTCCTTCACTTCAACATACACTCGCAGGGGCAGGTGGCGCGGGTTGGCGTCTGCAGCAGGGGGTGGCTGGGAGGGCCGTCGGTGATAACAACGCAGGGGTGTGGAAACCAAGGGGCGGCTCACAGCCACAGCTACAGCCACAGCACCCCTAATTGGCCGCTTGCCGTTGATACATCACCTGCACAGTTAGCCGCACCTGACCAGCGCTTGAGCTCCGCCAGGCAGTCGGCCAGCAGGATGCAGTCGGTGTTGAAGTCAAAGTCGGGCACGTGCAGCACCTGTTTATGGGGAGACGAGGTAGGAATGACAAAGGTAGGTGGCAGATGATGTGATGATGTGACTGATGTGGTCAGCATCGGCACGTCCGCCCCAGCCCCAGCCCCAGTCCCAGCATGCGAAGCCAAAGCATGGCGGGTCCCAGAACCAGGCGGACCTACCTTGAAGCCCGGCTGCTTGTACTTTGCGTCGGTCAGCCAGCCGCTCTGCCCCGCAATGCGCATGCCGGCAGCCTGAATGGGGCTTGGCACAGAGTGGGAGGGCAGCAGTAAGCCGCCAATACACAAATCGGAACGAGGCGAGCACTGATGCTGCGCGGCAACAAATGAATGAACCGTGTCTGGTGCGGATCTGCATGCAGCAGCTTGAGCAGCTGCCGCCCCGCACACCCACCTGGCCATACAGCCCGCCCTGGGGATCCCAGTACGCATCCAGCTCAAAGGACCGCACGCCTCCATCCAGCTGAGCCGTGAGCGGTGGATGAGCGTACTGCCAGGCCAGCAGCGGCGAGGCGGCGCCGCCGAAATGGTCAAACAGCGCCTGCGCCGGCGCCTGGTGGTAGCTGTTGTGCGTGCCCAGCACCTGGAACAATCAGTAGGGGATCGGGTCGCCATTCAATGGGCAACAGAGCCAGCAAATGTGTCTTGGGCGTGCGAGGAAGGGCACGGGCCGGCTACCGCTGGCGGCGGCAGCTACCAGCGGCAGCTGGGGAGGCCCCCACGTGCGGCAGCCGAGCATGCGGCGGCGCTCACTTGCAGCTGATTGAAGCACAGGTCCGGTGGCAGCTCCTGCGCGCCGGCTAAGAGCCCTGCGGCAGGGGACGCGGAGGGCAAAGTGGGTCGTGGGCGCTTTGCGCATCTCAAACTCAGATCCTGACGGCGTAAAGCTGCGACAGCGGGGCGGCGTGCACCCTGCTCACCCACGGCGAGCGCGAGCACCACAAACAGCGCCTCCCGCCTCCCTGCGCCCGCCATGCCGGCAGAATTGGATGTGAAGAGGGCTCAGCTGGTGGGAGGGCGGGCCGGTTTGCTCGCATGCCCATTCGTCTGTGCAGCGCAGCGGGCGGGGCAGGGCGCTGGCGCCTCGGCGGCGTGCAGCACATGCGATGCATATCATTTGGCTCTGGTCAGCTGCCGAGCAGTAATTACAGAACAGAAATGCACGATAATATATCAACGGAAGGTCTGATATCAGATCATAGTCAACTGTGGCATGCATGCACACAGCAGCCTCGCGGCAGCCGTGCGCCGGCGGGGCGTTGCCCCCTGCGCCCGCCAGTCCCTGTCAGGGCATGCAGGAGGGGCTCAAGTTCCCGCCACGCCCACAAATACAATAATGAGGGTCACAACCACAAGGGCCACCAGGCGGCGGGGCACTGGGTCTGCTCGCGCTCCGGCCGGCCGCGGCTGCCACGTCTCGTCTGCTGGGTACACAGGCTCCCGCCACTTCCAGACCAGGCAGGTCAGTACCACGGCCAGGAACATGTCGACAGAATAGTGAGTCTTGTCCAGCGTCTCCTGTGAAAGGGAGGGTTGTACTTGGGTTGGCACTGAGAAGCAGTGAGGGCAGGGCATCCGGCATCTGGCAATGGCAGGCATCGCACATCTGGCAGTTGCAGGCCAAAGGTTGCAGATCTGCGGCGGCAGCGAAGCGGCAGCACAACCACCGTAGAGATTAACAGAACTGAGTAATGTGAATATTGTGAGAGCTGGCGGCGCGCACCTGGATGCAGAGCTTGATGAGCGCGAGCCAGCCCAGCGTGCGGGGGCCCCACCGCCACAGCGGCGCCGGGAAGAAGTCGTGCAGCGCCAGCGCAACCACCGCGTACACCACGCCATGCCCGGAGATCTGCAGGGGCGGACGGCAGGTCTGCTTCTTCCAGAAGAGACGCGGGGGCAGTCTGCAGGCACGCATTCCCCCTAGTGCTGCACAGCTTCTTCCCACGGCAACCGCTGAAACCCACCACAAGGTCGTTGCAGCCGCTGCCGCGCTTGGCGCTGAAACCGATGCGCACAAACTCGGCCCAGTCTGCTTGGGGACCGAGGGAGGGGTGAGGTTCGGCACCAATGAGCCCAGCCTGGACGGCCATTCACATTGAACAGCAGGAGCACGCTGTACCGTGGAAAGCACATGGTCCTGAACAGCAGCCTTGTAGGTGCTGCGAAAATAACCTGCACCCCACTCACTGTCGGGAACTTTTGGGAAGTTGTGGCTGTAGCAGTGCGGCTTCGGGTTGGGCAGCACCGTGGTCATGAACGCCACGGTCCTGCGGCAGCAGAACATCAATTGGTGCAGAGGAATGGACGGTCAGGTCAGCAAGGTGTGCTGAACGGCGGACAAGGCAGGATGCATTGGATGGACCTATGCACGCGCTGCACCGTGCGTGCGGTGCCCTGCGCTGCCCGCACCGCATCAGGTGCGTCCAAGCAATTGTGTCCATGAATCGGGCACCCATGCCAAAGCCGCTGTGCGGCGACAGGTCCCACAGAACGCTGCAAGGGGGCGCCAAAACATGCAGCTCTCGTGTGTGCGTGGACAGCGCACCATAGCCGCTGCTCAAGTAGCCTGCAGCAGCTGCTTGCAGGCGACAGTCCCTGAAAGCACATTCTTGTGCACGCAGCCACAACCGCTCCTTCTGGCATGCGATGCCTGGCCACACTCACGAGACCGCCAGCGCCACAAATGCGTGCAGCATGAAGTGTGTGTCCACTCCCCAGCCGTCAATCAGAGTGCGACGCGCCGCTGGGTAGCGCTGCATGTTGGGAGGCAAAGTGGCATCATAGCATGCGGGTGGGGAACTGCACCCGCTTCCCCACAGCTGCCATCACAGGCAGGCAGGCAGCTGTCGGCGTGCAGGAAGCTGCTTACCCGGAACAGCCACAGCAGCGCAATTTCTGCATTATCCTGAAGCGGCGTGTAGAAATACCTGCGCGCATCCGGGAGGCCCCCACATTAACACACCATGGCTGCTATGGCTGCTTGCCAACAGCAGATCAGTGAGTGGTGCATCTGGCACCCAGCAGGGCATGTGTGCCACGCAGCCAGCACAGCGCCATGCCACATTGCGCCTGCCACTCAGCGGCAGTGGAGCGCAGCATGCAGGCCACGCACTTGCGTCGGTCGGAGGCCGAGGTAGCCCACGTGGCGAAATTCTCCACGATGACTACTGCTAGAATGAACACAACGCTGCGTGCGAACCTACGAGCACGAATACCAGGGCAGGCAATGCAGGTGGACTCTCCTTCTCTTCAGCAGCAATGATGCTGGGGGCGAAAACTTCGTTTGCCGGCTGCTGTGCTCGAGGCGCAAGGCGCACCTTGGGGCGTACTTGAGCTCATCGTTCCAACGCCGGAATGTCATCAGCTTGTACAGAAGCAGCAGAGATCCTGTTGGTCAGGGAGGGTGTGTGGGCGGGGGCTGGTCAGGGTGCTGCACATGCACATGCAAATGGCCATGCCACAACATGCCTCAGTGCTCCTGCCACGATGCTTGGGTAGCCTGGACTGCATACTGCACGCAAGGCACCAGGCAGCAACGCTTCTCACCTCCCACAATCGCCGCATTCAGCCATGAGGAGCCCAGGTGGGCGTGCAAGCCCAGCTGCGGCACCACCAGCAGGATGAAATGAATGGCGGCGCCCAGCAGCGGGGCGGGGGCCCGCATCGCGCCCGCAGGGGGTTTGCTGCTGCAAGGGAGTGCAGGCAGGGGTGGGATTTGTGAGCATCTAGAAGCGGCTGCCAAATCCAGGCAGGGGCCTGGAAGGCAGGGGCGTTGAATGTACGCAGATAAGCATTAGGAGGGCCCTCGGTTTGAGCGGCGGAAGCGGCGGCAGACGGCAGACGGCTGTTCGCGGCGCCAGCAGCGCCGACCTGTGGTTTGATTTCATCGGGACTCAAGGATGTATCTGAAGCGGCGCGGCCGCTGGAAAGCTGGGCAGACCGGCACACGAGCGTTCTTGGGCCCCCACGTGCTGCTCCGCGCGGCCAGCCGGCTAACTCAGGTCCCAAACATCGCGCCGACGAGATTCCGATCCCTACCGGCTCTGCTGGAAAAGGCAGTGAGTCTCCGCCGCTGCGCTGCCGGCGCTGCAGGGGGGGGACCGCAGGGCTGCTGTGAGCGGTAGGTGATCGTGCTGTGATGTTGAACAGCCTACCATTCAAATCAGCGGCCATCACTGGTGCAACTCCCCAGCATTGCTGTGCCGATGTGCATTTTTACGTTTGCGCACGGTGCGGCCAACAGCTGCGGCAGGCCCCCCTTGACCGCCGCCTCTGCATTGACCTGTCGAGCCTGCACAGCCTGACCAGCCAAGCTCTCTGGCTGAGTGTAGTGATGCCCACTGCATCGGTTCAGCGGCGAGGTCGGGCCTGGCAGCTGCAGGCTGCTTGCATGGCGGGGCTGCCGAGGTCGGCGCCTTACGGCTGGCTGCCTCTTGACCGGCGACGCACCTCCTGCGAGGCAGGCGCCTGATGGCGTTCAGACCGTGGCGTGTGCTGCACGTCTGCACAGCGACGACACGAAGCGCAATGCAGAACAGGCAAGGTGGGCGGGGCCTCCCGCCATGACCGCCTCCGGTCTGCAGCCGACTGCGCAGCGCGCAGCGGGCGGCCGCCATCCATTCAACCTGACCGCCAGGCCCGCCCCGGCACTCTTGACCCGCCGCAGCTTGGCTGCTGGCCTTCCGGAGCGGCAGCGGGCGCCCAGCAAGCACCCCCGCAGGCAAAACGTTCGCCCCGCAGCTCGGCCAGCCAGCCCATTCCCCGCCCATGGCCACTGCAGCTGCAGCTCGCCTCAACCATGCCTCAGCCAGCTGCGCAGCGCCGCGCGAGGCCAGTGCGCACGGGCTCGCCCCCCGCCGGCGCGGCGCCCTGCGCGTGCAGGCGGTAGCCGAATTTGTTCACCGCGCCGCGGACCGCAAGGAGGCCATCCTGCTGGCCAAGGTGCAGGGCCACTCGGCCAGCACCGCCGCAGCCCTCGTGCTGCGCGACACAGGCAAGCGCCTTGCTGGCTGGACCTTGCAGCTAGGGGCAGGTTTGTGGGCAATGGCGCGCGCCGACCACACCGGCTGCTGCCAGGGTTGGGGGGGGGCGACGCCGGCGGCGGCGGCAGCGCCCGCCTGCGCGCGCCCAACCCCTCCGCCCTACCCGCCCTCCCGCCCGCAGAGGACCGCAAGCAGGTGCTCACCAGCAGCCTGGACAAGACCCTGGCGCTGTGGGGCAGCGAGGTGCGCCGCCCGCCCGCCGCCGCCAACTACCATTTCGAACCGCCGACGCCGCCGCTCGACGCTTCGGGCAGCACGCAGATATTGCGCGCCGCTTTCCTGCGGACGCCCGACAGCTGTCTGCTGCTGCCGCCCCCGCTGCGCAGGGCGAGGATGGGCAGTGGGTGGAGCAGGCGCGCCTGACGCCCCCGGGAGGCCCCATCTTTTCGCTCGCGCTCGACAGCCGGGAGCAGGACGGCCTGCCCAACCAGGTGCGTCCGCCGGCGGTGGGCCAAAGGTGGCACAGCAGGCTGGCAGGCTGGCGAGCGGCAGATGGCAAAAGCAGCAATTGGGTTCTATAGTGCAAGGGCATGATCGCTGGTCATGCAGCCGCTGCTGCTGTGGGGCAGTGCTGATGCACCCGTGCGGCCGCCCCGCTGCCGTTGCCCACCTGCTTGCGGGATGCCTGTTTGGCCGCAGGTGTTTGTGGGCAACCACGCCAAACAGGTAGCAGCCTGGGTGCCACCAGCCGCAGAGCTCGACTCCAATGTGAGGCACCCCTGCATTCAGATTGCAACTACGTGTGCGGCTGGCTTTGGGTGCACATGCCGCTGCTTGCCCAGCCATGGCTGCCGTCACGCGTCTGCCTGCGCTGTGCTCCCTGCCGGGCGCCATTGTTTTGAGACTTGTCCCACCTGCCCTCATACGCCTGGCCCTGCCCCTCCTCTCTTCCCTGTCCAGGTGCTGCTGGACGACCACTGCGGCTGGGTGCGCTCCCTGGCCATGGCCGGCGGCCGCTGGCTCTTCTCATGCGCCTGCAACACGCTGCGCCAGGTGCGCCCTGCTGCAGGGGGTTGGTGCAGCTGCCTCTGTGGCGGTTTGCAAGGCTTACATGGATGGCTGCGCAGCAGTTTGCTACTGGCAGATGACTGCGGCGGCAGGGCCTGCAGTAGTTTGTGGCGCTGCCTGCTGCTATTTGCTGCTGCCATGTTTCAGCTGCTGCTGAGCCCGCCCCCTGCCTGAGCATCCGGCCCTGCCCCCTGCCCCCCTGCCATTGCGCTGCAGTGGGACATGTCGCGCGCTGTGCCGCGCTGCGTGGCCACCGTCAGCCTGGACAAGGGAGACATCCTGGCGCTGGTGGCTTCTAAAGGACGCGTGTATGCAGCCAACGCCGACGGCAGCATACGGTGCGCTGGGTTGCAGCGTTGGGAGTGCAGTGGCACGGCTTGGGCAGTGTGGGGCCTGTGGCACACCACGACTGCCGCAGCCCTAATTTCTTCTCATCTCATCTCCCCGCCTCACTTGCCCACGCCGCCTGCTTCTCTCTGCAGCGCCTGGTCCATCGGCAAGAAGGGCGAGCTGACTGAAGTGGCGTGCCGCAAGAAGGCGCACGGCGAGCGGGTGACGGCCATCGCGCTGCGCGGCCCCCTGCTCTACTCGGGTGCGCGCTATTGCAAGGGCTGGGCCAAGGGCTTTGGTGGCGTGGCTGCTGCTTCAGTCGGGAGTGTGTCCTGCAAGGTGGCGCAGTGGCCACGACTGTGGCAGTATGACTACATGCCATGTGCTGATTGTCGGGGCCAGGCAGCTCACACCCATGCTGCCGCCTGCCACCTGCACCGCAGTGTCGTACGACGGCGCACTAAAGGCATGGGATGCCGAGAGCCTGGACATTGTGGTGGACAGGTGCGGTCAAGGGCATATTGGCATGTACACTGCTGCTTCTTCTCTGCAACAGCTGCTGCAGGCTGCTGCATGTTTCGCGGGCGGGTGCTGCCGCTGCACTGCTGGGCAGCCTGCCCGTTGCAAGGCAGGGGCGGGCGACGACTCAATCCATCTGCACCCTCCAGCGCTCTTGCCTGCCCCTCTTGCCTCGGCATTACCCTGCCTCGCTGCCCCTCGCTTCCCCCGTGCAGGTCCAATGCGCACGGCGGCGAGCGCGTGCACTGCCTGGCAGTGGGGCCCGATGGCCTACTGTACTCTGGAGGCTCCGACAAGGTGCGTCTCGTCTGCTGTGTTGGTTTATTCGTTACTGCCTTCCCTGTACACGCTGGGCAGGCAGCTTGCAGCAGGCGGTCGCCAGCACTTTCAGCAGCAGCACACAGCACACCTTGCCTTTGCTCACGCACACTCCCAAGCTCACCTGCCCTCCCCCTCCCCACTCTCTGCTGCAGCTGGTGCGTCGCTGGGACCCGCAGCTGCTGCTGCCGGCGGCCAGCCCGCTGCTGTGCCACCACCACAGCGTGCGCACGCTGGCGGCGGGCGGCCGCGAGCTGCTCGTCTCGGGCGACAAAAACGGCGAGGTGGCGCTGTGGAAGGTGTGAGCATTGACCTGGTTGAAAGGTCGGCCCCCCCTCCTATGCATTGCGCCGCCTGTGCACGCTCCTTCCACACGCACCCTGCCGCCGCTCTCCCCAGCACCGCCCGCCCCCTATCATTCTTTCCTCTCTCTCAGCACTTAGCACTCTAGGTAACCTGTAGGCAGCGCTCCCCCACCCCGCCCCCTGTCCGAAGCTTTGATGACGCACGCCTTTGATCGTACCCCCCCTACTCCCCAGCATTGCGCCAACAAATGCACCTCGCCGCCGCTCGCCGGCGATTGCCCCCCTTCCGGTTTTTCGTCCTCGGTAGCTTATTAAGTCAGGCCCGCTAGATCATTGATTTTTCGTCCCCTCGTTGCTCTCCCCCTCCCTTCTTCCCCGCCGCCGGCGCCCAAATTTTTTCGCTAGCACGTGCGTGGCGGCAGCGGGCGCGCCCGGTTTGGGCGCGGGCGCCTCGCCGCCGCAGGCGCACTCGATTGGCTGGGACGGTGCACGGCGCTGCAGGCTTGCCTGCCGCCGGCCGCCCCGGCCGCTGTACTAACAACATTGGTCATTTTAGCTGCGTGGCGCCTCCGATCCCGCCCCACTGTTTCCCGGCCACGTCACGTACCTCCTCATTCATAACGGGCGCTAGGTGCCCTCCTTGTCCAGTTGAGTAGGATCCTCTTCATACAGCGATGCTCGAGCGAAGTCGTGTAAAGACCTCCCAAGTGCTGAGTTAAGACAGCAGAGCAGAACAGGGGATATGACAGAGCTAAGCCGAATCACCTGCCAAAAAATCCTCCGCCCTTGTGCTGCCCATGAATCAACCGGCACGGGCGAGGGTCGGTTTGAGTGGCGGCGGCGCGGCGGCGGCGGCGGCGGGGGTGTTGCCGCTGTACCACCTGTCCCATGCGCAAGATGCGCAAAATGTATGGCGGTAGCAGTGCGGCTGCCATAGTGGGGACCCAACCACGCCAGCGAAAAGCCAACCGCTGGCCGCCCTACCTTTAACCAATCAGCAGCAGCAGCAGCAAGTCCGCATGCTTTCATCAACTCAACCAAGACAAATCCTGTGAATGCGCATGCACAGTTTCTCTCATCATTCGTTGATTCACTAGTGTGCTTGCCAAGTGTGTGTGTGTGCATCGCCAACCTCTCCTACTCCCAGGCCTGGGCGGTCACCCGCCCGCCAACTTCTGTTCCCTTCAGCCAGTCACATGTTCATTTATCTATGTTACACGTACATCAACGCCTCCCTGAGCCTGTCAACCGCGTCCAGCGCAGTCGTGCTGTGTTCATGGCCGCCGCCGCCGCAGCTGCTGCCGCCTCTGGCTGCCGATGTTCCAACTCGCCCCTCCCGTGCTGCCGCAGCGGCGCTGCAGCCAGATCACCATGGGGGCAGCCAACAGGTCCTCTCTTTGATGCTTTAGTGTGCCGCAGGCTCTGCAGCGGTGCCCTCGTCCCGGCAGATCTGCCGCAGCTGCCCGCTCTCCGTCTGGAACACCAGGCCATAGATGGCTGCAGGGCGGAGGCGGGGCAGCAGGCATTGGGCAGCGGCTGGTGAACCATGCGGCCACGGCGCAGCAGCTCTGCTGCCAGCAAGGCTTGCCGCTGCTGTGCATGTACTCAGTACAGGTCGGGACGGGACGGCCTCCCCCAAAACAAAACGCCAGCGTTCTCGCATGCTTCCCACGCTACCCACAGCGGCGGCGCCCACGCTGCTTGCAAGCCACATGCAGGCTTAAGCCGCCCACCTGTGTCGGGCTTGACGCACACTGCTTCATGCAAATGCCCTGCCTGGCTGATGCCAAGTGGGGCCACACAAGCGTGTTCCCGCCCACCTGTGTCCGGCTTGACGCGCTTTTCCGCCCGCAGTTTGGCCACGTCATCACGCACCGACTGGTCCAGGTCGTAAATGGGGTGCATGTTGATGCCTGCAAAGGAGAGCATGGCAGCGGAGGGGCATGTGGCATTTGAGCACATACACCGCTTGGTACAACGCAGACATGTCAGAGCTGGTGCATGCTGGCAACGCTGGGCTAATGTTGCAAGCAGGGGGCTTGACTTGTCAATCTCATCTTTCTCGATATGGCTTTGCACTGCCCAAAGCTGCGGACAGCTGCCTCACCGCCCAGGTTGGTGCCCAGCGCCTTGTCAATCTTGGCCTTGGCGTGCTCCACCACAGCGCTGGGGTGGTACAGCGCTGCGTGCGCGCCGCCTGCAGCGGGCACTTGCAAGGCAGGGCAATCGCTGGCAGCAGTTGATGCATAGGCGCTAAGACGGGGCTGTTGAGTTAACTGCAAAAGCTGACTCGCATCGGATCCACCTGCTGAGCACATGGCAGGCACTATGCCACCTTGAAGCCAACCGCAGCTCACAGTCGGTGTGGTGGATGACAAAGATGGTGTTGCAGTTCAGTACATCTTGGCACACAACGAGCGACCTGTGCAGAGCAGGCAGGGGCAGGGGGGAGGTAGTGCTGGTGGCAGCAGTTAGCCAGCAGCTGCAGTGGCGGCAGCGGCTGCGCCGACGGCAGGGAGGCAGCCAAGGCAGAATCAGCTGGGTTGCGCATGCAACCACATGGCTTGCGCATCAGAGCACATGGCAGTCGGTGCGTGTGTGAGAAGCTGCACCTGATCACGTCTTCTGTGACGCGGCCGCCGCCGTTGCGGATGACCTCCGCCTCGCCCTGCTTCAGGCCCTGCCAGTGGGGAGGGGGAAGGCAGGAGACTGCAGTCGCTGTTTCAGCAGCCGGGAGGAGGGGCAGCAGAAGGCAGCAAACACCTCAGGCTGGGCGCTGCTGCACCAATGAAGATGTGTATGAATGCTGCTCAAGCCGGAAGCTCACCAGAAAGTGTTCCGGCAGCAGCCTGCGCGCAACAGAACAGGGGGGCGCATCGTGATCACAAGACATTGGGGGCAGCCGGCGGCGGCAGCGCCCCCTTCATCAGCATCGCCCAAACGCCGCCACCGCTAGCGCTGCCGCCGCCGCCGCCCACCAACCTCCTCACCTGCTGTCCATGCAGGTCAGCACCACGATGCGCCTCGACACGCCCAGCTTCATGTCCGGCCGGTGCTGCCCGCTGGCCAGGTACGCCTTGTTTGAGGCCAGCACCTCGTCCAAGGCCGGGGAGGCGGGCATTGTGAGCGGCTGGGGTTCACAGGAGCGCAAGGTGGGGCGAGAGACGGGCGTTGGGTGTGGCATTGGGCGGCGGCGCCAACAAGCCACCACCCCTGCAAACGCCCATTGCCGTTGGCGGCATGCCCGCTCAGCTTCTACCCTGCAACTCCGTCCTCTCCCTCTGCAGCTTTGCTGGCTAGCGTAGTGTTACAAGGAAACGTACTTGGAAAAAAGGGGTTGCAAAAAGAATTGATCCGCACCGGAGATTGGCGGTGCGTGGATGCAGGCGCTGGAAGGCACACAGCGGGAGGCATGGAGCAAACAACAGCAGCAGCGGGAGCTCGGGCAAAGACGCCGACTCAGGGAGCTGATTTCGTACAGAACGTGGCGCGGGCGGTTGCACAGCATGTAAACCGCGGGCACATGGGAGACTTGAGGAAGCAGATCGAAACCACTAGTAGGAGAGCTTGGGTGTGTATTCTGGCAGTAACAGCGTAGCGAAGGGAAGCGAGTTGTGTACATGGCGGCAAAGACAACAAGCGCCAACGGGAAGCATAGCAGCAGCAGGAACAGCAGCAGAACTAGCATACAGACTAACAGAGCGGCCGGCTGCCCGAGCAGCTGGGCCGGAAGCAGAAGTGTAACAGGTGAAAGGAGGTGTCATCGGATCGCAGCTGGGTGCGAGCGCGAGTGTGCCACAGAAAGGGCTGCAGCCCTGGACTCCTGGGTGCTCATCGGCAGCAGCCGACGTGCCAGAAGAGAAAGCATCGCTCCTCGGTTCTATCGGCCACAGCAGGCCTCAGAAGGGAGCTTAACGCGTCCTCAGACGAAGAGCCTGGAGCTGCTCCTCGATGCTATCAATCACAGCCGACCTCACAGGAAGAGCTTGGAGTCGAAGGTGGAGAGCACGATGCCAAAGGCCTGGGACGCGGTCAGCACTGCGGGCAGCAGTTGGGAGAGACGGTGCAAGAAGGGCGGTCAATCAGCGCACTGCCATCGCGTGTGACATGCCATGTCGTAGCAATCATGTGACAACCTCTCAAACGTCAGCAGTTGCTGACGCAAGCGCACCCATGGGGTTGAAGTCCAGGATGACGTTGCCCTTGCCAGCAGAGCTTCATCTCCCCACATACAGTACACAACCGGCGGCACCAAACGCGCACCCATGGGGTTGAAGTCCAGGATGAAGGCGTCCTGTTCCGCCTTGCCAAACTGCAGGACCACGCGCTCAGCAGGGTCGCCCGCCCGCACCAGCTGCAGGGGAACAAGGAAAAAAGGCAAAGTTGCTCAGCACCTCTCGTCCCTGACTTGCCCAGCTGAGCAATAACACGCATGTGCACAGTGCAGCCGTCAATGCAAGCGGCATGGCAGGGATAAACGCTGCCCTTTGGCAGTCCCTGCGCTAGTTAACCAAGCAGCACCGGCATTGATGTCACAACCAGGGTCGCACCTGGAAGTTCTTGACAGAGGCCAGCTTGACGCGGCCGCGGAAGTTGAGGCACCAGCAGCGCAGGCCCTCGTTCCAGTGCGGCGCCTTGTTCTGCAGCACCACCGGCTGCAGCAGCTGCGGAGAGGGCGGTGGGAGAGGGGAAGAGAGGTGAGAAGGAGGGTTGTGTGCAGCACCCCCGGCTGCAGCAGCTGCGGGGCGCGGATAGGTGGAGGGCGGTGAAACCAGCGGTGAGGCAGAGGAGTTGTGCAGCAGCGCCACTGGCTGGCTGTGTGCCCAGAAACATGCAGTCAGCCAGCCAGGGCTCCGAGCTTCACAGAGAGGGATGACACAGGCACCCAAAGCGCCTTTGCATGCAGTGCAAGCGCTGCTCACCTCATCAACAGGCACCGTCTGCTGCTGGCGCAGCAGCTTGGGCCGCGGCGGCTGCCGCCGCAGGTGCATGCGCAGCAGCAGGCGGCCGAGGCGGCCGCTGCCGGCAGGCTGCAGGCCTGCAGGCGCCGGCCCGCCAGACGGCTGCGGCGCCTCTGCTGCTGCAGCGCCCGCCACTGCGGGGCTGGCATCCGGGCTGGCAGCAGCTGAGCTGGCACTGGGCGAAGCCAGCGAACGCGCAGAGGCAGAGCGTGCTGCTGCCGCTCCAAACAAGGAGGCTGCGGCGCCCTGGCTGGCGCTGGCAGCTGCTGGGCCGGCGGGCGGCGAGGGCGGCGGCTCTGAAGTGGAGGCCCGCCGCGACAGGTGCGGCAGCGCATGGTCGTAAAACAGCAGCAGCGGGTTGGGCAGCGTGACGCGCATCCTGCGCAGGGTTGGTAGGCATGGGGAGGAGCCGTGGGTGCAGGTGAGGGGCAGGTGGTCACAAAGAAAGTCTTGCTGGGGCAGCTTATGGAAGAATCCTTGCTGCTGCGGCTGCCTGACCCCCTCCACCCTCTTGGAACAGGTTCAGAACAGGTTTAGAACCCACCACCGTTGCCCTGGTCCCCCTACGAGGTATCGCCACTCACTTGCGCGGCTGCATGAAGCCCTTGACTCGGGCCTGGTACTGCAGCTCAGCCAGGCAGCCAACCTCCAGGGGGCTGGGCGGCCCGCCGGCGGCAGCCCCCCGCGCCGCCGCCACCGCCTCGGCCGCCGCCTCGGCGGGCCAGCTTTGCAGGCGGCTCATGATGCGCGGCGGTACCGGCGGCTGGTGGATGAAGCCTGCCCCTGTGGCGGCCGGGGGGCTGTCCCACGTGGACCGGTTGATGGTCGGCTCTAGCTGCAGGTCGTCGGACAGCGTCAGCTTGTACTGTGGCAGGGTGGGGTGGGGAGGGGCGGGTGGGGAAGGTTTGGGAAGAGCGCAGTGGGCTGGCTGGGCAGGAGACATGCCACACACCATCAAAGCGGCAGCTATCTGAGCAGCAGCAGCGGTGACGCAGCCTGCAGGCGCAAGCTGCAGGCGCCACCAGCAGAAGCTCCCCCCGGGCCCTCCCCGCGCGCACTTGGGTGGCAAACATGTTGCAGCGCAGGCGGGCGCACGGCTGGCCGCGGCAGCGGCTGTTGAGGAAGAGGTGCACCTCGTCCCGCCCGCCCTGCAGCGCAGTTGATGGGCAGCGAACATTGGTTCATGATCGGCGCAACGAGGTCAACAACTTGGGGCCGCAACCATGGGCACAGCAGGCCCTGCGCAGCAAGAGCATTCAATGGCCCTGCAGTGCGGCAGCTCCCCAAGCAGCCATGGCCACAGCAGGGTCCTGTGCAGCAAAAGCAATCAACAGCATACAGTGCAGCGATTTCAGCGCCCACCTGCTTTGCCGTCATGAGGAAGCGGGAGCGCTGCGGCTGCGAGGCGTCCTTGCCGATGCAAAAGGTGAAGCGCTTGCCGCCGGGGCCGTGCTCCTGCAAAGAGTGAGCCGCAACATTGAGCAGCGAAAGTGAGCCGGAAGGCACAGCGCAGCCTTGAGTGCACAGCAGAAGGTCCCCAGAAGGTGACTGCTGGGGGTGAGGCTCCAAGTGCAGCCGCAAGTGGCAAAACTGGGCGGGGCAGGGCAGGCGGCATCTGAGCGGAAGCTGGGCAAACGAGGCAGCGCACCGGCAGGCGGCAGCCGGGCGGACATGGGGAGTTGCCAGGGCCACCCTTGACGACTGCACATGCAGCAACTATACAATATTAAAGCAGAGCGCAGCCTCACCCGGCGCACAAAACACTTGAGCAGTCCGGAGCGCGAGCCGGTCACGTTGCGGGGGCTCTGCAGGCAGGCGTTGAAAAACAATGTGGGCAGGGAGCCGTCGGCACAACGAGCAACGGCGCGAACAACAACAACAACAACAACAACTATGCAGGCAGTGCATGCCCATTGGCTATATGCAACGCCGGGATGGTTGCAACCGGCTGCGCGCCGGGGGGCGGAGAGCACCGAGGCATGGCAGCCCCACAGCAAAGCAGGCAGGCCAGGTGCGCACACGCACCAGGCAGAACAGCTGCGTGGGGTGGCAGATTAGGTGTGCCACCTCCCAAGGCCGCGAAAAGAACATGGCCTGGCCCAGCCGCCGCCACTGCCGGTTCACGCCGCAGCTGCAGGGCGGGCGGGGGCAGGGGCAGGCGGGTGAGGGCGAGGGACGGCGTGAATTGTGTGGCCAGACCGCCGCCGGCTGCGGACAGGTGCCGGGCCTCCCTGGCCAGCAGTGTTTGTGCACCAGCAGCACTGTATGATGCTACTGCAGCGTCCCAGCCCCCCTGCCGCGCTCACATGGCAAAGTGGTGCTTGCGGTTGGCGCCGCGCAGGTGCGAGAACACCTTCTCGAGCAGGTGCTCGGGCAGCGAGCCAAAGGAGGCGCACTCTTCACTCTCGCTGCCGCCATCATCTGACACATCATCGTCTGCCTCCCCCTGTGCGCTGGTCAGCGCGCGCTCGCCAGCTACGGCCTGCGCGCCGCGCAGCACGCGGCGCAGCCAGGCGGTGGGCGAGCGGCGGCCGGCGTTTGCGGGCGGGAGGGGGCCGCCGCTGCTGCCTGCCGCCGCGCCCGCGGCTACGCCGCTGCCCAGCGCTTGGGCAGGGGCCCCTGGAGGCGGGGCCAGGTCTAGGGACGCCATAGGACGGCGCACTGGCAAGTGCCTCCGTCAGTGGCGCTGCGGCGGGGGCGCCCTCCCCCTGCTCTCGCCGCAATTCGATTCCTTGTCACTGCTGGCGGCGCTGGCAGGGCGCTCCAGGTCGCCAGCAAGCGCGGTCGGTCGGGGGCCGCGTGGAAGGTCGGGTTTGGGCCCTCTGGCGCTGCTCACGACGCTCGGTAGTGCTGCTCGATTGGCCAGGCGCGCACGAGCGCGCCCACAACCCTCCTCGAGGGCGCATTTGGTCGTGCTGCGCTGCGGGACGGAGAGCCTCCCCAGCGCCCCTGCGTCCCATCGACAGCGAGCCACAGCTCTGTGGACCACCGCACGCGCCTCCAAAGCCCCCACCCGCACCTTTCCCACAGCCGGTTCCATCCGGCTCCCCTGACGCCCTTGGCGCGCGCCGTTCACGTTTAGCAGTCGCAGTGAGTCCGATGCAGGCCGCCCCGACACGCCCAGCCTCCCTGCGGCGAGCCGGGCTCCCCGTGCCTCACGCCCCGTGCCTTTGCAGCTGCCCTCGCCTGCTCCAGCGATCCCGAGCGTGGATTGCAGGACGGAGCTCCTATCCCCCACCCTGGCCTACTCCGTTCTCACCCACCCGCCGCCGCCGCTGCCCGCCGCCTTCCCCAGGGCACAACAGATCGTCCCGGTTTGCATGGCCGGCCTGCTGGCAGGCTGACAGGCGCCGGCTGAGCAGCGATCGGCGCGATGGAGGGACGGCGCACGCCCACAAGCCAGCGGCAGCTGCCGCAGGCCGCCATTGTGGCGGCGGCGGCTGCGGCAGAGGCACTCAGCCTGTGCGCTCGCCTCCGGGCTGCAGCCGCCGATGTGCCCACCTGCCGGCGCGACTGCAGGTGCGGTTCATTGGGGAGGGCTTGTTCGGCTGTTCCGAGCACCAGGGCTAGCAGGATGCCGGTCCGATCGCCGCGGAGCCGTGCCGGCAGCTGCGCCCGCCACCTGGCATGCGCCCGCCCGCTCGCGACGCTGCGGCGTCAACCCCTGCCGCACCCCTCAGCCCTGCCGCCTCCCTGCCTCCCCGCCTGCCAATGCAGGACGCTGTCGCGCTTTGTGGGCAAGGTGCAGCTGGTGCTGGAAGCGCTGCAGCCGGCCATGATGCAGCAGGCGGCGGCGCTGGCCGAGGCCGCCGCCGCTGCGGCAGGCGAGGCCTCAGGAGAACATGACATGCAGGCGCTCGGTTCAGGCGGGCTGGCGGATGCCTGGTCCGCTGCGCTGCGCGACAGCCCAGCAGACTCACCAGCCTCGCAGCACCGGCGGCGGCGGTCGGACGGCGCAGCGCCGCTAGAACCGCCCTCTCCATATGAGCCGCCGCAGCCGCGAGAAGCGCTGGTGGCCGCTTGGGCAGAGGCCGTGAACGACATTCGCGAGGCGCTGGCGGCCGCCGCGGAGCTGGTGACCGGCTGCACGGCCATGGGGCGCCTGCAGGTGCAGCTGGGGGCGTTTGGGGCAGGCCTGGCGGCTGTGTGTGCACGTATTGTTGTTGGCAACAGAAGCAGCAATTGGGCTTGCAGCTGTGCAGCCGTGCAAATGTGCAGCTGGGGGGGCCTGCCAATGCCTCCAACTTGGTCAATGGTGTGACTCTCGCCACGCTTTGAGCAGGCTGTGTTGGAGGCGGAGGAGCAGCGGGGGCGGTTTGCTGCGACGGCCGCCGACCTGAAGCTCGCTCTCTCGGGACTGCAGGCAAGTCTTGGAATATGCAGTTGTGGTTCAGAGGGTTGCAGTGATGCTTGCTTCCTGAGGCGCGCGCTGTCAGCTTGCAGGCACGTCGGGGTGCAGGGTTGGGGCAAGGACGGGCTGTGCAGCTTGTGGAGTGTGGTGCACTGCTGCTGCTGCCAACAATAGCTCCCTCCTGCTGCTCCCCTCACTGGAACACCTCCCCTTGTCCACCTCCCGCACAGGCGCTGCACGTGGTTGCGCCTCCAGACGTTGCAGAGGACATTGCGGCAGTCCAGCGCCAATTAGCAGCGGTCCGCTTCAGCAGCAGCGTGCGGCAGGAGCAGCTCACGGCGGCGCTGCTGGAGGTGCGATGGAGTGGTGTATGATGGGATGGCTGGATTGTGTATGGATGACACTGGGGTGCTTCGTGTGGCTGGCAGGACGCTGCTGCGTTTGCAGAATGCAGGCGCAGATGCCTGCTCTGCTGCTGGTGCTCGGTAGGTCTGTCACCTACAAAGCACACCACTGCTCCCTTCTGTTACCCTTGCCGAACAGGCCGTGGTGCTGCTGTACATGGGGCAGGTGGATGGGCCCGGCGCCGTGGCGCCGCTGCTGATGGAAGGCCTGGAGGTGGCGGGGCTGGGCGACGCGCCGCACCGCTCCTGGATGGATTTCGAGGTGGGTCTGGGTGGTGCTTCTCGCGGTGTAGGCTGATCTGGGACTATTTTGAGGTGCGCCAGTGCTGCAGTGCAGTGCAGTGCGGTTGGTCTATTTGCAAGCGCCCCACTGCTGCCACACTAATTGGCATTTTTCCGAGCTGCTCCCCAGGTCCAAGCCATGTTTGCCACTTGAGGATATGCCTGCTAACTGCGCTGCCCTCACGCTCCGCCTGCTGTGCAGGTGGGGCGGCTGCGTGATGGTGCACGCAGCGCGGCACAGCAGGGCGATCCCATCACCGCCTTTCTGTATCGCCAGCTCATCATGTGCCTGCTCGCACACACCTCTGGCACGTGGGATGGCCAGCCGCCGCCGCAGCAGCAGGGCGGCACTCCGCAGCAGCAGCAAAGCGGCACGCCGCTGCAGCAGGATGGGTCGGGGGGCAGCGGCGGCTCAGCATCAGGGGTGGCCACGCCATCAGTTGATGCAGGCACGCCTGCCCGGTGTGCTCAAGATAGCAGCGAGCTTCCATCACTTGATGTCTCCTCCCTACCAGCCGGCAGCAGCACTGAGCCGTCGCTGTCGCCGCCGCGGCAGCAGGCGCAGCAGGCGCAGGCGACTCCAGAGCAGCAGGGTTCAGAGGCGGCTCGCTTCAGGCAGCTGATGGATACTTGGCAGGCGGGGCGCGGCAGCCCCGCAGCGGCGCCCAGCCCCCAGCAGGCGCCGGAGCCTCCAGGCTCTGCGGCCCAGCCTGCCAGCCCACTGTCTGGTGAGAGGTTGTTCGGTTTGGCCGCACTGATTGTGCAGGTTTGGGGGCGGGGCACCAGTGCAAGGCAGCTTGAGGCGCGATGCTGGCTGCATTGCTGTGTGCCTGTGCCCCCATCATGCTGCCGCTCTTGGCTCGCCAATCAACGCTGCGCGCGCGCATTTGTGTCCTGCCGCAGAGGACACGCTGTGCTCGCTGCTGGCCGCCTTCCAAGTTGAAGAAGAGGAGCCGCTGCGGCGCTTGGACCCAGAAGATGCTGGCACCGTGGTGAGTTATGATGCACAGTGTTTTGGAACTCTTTGGTGGGCTTTCGTTGCTGATTGGTGAAAGTGTGCGGCGCCTCGACCCCCAAGATGCTGCCACTGTGGTGAGTTGTAGAGTTGTGTGCTCTATGAAGCTATTTGGTCGTGTGGCTTGGTTTTTTGCCAAGGAGAAGAGGTGATTGCGTGGAAGTGCGCCCATGTATTGACCCCATTGCATTGTACCCCCTGTTGACAGGTCGGCGGGCTTCGAGCGTCCTCCGAGCTGCAGCAGTTTGTGGCGGCGGTGCTGGTGATGCGGCAGGTTGAGGCGGGCAGCGACGGGCAGCGCGCGCAGCTCGTCGAGTGAGTTGATGTGACTGCGTGTGCATGTTTAGCTGGGCTGCACATTTTACCGGCACTCGTCTTGTGTGTGCAATAGGACACAGGTGTACGTTACAGCCCCAGTTGCGACTGCTGCACGTTCTCGGCCTGGCCAGACACTCCCAGCTTGGCTTTTGATTTGCGCTGGGTTGCCCATACCAAACCTGTGCTCTCTCTGCAGGCTGGGCGTGGTGCCGGCCCTGCTCAAGGTGCTGCAGGCCAGCCGGCAGCCGCTGCTGCGGGCGGCGGTGGCGGCCGCCTTCCGCCACCTCGCGAGGGATGGAACGATGCGCAGCCAGCTGGCGGAGGCGGGTGCGTCGAGCTGTACTGCGAAAACAAATCAATGCGATTGTTTGAGAGGGTTGGCGCGGGATAGGCGGGCTGCATGCATGACAGTAGTGAGCGCCTCAGGAGGTGTGGGTCATCCCAGTTGGTGTTCATTGCTGCTTGGAATGCACACTGCGGAATCAGTTGCAGCTGTCCCATGCATCCCCGCTTGCCCCTCCCACCTCGCAGGCGCCATCCCCGCGCTCAGCCTGCTGCTGCAGAGCCCCAGCTGCATGGCGCGCCAGGCGGCCGCCCGAGCTGTGTCCAATCTGGTGGTGCACAATGGTGGGAAGGACGCGTGGGTGGATGGATGTGGGTGGATGAAGTCTGGCATGTGTGTGCACAGCAGCTGGTGGAGCGTGAGCAGCAGTGGGGCGACGGCTAGGCACGGCGGGGGCAAGGCGGAATGCTGTTTGGCCTGTGGCGGATGGGCTGCATTCATTTTCCATTCGTGTGCACCTTCTCACGTGCAGAGGCCAACAAGATTGAGGCGTCCCGCTTCGGAGCCATCCACTCGCTGGCGCGCATGCTGGACCAGCGGGAGGTGAGCAACGGACCACGGTACTGGACAGGGTGTACTTGCAGGAGGGCGTACTTGGCAGGAGGGTGGATTTGCCCGCCTCCATGATTGGCAGCAATTTGCGCAGCGTGTGCTGGGACAGTGGGAGGTGCTGCGGGCCAGCTGCACAGGCTGACTGCTGACCCCTTGCTCCCTCACCCCCCACCCTCTCCAGGCGCCCGCGGCCCAAGAGGCGGCGGCCGCAGCCCTGGGCAACCTGGCGGCAAACTCGGCCGAGGCTCAGAGCCTGATTGCCAGTGCAGGTGGTGTGCCAGGCAGCCAGCCGGGAGGGGAGTTTCAGCGTATGAGTGGGCTTCTGTTGGTTGGTCTTAAAGGGGGGCGGCCATCATGAATGGTGAGGCTTTCTGTAGACAGCAACACCGTGCGTTGATTTGAGCTGCGCTTCTTACGCCTGCCTGCAGGTGCCATCCCGCTGCTGGTGGGCGTGCTACGCAGCGGCACAGACGCAGCCAAGCAGCACGCTGCCCGCGCGCTGCGCAACCTGGGTGGGTGGGGTGGGCGGCAAAGGTTAGGCACTCTGCTCCAAGATTGCATTGCACGCATTCGACACAAGTTGCATTTCAGTCCTTAGCTGCTGGTTCCTGCACTATCAGCGATTTACCCAAACACCCAATTCCTACGTTTCCGTGCTGCAGCCGGGCGCGACACTGAGAACAAGCTGGCCACCGCAAACGCGGGCGGTATCCCGCTGCTGGTGTCCCTCATGGCTGGTGCGGAGAGTGCGTCAGACGGCACGCGGCAGGCGGCAGCCAGCGCTCTGAGGTGCGGCGAAGTAGCTGCGTGCGGCGATTGCTTGCATGACACTCAAGACGCGGAATGGCTGGTGGTGCTGGCGTGAGGCATTTTGTTGTAAGTGCTGCCCGCCTTGCTTTGCTTACTCCGTTCCCCACTCACCCACACACCCAAACCCCTTGCCCGCCGACCCGCAGCAACATCGCATGCAACTGCGAGCAGACGCAGAAGTCGATCGTTGCAGAGAACGCGCTGCCTGCTCTGGCCGACCTGCTGCACCCAGATTGCGGCTGCAGCGGCGGCTGCCGTGAAGCAGCAGCATGGGCCCTGTCTAACTTGGCCTGCAGCGTAGAAGTGCGCACGCAGCTGGGGTGAGCGCTACAGTGTAGCTCGTGCTGCTTGCTGTTGGTGTCTTTCAAGCTGCTTGAAAGGCCGCTGCTGTGCTGCAGTCCTCAGTGCACCTTGCAGCTGCATCGCATCTGCCTTCCTGCTTTTCATCTGCTGCCAACTGGCATGTTGCCGCTGTGCAGGCAGCGGTCGCAGCCCTTGGACGCCATGATCGCCGGCCTGATGGAGCTTCCACTAACAAACCCGTCATCGTTTTTCTGCCCACCTTGCAGGCAGCGGTCGCAGCCGCTAGATGCCATGATTGCCGGGCTGATGGAGCTGCTGCGAGCGGGCGGCGACTCGGGCGGCCAGGCGGCGGCGCGCGCCATTAAAAACCTGTCGGCGGGGCACGCCAGCAGCGCCAAGGTGCGATATGGCTGGCCACAGCAATTTCCAACATCCTGGTCTTGCAACTTGCAACGTGCTGTGTCTGCCTGCATGGGCGAGCGCTGGTGCGGGCCGCCATTCGACGGGCGCCGGCACCTACGCAATCAATAACACGCTCGCACTGCATGTCACGCTGCTGCTCGCGACCCTGCCTGCCCCGTCCTCCTCACATCCCCACCCAGGTGCGCTTTGCGGCGGCGGGCGCCGTCCCGCTGCTGGTGAAGCTGCTGCGCGCGCCCAAGGACGCGACGCGGAGAGCTGCCGCCTCAGGTGGGCAGAGCGTGGCTGCTACTGCTGAATGGGGCCGGCAGGCTGCCACACTGCGGCAGGTGTTGGTTGTCGTGGCAGCCTGCTGCGCTGCGCTGCTTGATTTGGGTGTGGCAACTACACAAAAGATGGACCACCTGCCTGCCACAATGCGGTGCTATGGAACTGGCCCACCGCAACAGTTGCTCACTCCTCCTGTCACATCTCACATTCCCAACTTGGCATTTCAAACTTCCCACTTCTCTGCCTTGCAGCGCTGTGGAACCTGGCCTACCGCAACAACGCCAACCGCAAGGAGATTGTGCGGGCAGGGGCCATCCCGCCCCTCGTGCGCCTGCTCACGGTCAGCAGGGAGGCTGTCTGAGGGTTGAGAGGAGTCAAGGATTGCTAGTTGTCAGCTGAGCGGCAAGTGCCTGCCAGACAAGCTGCGGGTGCTCTCTGCGTGCTCAGGCCAAGGCTTGTGACGCACATGCACGGGCAGTACGAAACTGTGCAGCACACCCAAAGTCGTGGCGTGCTCGTCTTTCTTGCAAACCTCAGTTGCTTTCACCTCCGCCCTGCAGCCCGGCAACAGCGAGGGGTGCCGCCAGGAGGCGGCTCGTGCCCTGTCCAACCTGTCCTGCAACAACGACGTCAACCAGGTGGGCAATGCAAAAGGGGAGTCGAGCGTGTTAGGTTGCTGACGCAGCTCAGCCTGCCGCGCAGCAGCTTCTTTTTGCACTTGCTGGGTTGTCGCGCAAGGCGCTTGTGCATCGCTGCCATTGCCAACTTGTTCTCCTGCTCCTGCCCCCGCAGGGCTGCATGATGGTTGAGGAGGGCGCCGTGCCGCTGCTGGTCAACATGATGCAGGTGGGCTGTGTGCAACTTGCAGTTGTTTGCAATTTGCAGTTGTTTTGCAACTTGCAGTCGTTTGCAACGGGCAGCAAATGGGATTGGAGTCACGTCGGTTGGGCGCTGCGGCATGCAAAGCTGAGCAAGATTTGCACGAGCTGGTTGCGAGTTATGCGGGATGACTTGGGCAGTAGCCAGTGGCAATCGCATCCAACCTGCAGCGATCAATGCTGCTTGTTGTTTCCATCTGCCTCTGCAGACTTCGGGGCCCGGTGGGCAGGAGGCCGCTGTGGGAGCGGTGTCCAACCTGGCCTGCATCCGCTCGCACCAGCAGCTCATCCTGGAGGTCAGTGTACGGAAGTGGTGTTGCTACCACTGCGGCCGAGGGGCAGGGACATTTCACAACCTGCGTCTCAGGCATGCAGAACCAATGTGCCTGAAGCTAGTGGGCAATGATTAAACTTGGCACCAGGTTGCTGGCCAGAAATGTTGTAGTCATCCATTCTCATCATGCCGCCATGCCCTGCGCAGACGGGCGCGGCGCCGCTGCTGCTGCGCCTGATGCAGCCCGGCATGAGCACGGGGTGCCAGGAGGCGGCGGCTCGAGGCTTTGGCAACCTGGTGAGTGCCAGAGGGCTGTGCTTCACTTGTCACAGCAGTGTGCTCAACTGTTTGCTGTGATTTCTGTGCAGAAAACAATGAGCACACCTACTATTCTTGCTGCTGCTTCCTCTCAACTGCGCTCGCAAGTGTGCTTTGCTGCACCCTGTGCCCCCCCTACAGGTCTGCGACAGCCTGAGCGACATCCTGCGCCCCGCCGCCTACCAGGCGGTACCGCTGCTCGTGTCCATCCTGGCCCACAGCGGCAGCGAGGGCGCCAAGCAGGCAAGCGCCAGCGCTGCTTGCCGCATGGTGGCTGGGGCGAGGACGATGTGGGCGGGCAACCTGCGAAGTGCATGGCTGGGGGTGTTATTGCCCAACGCTGGACTTCCCACTGGTGCTGCTTGCCTGCCCAACATTGCCCACTGAGCTTGCAACTTCTCCCCCCCTGCCTGCAGGCCGCCGCGCGCGCCCTGTCCAACCTGGTGTGTAGCGACACCACAGTGCAGGTGAGCAGCGGGTGGGTTGTGATGAGAGCAGATGGCCAGCCTGGGTGGGAGGTGGTTTGCAGCATGTGGCTGCTGGGCTGCCCATGATGTACTGAGTCGCTGCCGCAGCTCCGTTGCTATGCCCGCGCATGTGAGGCTCATGCACACTCACGCCTCCTCCTGACCCACCTGTGCAGGCGATTGTGGCCAAGAGCGGCGCGGCCGCAGCGCTGGTGGAGGCCTGCAAGAGCCCCAATGAGGATCTGCGGGAGGCGGCTGCCGTCGCCCTCTGGGATCTGGCTTATGATTCCACTCTGGGCCGGGAGGCCATTGCGCGCGCAGGTGGGCAGCTTGCCTGCCGTGCATGGCTGGTTGTGGTGGCGATTGTCTTGAAAGCCCGGGCTCCGCTAGGCTGCAATGCAGGCATGCACCCTGGATGGGTTGTTTGGCGGTCTTTAGCCATCAGGCCCCTTGCAACCCAAGCTTAGCAGTGTGCTCCTGCCTTCCCCTGCCGCAGGCGCGGTGCCCTGGCTGGCGCAGCTGCTGCTGTTTGGCGGGCCTGGGGCCAAGGAGGCGGCGGCCGCCTGCTTAGCTGAGCTGGCGGCGGTTGGGCCGGCAGTGCAGCAGCAGATTCGGGACGCCGGGGCGGTGCAGCTGCTGCAAAGCCTGCAGACATCAGGTGGGGAACGGGCAGCAGGCTGCTTGTGGCACACGCAGGCCTGCAATGGCAGTATGCCTGCAGAACCTTCTCTTCAGCTGGTGTGGTTTGGGCTGTGCCGACCCATGTGCGCTGCTGCTCGCCAGCGGTGATCTGGCACCAGCATCAGCATCAATCCTGGCACCCTTCTCATCTCTACCCGCCCGGCATCTCCTCTCACCCCTCTCTATCCTGCCCACCCACTCATGCTGTGCAGCCGTCCCAGAGGTGTCGTTGGCTTGCACCGAGGCGCTGCGCTCACTAGAAGTGAACAGCAGCCGGAGCAGCAGCCGGCACAGCAGCATGAGCGGGCCCTCGTCTGCGGCAGCAGCGGCAGTGGGGGCCGCCGCAGCGCAGCAGCCGGGGCTGGGCGTGCCGGTCGGCGCAGCAGGCGCAGCAGGGGCATCAGGCAGCGTGAACAGCGGGGTGAGAGGGTTCAACAAGACAGGCAGTTGGGGCCGGAGAGGCTCCCAAACAATCGCCCTCGAGCAGCTGCCTCCCGAGGCGGCAGCAGCAGAGGCGGCGGCAGCAGCCGTGGCAGCAGTGGCGGATGAACAGGCGCCTGGGGCGGCTGGGGCAGCGCCGTTCGGAGCATCAGGCGTCAGCCCTGCTGGATCGGCGCCGGTCTCTGCCCGCACAGAAGGTGGGGCATCGTCGGCTGGGGCGCCGTCGAGCGCAGCGTCGCCGCGGCTGCCCACCTCGCCGCCGCCGCTGCCGCCGGGGGCGCGAGCGGCGGCGCAGGCCATGCTTGCGGAGGCTCCCTCGCCCTTTGCTGCGGCAGCCTCGCAGGAGCTGCCTGCCAATGGCAGCGGGCCGGCAGCGGGCCCGCGGTAGGCTGGCCCGTGCCAGCAGACCCACACAGTGACCTTGCATTCGCCACAAAGAACGACCTCATCCCTTCTTATGCCCCATCGCCCTGCTCAAACGCAGCATCCGCGTCTCTTCTTCTTATGCCCCATCTCATGCGCCTCTTCTGCAACCTCGGCACTGCTGCTATGTACCTGTATTCCCTTCCTGTTTCTTTTGCTGTGCTTCCAAATGTGTACACATCATGTGCATGCTCTGCTGTGAGCTGCTGCTGCGGCTGTAAAGCAATCTCAGCTGAAATGCAGAGGAGTGGGGGCACGGGTGCCGTCCCATTGTGCGGCCGATGTGCTCCATGCAGCTGTGTTCGCGCTGGCGTCGTCGTCTGCTGGCAAATCTCAGGCGGTGCCAGTTCGCTTTCTCCGTTGCTCCAAACAGCAGCAGGTTGCCTTGGAAGCCGATCGGCCAGGGAGTGACCAGTCGACTTCCGTGCTTGCAGCCCGATGTGGGGCGGCCTTTGCGTTGCTGGGCAGTCGCCCCTACGCCCACTTCGGGCTGGCGGGAAGCTGAGCGCCGCGGGCGCTCGGCAGCAAGGGGCAGCCGCTGGGGCGGCGGCAGCGGCGGCGGCGGTGCGCGCCGGCTGGTCAGCAGCACTTCGCATGCAGCTGTCTTCTCATGGAATGCACTCACCTACTGAAAATGCGGATCCGTGTGCTTACCATCCCTTGCTGGCCATCAGGCCGCGCCATGGCCGAGTGATCGCAGCAGCAACGGTGGCGGCAGCTGCCGCCAGCCCTGAAGACGGAGCTGAAGTTGGTAGTGGCGCTGGGACGACTAAAGAGCAGCGGATCAACAGCGAAGCAGCAGAGGTGCAATTTGCAGTGTATTACGAGCTACCCTACAGTGTTCAAAAAAGTATCGGCGAGCGAGTGACCAGGGAGCAGATGACTGCTCTGGCCGCCAGCTTCCTTCGGGAGGGGATGTCCACCCGGGCGCTCAAAGCAATGCTGATTGAGCAGCCAGACATTCTCACTCTGCACCCTTCTCAACTGGAGCCCAAGCTGTCCAGCATACACAATTTGATGAAAGGTGTGCCTGTTGCCTAACACTCACTCGAGTGCAAGCAGCCGATGCTGAACACCCGCTCCCTGTCTATTGCTTGCAGGCCTCACCAAAATGAAGGTCACGGTGTCCAATAAGCTGTGCTATGGAGCTGCACAGGCGGCGCTTGCTGGCCGCACCGATGCTTCGTTTGACCGGCTGTGCGCTGCCCTGGCTGAGCTGGCAGCGGCGGCCGTGCCAGCTGGCAAGGATGCTGCGCTGTGCCTGCTAAGTGAAGCAGGCTTTGCTGAGGTGGCACGCCTTTACAATGGAGACTTGCTCGGCGTGTTCAACGCGCTGCAGCAGCAGCTGGGCTGGAGTCCGCAGCAGGCGGCGGCTGCCCTGCTGGAAGGCATTGGGCTGGACGATACTGGTGTGCCTGCGGCAGTGCGGGATACCTGGGAAGCCTGTCCAATGCCATATCCGCACAGTCTGCTGAGCACCACAGCACAGCACATCGAGGCGGTCGCCACCCTGCTCAAGTGTGCAAAGGGGCTGCACCGCTGCTTGCTGAGATAACCGAGGCACTGAACTGGCCTTCCTTCTGCCTCACCATGCATACTCTGCACTATCATTTTTCTGCAGAGCGCATGGCCTGGTGGGTAGCCAGCTGGCCCGTGCAACCCAAACCGCCCACGCCGCATGGCTGGGCATGGAGGGCAATGCAGCGGTTATGCTGACTGTGATGGCGGCGTCTGGGCTGCCACCTCGCGATGCTGCGGAATTGTGGCTAGCCTGGGGCAGCGCTGAAATGACTGCCGACTTCTTGGCCATCTGGCAGCAGATCACAGCTTGCGGCATCCCGCGCGAACAGCTGGAACAGCTTGCGGCGGCGGTGAAAGAGCGCAAGATTTCACCTGGGACCTTTACAGCGGGGATGACCACTCTCTTTGTGATTTACGGCAACTGGGCTGCGGCCGCAGCGGCGGCGGCAGCCGACAACTCGCTGTTGCTGCTGCCCGCCCCAACTAACAAGCTGCGCCGGATGTTTGAGCAGCTGCAGGCTGCAGGCTGCTCACCACAGCAGCTGCAGCAGATTGCCCAGGCGGTTGTACGCTCTGAGGATGGGAAGGCCTCATTCCTGCCAGCACTGGGCTCCAGCCTTACCACGCTGAATGCCATACTCGGCAGCTGGACTGCTGCAGTTGAGGCTGCCCTGGAAAATGGCCGGCTGCTGCTGTTGAAAGCCCCTACAGAAAGCGTGCTGGAGTATTGCCGGCAGCTGCGCGCTGAAGGGGACAGCCAGCAGCAGCTGCGCCACGTTGCTGGTCTGCTGGCGCAGCTGCCAGCAGTTGAGGGAGCTTCGCTTGACGGTCTGCGCACGCTGCAATGCCTGCTGGGCAGCAGGGAGGCGGCGCTGGAGGCAGCAACAGCAAATGCGCACTTGTTGCGCCTGCCGGCTGGAGCAGAGGCAGAAGAGGCAGCCAGCCAGCTGCACGCAGCTGGTGTTCCACCCGAGCAGCTGCTGCAACTGATTGGCGCGGAGTTTGCGTACAGGCTGTCCAGCCCCATCCTGTTTGACAGCCTGCGGCTGCTGAGGGAGCTGCTGGGGGACTGGCATGCGGCACTTGACATCGCCGTGGCAGACAGGCGGCTTCTGCGCCTGCCTGGAGTTTCAGACACAACCCTAGAAGTGGTGCAGCAGTTGCGGAGCAGTGGCCTGTCGCGGCATCAGCTGGCGGCGCTGATCAGCAGTGCGCTTTTGGGTGGCAAACAGGCAGCTGGCGCGAGCGAGGATTCAGAGGGCTCCGACAGTGATGATATGATCAATGACGACTTTTTTAGAATCCTTTGCGATAGCGACGAAGACGACAGCGACGAAGAAGATGATAGCATCTTCCAGCTCATCAATGAGCTGGAAGAAGAAGATATGAGCTTCCCTGAAGACCCGTTTGCCGGCATGCCGCAGCTTTGCCTGCTGCTGGGCAGCTGGAAGGCTGCAGGGGAGGCGGTCCTGATGGATGGCAGCTTATTGAAGTTCCCAACACTGTCCAGTGATCAGCGGGGCATTTGGGCCAGCCTGGCAGCATCTGGCCTCTCACAGATGCAGCTGCTGCAGCTGCTGCGGCTGCTCAGCTCACGCCCCGCCGCAACCAATGCACAGCTGGAGGCGCTGCAAACCGCAAGCTTGCTGCTCAGCGGGGATTGGAGGGCAGCAGCAGAGGCAGCATTGCATGATGCTGCACTCCTGAAGTTGCCGCCACGCTCCAACGAGATTGAGCAGTTTGCGCAACAGCTTGCCACGGCTGGATACTCCCAGATGCAACGGCTGCAGCTGGCGACGGCGCTGGCTCGCACACGGGCAGGGCTGGCCAGCCTGCCAACTCTGGAGACCTTGCTTGGGAGCTGGCGGGCAGCTGTTGATGCCGTTTTGGAGGACGCCATTGTTCTGTATTTGCCCACTGGGCCTGACATGCAGGTGCATTGCGGCGAGTGCTGCCGTGGATTTGCGTCCAACAGCCTGCCTGCTCAACAATGAACTGATCAGTTATGATTGGCTTCCCCCGTGCAGGTGGTTGTTATGCAGCTCCGAGGCGCCGGCCTGCACCAAGGCCAGCTGTTGCAACTGGCTAAGGCCGCAGCAGAGCAGAACAAGAGAGGCGACGACGCCTCCGACCGCTTCCGCATCATGGCCGAGCGGCTGTATGGTGGAGACTGGAAGGCAGCCAGCCTGAGATTTCTGCGAGACAAACGCATCTTAGTGGGCTGTCTCTTCAAACTTAAGTACACATTGAATGAGCTTGAGCAGCTGGGCTTTGCTGTGGCTAACCAGCAGGGCCGCGACCGAGTGCTGGAAATGGTAACAGGCAGGCGGACCGAGTGGGAGGTCAGCATTCCAGCCGGCACACCTGCCAGCGAGCGGCTGGTGGCGGCAGACGCGGCGCTGGAGCAGCAGGGCTTTAAGGCAGCAGGGGGCAAGGCGCACAAGCTGCTGCAGCAGCTGGCCGAGGTAAGCAATTATGGGAGTACAAACGGCACTGGCAAGCCTGGCTTGCCGTCATTCCTACAGAAGGTTTTCGTGCCTTTCCTTTCTGCAGGGGAAGCTGGCAAGCTTTGAATTTGAGGGGGCTTCTGGCGACTACGACGTGTTCACCCGCGACCCGTCTGGAAACACGAGTCACATTGCGAACTTATAGATGTTGTAGCTCACAGACGGTGACCAACACATTGTAACAGCAGAGTGGCGCAAACGCAGGCATGCAGAGCTCACCGCCCCACCTGCCGCTGCTGCCCAGCATCTGCCGCCGCCCCGCCTGCCGCCGCCGCCGCTTCTGCTCCCGCCGCCGCCGCTTCTGCTCCCGCCTGCTGCTGTGCCAGGCGCATGAGCACCAGCCGGTCTCGCGCCACCAGCCAGGCCAGCGCAATGCCGGCAAAGTATTCCAGTTGAAGGAAGAGCGGCACCTCGCTGCGCGGCACTTCCTCAAAGCCGCACCTGCAGGGAAGGATGGGGTGGGTAAGGAGGGCGGCAGTTGCAGGTGGGACGCACATGACGGTTGCAGACGGCGGGAGGCGTACTGGGGTAGCACGGCAGCTCAGTGCTGCAAACGCAGGCATCAGCGCGTGCCCAGCGCTAGTCAACGGCTGGCCAGGGGTGGGCCAATGAGCAGCAGCACACCGCTCGCAACTCAGCAGAGCATACACAAATGGCAGCGCAGGGCCGGCAGCAGTTCCTGATACACGACAATGCAGAAGGATGATGGCAGGCAAATGGCAAGGGAGCTGCAACTGCAATCCAGCACCTTGCAAAGCCGGCAAGCCTCACCGCTGGTAGAGCGCCATGCGCTGGCTGATGGTGGTGAGGTAGATGGGTGTGCCGCCCGCCCGCTGCACCAGGCTGCGCACTAGCTGGCTGCCCACTCCATTGCCGCTGCAGGGTGCATGGCGGTAAGCCAGCGCTGAGGGGTTTCAGTGCATCAACGTGCAGGGGGCGGCTGGAGAGGTGCGTGTGGCGCAGGTGCGGGCATTGCAACAGCTGGTAGGCAGCATGTGGCGGCAATGCTGCTCGTGCACTTGCAGACCAACACACCCCACCCATGCTCACCGTTCCTTGGGTGCCACCACCAGCGAAGCCAGCTCCAGTGCTGCACCGTCGCTCAGCGGCTTGAGCTGGCCGACTCCCACAATGCGGTTGCTGCCGTCTGCCGCTGTGCGCTCGGCGACCGTGAAGCGGGCAGGGTCCAGGCCCGTGGGGTTGAGCTTTTCAGCCAGCACCATGCGCCACAGCGTGCTGCGGTCAGAGGGCTGGCCTGGCCGCAGGCGCAGGCTGCTGCCGGTGCTGGCGGCAGCGAGGATGGGCGAGAGCTGCATGTGTACGGCGGTGCCTGTGGCAGCGGCGGCGGCGGTGGCGGCGACAGCCGTGAGAGGCGTGGGCTGATGCTGCTGTCGTGCGATCAATCTTACTGGCCCTGTGCACGCTGCACGGCACGCGCGGCGGGCTGGGAGAGCAGCAAAGATAGGACCGGTGCGGAGCTGTGTGGAGCGGGCGCCCAGCGGCTTGCTGAATAGCTCGTACAAGTCCTTGGCGCCTGCTGATTGGTGTGGGCTGCTGCGATCAGCCTGGGACGGCCGTTCATGCAGAATGCGACGTGGCGTCCGAGCCAGAGCGCGAAATTGCCCCGACACGCCCCGGCATCGTGCATTGCATTGTTCGTTGGCTTCCACGGCACCGCAAGCGGCCGCCCCGACAGCTCCAGCCCGAAACCCCGACACCATGCGCGCGCTGCAGGCCTTCCAACGGGTCGCCAGCTCGCTGGGAGCGGCGCAGTCCGGCAATGTGGCGGCTGCGATCCTGGGTGCGGGCTCCTGCCGCCTCAGGAGCCTGGCCACCAGTGCCGTGGCCCGCGAGCAGGGCAAGGTGAGCCTTGGAGCGCCCGGCCGGCTGCTGGACAGTGCTCGTCGACCAAGACGCGCCTGAGCGGGGCCAGCCGGGCAGGGTTCCCAAGCCTGTGGCTGCGGGCGAGCGGCGGCGCCGGCGCCGCCACTCGGCCCCCGCGCCAACATGCTGCTTGATCTGCCGCTGGGTCCGCAGCCGGAGGCCGCGTTTCCGGACGCCCTGGACCAGGAGTTTGACCGCGGAGAAGAGTGAGCCGGCTGACTGGGCTGTGGGCCGGGGTTTGTCTATTTCAGCTTGCAGGACCAGTGGCGCGTTCTGCTTCATTCTCAGTTCCTGCATGCTTCTGCCGCACTGCGCCTCAGGCTTGCAACCGCCCTCAGCCATGCAGCAGTGTAAACCTGTGCAGCAACTCCGGCTTGCTCAGACTTGCCGTATGGCTGCGTGTCACGATTGCCTCGCCCCGCCTGCCTGGCCTGCCGCTCCTGTTAAGCATTTGCTGCTGCTGCCCCCTGCTCCCCTGCTGTGCAGCGCTGCCACGGCGGCCATGCACGATCGGGAGTACGAGGAGCAGATGAAGGTGAGTGCTGTCATACGACATTTGTTCACACTATTGCTCCTTTGTTTGTTGGATGGAGTGAGCTTGAGCACATTCAGGTAGGGCAGGCTAACTGTTATGTCGCAGCGACTGGTTGGGTCCTGCAGCCACCGCCGCTTTGCTGCCGTTGTCAGGCGCCTGCTGCGCCCTGCACGGAAGCACAGTGCGCAGACGCACAGGGATGGGCTGCTGGACTGCCTGCTGTGCGTGGGATGGGCACGGTGTGCGCCCACCGCCGCCGCCTTGCTCCTTCACTCCAGTGCGTGTGAGCCTTTGTTTGGCCACACCGCTCGTGCTGCCGTTTGTGCGCTGCAGGCGCGCAAGGAGATGGGCACCGTGTGCGCCGCCCGCCGCTTTCTTTCCCCCTGCCTTTCTTTTGCATGCCAATAATTGTGGCTGCTGCCTGCCACTTGTGCACTGCAGGCGCGCAAGGAGATGGGCACGGTGTGCGCCGACCTGGAGTTCGAGCTGGACCGGTGAGCATTTATCTGTTTGATCTGACATGCTGTTGCTGGGTATGGCGGGGATTTTGGTTGCAAAAGCGTGGTGAGCAAGGGAGCGCGGCGCACTGGCTTCGCCCACCTTCGCCTGCCCATGCATGCACTGACCTGGAATTTGAGCTGGACCGGCGAGGGCTCCCTGCTTGCACGTTGGTTGCATTTGGCGCAGTTTAGCTCAACTCGACGCAGTGTACAGGCCTTAAACAACGCCCCTGGTCTCACCACCTGCGCAGGGACGACCCTGATGCCATGGATCCCAAGGCGCGCCCATGCTGCGCTGGTTCGCACCCCTTCAGCGCCTCTGTCTGGGTTCCGGCAGCCTGTGCTCGCATCTACACTTGCTGCCCGTCAGCTGGCGGCGTTGACTTGCGCATGCTGTCGAGTCGCGTGATTTCTCCTTATAACGCAATCCCAATGCAACTGCCGCCTCCTCATTGCAGGAGGTGTGGGCGGAGATGAAGGCTGCGGGTGAGCATTGGTCAAAGGCCTGGGATTCAAGCATGCTGCAGCTGTGTGCTCGTTGCACTCCTGGGCAGCTTGTGTCCAGCTACAGCGCTGCGGTGCCCAGCAGAAACACCGTTAGCGAACCGCCTGTCCCATCTGCTCACCCCAGCATACCCTGCCTTCCCCCATTACCTTTGCCACCCGCCCGCTCTCCAGGCTGCCCGCCGCCGGAGGTGGATCTCGACACAGAGTTTGACCGGTGAGTGGCTTTCAAATGATTTTGTTTCACAAGGGTTGAATCAAAACGCACCGGCCGGGTGGTCTTTGCCCTTGCCCTGTGCGCACGCATATTTCGTCCTACTTCCTGCTGCCTTTGCCAGAAAATGTCGACAGCAATGATACGATCATGGCGGACAAGAGCCACCAGTGCTGTGCCTACATCTGCATCATTGATTGACAATTGAGCTTATACCAATTTGTTTGCAGCGACGACCCCATGCTGGCGGACAAGAGCCACCTGTGGGACGCGCCGGAGCCGCCCCAGCCCGCCGACGTCAGCGCCGAGATGGACCTGTGAGATTAACTGGAGGGATCATGCTCAATACATTCTGCGTTTGCTGCGGCTTCTGTGCATCGTCTGGGCTGGCGTCAGCGGCGAGTTGGACCTGTGAGCGCAAATGGCGTTGTACCTGGAATTGTGCAGCCGGTGTGGTTGCAGCCGCGCCTGCAAAACAGCATGCCGCTGCCCTGCTTGGCCCGTGCTGCTGCTGCCGCTGCTGAAATGCTGCCATGCAAACTTATCTGCAGCTGCTGCCATCTCGTTCTCCTTGCAGGATGGCGGATGCCGAGGACGTGCCTGCCCAGAAGCGTGAGTGGCCGTTTTTTAGCTTGAAAAGCTGCCATTTTGAGCGCCCATTGCTCATGGGCCGACCACTTATGGGCAGATTCTGCAAGCGTGTGGCAATCTAGAGCTGCATCATACCACTGATTAGGCCCACCCAGTGGCTTACATGGCATATGTCACCGGCCGCCCCAAAAATGCCGCCTTTCAGGCCCACTCGCTGCCCACTGGTGCACACTCACCGTCGCCCTGCATCCCCGAAAATGGATGCATGCTGTGCATGCTGTGCTACGGCAGCGTGTGCCAGCACAGCACTCTCCCCGCGCCACTCTGTGCAGTGTGGGGCGAGCAGCCTGTGGGTGACCGGGCCGACAGCCCCGGCGGCACGATGGCGGGCAACACAGCACAGTCCAGCGGGCGAGGTAGGTGCCGGCAGACTGCTCGGGCTTGTGTCTCCACTGCCGGGCGCAGCTGCACTCGTGCTGCTGCATGCCGGGCAATCGACACCAGTCGACGCAATGTGTGGCAGGTGTGATGCTGCTGTGCTGCGCATGTTGTTATAAGACAGGTTTGCTGCCCAACAATTTGCAAAACTTTGAATGGCTACACTTGATGGGTACTGTGCTGTGCTGTGCTGCCCTCAGGCACCAGCAGGCGGGCGCCTGAGCGGCCCGACCCGCGCATAGGACAGGTCCGGGAGTGATTGAAGTGGCAGGCGAGGATTTACGCTGCACTCTGCTGCTCTGAGGCTCGGTTCCTGTGGCGTGCGTGTGGTGTAGGGCAGGCCCGGGAGTGCCTCGATTGAAGCGGCAGGTGAGGGGCTGTGCTGCAGCCGTGCTCTCATGCTTTAACACGAGTGCAGTGGCAGGAGCGAGGCTAGACGAGGGACAGCACTGTGAACAGGATGTGCGTATTTCTGACTCAGTGTGCACGCCGCTGACTACTGCGTGGCAGCGCATCCTGCTCTCCCTCCTCGGCAAAACCGTCGGCACTCGCGTGGTTTTTATGGGTGAGCACGAGGGCCAGCCCGCAGCACCACGGCTGTGCTGACAAAGACGAGAGGGTCCGCAGGGCGCGCAGCCAGGTCGTTTCATGTGGCGTGCGCGGCTGGGCCCATCAACCCCCAGCATTAGCGAAGCAGCAGCTAGGGCCTGCCACAGGGAGCCGCCAAGCGTGGTTGTTTATTTTCTCAACCTGCCCCTGAGAGCTGGCAGTTGTTTTGCCGGAGGTCCACATTGGGCATTGAGCCTTTGTGAGGCCAGCGCTTAGCCCTACACAAGTGTCTGCTCGTTCACTCTGTGGTTGTCCTTGACTTGCACCTGCCCCTGCTGCAGCTGGCTGCTGCACGCAGCAGGGGCAGGAGGGGGCGAGGGCTACCGCGGCAGGCTGAGTTGCCGCCTGAAAACGGCTACAGTTCTGACCTCGTTAACAGGTCTTGGCCTCTGGCTGTGCATCTGGTCCTTCCATAATTGCAGAGCAGCCGAACCTGCTCGCACTGCGGTCATCAGCACCATTACCGGCTGCCCCTGCTGCACGCAGCAACCAGCGTGCGACAGGGGCAGGCGGGAGGTGGGTGACCGCGGTGTGCTGAATCTGCTGCCTGGAACGACTTGTAGCATTCTTCCACCAGATCCAGCAGCCTTTGGACCTGTGCCTCTGGTCCTTTGTAGTGGCACAGCCCATCGTTGGCACAGCCCAACGTTGCAGTGGCACAGCCCAACGTTGTTAACATGCGGTTGCGATCCGCAGCACTCCCTGCCCTGCTGCTCGCAGCAGCCAGCGTCAGCTGGGGCAGGTGTGGGCTCGGGCTACCGCTGCGTGCCGAATCTGCTGCCATGACATGCTTGATTGAAATGACTGCTCGGGCCTGCACAGGAATACGATGCTTACGCATCAAGTGAGGCAATCTGCAGCACAGCTAGCCATGACCCCTCCACCTGGTTTGGGCCAGCTAGGCCGCTGCCACGGCAATAACACCTCTGCACATGCTGCATTGGGGTCCTTTGACTGCCGCGTGTGGTTTGCCTGCAGCGAGTTGCCCTTTGCCACGCTCTTGATCATGCTCCTACCGCACCCCTTCCCCGCTGCAGACCAGAAGATGGGCGCTTGAGCGGGAGCAACTCGCTGCTGGTTAAACCAGCGAACGGCAGTGTGCAGCAGCCCCCGGCGAGCAGCGGAACAGCCGCCAGCACAGCAAGCTGCTGCACAGCCAATTGCACGGCCCAGGTTGCGTTGAAAACTACCAAGCGCTGCCGCTGATGCGGCAGCCCCCTTTGAACACACCAGTTGATGGCGTAGCATCAGCCCTGCCGTTGCAGATTTGATGTCCGCCTCGCACCACTGTGTGCTTGCATAAATGAACGAACGTGCTTTTGCAGAATGTTTGATGAACAGTGCTGGATGCACAGCCCCGCCCTTGAACCCTCTCCGATGCATGCCACGGCCTAATGCAGCCAGCACACATGATACAAATATGCCAGCCCTACGCTTTTTCTGCTGTACTTTCTTCCCATGTAGCGCTGCCTCTTCTCCGCTCGCCCTGATTTCATGGGCTGTTTGGCCGCAGCTTGTAACAGACACACAACAAGGGGTGGGCGGTATGCCATAATGGCAACTGTTACGAGAGGGTGCAATGGACGGACAGCACTTGAGCAAAATAGTGGGCAGTGCATCTGCGCATTAGATCAGAGCATGAGGCTCATGCGGCAATGTGGGCACTCTGTCCACAAGTCATATGCAAGGCGAGTCATGTGAAGGCAGACGGTCCATCAGGGGAAAACGATTTGTTCAGTACCGTGAGAGGCAGATGAAATGCTCTAGAGCAGATCTGCTACTGCTGCGGCGCAGGACCCACCGAGCTTCCCTCTGCGCCGGCGCCAGCAGAGCGTGCAGGGCGCAGCACATGCCACGCTTGCTGTCGGCAGCTGCCGGCTGCTGCTAATGCCTCTGGGGGGAGGGGCGGCGGCACACACGCACTGGGAGACCGCCCCAGCATGCTGCGCCCTCGGCTGCTGCTCAGCGGCGGCTGTTGGCTGTCTGGCTGCTCACCTGCCTGCTGCTGCTGCTGTTGCTGCTGCTGCTCTGTTTGTCTAGCTTGAGTGGGGCGGGGCGGGATGGGCACCGGCTGGCTCCGCTTGGTGCTGCTGCTGCCGCCGCCGCTGCCCTTGCCGCCCCGCTGCTGCTGCTGGCGCGCTACATTTCGCTGCCGCCGCTCCGCCTTCTGAGCACGGGCGGCAGCCGCTGCAGCCAGCTGCTGCTGCCCCTTGCTACCGTCAAAGGACAGAGCGGTACCGCAGTCCAAGCCAGCTGCTGCCCAGGTGCCGTCCAGGCACACGCACTGCGCTGCCGCGCCGGCACCGCCCATGCTTGCACTGAACAGCACTCGGCTGGTCAGCGCTAGCTGCTTCTTGCTGCGCCGGCCTGCTGCTGAAGCTGCTGCTCCCCCGCTGCCTTCCACCGCCGCCACACCTGCTGCTGTGCAGGTACCGGCGTCAAGCAGCAGCATATTGCCGGCTCGGTCTGCAACTGCCAGCCAGGGATGGTCCCAACTGAGACCCGCCACCTCAGCAGGTTGCCGCTGCAGCAGCACCGGCCGCTGGTGGCTGCTGCTGAGCGCGCCACTGCTGCTCCCGCTGCGGCCCTCCTCTGCCGTGCAGGCATTCACATCTGCAAGCCACACACCGCCATCAGCTGTGCCCATGAACACATTCCGCCCGTCGGCTGTGCAGTCGACTGCCGTGACGGCGGCTGCCACGTCTGCACCGCCGCCGTCCAGGCTGGGGCACGTTAAGCTGCCCAGGCGGGTGAGAGTGCTGCCCTCCAGGCTGCAGGCAGGCAGCGGCAAGGGTTGAATGCATGGTTGACAGGTCAGCGGCCCCAGCAGTTGCTGGTCTTGCAATCCCTGGAAGCAACCGTTGCTGGCTGTGCGCAAGCAAAACATGACCACCCGGGCAGCACCAACCAATAGGGCAAACGCAGCGGCATCCAACCTCACCTGAACAGCAGCACGGAGGTGCCACAGGCAGCGGCCAGCAGGCCGCCCTTGACAGCCAGGGACGACACCCAGTCGTCTGCAGAGCAGCAGGAACCAGCAGGCTAAGTGAGTAGTCATTCGAGCATGAAATGTGCAGCCCCACCGGCCGCCTTCAACAGCCAGGGAGGAGACCCAGTCGTCCGCAGGTACAACAACCAACAGACGGATTGAACGGAGCGGGGAGGGTATTCAGCCCTGCAAGTGCAGCTGCCACCAGCATTAACAGTGTGTTGGCCTGCTGCAGGCATTCTGCCGCAACACCGCCTGATATCACCGCATCGGGTTGGCATGACAACCCTACTGAGTACATGCTCAATAAAGCCAGCTCACCAGCATGCACCATGGCCACACACTCCAGGCTCTGCCGGTCCCACAGCCGCACCGAGCAGTCCCAGGAGCCGCTGGCCAGCAGGCTGGGTGTGAGCTGCAGGCAGGACACCGGTCCTGCATGGCCCTCCAGCACAGCCCGATCGCCAGCCAAGTCAATTGGCATGCCGGCGGGGGCGCTAATGGTGCCTCCACTGCCGCCGCCCCTGCCGTCGCTAGGGTTGCCGCCACTGCCGCTGCTGGCGCGCCACACACGGATGGCGTGATCGCTGCTGCCTGAGGCGAGCAGGGCGCCATCTGCGGCCACACAGCGCACCGTGCCTCCGTGGCGCCGGCTGCAGTGGAGGCACGGGTGTGTGGGAGTGTCCAGGAGGGCGATGCCGTCGCAGCGACCCACGCAGTGTGGCTACACGTGCACTGGGCACTGGTGATATGCAACTTCTCATGCACAATTTGCTCACCAACTACTGTTCACCGCTGGTGCAGCTTGATGGTCACACTGCCACCAGCTCGTGCAACGGGCTCCCCAAAACGCACCTGCATGCTAGCTGCACGCCGCCCTGCAGGTCCCAAGCCCGCACAGTTCGGTCCACGCCGCCTGCAGCACAGCACCAGTTGCAATAACCTTTCTGCAGAGTGGTTGCAAGACACACACACCAGAGGCACAGCAGCAGCACCCGCCATTCGCAGGCAGCTGAGGGAAGCTCAACAGTCGCGCGGCGGCCGGGCGACCCTCACCTGTGACAAGTACGTCACAACCTGGCAGCAGGCAGCAGGCTTTAACCGCCGTGCGGTGCGCTATGAGCTTGTCTGTGGATGGGCGGCCCAGCCAGCAGCGGGCCGCGCTCTGCCGCAGCGCATAGCTGAGCTGCCAGCTGTGGGGCGGCTCGGTGGCGGCAGCGAGCGGCGGCGGCGGCAGCGGCAGCGGCCATAGGGCGGCGTGCGCCTCCTGCCAGGCCTGCTCTGTGACTAGCGCATGCCAGCTGCGGCACACGCAGGCGCAGAGAGCCAGCGTCCTGGGCGATAGCAGCGAGAAAAGCGCGGACTGCACTCCGTGCGGCAGATCATGGAAGCCAGGAGTGTGTGTGTTGGCGGAGAGATCCATGGTGACAGAGGCCGCCTGGATCGCGCCCAGCTTTTTTGGGGGGGGGCGGGCGTCACAGCCGAGCTGGCGGGGGAGTCAGCGGCGCATTCCTTTTCGCCTCATGCTGGCTGGCTGTCCTGCCAAGCTGGCACATTGGGGGTTCACATGGGTAATCTGGTAACCTGCACATGACCAAGCATTCGTCCGTCGCCCTGCTTCCCGAACCAAGCGCCCTCCGACGTCCGCCCGCTTCGGCACGACACCAACGGCTTGCCTCCCGGATTGCAAACGCCCCTTCTGGGTATAACACTGCTGTTGGAAAGTTGAAAGTATGCGTCGTGTCGTGCAAGTTTGCATCCTGGTAGGCCAGGCCTCTCATCTTAGAGGCAAACCCACCGGCGCCACCCCGAAGGCGGCGCACGCAGCGCATGAGCCATGGCACCTCCCTTGCGGCATTGCGGACGTAAATTGCGTTTGCTGCCGTGATCTGAAGTCTCGAAAGGCACGCAACAAGGCGTTGGCAGCTCCGTGGCCGCCCCACCCAAAGCTCGCCCGGCCCACAGCAAGCGGGCGGCGCCCTGACCGGGCCCAGCAGCCGCCATGGCGGCCCCGCAGTTCTTCCGGCTCAGTAGCTTCTTCTTCGGCAGGGCTGGCAGCGGCCGCGCCGCCGCCGATGCCTCCGCCGATGCCTCCGCCGCTGTGGAGCGCTCCGGCCTGAGCGAGCTGGAGCAGTCCCTGCTAGATCGAGCAGACGTGGACCTCGAGTGCGGCTACGACGACAAGTTTGTGTTCAGCTGGCGCCGCCTGCTGCTGCACATGGGGTGCGCACTGGAGTGCTGCGTTGCGCCTTGGGTGGTAGGCGACGGAAGGCTATGCCGTGCTTTGTCCGATTGTTGTGCAGCGGGTTGCCATCAGCATGCACCTCATGCCTGGGTTGCTGCATCCTTGCTGGCAGGCCCGGAGCGCTGATGTGCATCGCGTACATCGACCCCGGAAATCTAGAGGCGGATCTTCAGGCAAGGGCCATCGGGAGGGAGTGACTGCATGCGTGTGCTTGCTTGCCATGTGTCTTTGGCAACCCAGCCCCCCCCTTGGCCTGTAACATTTCGCTTTCTCTTCCCCCACCCCTCACGCCTCGCTCCTCTGCACCCTCCCGTGCCCTTGCTGCTCAGACCGGCGCCACCACTGGTTACCAGCTGCTGTGGGTCCTGCTATGGTCCACCGCAATGGGAGGCCTGCTGCAGAGCTTGGCGGCACGCCTGGGAGTGGCCACGGGCAAGCACTTGGCCGAGTGAGTGGGCTTCAAACTGGTCAGTGCAGCGCAGCTGCCGCTGGGGCAGACACGGCACTGCTGGGGCTCGGTACTTGCCGGGTTGTGCCTGCATCAGGAGAAGCAGCGCCTCCCATGTGCCGTTTGTTTGCCTGCATGCATCAAGCCATTGCAAGCAAATGGTTGGATGCTCATGATGTATGCACCTGTTGTGCCTCGCCCTGGCAGGCACTGCCGGGAGCAGTATTATCTGGGCATGTCTGCAACCCTTGCGGCATTGCATGCTCACTTCATGGCACCTGTTTCCCCCCAATCCACAGGCACTGCCGGGAGCAGTACCCGCCGGGTGTGCGCCACGTGCTGTGGCTGATGGCTGAGCTGGCCATCATCGGCAGTGACATTCAGGAGGTAAATGGTAGATATCTTTGGTTAAGTGCTATCTATTCCACTCCTTAGAGCTGATGGCTGAGCTGGCCATCATTGGCAGCGACTTCCAGGAGGTGGGCTGGCCCTTTTCTGCTGCTGCCGCCGACGCCGCCGACGCTTTGGCTGCCACCTCCTCCTCCTCGACGGTAGGGACGCGCACTGCTTTCTTTCCACCATCGCACGTGCTTGTTCCGCCTGCGACGCAGGTCATCGGCACCGCGCTCGCGCTGCTGCTGCTGAGCGGCGGCGCCATGCCGCTGTGGGCAGGCGTGCTGGTGGCAGCTGCCTCCGCGTACCTCATGCTCTTCCTGGAGCGGCTGGGTGTGCGGTACCTGGAGATACTGTTCGAGCTGCTCATTGCAGGTATGCGTGTGCCGGCTGCTGCAGATCGTTGGCTGTAAGGTGGCTGTGTGGAGTCTGGTCTGCTGTTGCACTATCATTGCGAAGTATCACCTGCCGTCATTTGTCTTGCACCATTTGCTCCTTCTCCAATCCTGAGTTAGCCCCCTTTGTCGCCCCCCTGCCGCCGGCAGTGATGAGCGTGAGCATGGGCCTGCTGTTCTTCCACGTGGACATCCCCTACCCGGAAGTGCTGCGAGGTAAGGAAGCTCTCGAGTCAGCCCATGTGTGGGTTGGGTGTTGCACATACCAGCCCAGGCGTGCCCCGACTCTGTGCAGTGAGGCACAGACCTTGCACAAGCCTTTTTGATGTACCCACTCCCTGCCGTGCCGCAGGCCTGGCGGTGCCCAGCCTGAACCGTTCCGCCATCCCTACTGCATGTGGTCTGCTGGGAGCGATCATAATGTGAGACTTTTGTTCTGAGTGCCACTGTCCCATTGCAGCTGCCATCGATTGGCTGGCAGCCAGGGCATGCTTTGCCATGCCTGCCTTGCCATGCCATATGGTGTCGTTTTGTGCCATGCCATGCAAAGCCATGCCGTACCATGCCATGCCGTACCATGCCATGCCATGCCATGCCGTGCCCCGCCGTGCCATGCCATGCCGTGTCGTGCTGTTCTGTTGAGCATGCCATGGCATCCATCCCATGGCCATGCCATGTTGTTTATCTTGTGCCATGCCATGCCATGCCGCATCATGACTGCATGGCAGCTCCAATGCCTCGGCATGGCTTGTTCCCATCCCCGTGCTGCTCACTCCACGCCTGCAGGCCGCATAATTTGTTCCTCCACTCAGCGCTGGTCCACTCCAGGTGAAAACTTGGAAGTGTTTGCAGCTTCTGAGTGTGCTGCTCGGTGCATGCCTTTGCCCGGCGCCCCAGATGCAGCTGCAAGGGCATGGCAGCGTGTGCTGCATGCTGAACAGCCACGCACCTCATTCTGCCGTCTTGGCGATCGCACACCCTTGCTGCTCATTTCTGACTCCTCCATCTCCACCCACCTTCACCGGGCAAACAGGCCAATCGAGGGCTCTGGCCGGGGCGGCGTCCCTGTGCGGCGCAGCGACGCAGCCAAAAAGGTTGCTGGGGGACTGAAGCTGGCATCGACAGTTGCTGATAATGATGAATGCATGTGGTTCGTTGTGGAAATGCCTGCTGTTCGTGGTGCCGCTGCGGTGCGGGTGGGTGCCATGAACCTGCTGCAGCTGTGGCAGTCCTCACTGATGTGTCTGCATAATTCAAACTACCTGGGATGCAGGAGAGCGTGCTGTACTACAACATCGAGAGCGGGATGGCGCTCATAGTCACCCTTTTTGTGAGTGCAGTGACTGGCACCTGTGGCCGTGCTGCCGCTCTCTCTGCTGGTGCGGACGTGGCGGCTGTGGCGGTTGCAGTGCTGCTGGTCACGCTGCCGCGTGCTGAGGGTGCGGGGGCCAGACATGCAGACAGGCTACTGCCGCCTACCTGTACCCACACTCACTGCTGGTGCAACGCTTTTGGGCAGCGCACACCATCGCAAGTCGAGCCACCCTCTCGACCATGCGGCCTGCAGTGGTCAACTTCCCATGTTTACCTTCTCTCCCTCTGCTCGTCCTCTAATTCTTCAGATCAACGTGGCCGTCATCTCGGTGTTCGCACGCGGCTTCTTTGGCCGCAAAACATCCGAGGGTGGGTGCCGGCTCTGCCAGGCGCCGGTTGGCCACAGCATGGGCGGGATCAGGGGGCATGGGGGCATGGCACAGTGTGTCATAATGCGCGACCTGGCACGCTCCTCCACCTGACTGTCCTTTGCGCTTGGCCTCCCTCACATCCCCGATCCTGCCTGCCTCATTTGTGGTCCGGCAGACATCGGCCTGGCCAATGCGGGAGAGTACCTGGGCAGCACGTTTGGCAAGCAGGCAAGCAGATGGAATGGAGGCAGCAGCATGCATGGGCACGGGTGCATAGGGCTGAGTATAGGGCACACGGCCGAGCAGCTGTCCGGCTGCACACCTCTGCCGGCAGTCGCCCAGTACCACAACCCCTGCCTTGCTTTCCATCCTTCAAAGCGCTTTCTTGCTGTCTGCCCTCCAACGCAGATGGCCATCATTTGGGCTGTGGGCCTGCTTTCCACTCAAGCATTCTTTCATCTCTTCTAATCCGAATAGCTGGTTCCCGCTGCACATGCTTCTTCAGATGGCCATCATTTGGGCGGTGGGCCTGCTGGCTGCCGGCCAGTCGTCCACAATGACGGGCACATACGCGGGGCAGTGGGTCATGGGAGGCTTCCTGGACCTAAAGGTGTGCAGGCAGTGAGCATGCAATGCTGGAAGTGAAATGGTGCGGGAGGAAGGGCTGCACGGTTGGTAGTGCAAATGAAGAGCACAATCGCGCAGCGAGCGGGTTCCATGACCTCACGAGCGGGTTCCATGACCTTACGCGCATGTCACTTGCTGCCTAGGTGTGCGTCATTTCCGCTGCCCTCCCCTCCGCAGCTGTCCACCGGCCTGCGCATGCTGGTCACCCGAGGCGTGGCCATCTGCCCCACCCTGTTTGTCGCGCTCACCGCTCGCTCCGACAGCTCGAGGGTGGGTTGAACGGAAGCAGCCAATGACACTTTGCTCTCTGTCTAGACTGCCAGCACAACCGGCCAGCGAGTTTCGGCGGTGTTTCCCGGCGTGCTGCTGTTGGCGAAGCGGCAGGAATGGCCTGCTCTACCTGCTGCCGTTGCGGGTATGCCTCATGAGTTCTACTGCCCCCGCTGCAATGTCTCCACGCAGCTGGACGTGCTGAACCAGTGGATCAACATCCTGCAGAGCGTGCAGCTGCCGTTTGCAGTCATCCCGGTGAGCCCTGGGTGACTATCATTCCATGTCTTTCAGGCCGCGAGCTCGCTTCTTGCTGCATCAGCGAGTGACCTTACACTTGCCGCTGATATCCAGCACCTGCTAACGCCCCTGGATACCCCATGCCTGCATCATCATCCATTCCTCATTCTTCCCTCAGCTATCCCAACCAACTGCTCCTGGCTCCCTGCAGCTGCTGCTCTTCACCTCGGACAAGCGAGTCATGGGCAGCCGGTTTGTCAACTCCCGCGCCACCACCGGTGCGGTAACAAGTGCAAATGCACTGCGTTTCCCTGTGGCGCTGCGCAATGGTCAATGCGTCAGCAAGAGCAACCGCAACGCAGCAGTTGCAGGCAATGAAGCCCATGCCCCAGTAGCCTTCTAGTGCAGCACACAGCATCCACTCAGCCAGCCCCAGTCTGCCACCCTTCTCCCACTCCGCCCGCAGTCCTGTGCTGGCTGATCGCCGCCAGCATCATCACCATCAATGCATCCACGGCCTTTGAAACGCTGTCTCCGCTGGTCCACTCAGCCGCATACCTGCACGCTGGTAAGCTGTGTGGCCGCCGCCTGCTGTGGGTGTCATGCTGTGTGCACCGTACGTTGCACAGCTTGTGCTGCTGGTTGCTTGCTTGACATTTGGACATCTTGTGGCTGGCTCAGCTGGCACCGACTGCCCCTTGCTCTGCCTTTCTTCTCCTGCCTGCAGTGTTCGTGGCGGTGGTGACCGTCTATGTGGGGTTCCTCACTTATCTTGTGCTGGTGAGTCCAGACGCACTTGGACAGCTCACTTTAGGTTTGGACAGCTCACTTTAGGTTTGAATTTAGAACAGTCCATGCCTGTGCGGCCGCCTGTTGGTTGTGCCAGGAGCGTTGTTGGGTATCAGGTCATGTCACAGCCCTTCGGCTACTGCTCCGCCCTCCCATGCAGACGCCAGAAGGGGCGCAGCGCCTGGCGGCCACGATCAGCAGGAATGTGAGCCGCCTGAGCCTGCTGGGCAGTGCGGCGGGCAACAGCAGCAGCGGCAGCCTGGCGGGAGCTGCCGGCCAGGCAGCTGGGCAGGCTGCACCGCTGCTGCCGCCACCACCCTCGCCCTTTGATCAGCCGCAGGCAGCAGCGCGGCAGGCGGACCAGCAGGGGCGGGCTGGGCACGCGGCAGCAACTGGGCGGCAGCAGCAGCAGGCGGGGCGCAGCGGTGCAGCAGCAGCAGCAGCAGCAGAGGTGGAAGAGGCGGCAGGAACGGATGCGGAGGCAGCTTCGGGCGGCGCCCTTGTCAGTGGATACGTGAGCACTTGATGTCTGTTTTGTTTCGAAGACATGTAAAACTGGCTGGCACATCAAAGTTGCCTCACACCGAGGGAGGCGGCGGCGGCGGCAGCAGCGGCGGCATGCACCCATCCGTCATGCTTGCCTCCCGCCAGTGCACCGATCAGTTGGGCCGTCATGGCGTTGTGCACGATCGCCCCACAGCGCCCAGGCGCCGCCCTGCGGCCAGGGGTGCGCCTGTCTAAGCGCCGGCTCGCCCCAGTGCTGGTTCGGGCGGAAAAGACAGAAGATCTGAACCGCACGGCGTCGCTGCGGCAGCTGCTGGCCAAGCCCGGCATCCTGCTGGTGGGTTTCGGAGGGGCGCTGCTCGCTGGGGCTCCAGGCAAAGCCGCGTGCTGCAATAATAAGCTTGGCTCCTGATCTTCAAATGCAAGCTCGCGCCGGCATGGTCGGCAGGTGAGCGCCTTGCCGCCGCCGCCGCCGCCTGCCGACAGTGCTCCCGTCCCACCCTCCCCTGCCAGGGCCCTTGCTGCCATGACGGCCTCAGCGCCCGCTTGATCGAGCGGGCGAGCTTTGACTTTGCCTTCATGTCTGGATTCTGCACAGCAGCGGCGCGGCTGGGCGCGCCTGACACGGGTGTGTGGCATGGGGGAGGCTGGGCACGCTGGCTGGGAAGTGGTTAGGAGTTGGTACGCTCACACACCTGTGCACGGGCGCTTGCTACGGTGGCACGGAAACAAAGAATCTGAGCAAACCTTTTATTTCCCTCGTTGCCTCTCCAGGCCTGCTGAGCTATGCGGAAATGGTGGAGACCGGCCGCAACTGCCACGAAGCCACCAGGGGCCTGCCAAGTGCGCTTTTGCTGCCACTATGGCGGCTTCTACTGCTGCTGGCCTACCTGCAATTTGCTTGCAACTGCTTCGCTATTCCTACCAACTTAATGCTGCCTGTAACCCAACCGCCCATGCTTCCCGTCTCACACGAACACGCAGTCATCGGCGACGGCGATACTGGTTACGGGAATGCGGTCAATGTGAGCGGGGCGGCGGTGCCACAGTTAGTGCAGCCAGGATGGTATTGGTGCAGAAGGCGCTTCGAAAGGTGCCCCGTTATTTGAGCGGTGCTGCGACCAGTTGCCGATTGCAGCTGCTCAGCCGCCCCGATTGGGCACCCTGTTCCCTCCCACCCTGCAACTCGCTGTGCAGGTCAAGCGTACCGTGCGCGGCTACGCGGCGGCCGGGTTTGCGGGCATCCTGATTGAGGACCAGCAGGTAAGAGAGTGCTTGGCTTGGCAGTAATGTGAGCCGATCAAGCATCAGCACACTGCCATGTCACCCGTCATCCCCCCAACTTCCTACAACTGTCTGCCTTCATGCGCGCCTGTTTACCAACAGTGGCCCAAGTCGTGCGGCCACGTGCGCAACAAGCGGGTCGTGGGTAGAGATGAGGCGCTGGCACGCATCCGAGCCGCCTGCGACGCCAGGTGGGCCCGTTGCTCCTTTGCTCTACGAATCAGATGTGCCGCTTCGCCTGACTCGTGTCTGCAGCCTGCGATTTTTTTCGCTGCAGCAGCCGCTGCTGCTGCTTTGCACGCTCTGAGCGTCTAGTCCCCAATCCATGCAACGAGTGCTGCAGGGATGAAGGGCGCGACATCCTGATTGTGGCGCGCACCGACTCGCGGCAGGCGGAGAGCCTGCAAGAGGCGCTGTGGCGTGCCGCCGCCTTTGCAGACGTGTGTTGGAGGTTGGGTTCCTAGGTTGGCCCGGATGAGCTTTATACTCCAGACATGCGCACTGCTGCAGCTGTGCCGCCGGCGGGAGGTTCGCGCATTTGCAGACGCTCTGGAGACCAGTCTAGCCCAGTTGACGTTTCAACACACCACCTGCACCACTTTTGCGTGCAGGCAGGCGCAGATGTTGTGTTCATCGATGCCCTGGAGAGCGCGGCAGAGATGGAGGCACTGTGCAAGGTGCAGGGCGCGTACAAGGTGCGGTAGGCGCGGTGGGCTGGGAACGCTGGAGCCTTGACGCAAGAGCCTATTTGGTGTCCGTCGACAGCGGAACGCATCGATCATCATTCCCTTTTCACAGATGGCATCCATGCTGGAGGGCGGCGGCAAGACGCCCCCCCTGGTTTCTGTTGTCTTCAACAACCAAAATCTGTGTTGGTTTGTTAAACTCTTGATTTTGCAGATGGCGTCCATGCTGGAGGGCGGCGGCAAGACGCCCCCCCCTGGTTTCTGTTGTCTTCAATACCTGTGTCTGTTTACTAAAATCCCGACCTCGCAGATGGCGTCCACGCTAGAGGGCGGCGGCAAGACGCCCATCCTGACCCCCTTACTTATGCTGTGTACGTCAGTACTGAAAGGCATCAGCAACTTCCCTCCCAATCTCCAATGCTACAGATGGCGTCCATGCTAGAAGGCGGCGGCAAGACGCCCATCCTGGTTTCTGCTGTCCTCAACAATATCTGTGTTGGTGTGTTAAACTCTTGATTTTGCAGATGGCGTCCATGCTAGAGGGCGGCGGCAAGACGCCCATCCTGACCCCCGCCCAGCTGGAAGGCATGGGCTTCAAGCTGTGCGCCTACCCACTGTCCCTGCTGGGGGTGAGGCCACGCTGTGCCTGCTGTGGATGCCATGCTGCGCCTATTGCAGATGCGTTTCGTGCTTCGGTGGCATGATGCTTCTGCAGTCATGTACTTCGTTGTCAGATGTGATTGCGCGGGTGATGTAGGGCAACGACACATCCATCTTACATTTGTGTTTGTTGGGTCCGGCCGCAGGTGTCTGTGCGAGCGATGGAGGACGCCCTGGCGGGGCTGAAGCGCGGCGCGGTGCCGCAGCCGCCCGCCATGCCAACCTTCCAGGTGCGTACACTCATGGGGCAGGCAACGGCATGGGCGGTGGCAGTCTGTTGGGGTGGTTGTTGGGCAAAGCGCTGCCAATGTGGGTTGGCATCCAGCATTTGTCTGCGTTTGTTTTTTTGAGGTTCATCATGCCTAGCAGTGCTACAACTGCATTCCCCGTGTTTTGCATACAGGAGCTGCAAGCGGCGGTGGGCTTCCCAGAATATTACGCTGAGGAGGCACGCTACGCTGTGCCCGCTGCGTCTGCTGCGCCCGCTGCGGTCCCCAGCAGCAGTGGCGGCGGCAGCAGCAGCGGCAGCGGCATCGCTCCGAGCAGCGTGGCGGCGCAGGCAGCAAGCGAGGCATCGGGTGTTGAGCCGGATGCAGTGCTAGAGCCGGGCTCCAGCCGGGAGCCTGCCTCAGATGCATCCTCGGGCACCATTGATCTGTACAGCGGCAGCGGCAATGGCGACAGCGGACGGTACGGCGCTCGCGACCCAGCAGACCGCCGAGCGCAGTGGCTGCGGGTGAAGGTGGGTGTGCTGCCGTTGCGGTGGGCTGTGGGGCTTACCAGGGGCTGTCCGGCTTGAGATGGTGACAACAGTGCTGTGGGGTTTCCGCTTGCCTGCACATAGCCATAACCTGCTCTGCTCAATCGGCGTGCTTCGCTACATTCGCCACGCCAACCAAGGTTTATGTTGATTATCGTGTTCCGCCTGCAGGTGACCGACACCAAGAGCAAGACGACCACACTTGACACACGCTTCCCGGCAGGCACGTGCTTTGGTCATGCTTAGATGCACAGTCATGCGCGGCGCTGAGCACGACAGCAGCAGCTTGCGTGCATGCTGCGGGCACTCAGCTGCAGGTGATTGTTTGCTCCATGCTCTGCAGAGCCTGGAGTCTCGCTCATCAACCCACCCCTTGCCCCGCTCTCTCACCCTCTGCAGGCTTTCTGAATTCCGTGGCCACTTTCATTCCGGCTGTGGCCGGCGTGGATCTGGAGGGGCTGGTGAAGCAGGCAAGCTTGACTGTTAGTCAGAGCAAGCTTGGGTTGTGATGGCTCAGGTGTCTGCTGGCAGCGAGCTCTTGGGGCAAGCAAGCCGTTAATTTCTGCTCCTCAGCCCACCACCCATTCAAGGCATCGCGTGCTTGTCCTCATTGTGCAGGCCACCGGCGATGAGAGCTGGGAGCCGGGCAAGCCCATCTACCGCTTCGACTCGGGCAGCGAGCGTATCGAAATTTACCTGGAGTTCAACTGACGCCAAACTCTTCACGAGTGCAGCGATGCATGAATAGTTCGATTGAGTGCGGGACATGTATCAGCAAGCAGACGAACAGCTGTATGACACACCTGCAATTGCTGGTCCTCCCAGGCTGGTTGCTGCACTGCCATTATTTGTCTGTCTGTGAGAGATTCACATCAAGTGTGAGAGAGGAAGACCAAGCGATGTCAAGGAGCAGAGGTCATTGCACCGGGGAGCCAAAGCCTCGGCCTCCGGTCCGCGAGCTGCTGCGTGTGCGCCCTGCCACAGTGCTGCCATCTCCACCACTCTCGCCAGGCGGTGCCGCCGCTGAGCCGCCAGGGGTGAAGGACAGCTGGCGTACACCTTGGGTCACAGCCTCAACACCCTCCCTCACTCCCTCCCGCAGCGCTGCCGCCGCTCCTGCTGCCGCACTGCGCCACCGTGCCGCCGCCGCTGCGCTGCCATGCCGCTGCCGTGCACTGCCGCCGGCGTCAAGCGCTGCTGCTGCCGCCGCCGAAGCTGGGGCCGCATGGAAGCTGGGGGCAGCCAGGGCGCTGCTGCTGAGTGGCATCGCTGCCACGGAGTGCACAGACGTGGCCTGGAACGCCATTTGAATCCGTTCATCCTACACAAGTGAAGATGCGATGGGGCGGCATAAACAATGACGATTCTATCAGCCAGGGACTGGCCAGCTGCGTCTCACAAGGTGCAGCCAGGCGGGCTGGACAGGGGCGCATCCGGAAGTGCAGGAGGCATGAGCTGGCGCTGCCCTCCTCTTAACTGCCTCCTGTCTTGGCCCACTGGCTCCCTGCGGTACCATCCTGTCCGACAGTCAGCACTTGCAAGTCCCCACTTTTCACCCCAGCTTGTGCATGGCTGCCGCAGCCCACCACCCTAGTCCCCACCGCCTCACCGTGACCTCATGGTGCGGCAGCTGCTCCCGGCTCTCCAGGATGCACAGCCGCAGCACATACTCGAGCTCTCCCAGCAGCTGCCACTCCCGCTGCACCAGGCTGCTGCCCAGCGCCGCGCCGCCCTGCTGCGGCAGAGCCGGCAGCGGCGAGGCGGCGGCCGCCTGCAGCGCTGCACGCCGATCCCGGCTGGCTGTGCCGGGAGGTGCTGCTGCTGCTGCTGCTGCCGCCGATTCTATCACCTGCCGCCGCCGCTGGTCTGGCTCTTCATCGCTGCTGCTGCCCGCTGCATGGCCTTGCCTTCCACCTTCATGCTCGCATTCGCTGCTGTCCTCCTCCTCTCCATCGCTGTCCTCCCCTCGCCGCATGTTGAGCATGACTGCATAGCGTCGGATGCTGCCACCCACTCCCCCTGCAAGCCTGCCAGATGCTGCAGCGCTAGGAGACGGCCGCAGCAGCTGAGGTGGCGTCACCAGGCCGGCAGCCGCTTTGGATGGCGATGGCTCCCGGGAGCCGTTGCCACTGCCAGCTGCCTCCGCCCCTAAACGGCTGCGCGCCCTGCTGCCCGGCCGCGATGCTACACTGTCAGGCGTGCGCTGTGGCGCCGACAGTGGCTGCTTGGCTGCCGTGGCGCGGTCTGCTGGCTGGCCTGCTGCATCTGCCGCTGCCGCCGCTGTCGCTGCTGCGCCGCCGCTGTGCAGCACGTGCAGCACCAGGGCGGGTCGGTACTCGTTTTCACCCTGGTTCAGGCTCTGAGTGGTCTCCCACTCCAGGCCCACAATGTCGCACACCTGGGAAACACGGGGAGGTGGCAGGGGCAGTGGGCATGAGAGCGCTGGCACATAGCTGGAAGAGGAGGGGGCACGGCATGCTGCGCAGCGTTTGCAGCTGTTGCCCCGGCTGTGCTGGTCCCGGGAAGGTTTCCGTTGCCATAGCCCGCTGCACCACGTAACACGCATGCACACAGCGTTGTACGGATGCAAAGCCAGGCGCCTGCCCACCTGTAAGCGCAGCGCGGCCGCGCTCTCTTCTGGCTCGTGATACAGGCCATCGCTCAAGTCCTGCTGCAGCAGCAGCTCGTAGCCTCCGAAGTACAGCCCTGGTGCATGCTCCGCATCGCCGCCACCGCCGCCTGCCGCAGGGCCGCTGCTGTCTGGCAGCTGCGTGCGGCACACAGTCAGGCTGCAGAGGTGGAAGGCCTCTGACATGGCGGGCCCGGCTGTGGTGAGCTGGCGCTCCTCGTGCCACGAGGCCTGTTGGAAACGGGCGGGCAGGTTGGGGAGTTGAGGATTACGACAAGCAAACAGGACGTGAAGACACGGTGCCAGACAGCACAGCTGGATGCACCTCTTGCATCTCTGCAGGCGGCCAACCCTGCTGCAGACCTGCCACTCCTTTCCCCACCGGCTCCTCTTCTCACCCCTCTCATCCCCCCTGCAACCCATGTCCCATGCAACTCATCTCCCCACCTCCGGCAGCGAAAAAACGGCGGCCCCTGGGTGCGGGTTGGAGCGCAGGTGCCACGAGGCGGCCATGAGGCGGGAGGCCGACAGTGGGGCGGCGGGGCCTGGGAGGGGAGGGAGCGAGCCAGCCAGCCACGGGGTCAGAGTGGGCTGTGCCAGTATGGCGTAGAGGCAGCAGAGGCCACAGGTGGAGAGCAACAGGCATCACAGGCGCAACCTGACTCTAAGACACAGCAGTACGGCAGCCTACAGCCGCACCCTGGTTCAGCAGCGCGACGGTAGAAATGGCCAGGTTGAGGTACGGCAGCACCGAATCGAGGCGGGCAATGAGCTCTTTCAGCCGCTTGCACAGCTGGGAGGCGTTGGCGGCGGTGCCGTCTGGTGAGGACGCATCCTGCGCCTGCAGCGCAAGCAGTGCACAGCATGGAAAACGCGTGTGTCAGCATGGCTGCACAGCCAGGCGGCGTTGGCTGCGGTGCCATCAGCTGCAGTATCCAGCTCACCCGCGCCACGTCCTGGGCAACCAGCGCCTGCCGGAAGGCCTCAACCTCGTCCAGCACACCGAGAGCCACACCCAGCGGCTCTTGTAGCGCCTGCAAAGTGGGCCATGCAGCGGGAATGGCAGTGATTTGCAAGCGTGCGGGAATGCGGTGTTCCCTGGCATGCCCACTTGTGGCTCTGTTCAGCCCATCAGTGTGTGCATCTGTAGCAGCTGTGGTCCAGCAACACAACAGCCACGTGGAACCAGGCAGCGATGCTTGCGCTCCACCCACCGTGTTGCCCTGGGTCACATGGTGCGCGAGGATGTCCACTGGCAGACAGAGCATCTTCACCTGGACATGAAAGAGGGCACGCAAGCAGGCAGGCACTGCACGTTGGCCGTCTTGCTGTCACATCTGGGAGCAGGAAACAAGCTGAAGCGCCCAGCAAGCAAGCTGCAGTGAAAGAACACTGTCAGCATCCCGCAGGCAAGCAAGACAGCGCCCGGCAAGCCAAGCAATGCTGCAGCGCCAAACTGGCACAGGAAGTGAACTGCGGCACCCACCTTCAGCTCCAGCACGCCGATTAGGAGCCTGGCCGTGAGTGCAGCAAGCAAATCGAAGCATCCAGCAAGCACCCTAGTACGCCAAGGTGCAGCGCCCACGCACCTTGAGCTCCAGCTCGCCCTGCGTGTCCTGCAGCGCCTTGGAGTGCTGGAAGCGGTCCTTGATGACGTCCGACCTGCACCCACATACCGCAGGCGGTCAACGCTGCGGCTGGACGGAATGTCGTATACATCCGCAGTGCAGACACGCGTCAGACCCTGCCAATACGTGCGCCAGGGCCAGCCCATGGCATCAGGCATGGCAAGCGGATAAGCATGAGCATTCCCGCTCTGTGCAACGCACAGGCCGCGCAGGCTGGAGGTGATGCCAAACTCGAAGCTCTTCTTGGCCAGCGTGGAGGCGGCCGAGAAGGCCAGCTGGGAGGACAGGATGGCAAACATCCTGGCGGCGGCCGCCGCCTGCAGGGTGCAAGGGATGGGCCTGTGCAGCGAGCAGCGGCAGCAGGCGGCGGCGACGGCGGTGGCGAAGGCGGTGGCAGCACCAATCGGCCTGCAGCACGTGCCCGTTCATGCAAGACCTTCTCACCTGTTCCTCGCACGCCGCGGCACCCCTGAAGCCTCACGAAACGCCGAACGCAACACCGGCTGTCGCGCTCTGTTGGCCGGCCCGCCAGCTGGCGTCACCGATTGGCACAGCAGCCGGAGTGGGCAGTGACAGCCTGCGGAGAGCTCAATCAAAGCTTCCGCCTGCATGGCTCGCAGAACGCTCGCAGCAGAATGCAGCAAAAAAATCAGCCTGCAAGCACATCCGTCACTTGCATTTGCCAGCCATGCCAGCCGTGGGTGCGGCCAGCCGGCCGGCCCGCCAGGCTCTCAGCCAGGGGCCTTGCTCGGCCAGGAGCGGCGCTTCTGAGGCCCGCACGCACGCCGCAGCCCATCTGCAGGCTTGGCGCAGCACATCAGACGCACGCAGCGCCGTTGCGCTGCACAGGCAGCGGCGCGCCGCTGCTGCCGCCGCTGCCGCTGCCGGCGAGAAGATGCTGCGCATCGTCCCTTCCACACAGCGAGAGGACCTGTCAGCGGCTGCCTGGCTGCGTGCCGAGGCCTACTATGAGGTGGGTGCTGACTGGCATGCTACATGAGCAGCGGCATGCTCGGCGCCCTGCACACACGTGCCTGCCGCCGTGGCATTCCTGCCGCTGTGCCGTTGCGCTGTACACCGTGCCCTGTCACCGCTGCCAACCGCGCCTCCGCCCCTGGATGGCCGCTATTGCTTACTCCCTGCAGGACCGCAGCGTGGGCCGCTTCAAGCAGTCCTTCATCAAGCAGTTTGCGCAGCAGCACTTTTACAGCCTGCTGCGGCAGGCGGGGGAGTGCGTCACGCTAGTGGCAGCAGAGCGGGGCCCCGATGAGTGCGCCCAGGAAGCAGCAGCAGCGGCCGACACTGCGGCACCACAGCCAGCAGCAGCAGCGGCGCAGCGAGCGGCAGCAGCGGCACTTGCAGCAGGCGGCCCGCAGGGTCCAGGCAGCTGCCTAGGCACGCTCGATGTGCGGTTGCTGGCGCCGGAAGCAGCAGGCTATGCCGGCCGCTGGCCCGACGGTGTGCCCCTGGACGGCCCTGCGCCATCAGGCTATGTCTCCAATGTGGTGGTGGCAGCAGCGCAGCGCGGCCGCGGCCTGGGGCGGCAGCTAGTGGCCGAGGGTGTGGCGCTGGCGCGCCAGAGCTGGGGCGTGCGCTGCCTGTACTGCCATGTGGAGACAGACAACGAGGTGGGTGCATGCTGCTGATGGGTGCAACGGCTGGATGGACATCCCGCCGCCTGCGGTTGCTTGGCGAGCCAGCTGTGCGCTCATGCAGCCACGAATGCAGCCATGCAGCCCAAGCCTGGCACCACTGCCCGCTGCTTGCAAGCATGCCCGCTGCCTCACGGCCACATTGCCATGAACTGTTTGCTTGCAAAGTGCTCATGGCCCTGCTGCTTTGTGTACCTGGCCCGGCTGGTCTGCAGGCGGCGCTGCGGCTGTACCGCGGCTCCGGCTTTGCGCAGCACGGGGAGGAGCTGCCGCCTGCTGAGGAAGGCCAGGGTGGGTGGCTGGGCACACCTGGTTCAGGGGCCCTTGCTCAGGCCGTTTGCTGCACTGCATCACAGCATGTTCTGCGCGATGATGGGCACGCTCTGCCCGGGTGTTTATGCTCTCTTCCATCATGCCCATGCTGCCCGCAGGCCGACGGCTGTTGCTGTGCTTGGTGCTGGAGCCGGGGCAGTGACCTGCAGCTGTGCAGCGCTCGGCGAGAGTGCGAGCAGCCGCGATTGACCTTGCCAATTTTATTGTGACTGAACCCTCCTAACTTCTACCTGTAACCCCGCACTGTTGCGTGGCTCTACCATTGGCTCAAGCTGGGCCGAGGCAATCCGCAGCAGCACTGGCGGTGTTGCGGCGTCGCACCAACAGGGGGGTGTTTCGGCTCTGCTTTCCTGAATGTCAACGCAGTTTCGTGGTTGTGAATTGGGCTGCAAAAGAGCAGGGCTGAATGGCTGTGGCAACGGCTGCAGGGAGGGCCGGCAAGGCAGCAGGGCGGCAAGAGCGCAAGGTGGCTGGCAACCGCCGCCGGCGGCGGCGAGCGCGCGGCTGCTCGCAAGTCGGGTTGCAGGCTCTGGACGCGTTCTCGGAGCTTATGCAAGCAAGATCTAGGTGCGCCTGCATTGCAAGGGCCCTCATGCATAAGCCACTCCCCAAGCCCACCCCACCTGCAGTTGTGCACCCGTCTACTCCTGGCAAACATGCAGGCCACCCAGGCGCTCCGCGGCACGGCCCTCCCGGCCCAGCGCTCGCAGCGTGCGAGCGCCGGCCGGCGTGCTCTCCGCGTCTGCGCAGCCAAGACGGCCGATGGCCCCAAGCTGTGCATCGCGGGAATCACGTGAGTGTTTGCTGCCCTGCGCTTGGCCGCCGCAGGCGGCCATCCGGGTTTACGGGCTGCTCGGCCTACCCAGCCGCCCCTGGCCCCGCGGCCGCCCGTCCCAATCTGGGCAAGACGGCCTCTAGCAGATGGAGGGGAGCCGCCGCAGCTTGATGCAGGGTCGGGGCACAACTGTCGCAGCCGCCGCTAGCGGCCGGCCCGCCCGTGCCTGTTGGCTGCGGCGTGCCTGCCTGCCCAGATTTCCGATGCTGCTGCGCCCGCACAGTCCTGGCGTCTCTCCCAGCACACCCTGGCACTCCATGGGTTTCTGCACACATTGCATGCGGCGGCCCAGCGCCTGCATTCTGCCGCCGCTGCCCTGTGCCTCCGACCCACCCTCCGCTCTTGCGCTCGCCTGCACCCGCGTCCTGTGCTGCAGCGGCGCGGTGGGCCAGGAGTTCCCTCTGACATGATGCACTAGCGCAGCTTCCACCTGCTCTTCACTGATCAGACACCCATCTTCTTTACGTTTGCCTGCAGCGGCGCGGTGGGCCAGGAGTTCCTGCGCGTGCTGCACGAGCGCAACTTCCCCTACTCGGACATCAAGATGCTGGCGTCCAAGCGGTCGGCGGGCAAGAAGTACACCTTTGAGGGCGTGGAGTACACGGTGGAGGAGCTGACCGAGGACAGGTGCGCAGCTTTGGCTGATGTGTTAGCATTTTTCGTGCATCGTACCATTACTTTGGCAAGGAGTGGAGTACACGGTGGAGGAGCTGACCGAGGACAGGTGTACTTCGCTGGGTCGTTCGCTAGTTGATTGGTTAAGGAAGAAGTGGAGCTTGATTCAGGCGGGGGTGCAGTGCGCATGCAGCAAGGTTGTGGCACCGCTGTGCCTGCCAGCAACCAGGTGCCGCACGTGCAGCGCCAATGACACCCGCCGACTCCCGCTCACTTTCTTGCACTGCCCGCAGCTTCAAGGGCTGCGACATTGCGCTCTTCTCCGCGGGCGGCTCCATCTCCAAGAAGTACGCGCCCATCGCATCCGCCGCCGGCTGCACCGTGAGTTATCGTACCAGCACCTGCAGCTTGTCAAGAAGTCTGGCGCCTCAACTAGTTTGGTTATGTTTGGCCGCCGCTGGCTGCGTCAAGCGCAGTGCGGAGCTCTCATAAATTGAGCACTGCTGTACTGTCCCGCAGGTGGTGGACAACAGCAGCGCGTTCCGCATGGTGCCCGACGTGCCGCTGGTGATCCCCGAGGTCAACCCCCAGGTGCGTGGGTGCAGTGATTGGCCCTTCTGATTTGCATTCTATTCTGTTTGCTGGTGGTCCCCGCTGGAGGTGGGATTGAGGTAGCAGGAGGGCTTTGCAGCTGCATGATGCAGCGGTGGATGGGCTTGCCTGGATCACCCGTATGGGCCATGCCAGCTCTCTGCTTGCAAATCGCCTGGCTGCGCCTGACCTCGCATGCGCAGGCGATGGCGGGCATGAAGGCGGGCAAGTGGCCCTGAAATTCATGCACACTTTTCTTAGCTGTGCCTGCCTGATCCCACCACCCACATGTCTGACCCCATGCCTGCAGGTGATGGCGGGCATGAAGGCGGGCAAGCGGGCAATTTTCTCACCACAAATGGGTCTGATTTTCATACGACTTTGCTGCACCTGATCCTGAACCTGCAGGCGATGGCGGGCATGAAGGCGGGCAAGGGCGGCATCATCGCCAACCCCAACTGCTCCACCATCATCGCCCTCATGGCGGTCACCCCCCTGCACCGCGCGGGTGAGCAACAGCGCTGTGCTGTGCTTGCAGTGCTGTGCATGCTGTGCCTGGCCTATCACACCAAGTGCATGCTTAAATTGGTTGCTCAGCATCGATTGGTGGTCACGCCTGCGCAATGGCAGGGCCCATCTGGCAAAGGCCTTCAACACTACTGCATGTTATCTCCAATCCCACCCCGCCTGCAGCCAAGGTGAAGCGCATGGTGGTGTCCACCTACCAGGCGGCCAACTGTGGCCCGCTGTGAACTCTGCTCACCTCAGTTCCTGTGCATGTTTTACTCCTTGCCCGCAGCCAAGGTGAAGCGCATGGTGGTGAGCACCTACCAGGCGGCCAGCGGCGCGGGCCAGGCGGCGATGGAGGAGCTGGAGCAGCAGACGCGCGAGGTGCTGGAGGGTGAGCAATCTTCATTTCTTCACAGTCCGGTGTGCGGTCTTGGTTGTGGGGTATGAGCAGCGCGAGGTGCTGGAGGGTCAGTTGTGTGACCAGCTGCCTACTGCTGGCGACTCGCACAGCTCTGGTGGGCTTGTGCTGGCGATGGAGGAGCTGTGCAGCAGCAGATGCATGCAGAGCTGCATGCTTGCAGCTTGAAACGGCCTGAATAGTGCACGTGCTGAGCTCACACACCCTGCCTCCTGTCTTCTCTTCCTCCCCCGCAGGCAAGCCTGTGACCACCAGCATCTTCCCTCCAGCCCGTCTGAACAGTTGCTGCCATGTGCGGCCCCTCACCCGCCCAAACTGTCCGTCCATGCCATGCCCGCAGGCAAGCCGGTGACCACCAACATCTTCCCCTTCCAGTACGCCTTCAACCTCTTCTCCCACAACTCCTCCATGACCGAGAACGGGTACAACGAGGAGGAGATGAAGCTGGTGGGTCACGCTTGTGCTGTTTGCACTGCCTGTGTACCGCTGGTTGCTCTGCTTGCCCTGCTGTGCACCGCATGCTCGCAACACCTGTGAAGCTCGATGTGACGTAGCATGCCCTGCTTCGTTCGTCTCCTCTTTCCTCTGCACCTGCTCTGACCTGGCAGCCGCTTCCTTTCGATCTGTAGGTCAAGGAGACCGCCAAGATCTGGGGCGAGAACGACGTGCAGATCACGGCCACGTGCATCCGCGTGCCCGTCATGCGCGCGCACGCCGAGTCCATCAACCTGGAGTTTGAGAAGGACATCTCTGGTGAGCGATGGCACCTCTTTTCTAGCTGCTCAGACTGGTGCCAGGCCTGGTGTGCAGTCCATCAACCCCAAACTTGAGTAGGGAGCGCTGGCATGGCCTGCAGTACAGCTATCTTTGCAATGCACGTGCGACTGCCGGGCGGGTTGCAGTGGCAACGCATTTGCAGGCAGGGTGCACTTTTATCCTCAGTGCCCTCATCACCTGCCTGCGCTGCTGCCGCTCTGCAGAGGAGGAGGCGGTCAAGGCGCTCGAGTCCTTCCCCGGCGTGTCCATCATCAACGACCGCGCCGCCAACCGCTTCCCCACGCCGCTGGACGCGTCCAACATGGACAACGTCTACGTCGGCCGGTGAGCACTGTGCAGCTCTCAGATTTGCTGATTTGCTGATACTGCTTGGTCTGGTTCGCCTTGTAATGGCTGGACGCGTCCAACATGGACAGCGTCTACGAGGGCCGATGAGCACTTGGCTTAGATGGCTGAGTCACGAGGCGGTTGCAGGCATTGCGGCACCGCTGTGCAGCGCCTGGCAACCACAGCAGCTCCCGCCTGCCTCGTCTGCCTCTCCTGACCTTGTTCCACCCCCTTGCGCCCCGCTTGCCCGCCTGCAGCGTGCGCCGCGACATCTCCCGCGGCGACAACAAGGGCCTGGACATCTTTGTGTGCGGCGACCAGGTGAGCATCGATGGCATGCTGCTGTTGGCGGCACCCACCACACACCCCTCTGTCCGCTGGCCGCCCGTTGCCTTGGTTGGTTGTGCCAAAGACTTCTCTGCAAACACAGCAACTCACAAACGACCATTGCTCCACCCCCAAATGTGCCCCCTGCAGATCAAGAAGGGCGCGGCACTCAACGCGGTGCAGGTGGCGGAGCTGCTGCTCTGAGCACCCACCGGCAGCAGACCCCTAGCAAGGCTGAGAGGCGAGGCCCGCGGGCCGTGAAGGCCGCCCCCAATTGGGGCGCCTGACCGCGCGCTTGCCGAGCCCTCAAGCCTCCTCCACTCCACAGCAGCAGCAGCAGCAACGGCAGCTCGAGGCAACATGCACGCCTGTAGCCGTGCGCCGGCGCCTTTCCACCGCCGGCGCCCCCACCCCACCTGTGCGACAGCCCCACCCCACGCATCCCCAGAATTCCTCCCAGGATTCCTCCCAGCACCCCCCCTCCGTGTCTGCTTGCAGCCCCTGCGTTCCCCGTCATTGTTGAGTGTACCCCTAACCGCGAGCTGCTTTTCTTCCCGCTGCGCCGTCGCTGCTCACCGCACCCCAAACTCAATCGACGACGACCATGCACTGTTCCCCACCCTCCCCCCTCTTTCCGTTCCGGCCCAGTCTGCTACGCTTCCTCTGCCTCGTCACGTGACGCGTGAGCGCTATTGTATGCCTCTGCCCATGTAAACGCTTCCGCCAAGCGCTGCGCAGCCCACCAGTGATGGTCTTGAGGTGGAGAGGAGCGGTCGGTGCACAGCGGCAAGACGCCTCAGGCCAGGCTCAGTTTCTGAGAGGCGCAGCTTTTTCACCTGGCCGTATCACCACCAGACACCAGTGAGGCAAGCATACTGCTCAGCAGCAGCTGTTGGCAGAAGCAGCAGGAGCGCTGCTGCCGCCACCGGCCTGTCCGGCCGACCTCGGCGCGGCGGGCACCACACGTTGGACGCCTGCGCGCGGCTCAGGGGACCTGGCCCTGCGCAATCGGTCACTAGCCAGCGCCGCTGGTCGGAATTCTGGCCCCCTGGGCCGTCCATGCAACCTGATCCGGCTTGCCGGGGCGCAAAGCCGGGGCGGCGGGGCTTGCAAGCCTAGTCTTGCATTTCTCCCGCACGCAGTCAGCTGCCAAGCAGCCCTGCAGGGGCCCGGGGAGGGCAGAGCAGGGCTTCGGGGCGCTATGCCTGCAGCCCAGCGCTCCACCGCCGCCGAGGCGCTCGCGGCGGCCCACGCGCTGGTCATCATCTGCGTCGTCTATGGATGCGCCAGCCTGACCAAGTGAGCGGGCCGGCAGGGCTGCCGCCGAGACCGCCTCTCGAGGCAGGCGCCCCGCAGTGTCGGCGCGCGCTCCCTGCACCTGGGCAGGCCTGCCGAGTGTCGTGGCACGGGCGGCGGCCACCTCGGCAGGCGTTAGCAGAGTGCCGCCGTCGCCGCTTCTCCTCACCGCCCGCGCCTGCTCCCCGCCTGCGCCTTCGCTGCCGCAGGTACCTGGCGCTCGCTGCTGCAGAGCTGACCGTCGATGCCATCTACCTGGTGGTGAGTCTGAGCTGGGAGGGCGCATAGGGTGGGCTGCACATGGCTTTCATGCATTTCACCATGCTGTTGGTTGGGCACCCCAAGCTCATGCCTCTCTGCTGCGCTCCCAATGCTGTTGGCAGGCCTCCAGCCCCGTCGAGGCTGCAGCGCTGGCCCTGCTGGCCGCCTGGGCAGTCAGCTGGAGCGTGGGCGGCCCCTCGCGCGCCGCGCAGGCGCTGTCGGCGCTGCAGCTGTCGCGCCTACTAGGTGTCGCACTGCTCCAGTCAGCCCTGCGCCAGCAGCTGGTGCCAGCACCACCCGCCGGCAAGGCTGCCAGCAGCCAGGAAAATAGCGGCAAGGCAGGCGCAGCCACCAGCCCCGCGCAGCGCCGCCGCCTGGCGCCTCCCAGCCCAGGAAAGGACATTGCCAGCTACCGCCTGCCGGAGCACAGCCTGCGTGGCAAGAAGGGCGGCAAGAGGCAGTTGCAGGAACCGGCAGCCCAGCAGGGTGCTGCCGCCCAGCAGCCGGGCACCGCCGCCCAGCAGCAGGGCACCGCTGCCCAGCAGTCGGCAGCTGTCCAGCGCCCCACAGCCCAGCAGCGCTGGAGCATGGATGCAGTGCCGCTGGCGGCTCGCCAGCAGGTGCGCGCTCTGGCCAAGCCCCGAACATCGCTTGATTTTGATGCCACGCCCGCCAGCCCGCCGCCCAAGGGCCCCCGCGGCAGCAGTGCCGCAGCAGCACAGCAGCTGGGGCACAGCAGGGGCAGCGTGGCCGACCACCGCGCCGCTCCGCAGCTGGCCGAGGGTGGCGGCAGCAGCGGCGGCGGCGGCGGCGGCAGTGCTGGCGGCAGCCCCAGCCGCCGCCGCGAGAAGAGCTTCCGCCCCCGCATGCAGCGCATCGCTTCTGGTCAGGAGCTTGCTGAGCTGGCGGCTGGCCTACCCAGCAGCGACAGCACCCGCTTCAGTATTGACAGCGAGCGCGGCCCCGGCTCGGCAGACGCCCAGCAGGCGGTGGTGCACCCCAGCCTGGCGGCCGCTGTGGCAGCCAGCGCGGCGGCAGCTGCTGGGCCTGCTGCGCTGTCCAGCTGGCTTCCCACCCGCCTGCTGCCTGCCTGGAGCGCAGCCGGCAGCGAGGACGGCAGTGCCGCAGCCGACAGCTCTGCCGCAGCAGCGGAGCTGCCCACCTCTCCCCGCCAGGCGGCCGCCGCAGCGCTAGACGCCGTCAGCCGCTGGGCCGCCAGCACCGGCACCGCCGCCGCGGCATGGACGGGCAGCACCTTGGATGCGGTGCTGCGCCCGCTCATCCCAGGCAACGGCTCGGCGGCGCTGGCAGGAGCCACCTCCCTGCTGTGGCGCTCGCCCTCGGCTCCGCAGAGCGGCGCCAGCGGCAGCGGCGAGCCCTGCAGCCTGTCGACCGCACCCTCTGCGCCGCTGCCTGGCGCTGGCGAGGCGGCAGCCGCCCGCCGGCCCTCGCACGGCGGCGCTCCGGCCGTCTCCGACCGGCGGCGGCAGAGCGTGGACGGCGTCTCGCCTCGCCATTACACTCACGGAGGGGTGAGCGCGGACCCCAACCGCCTGCAAGCCCTGGAGAACTTGGCAGCAGCCGCCCGCCTGCAGTCCTGCGCCAGCCGCTCCCGGCTGGGGCCGCCCACCCCTGGCCACGCGGCAGTTGCGGCGGGCGGGGCGGCCGCTGCCGGCACTCCTCTGGGTGCTGACGCTGGGGCCTCGGCACTGGCATCTGTGGGCCTGGATGGAGACTGCCCGCAGGTGCGTCGGTAGGGTGGGGGCTGTCGTGATGATGTGGGTCATGTGTTGGCCTTGGCTGCTGGCTCTGCACTGCCCGCCCTGCTGCCCTGCCTCCACAGACCACCCCCACTACAACCAACCCGACAAACTAACCCAAACCGTGCAGGACATCCGCGAGCACGTCACCGACGAGCACCTGTTGCAGTTTGCCGCCTCAATCGGCGAGGAGGCGGCTGTGGCGGCCGCCGCCCAGCTGGCCCTGCCCACTGCCTGGGAGCACTCGGGGTGCCTGCTGGGCGCGGCGGACGGCGGCGCTGCTGGGTGCTCAGAGGAGCGCTGGGAGCAGGTGGGGACGCCGCTGCATCATTGATTGGGTTTATCAAGTGGAGTGGTGTGGAGCCTGCTGGGTGCGGCAGATGGCGGCTGGCCCGAGGAGCGCTGGGAGCAGGAAGGACCGCTGCCACATTGCACAGTGTGTTGAGAACTCAGCAGGGAGATGCTTGGAGGCGGCTGCACTTTGGGAGCAGGCAAGCAAGGCGTTGGACCACAGTGCCCACCCCATGCACCCGTCCTTCCACCTGCCCCTTCCAGGTGGTGTGCCAGTCGGAGGGCGGCCTGACGTATGAGGTGTGGCGCCAGGCGCTGCGCGGTGAGCATCCTTGCTGTAGTGCCAGTGCTGCTACCGCTGCTGCTGCTGCTGCTGACGCTGCTGGGCGTGTACCCCCTGCTAGGCTTTGCTGGCGGTGCGGCTGCAACTGCTGCTGCGGCTACTTGTGCAGCAGGCTGTCGGACATACTGCTTGTTGTGCCTCACTCTCGAGCCCCTCATTCCTGTATTCTGCCGCAGGCGGGCTGTACATGGACTGCAGCCGGGCGGTGTTGCAAGGCATGTCGCCCCTCCGTTTTTGCCCACCCCGCGTTGACCCCAACTGTGCTGCCGCCTCCGACTTTTGTGCTTGCAGGCGGGCTGTACATGTACCGCAGCCGGGCGGTGTTTGAGGGTGTGTCGCCCCGAGACCTGCGCCCCTTCCACCTCGACGACCACGCTCGGTGAGCACGAGGGGGACCTCGCGTGAGATGATCTCTTGATGTGAACCCTATGCACCTGTGCAATGGTTGGGCGCCGTCTGTTTAAGGCTGCTGCTGCAAGCCTTCTCAACACCCCACTGCTTCTTGCCTTGCCTGCAGGCACCTGTGGGACAGCAACGTGCCAGAGCATCCTGCACTGCCATCGTTTGCCAACCCACACTCCTACCCTCTCTCACTCCACCCCTCTTGCAGGCACCTGTGGGACAGCAATGTGCCGGAGCATCCGGCGCTGCTGATTCTGTACCTCCTCCCCTCCTGCAAGCCACTAATCCAACCCATCTTGCAACTTTTTATGCAGGCACCTGTGGGACAGCAACGTGCTGGACATCCGGCGCCTGCCGCCCAGCGGCCACCCCGCCGGCGCGCACGTGCACAAGCATTCCGAGTGGTGCCTGCACCAGTACCGCTCCCGCTTCCCCCGCCCCCTGGTGAGCTCAATTTGAGGAGCAAGCCTTGCTCTTTGCTTGTAAGGGCCCCCAGAGGAGGCAGCACTGCGCAGCCTTTGCACGGTGCCGCTCGCCCCCATCAGAACTGTTGATATTTCCTGATCACATCTCCATTCTGTTGTTGTCAATCCCCCCCACAGGCCGCCCGGGAGTACCAGTATGCGCGCCGCGTGTGGCACCGCCCCTCGGACGGCGGCGCCTACGTGCTGTGCCGCGGCCTGCCCCTGCCCGATGCCGGTGCGCTCAGCCTCCTGGCTTGCCTGGGCAAATGCCTGCTGGTCTGTCTGATTAACAGACACAGTTGGAAGTATGTGCTGTGTCCCTGCTCCTGCTTGCAGCTCAGCGACTTGGTCTCTACTGCAACCCATGCCCTGCCTTCCCATCAATCACAATGCAGGTGATGGCGGCCGTGCCGTCAAGGTGACCGACATTTACAGCGGGGCGGTGATCCGCGCGACGCGCGGCGGCGGCGCCGAGCTGGTCACCGTCTACTTTGAGGACTCTGGGGTGAGTTGTTGCATTAGCTTTCTTTTCCCTTTCTGCTGTGGGCGCACACCTGGGTGACTGTGATTGTGCTATGTCTTAGCGGGCCCCTCTCTGTGCACCTGCGTACCAATCGCACAGCAGCCAGGCCTCTGCGGGCTCACTTGCCCACTAGCTTGAACACATCTGCGTCTCCTGTTGTGCTTTGTTTTCGTGCAGGTGCGCCCCGGCCTGGCCAAGATGGCGGTCAAGGGCATGTGGGCCTACATGCAGGCCTACGACTCTGCGCTGCGGTGAGCAGAACTGCGCGCCCTGCATGCTAAGCCCGTGATCAACGTGTGGCGACATGCTAGATGGGCAGCTCTACAGAGCCCACCACAGCGGCGCTTCCCACTTCTGTCCCACGCCTGCTCACGCTTCCCACCCACTCACCCGCCGCCCACCCCTGCAGGGTGTTTGCCGACGCCCGCCGCGCCGCCGAAGCGGCACACCTGTCCGGCGGCCCTGCCCGCCCGCCCTCCCGCCGTTCCAGCCTGGACGCTGCGGCGGCAGGCGGCGGCGGCGGCAAGAAGGGCCGGCGGCGGCGCCGCCAGGGCCCCCTGCAGCGCGTGGCTGAGCAGCACCGCGCAGACGGGTGCGAATCAGACGGCGGCAGCAGCAGCGGCGATGATGCGCTGCACAGCACGTATGCAGCAATGGCGCGGCGCCTGCGCGGCGGCGCCGGCGCCGGCGCCGGCGGCCGTGCCGCCAAGGCTCGCTGGGCGGGCCGGCTGGCGCTGCTGGCGGGCCTGCGGGTGGCGGCTGTTGTGCTGGCCGCCCGCCGCTGAGCCTGCTGCGCCCGATGCACTCTCGTGTGCTGAGTTCAGCACATCCAATGCTGTGCACAGCTGCTCCCCACTGCTGTCCCTGCCCCGGCTGCTGTCTAGTCCCCCAAGCTGCCCGCTGTCCCCGCCGCCGCTGCGTGCCTGCAACGGCAAACGCCGGCTGCTGTTATGCGCCCCCTGTTCTCCAACCCTCCTGCTCGGCACTGTGCATGCCACCTGTTGTTTGCTGTCCATTTCATGGCGCACCCGCTTTCATGAGCCCAGCTCAGTTCATGGCGTCTCAAGTGTGCCCCTCCTTGCCCCCTTCTCAAGTGGATCCCCTACCCAAAGCTGCCGGCGGCCTCCCACCGCTGGCCCCCATTGTTTGATCGGACTGCGCAGTTAGTTTTCCCCGCCTCCCTGCGACTTCTTGGGCCCGGCCAGCCCCCCCGTTTTCCTCCCGGCCCCAGCCTGCACAGTTTTTCGTTGCCTGTGCCCTCTGCCCTCTCTCCGATGTACTCAAATTCTTCGCCCTGTTGTCCCATTCATTGCCCCGACCGCACCGCACCTACCCCTGGCTCGTCCCCTGCCCCCACCACTTCTTTTTCCACATTCGCCGCTGATTCGATGCTGCTCCGCGCTGCTGCCGAGGCCTGCCCAGCTGCCTTGTGTCCTCCCCTGCCGAGCGAACTTGTAAGTGAACAGTTCTCAATCAGGAGTGGATTGCAATTGGGGGCTGTGCTTGGTTAATGGCTCGCGGTCGCAACACGACGTGGCGGCAGCGGCGGCGGCAGCAGGGGCGGGCAATCGGCATGCATGCAACATACCAATTTGCAAGTCTGACGCACAAATATAACAACCATAGCAACAGAACGGCGCTGCGAGCCGCCCCTTGGCAAAGCAGTGTCGCGAGCGGAGGCGAGCAGCGCTCTCTTGCAAGCGGGGGTGCTGCAAACAATTCGCATGGCGGTCACGAAAAAGGGGGGTACCAAGCGGCCAGCGCCGGCCAGCCTGCCGGCGCTGGCGGAGGAGCTTGTGGCGCAGCCCCGCGAGAAGGCCAACAACCTGCCCCGCCTGCTGGCAGCCCTGAAACCTGGATGTGCCGAGGTGCGCGATGGCGGGCACAGGCGCTGCCTTGCCGCCGCCGCCACCGCTGCCGCCACCGCTGCCGCCCAAGCGCTGCCGCCCGCTGCAGCTCCACAACCCCTCACTGCCCCTTGCTCGCTCGTCCCCTGTCCGCAGGCCACGCCGGTGCTGCACCACCTGCGCATCTTCTTCATCGACAGCTTTGACCGCGGCGACCTGTCGGTCAAACCGCCGGCAGAAGAGGACAAGTCGCCTGAGGCGGTCTATGCCGCCTGGCTGCACCGCCAGTATACGAGCTACACAGCCGCCCTGCTGAGCCTGCTGGGGCATGCCGAGGCGGAGCCGCGCACGCAGGTGGGCAGGCGTGATGGGTGTACCAACCGTGGGCTGTGGCTGTGCAGTGGGTGCATCAGACGAGCGCCATCTTGGGCGGAATCAGCTGCGAGCCGTGCTGCCCGAGTGTTGGCTCATAGCTATACCTCAACTGGTTGCCTCCCCCTCCCAAAAGGTGGCTGCCTTCATGGCGCTGATGGAGTGCGTGCGTGGCGAGCGGCCGGGCGTGTTCAACAACCGCCTCTTCCACCGCGCCTTTGACCGGATGGTGAGCACTTGGGGGCAATAAGTTTCAATTTCAAGGTGCAGTTTTGTGCCGGCGTGCCAGTGAATACATCAAATGTCGCATGCCAATGTTTCTGTGCTGCCGTGGCAGCTCCTTCTGGAGGCTCAGCAAGGTGTACTGTGCAGCAAGGAAATGAGCCGCTCCACCACCTCTTCACTGCCCCACCTGCCCATGCTCTGCCCCGCAGGTTTCCCAGGAGGGCGCGGCTCCAGAGGTGCTGGGCCTGCTGATCGGCAAATTCCTGGGTGAGCCTCCGAGACTTCATAAGCTGCCGCATGCACACAGTAGGGTGCCGCATGCACACAGTAGGGGCCGCTACAGGCTTGGGCAGCATGGCATCAGGCGCGCTCCTGGCTTGACTCTCTCGCTGTAGCATCCACCAACTTGGCAGGCCTTTCACAAATTGCATTGCGCAATTCACTTAAGTTGTTTCTGACTGGTTGAACCGTTTTTGGTTATGTCTGCAGACTTGGCGGACGTGCGCTACTTCACGCTGTCCAGCCTGGCAAAGCTGGCAAAGCGCAGCACAGCACAGCGCGGTACCGGCGGCAGCAGCAACGGCCTGGATGCCGGCGCTGGAGAGGGGGCTGGCAAGGGCTCGGATGGGGAGGCTTCAGATGACGAGGCAGCAGAAGCAGCAGGGGAGGACGGTGGGCGGGTGAGCCCTCATGACCTGGCTCGAACGCTGCACGACCTGCTGGCAGAAATGCCGCCCATGCCGGCTGGCTTGGCAGCACCCAGACCAGCGGCGGCGGGCGGCAAGGCGGCGGGCGAGGCGGGGGAAGAAGGGGAGGAGGCGGAAGAGCAGCCTGCCCTGCAGTCCTGGTGCGGTGCTGCGGAACTGGGTCTGGTGGTGGCAGCGAACGCGCGGGAGGGAGCGCGGCAGCGCAAGCGGCAGCGACTGGCTGCAGAGGTGGCAGCGGCGGCGGCGGCGGCAGAGGCGGCAGCCGCCGGGCAGCAGCAGCGGGCCAAGTGGGCCAACCGCAAGGCGCAGCACCGCATCTACAGGTGCGGTTGCACGTGTACCTGCTTCTGTTTTGGCATTCCGTCTGCAGGCTGTGTCCCGCCGTGGCTGCTGCAGCTGGCTTCCAGCCTTCACGCCGCGTGAGGGGCTGCTCTCGCAGCCCAACATGCAGCCCTTGCTGCGCTGCACTGCAGACTTTTTCTTCTGCCTTGCTGCATTGCCTGCTGACATTATGCATGCCTTTCCCGCTTTCCCTGCCCTGCAGCGACGCCTGGCTGGCGTTGCTGCAGATGGACCTCCCGGAGGACGTTTACAAGAAGGTGGGGGGGCATTTGAAATGTGGTCAGATTTAAGTCTATTTCAAGAGCGTACCAGCCGAAGCCTACACTCACTTCTAGACGTGTGGGCAGAGCAGCGCTTTCATCACTTCTGGCCGTTCCCAATGCCGACTGCTGACAGCCGCACTGCTGCTGCTTTCCCGAGCCCCCTGTTGCGAACTGTCTCGGCCGCTGTTTGCAGGTGCTGGCGCGCATGCATGATCTGATTATCCCATCGATGGTCAAGCCCGTGCTGCTGGCAGGTGCGTGGCCTGGCTGCTATGTGCGGTATGCAGGCTGCACGCACACAGGCGTAAGCCGTTCTTCTTGTCGCGTGCTGGTGATCCTAACGACATTGCCTGGTTCCACATCCAGTTACAACCCTTCATTGTATCCATGGCTTGCCTGCCCACCTGCAGACTTTTTGACCGCCACGCTGGACAAGGGCGGCCTGACCGGCATGCTCGCGCTCAACGGCATCTTTGAGCTGGTGAGAACTATGTGTTGTGCTGTGCTGTGCTGTTGTGTGTGCCGTCAGTGCGGGTGTGAGCCGCGCATGCGCTGTTCCATCGCTGCACACACCGCTTTTGTGAGGCAGGCATGAACCGAGGTGTGCTGATGGCTGCTGACCTGTGTGGCTTTTTTTCCATTCAGGTGACCAAGCACGGGCTGGAGTACCCGCACTTTTACCGGCGGCTCTACGGCCTGCTGACTCCAGAGGCCTTCCACGTAAGTGCATTTCAGTTAGCAGAACAGCTTGTTTGTCAATTTGACAGCAACTTGCAGCATAGCCACACAGCTGCCTAACCTTTGAGGCCATGTGAGTGTGTCTTGTTTTGCTGTTGAGCAGGAAAGCAGCTGCCTGGCCAGGCACCCGAGGTGGCAGCTGCCCCGCCTGCAGCAGCTGTGCAACGCCATTCACCTTTGTTTGAGTGACTGCATGCCCAATACCCGCTCATCCGCCCACTTTTCCGCAGGCCAAGCACCGCGCCCGCTTCTGGGCACTGGCCGACGCTTTCCTGGCCTCGGGCATGGTCCCCGCCTACACAGCCGCCGCGTTTGTGAAGCGGCTGGCACGGCTGGCGCTGGCGGCGCCGCCTGCTGGCGCCCTGCTGGCCCTGGGATTCATGCACAACATTGTGCGGCGCCACCCCGCCACCATGCAGCTGCTGCATCGCCCGCCGCGCGGCGGGCTGGCGGCAGTGGGTGCCGCCGCCGCCGGCGCGGCGCCTGCGGCGCCCGCGCCGCAGCCGCTGCTGCCGCTGCCGCCGCAGGTGGCGGGCGGGCAGCCCGCAGCGGCAGCGGAGCAGCAGCAGGCGGGTGCAGCGGCAGCGGCCGATGGCGGCCCTCCTGCCGCCAACGGCACTGCAGGCGCGGCAGCGGCGACGGCGCAGCAGCGGCCGCTGGGGCCGGCCTGGCAGGGGGAGGATGTGTACGACTACGCAGAGCCGGATCCGGCTGCCAGCCGGGCGCTGGAGAGCAGCCTGTGGGAGTTGGAGGCGCTTCGCTGCCACCACAGCCCGCAGGTGAGGGGCGGGGGCAGGGCAATGGGCATGCTGGTGGTTGGTATGGGAATGGAGCTGGGCTCTTCGAATATCAGCTTTGGGTTGGTCTGCGGTGCTGCAACTGGAAGGCTATACCTAGCATTGGCCCCGCCGTGTCTGCACGATGCTTGCTGCATTCTTCAAGGCGTTCTGGTGCGCCGAGCCGCGCTCCCCCCTGCATGCGACCCCTTGCCTGCGCGAAGGGCCACACTCCCGCCTAAATGCCCTCCCTCTTGCCTGCAGGTGGCTGCCTACTGCTCGGTGCTGGATAAAGACCTCCGAGATCGCAAAAAGACGAGCGAGGTGGACGTGGGGGAGGCCCTGGGAGCAGGCTATGCCAGCATGATAGTGAGCGAAGTTTCGCGCCGCCTCAAGCAGGTGCCCACAGCCTTCTACCGCACGCCGCCAGAGGCGCTGTTTGCAGATGCCGCCTGCGCCGCCGACTGGGCTGGCTGGGCGCTGTGAGCGGCTGAGAACGTGGTGCTCCTCCCCTGTAAACCTTGCCGGCAGTGAGCGCGGCGGGTGTGAGGCTGGCGGTCAGCTTGCGCGGTCAGTCATCGGTACGAGGATAAGGGGCGGCGGCGGGGGCGGCGGCAATGGGCGGGGAGGGCGCACGGGGCGGGGCGCGCCATTATTACGGCACATTTGGTGTGAACGTGCGATGTGCGGTGCCAAAATGCGCGTTGCAGGCCCCCACCCGTCGCACAGCGACAGCCCATTCAGGCACAGCATGCAGTGCAGCCCTACCAGTTGCAGGCCGCCACAATGGCGGCGTATTGTTAGCCGATCGCAGTCCCAGGGCGGCTGGCATCTCGCCCTGGAGTCCCTCGCCCTGCCCGGCGGCTGCGGCTGCAGCCCAGCAGCTGGGCAAAATATGGCGGACACCTTCTTTAGTGCGACGCTGACGCCCACGCTGGGCACGGCGCAGTGTTCAATAGCCATCCCGCCCGGCCAGCTGCTGCGAGTGTCCAGTATATCGGCGCAGGGCTGCCCCGCCCAGGTGCGCCGCGCGGCCGCCGCTCGCCGCCGGCCCGCTGCACTCCTGCCAGGCTGCGGCCTGCAGCTGCTGCAGCAAATATGGCAGCTATATTTGTGAGCAGCCCATGCATTGTGGTCAGGCCCGCACACTAGCCAGAGTGCCTCAGCTGTGCCGCCGCAGCGCCGCCGCCGGCGCCCGCCGCCGAGGCGCCGCCAGCCCAGCTGCAGCCGATAAGGCTGCAGTGGATGGCCCGCAAATGGAGATCTGGGGCATAGCAGCACACCTGCGGGGTGCTGTGGTGCTAAGGAAAGCATGGGGCTGCCTGTCTGTGGTTTAGATGGCTGACTCAACCCCCGCCGCCGCCCGCCCGCCTACCCCATTTTGACCCTTTACAGAGCATGCAGCGATTCCCGCTCTGGACGGACGCAGTCCTGACGCTAGCAGTCACGTGCGGCAACCGGCCACCAGCGCAGCTGTGGCGCAGCGACTGGGTGCGTGCTGCCGGCTTGCCTGCTGCTGCCGCTTGGTGGTAGCTGGCCACTAGGCAGTTGCTGGCCACTGGTGTGCTTGCCTGCATGCAGCGGCCGGCACGCAGCAGCCTGTATGTAGCTAGCAGCGTGCACATTGTTGCAACCTTGTCGCCGCACTTCTGTCATTGTCTCAATGGCCGCTGCACTGCCCTGACCTGCTTGCCTCGTTGATTCCACTGCTGTTTCCAAGTCCGTCTTCTCTTGTTGTTTAATAAACTTACTCTTTCAATCGCTGCAGGTGCGGCACAAGTACGACAGCGTGCGCATGTACTGGGTGCCCCACTTTGGCGGCGCCTGCTACTCGCCAAACGTGCTGCTCAGGTGCGGCGGCTGTGCCTGGCAGGGTGCAGCAGCAGTGGATGCGCATTGCCCTGCAGGGTGCAGCAGCAGTAGGAATGCATGGCGCTGGCGGGAGCCCTACGCTGCTGCTGCAACGCTGGCTGTCAGATCCTGGCCTGGGACAGCCGAGCGTTTCCGCTACTTGCTGCTGGTGGCTGCAGCCCTCCAGATTGGATTTCCCAGCTCGCACACCCCTGCCGCCCTCCCCTCTGTTCATATTTTCAGCGGCGGTGTCACCTTCACGGCGTCATTCACGCTGCCTGACGGAACGCCGCTTGGCGGGGAGATGGCGCCTTGGACCGGCTCCAATGCGCCCACCGTGCACATTGTGGTGAGGTTCTTTGGGAACGCCAATTCTCGGTCTCTTAGTTTGCTTGCCCACCGTGCACGTTGCGGTGAGCCATGGGCTCTTAGCGTCTCGGCCACTACGTGCACGGTGCTGACTAGCCTGTGTGTCAAACTGCTCTCCCTGCACCCCGCCCACAGCTTGCGCTTCCTGGAAAACCTTTCCCCCTGCGCAGGGCAACCTGGTGCCAGAGGACAATGTGAACGGCCTCTGCAGCAGCAAGCGGCACCAGGCGCTGCACATGTGACGGCCGGCGCCTGCGGCGGCCACTCAGCGCCGCAGCGCTTCCCGCCCCGATCCGGCTTTTCTCCGTATTGCCTCGATCCCCTCTTTTACCCCTGATCATTTTCCATTTTTTCCGGTAGGCAGAGACAGCCTCAACTGTGCACGGCCCTCCGCGTGAGGCTCGCCAGAGCAGGCGAGGTGTCGGCACTTTGCCAAAGGTGCCTGCTCCTCGGCCGCACCCCACGGCCACCGCCCCCTTCCTCCGCACACCACGTCCGGTTGTTTCATTCATTGCATTCATGTTTTCCCCCTCACCTCGGACTACCTTCTAGTGAACGCATGCTGGGGGGTGCACCCGCGCCCCTCCCCTGCCGCCAGTGCCCACCCGCATTTGTTTCTCTCCCCTTCGGCACCTCTTCCGCCGCATCCCAGCACTTTTCCACAGCCCCGAAGCACCTTTCAACCGCACCATTCCTTCCCCGGCCTGAGCGTGGCTGGTCCGCCGTGCCTGCCTGTGCGTGGGCGGCCGCCGCAGCTCAGCAGGCGATCCGCGCTGCCGCAGGCGTGGGGCCTTTCTGAGATTGGCGACCCCGGAAGAGGGCGTCTTGTGTGCCCCACCCTGCGGCAACAGCGTGTAACAAATGCAGCACAGCTGCAGAGCAGTAGAGCAGGGCGGAGGAGCGGGCGGCAAGGTGGCGACGCCGGCGGCATGCCAATGCGGTGCTGGCAGCAAACTGCCAATCTCGCGCTAATTGCGACCTCTCAGCGCCATACAAGACCCAGTTGACGAGCTGAAAGGCAGCAGGAGCAACGAGGGCAGGGGTCGCGCAGCAAATGCGGGCTGTGGTGCAGCGAGTAACGTCAGCGTCCGTCGAGGCAAGCCAAGACGGCTGAGTGTGCTCTCTGCAGCGCTGCGAGCAGCCGCATTGTCTTGGCGCCGCCGCCGCCGCCGCTCTTGGCAACATTGCAGTCTGCCTCGCTCGCCTGGCTGCAGGTGGACGGCGAGATTGTGGGCAAGATCGGGCCGGGGCTGCTGTGCCTGGTGGGGCTGAGGGACACGGACACCGAGAAGGATGCGGATTACATGTGAGGCCAAAAATTGGTTGGTTGCAGGCTGCTGTAGGCCCATTCCATGCGAATGCCTCTGCGGGAGCTGCTCACAAGCGCATCCAGAGTCGACAGCATGTCAGCTATTGAAGACGGATACCTGCATGTTGCAGATACATACAGAACTCATTTGCTATCCCTCCCTGCAGAGCCCGCAAGATTCTGGGCCTGCGGCTGTGGCCCAGCCCCGACGGCAGCAAAGCCTGGGACCAAAACGTGAGGCAGGTGCGCTAGTCGAGTGCAGGTGCTACATTCCAATGCATTTCCTACCAACGTCTGCCTTCTGCCTGGCGCAGCAGAGCGCGCTGTGCCGCAGCTGGATCAGCCGCTGAACTGCCCAATCTCACTGCGACTGCTACAGCCACATGCTCTGCTTTTGTCTGCAGCGCAGCTGTGGAGTGCTGTGCGTCAGCCAGTTGAAGACGCTTTCTGCCCCCCGCCCCACCTTACTGGCAACCCCTGCCCCACTTGCATTCTGCTTCATCTGCAGCGCGGCTACGGCGTGCTGTGCGTCAGCCAGTTCACGCTGTTTGGGCGGCTGAAAGGAGCGGGCAAGCCGGATTATAGCAAGGCGATGCCGCCGCAGCAGGCAAGCTCTGTGCTGCATGCAATGCGGCACAGCGCCGCGCTAGCAAGCAGTCGCAGACTTGCCACTTGCAAAATGAGAAAGGCATCGGCGGTACCGGGCATCGCGAAATCGATGTTGACCAGTGGGGCTGCTGCTTGCCAACAGACGGATGCTTCCTGGCACCTCCTGGCACCCCGCCTGCCCACAACCTCTCTGCAGGCACGGGAAGCGTATGCGGCGTTTCTGGACCGGCTGCGCCAGCAGTACGATCCGGACCGGATTCAGGACGGAGTGTTTGGCGCCATGATGCAGGCGGGTGGCTGGCTGCAACTTACCTGCTTGCTAATGGCTTGTACCTGATTGGTAATGGCTGGAGTCAGCAGACGGGAGCCAGGACGGAGTGTTTGGCGCCATGATGCAGGTGGGGTGGCTATCAGTTCTGTTGCTTACGTGCCCACTGGCGGGAGTCAGGATTGGATAACAGGATTGGATTCAGGACTGAGTGCGTGTTTGGCGCCATGATGCAGGCAGGTGGCTGCCTGCGATTGACCTGCTTGCTAATGGCTGAAATCAGTAGCGTGAGCAGACAAGATGGATGGCGGGTCAGGCGCCATCCATCTTGTCTGCCCAGTGCAGGTGGGTGGCTGCCAGTTGAGTGCGTGCCGCCTGGCGAGGAGATCCATAGCCAGATGCAGCTGGCTGCGTGCCTGCCTGGTATCTGATTCAATGAACGCAGTTCAAATGGCCGGCCTGCTGTGCGCCGGCTGCCTGCAAGTACATGCGACTCGATTCCACCCATGCTGCTGCAGGTGTCGCTGGTGAATGACGGGCCAGTGACCTTCCTGCTGGACAGCGCAGGCAAGCATGTTCTCTGGTATCGATTGTCCTGATGAGCTGCCTCAAACACAGCTCTGGGACGCGCAAGCCGTGCACTGCTTGTGCACTGGCGATGAGCCAACCTCCCTCGCCACCCCTTCTGGCTCTGAACAGTCTACCTCAGCTCCCTGTTGATTGCTGCAGACCCCAACAACCAGGCGCTGGGCAGCAGCTCCAGCATCGCAGGCAGCATGTCATCACTGGATGCGCCCTGACAGCAGCTCCAGCATCGCAGGCAGCATGTCCTCCCTGGACGCGCCCTGAGGCAGCAGCACGTCATCGCTGAATTTACATGCAATTCAACAGGGGGTGCAGCAAAGCTTCGCCTGCTGATCCGAACGCTCATCCCACTGCAGCCGCCCCAACCTGTGCGGCACTGCCCACAACAACCTCTGCATCCCTCTGCCACTGCCGCTGCGGTATCCCAAAACCACCCCAGCTCGCTCTGCTGCACAACGCGTCTGCAGAATTACACGGAACACACACACAGGCTATCCAATCCAAAGATGAAGAGAGAGCAGTGGCATAATCAGACTTAAAGGGCTTCGCAAGGAATTGTTAGAAAGGCTCCCGAGCGGGGCTAGGATACGGCTTTCGTGGGTGGGTGGGGGGGGGGGGGGGGGGGGGGGGGGGGGGGGTGACAGGCGGCTCACAAAGCACACCGAGAAAGGGGGGAAGGAAACGAGGCACATAGGTCAAGGCGGCGCAGGTACGCAGAGGTGACTGGGTGGGAAGAGCGGCGGCCCCGCCGCCTGTGCAGGGGCGGGGCGGCGCCAGGTGGGGACGTGGGTACGGGACGCGAAAAGCAGCTGGCTGGGTGGCAGCTGGCCGGCGCGCGGGGGGGTGCAGAGGGCACGTGCGAGCAGCGCTCTGCGGCAGGGTGGGAAAAGGGGGGCAGGGTTGTTTAGGACGGGCTGAGCTGTGGGCAAGGCTGGCAGCCGGTGGAAAAGCCAGAACAGCCGCGGCCAGCTGCCACGCATGCGCCGCGCTGCAGCCAAGCAAGCACCCTCACCAGCGCATTTCCAAACACAACTGAACACCCATGCACAAAACACCACAACCAAACACCCACCTGAGGGCGCGCCGGCCAGCCGGGGGCCACCAGCGAGCTGGCGTGGCATGCATTGTGTGGGTACGTGCAAAGTGACTGGGTGGGGTGGGGATGAGGGATGGGGCGGAGGCGGCGCGGCGGTGGGGCTGGGGCCGGCCGGGGGCAAAGGATGAAGGGTGGGCTTTGGGATGCGGAACAGGTGCAGTGGGGGCAGGTAGTAAGACGGCTTGGTGCTTTCCGAAGGAGACTAAAGGGGGGCGGGCCGCACAAAACAATGGCGGCGCCTGGGTGGCGGCGCAGACGCTAAGAAGGGAGGGAGGGGGGCAACAGGGGTGTGGAGGGGGGATAGGGTTAGGGGGAGAGCAGGTTGGGTCTGCTGAGGTTCTCTGCACTGCTAGATTCTCGAAAAAAATGGGCAAGGCAGGGGGCAAAGCAAGTGGAGTCTCAGCGACGAATCGACTTGGGGTGGGCGGGTGGGGCTGCGCGCAGGCAGAGCCTCGCCGGGAGGGGGCTGTGCAGGGGCAGTGCCCCGGCCGCCGGCTTCTGCCGGCGGCGCGGGGCGGGATGGTGGGGGGCGGGGGGCCAGTGATTGGCCGCTGGGACGAGTGAGATGAAAGCGGGCTTTGTGGGGGGCTGCCCGGACGGGTTGGATGGCAGGGGGGCCACGGCTGGAAAAAAGCACACGGCGGAGAAAGCGAGTTCTTGAGCCCATGAATAAACAAACAACAAACTGGGTTTGCAGGGGGACGGCGGCGGAAATCTTGCTCTGGCTTGGGAGCCCGGATGGCGGGGCAAAACGGGAGGCGCAGGCTACGGCTAATGAGTGGACGGATGGCCAGTGAGAAGAAGAGCGTTTGGGTGTTCATTGGGACGGTGCGGCTGTGCAAGAAGGAAGGGGGAGCAGGGGGCCGCAGGCTCGTTGCGGGTGCCCGCGCCAATTGCAGTCTGAGCAACGAGCGTCCGGCGGCGGCGCGCTGCGTTGCGCTGTGCATGCTGCGCTGTCTGCACCGGGCTGCGCAGCGCAGCAGCCGTTCAGCGCTCAGGCGCTGTCGCCGGCGGCGGCCACCAGCGCGCTCTCGCGCACCTCAGCGGTGTCAGCCAGGGGGCTGCCGCCGCCCGAGCCGGGGCCGCGGCTGCGCATCAGAGCCGGGTAGCCGGCAGCCGCCGCCACTGCCGCGGCCTGGTAGCAAGCCATGGCATCAGGGGAGGAGGACAGGGGAGGCGTGCCGCCCTTGCTGCCCCCGCCCTGGGTGCCGGCGGCGGCGCCAGCGGCGGCGGCGGAGGGCGCCGCTGAGTCGCCGCTGGCGGAGCGGCCAGACAGGGGCAGGTTGGCGATGGGCATGGAGCCGGCCAGGGAGCTCGAAATGGTGGAGGGGGCTGCAGTATAGGTGGGGTTGGGGAGGAGTGCGGAGGCAGTGGGTCAGCATGCACACTGCTGAAGGGCGGGAGGGGTGTGTGATGCAAGGCAGCAGCGGGGTGCCCCACCCAGCCAACGTGACTCACAGCAGCACGCACACAGCGCAGCAGCAGCAGCAGCAGCAGCAGCAGCAGCAGCGCCGCCTGCATACACCTTACCACCAACTCAGCGCAGCAGCGCACCCCTCTAAAGCCAACGCTCCCATTCAATGCCCACCTGAGCCAAAAGAGGCGCCCGCAGCAGCGTTGGGGGAGCCCCAGCCGCCGGCGTCGCCGCAAGCCAGGCCCTGCTGGGCAGCGTACAGCGCGGCGGCGGTGGCGGCGGCGCCGTTGTCGGTTCCGCCAGCGGCGGGGCCGGCGCCAAAGCTGCCGCCTTGCTGCGCCATGGCGTCCTTCAGAATCTGGTGCAGCGTGGAGATGACCACCTCGTGGTTCTGTGTGGGGGAGGGATGGGCAGGGGGCAGGGAGCAGGGAGGGAGGGCGGTTAGATAGCTGGCGTGCAGGGAGGTTACGCGGCTGCAAGGCAAGCTGCCGGGTTGACCGCGCTGTGGGTGCACGCAGCGCTGCACAACCAGCAACTGCCAGCCATCACAGAGCAGCTGCGCAGGCGCTCACCGAGCCGGCGGCGGCCGCCAGCTGCTGCTGCGTGAGAGCAATCTTGAGGGAGGCCAGGGACTGCGCGAGGTCATCCGTCACAGCGGGCGAGTCGCGGCCGCTGTTGCCGGCGCCGGCGGCGGGCGGGCCGGCGGTGCCGGGGCGCGGCGCTGCAGGGCAGATGGGTGCGGCAAACGGCTGTCAAAAAGTGATCGCAAAGCAGCTGACAGCGCAAGGTAGCTGGCAGGCAGATGCGAGCACCTACCAGCAGCCGCCAACAGCGCACAACCAGGAGCCTGCAGGGCAAGTCAGTTGCTGCCCATCCCTTCCACCCTGTGTGCCTCTCAATCCATGCTTGCACTCACCCTCGCTGCCCGAGTCGCTGCCGTGGCTGGAGTGGGCAGATCCGGAGCCCACCGGGGCACCCAGGCTGGGCTGCGAGGCCTCCACAGTCTGGTAGGAGCCAAAGGGCTGGGCGGGCGGCTGGGCGGGCCGCCCAAAGCCGTGCTCTGGTGGGTGCTGCACCGCGGCAAAGGAGGAGAAGCCGCGGTGGCCGCCGGCGGGGGAGGGCACGCGGGCGGGGGCGGAGGGGTAGTAACCGCCGGCGCCGCCGTCGCCGCTGCTGCGCTGGCGCGCAACTGCCGCCGCCATGCGCATGCCGCTGTCGGCGGGGGCGGAGCCCGCACCCATGTCAGGGCCACGGGCGGGCGGGCCGCGGGGGCCGCCGCCGACGCCAGGCATGGAGCCATAGGTGCTCTGGTGCGCCTGCTGCGCCGCCCAGCGCTGCTGCTGCTGCTGGTACGCGGCTGCCTGCTGCGCCTGCATGCCGGGGTGCCCGCCGTAGCTGCCCTGGCGCGCAGGGCCGCCGTGGCCAGCACCCATCGAGCCATAGTCGCCCATGGAGTGGCCGTAGTCGCCACCAGGCGAGCCGCCCAGCAGCGGCATCGCTCCAGGGGCCGAGTAGCGCACCGGCTCTCCGCTGGGGCGGAAGCTGCCGCCGCCGCCGGCGCCCGCGCTGCCCGGCACGAATGGCATGGCGGAGGGGGCCAGGGAGGAGGGGCCGGCGTCGCGGGGGTCGCGCATGCCGCGCATGCCGCCGCCATGGGGGGCGCCGTGCCCGCCACGCCCGCCCATCGCCGCCATGGCCGCCTGCTGCTGCGCCGCCGCCACAGGGTTGGGCAGCTGCTGGCCAAGGGGGTGAGGGTTCTGCTGGATGGCCTCAAGAGAGGCGCGGGCCAGGGCCTCGGGGCTCACGTATGGCTTGCAGGCCGGCACGCGCAGCTCCTCCAGGCTGCAGGGCAGAGGGGCAGTACAGATGTTGGGAGGCGGTTGGAGGCAAGGGCAGTGAATGCCTGCTGGAGGCGGCGGGAGCAAGTGATGCAGGGCGCAGCAGGCGCAGAGGCCTGGAGATGCAGCTGCCATGAAGCAACGACTCAAACTCAGATTGGCTGACCGGCGGCAGCAAGCAGTGCATCCTTTGCACTGTGCAGCAAAGACGAGGCAACTGAGGCAAGGCACGACCCACTGCCCACCACACTTGCGGCACCAGCAACCAACCAACCAGCTGCTCAACGACCAACAAACCAGCAGCAGCCCCCACCTGTGGGCAAAGAAGCAGATGCCACGGCGGCACATGGGCCCGTCGTTGCACAGCTGGGTGCGGTAGCGCGTGGGGTGCAGCCAGTACCTGGAACAAAGCACAGCAGAGCGGGCCAGGTCGGACTGCTGGCAGGGTGGCCAGGAGCACGGGCAGGCTCGACATACGACGTGGGCAGCTTGGCATGACCCAAACTGAGCTGGTACGGAGGCATGTGCAGCATGTGCAGCTGGCGCCAACCTCAACGCGCTCCCTCCCTCCCTCCCCTCTGTGCACTCACTCAAACACGTTGTGGGCGTAGGGGCACTTCTCGCCGCGGATGCAGCTGCCGGTCTGCAAGACAGGCGGGGGAGGGGCACTTGCGTGGAGTTGGCGTGTGCTGGTTCGCCGTGAATCCAGGCGGTACGGCGGTGCCGCCACCCCAGCAGTACCGTACCCAACCAGCACAGACTGTGGTGGTGGCACCGCATGTGTGCACGCTGCAGGCACGCAGGCTGGCACTCCAAACGCCATGCGCAAGGGCGGGGGGCCCTAGATTCCTCCAGCGCAGCGCAGCGAGGCGGCCGCCGCCGCGTGACGCACCCAGCTTTGCGTACCAGCGTCGACCGGCGGTCAGCCGCGCAGCACCCAGCACCCACCTTCTTCATGTCGGGGCAGGCAATGCCGGTGTAGTTGTGCAGGCGGGGGTCCCGCCGCACAGCCTTCTCCCCGGCATGAGCAAAGGGGCAGATGGTCCAATCGTGCACAAAGCGCTTGGTGCAGGGGATGACCTGCGTTGAAGGCAGCAGGCGACGGGCGGTGCGGCGGCACGTGAGTGCAGGCCACCGGCAGCGGCAACAGGCCAGGGCAGCGGCGGGGGGCCGGCAGCAGCCAGGACGGGGGAGCAGCTGACTGCGGTATGCAGGCAGCTGCGGCGGCAGCTGGGGAGAGGGGGCAGAGTGCCCCCGGATACTTTGGGCTTGAGCGCCGCCGGCAGCGCTCCCGAAGCTGCCTGCCGCTGCTCGCTGCCACAGCCGAGGAGCTGCACCCGTCAAACGCAGAATACCCCAAGCCCGCCAGCGGCGGAGCATCTGCGGCAGGATGCCAGCAGACGCTGGCCGGGCCGCCGCCAGCGGGCGGCCCGGCCAGCCCAGCACCCCTCCCAGCTCCCAAACGAGCCGCCCCGCACCTTCATGCACCTGCGCAGGCAAGGGGACAAGAGGGGCGGGTTCAGGGGCATGTACAGGGAGGGGCCAGCGCAACGGCGCAACGGCAGTCCCGGCGCGCGGTGGCGGACGCCGGGTGGTCCCAGAGCCCTGGCTGCGCGCCATGCCGCGCCAGGCACGGCGGCGAGCCGCAGGCATGATCGCCGAGGCAAGGAGCACTCACCACAGCCTGCAGAGGGGGGTTCGGGAAGTGCGGGGAGGGGCAGTGAGCACGAGGGGCTGCGGGGGCGGCCCGGCGCGCTGCTGGGCAGTCCAACAGTGATGCTGGGCGCAGTGGGGGGGCCGGCGAGCGCCCAGGCGATTACCCAAGCGCAGCGGGAGTCGGACGGCGCGCCTCCCGCCTAAGGGGGCTTGCCTGAATTCATCGGACTTGAACAGGTCGCTGCTGTAGTCGTCGTCGTCCTGGGGCGGGCCCTGGTGCCCCGGCAGCCCGTTTGAGGCTGGGAACTCCATTGCCGGGCCGCTGCAGCCTTGCGGGCTGCCTGACAGAGCTCGGGGCTGCGCTCAGAGTCCGTGGAAGTCGGCGGGAGCGCAAGGGAGACGCGCAGCTGCGCTCGGCGGGTGTGTTGACGGCCTGCTTGCGCGCTCGGGGTGCTGCGGCCTTGATGGGGGCCTGCCACTTCGCGTGGCTGGAGAGGAGCGTCGTCTGCAGCCGCCCTGCCGCGCGCTCCTCGCAAATCATGCTGCGTGCTGGGCACGGGCCAATGCCTCAAAAGGCGCCTCTTTTCGCCCCCTTGG